>Ga0247822_10003089_pt1 | contig 10818 bp, 8 predicted proteins | sample 13C_Cellulose_Da_FD_192423 | JGI IMG/M metagenome (GOLD analysis project Ga0247822, IMG submission 192423) | Soil microbial communities from agricultural site in Penn Yan, New York, United States - 13C_Cellulose_Day30 | ecosystem: Environmental > Terrestrial > Soil > Agricultural land | place... | reverse complement strand
CCCCAACCCTCTCTCCCAGGGGGAGAGGGAGCAAGTGAGACGGTTCGGCCGCGGTGTCCCGCTGCCGGTGCTGCGCCCACCCGGCGCGATCGAGGAGTCCGCGTTCCTGGCCGCCTGCACCCGCTGCAACGCCTGCATCGAGGCGTGCCCGCACGACGCCATCACCCTGGCATCGTCGCGGCTCCGCGGCGCGGCCGGGACGCCGGTGCTCAACCCCGCCGACGCGCCGTGCCGGATGTGCGACGACCGGCCGTGCATCGCCGTCTGCGAACCGCTTGCCCTGCGGTTCGACGTGCCGGCGAAGATGGGCACGGCGGTCATCTCGCCGCTGAACTGCCTCGCCCACCGGAACAGCCCGTGCTCGGTGTGCGTCGAGCAGTGCCCGGTCGAGGGGGCGATCCGCTGGGAGAACAGCCGGCCGACCGTGAACCCGTCAACGTGTACCGGCTGCGGCGTGTGCCAGTACGTCTGCCCGGCCCCGCAGAACGCCGTGATGATCCTGCCCGAGAAGTCCCGCCCGGAGGCGCCGCCCCGTGACCCCGACTGAACCCCTGCCGCGGCCCGGCGGCGACGGCCCACCGGTCCCGCCGCTCTGGCAGGCGACCTTCGACGCCGACCACCTCGCTCAACTCTTCGCAGACCTCGCCAGTGCTGCCGAGGTGCTGTCTGTCCAGGGCAAGGCCGACCCCCGGCGGTATGCCGCGGCCGACCCGCTCACCCTGGACGCGGCCCACCGCCGCCTGCTCGACGGGGACCTGGTCGGGGTCCAGGTCCGCTACCGGTACGACGGCCAGGAGTGGACCGACACCATCCTCCGTGCCGCCGGCGGCTACCGGCTGGTCCGCTGCCAGGTGCCGGCCGGGCAGTAAGTTTCCTCACGTCTGTGTTCCCCGGATTCGCCGCCGATCCGCAACCGAGCTACCCCTTTCGCCGCCGACGGGCTACAACCCTTCCGACCCGTCTCAGGAGATCGTCCGTCCGCTGACCCGTTCGTCCGAGCCCGTCGGGCGGCCGTCCGGGGCGCGTGTCCCGGTTCCGGTCGCCCGTTAATCGTGGAGAGTTCCCATGACGACAGCGCGTTGGTTCTGTGCGGCCGCCCTGGCCGCCGTGCTGGCGGTCCCCGCGGTCCGCGCCCAGGAGCCCGCCCGGCCCAGCCCGGAACATGAAGTCCTCAAGAAGATGGAGGGCAACTGGGACCTGACCATGAAGTTCGGCGGCATGGAGTCCAAGGGGACCGTGACGTACAAGATGGACCTCGGCGGGCTGTGGCTGGTTAGCGCCCTGGAGAGCGACCTCGGCGGGCAGAAGTTCTCCGGCCGTGGCCTCGATGGCTACGACGCGGCCAAAAAGAAGTACGTCGGCGTCTGGGTGGACAGCATGTCCACCAGCCCGCTGCTGATGGAGGGGACCTACGACAAGGAGAAGAAGACCCTGACCATGTCCGGGGACGGGCCGGGGATGGACGGCAAGCCCGTTAAGTTCAAGTCGGTGTCCGAGATGCCGGACGACGACACGATCAACTTCAGCATGTACATGGGCGACGGGAAGGAGCCAGGATTCACAATCACGTACAAGCGGAAGAAGTGACGCCAACCCAGGGCTGCCGCGCCCCCTGCACGGGCGCGGTGGTCAGCGCTTCTCGTAGGGTGGGTCGGCGCGTCGCTTTGGACGCGCCGACCCACCGGCTGAGTGATGGTGGGTCGGCGCCCGCAGAGCCGGGCTTGACCCATCCTACGAGAAGTCGGCCCGCACTCGACCACGCCCTACCCCACCTTCGACGCCAGTTGCGCCGGCAGCCCCTCGCGGTAGGAGTCCGCCGGCAGGTACGCATCGAACACCGCCGCCACCACCCGCACCAGCAGCCGCCCCAGCACCGGCGTCAGCCGGACCGCTGACCCGTCCACCTCGACCAGCCCGTCCGCCTCCAGTTCCGCCAGCCGCCGCAACTCGTCGGCGAAGTAGTCCGCGAACGCGATCCCGTGCGCGGCCTCGAACGCCGCGGTGTCGATCTCGCCGCGGCCGTACAGTTCCTGGAGCAGCTCCCGGCGGACGCGGTCGTCGGGCGACAGCCGCAGCCCGCGGTGGGTGGCCAGGTCCCGGCCGAGCGCCGACCGCCACGGGCCGCTCTCCTTGACGTTCTGAGCGAACGCGTCGTCGAGCAGGCTGATCGCCGACGGCCCCAGCCCGATCACGTCGAGTTGCCGGCCGGTCGTCATCCCCTGGAACGTCCGCCTCACGCTCCCGTCGCGGACCGCGGCCGCCAGCGCCTCGGTCGGCCGCGCGAAGTGGTCCAGCCCGACGAACTCGTACCCCGCCGCCAGGAACCGGTTCACCGCCAGCAGGTTCAGCTCCAGCGCCGCCTCCCCGGCCGGCAGGTCGGCCCGGCGGAACGTGTTCTGCCAGCGGAACATCTCCGGGATCATCGCCAGCCGGTAGAACGCCACCCGGTCCGGCCCGAGGTCGAGCACCTTCTCCAGCGTCGCGGCCATCGACTCGGGGGTCTGGTATGGCAGCCCGTAGATGAGGTCAAAGTTGACCGACTCGAACCCCAGCTCCCGGCACCGCCCGACCGCCTCCGCGACCAGCTCGACCGGCTGCACCCGGTTGATCGCCGTCTGCACCCGCGGGTCGAAGTCCTGCACGCCCAGGCTGACCCGGTTGAACCCCAGCGCTCGCAGCGTCGCCAGGTGCTTGGCGGTCGTCGCCCGCGGGTCGATCTCGACCGCCATCTCGGCTTCCGGGGCGACGTGGAACCGGTCGGCCAGGATCGCCCAGAGCCGCCCGAGTTGGTCGGGGGCCAGGAACGTCGGCGTGCCGCCTCCCAGGTGGACCTGCCGGACCTCGCCCGGCCCGACCGCCTCGGCCACCCGGTCGGCCTCGCCGGCCAGCGCCCTCAGATACGCCGCGGACGGGTCGTTCGCCCTCCGCCGGGCGGCCGGCACGATCTCCTTCGTGCAGGCGCAGTAGTAGCACAGCCGCTCGCAGAACGGGACGTGGACGTACAGCGACAGCGGCCGGCCGGCGTCCGCGGACCGGTGCAGCGCGTCCCGGTACTCGTCCGCGCCGAACCGGTCGGACCAGACCGGCGCCGTCGGGTAGGAGGTGTGCCGCGGCAGCGCCAGCTCGGCGTACCGGCGGTACACGGCCCGCTGCTCGGGGGTGAGGTCGAAAGGGGTCATGGGACACCACCTGCTTAAATCGGATATAAAGGTCTTGAATTCCGATATTGGAAGTTTATACTTCCCGTAGACGGGATCAAGGCAAATCGGGTCCTGCGGGACCGGGGAGCCCGGGAGGCGATCATGGCGACCGTTCACGAGACGACGGTGGGCGAGATGGTGGCGTCCCAGCCGGGGCTGGCGCGGGTGTTCGAGCGGTTCGGGATCGACTACTGCTGCGGCGGCAAGCGAACGCTGGCGGACGCCGCCGCCCTGGCCGGGGCCGACTACGCCGCCGTCCTCGCTGCCCTGGAGACCACCGACCCGCCGGCCGGGGAGTTCGACCCCGCCGCGCTGTCGCTCTCCGACCTGGCGCAGCACATCGTCGAGACGCACCATGCCTACCTGCGGCGGGAGTTGCCGCGGATCGACCAGCTCTTGCAGAAGGTGACGGCCGCCCACGGCCAGCGCTACCCCGAAGTGTGGGAGGTGCGGCGGGTGTTCGACGTGTTCGCCGCCGACCTGATGCAGCACATGGCCAAGGAGGAGCAGGCCCTCTTCCCGGCGATCCGCCGTCTGGAGCAGGACCGCCGCTTCCCGGCCGGGCCGTTCGGCAGCATCCGGAACCCGATGGGGGTGATGGAGGCCGAGCACGCCGAGGCCGGCGACGCCCTCGGCGCGATGCGGGACGCGACCGACGACTTCACCCCGCCGGCGGACGCCTGCCCGACGTTCCGGGCCCTGATGGGGGCGCTGGCCGAGCTGGAGGTGGACATGTTCCGCCACGTCCACAAGGAGAACAACGTCCTCTTCCCCCGGGCGATCCGGCTGGAGGACGAGTTGATCCGGGCCGGCGCAACGGCCGGACCGGAGCGGAACCTACTGTGACCGGTGTAGAGTGGGTCGGCGCTCGAAGACTCGCTCGACCCACCCTACAAGACAAGACACCCGAAACGGACCCTTTAGGCATCGGTTTCGCAAGGCCAACGTCAGCGGGGAATCCAATCCCCGCTTTTCTCAGAGTGAATAACGGATATTCTGGTCTTTATATCCTGAATTCCGAGAATCGCAGTCTCACCGGTGGGAACGAAGGGCCGCGGGGCCGACACCTGAGGGAGGGTTGACCATGTCAACGTGGGCGAAGTGGCTGCTACTGGGGGCCGTCCTCGGCGGTGCGGTCGGCGTCGGGCTGACGGGCTTCCGCGGCGGCAAGCAACAGGAGGCCGGGGCGCCGACCCTGAGCCTGCCCGGCGACGCGGACCAGCTCATCAAGGACCGCGACCTGAAGCCGGACGACGTGGCCGCGGCCCTGGCGACGTACCAGCCCAGCGGCCGGTTCGACGAGTTCGTGATGTTCGCCTCCGGCGGGCACAGCGGGCAGGTGCTCGCCATCGGCGTCCCGTCGATGCGCATCCTGAAGAACATTGCTGTCTTCTCCCCGGACTCGTGGAGCGGCTACGGGGTCGGGGTCAAGGAGACGGCCCTGGACGAGTACAACCGCAAGCAGCAGCCCAACCGCGGGCCGCTCACCTGGGGGGACACGCACCACCCGGCGCTGAGCGAGTCGGGCGGCGAGTACGACGGCCAGTTCCTGTTCATCAACGACAAGGCCAACGGCCGGCTCGCGGTCATCGACCTGCGCGACTTCGAGACCAAGCAGATCATCGCCAACCCGGCTTACAACAACAACCACGGCTCGACGATGGTCACGCCGGACACCGAGTACGTGATCGAGGGGTCGCAGTACGCGGTGCCGCTGGGCCACAAGTACGCCCCCATCGAGAAGTACAAGGAGGAGTACCGCGGGCTCATCACCTTCTGGAAGTTCGACCGCACGAAGGGCCGGGTCGATGAGGCCAACTCGTTCGCCATCGAGGTGCCGCCGTACTGGCAGGACCTCTCCGACTGCGGCAAGAAGGTCAGCGACGGGTGGATCTTCGTCAACTCGATCAACACCGAGCTGGCGACCGGCGGGGTCGAGCAGGGCAAGCCGCCGTTCGAGGCCGGAGTCTCCCGCAACGACATGGACTACCTGCACGCCATTAACTGGAAGAAGGCGGAGCAGGTGGCGAAGGCCGGCAAGACGACCACCATCAGTAGCCTGAAGGTGATCCCGCTGCAGGCCGCGGTGGACGAGGGCGTCCTGTACTTCATCCCCGAGCCGAAGAGCCCGCACGGGGTGGACGTCAGCCCGAGCGGCAAGCACATCGTCGTCTCCGGCAAGCTCGACCCGCACGTCACCGTCTACGCGATGGACAAGATCCTCGCCGCGGTGGCCGCCAAGGATTTCGAGGCGAAGGACCCCTACGGCGTGCCGGTGCTGAAGTTCGACGCGGTCAAGGAGGCGCAGGTCGAACTGGGCCTGGGGCCGCTGCACACGCAGTTCGACGACAAGGGCTACGCCTACACGAGTCTCTTCCTGGACAACGCGGTGGTCCGGTGGTCGCTCGGCGGCACCGACCAGAAGGCCCCCGAGGGCGGCTGGAAGGTCGTGCAGAGCGTCCCGGTGCAGTACAACGTCGGCCACATCTCGGCCGCCGAGGGGGATTCAGTCAGCCCGAAGGGCAAGTACCTGGTCGCCCTCAACAAGTGGTCGGTGGACCGGTTCCAGAACGTCGGGCCGCTGCTGCCGCAGAACCTCCAGCTCATCGACATCAGCCGGCCGGGCGACCGGTGCCGGGTGATCTATGACTTGCCGATCGGCATCGCCGAGCCGCACTACGCCCAGATCATCTCGGCCAACAAGCTCAAGGGGTGGGAGAAGTACCCGGAGATCGGCTGGGACGCCCACGCCCAGGCGAAGCACCCGGCCGTCCCGGCCGACACCTCGAACCTCAAGGGGTCGGTCACGGTCAAGGGCGACACGGTCGAGGTGAACATGATGGCGATCCGCAGCCACTTCGACCCCGAGCACGTGAAGGTGAAGAAGGGCCAGAAGATCAAGTGGACCGTCACCAGCCTGGAGAGCACCCACGACGGCACGCACGGGTTCTGCGTGCCGAGCTACAACTTGGCGGCCAGCATCGAACCGGGTGAGACGGTCACGGTGGAGTTCGTCGCGGACAAGGCCGGGGTCTTCCCGTTCTACTGCCTCGAATTCTGCTCGGCGCTGCACCTGGAGATGATGGGCTACCTGATGGTCGAGCCGTAACGCCTGCTCCGCCCCTCTCCCCTTGCGGGAGAGGGGAGCAAGAAGACCCCAGACGACTGACCCGAGGCGATCATGGATAGCAAGCCGAAGACCTCCTGGCTGTCGTGGGCCGCCCGGGCCGGGCTGGTGCTGGGCGCGGCGCTGTTCGCGGTCTCACCGGACTACCCGTACTGGGAGCTGGAACTGCACGCCCCGCAGTACCCCAAGGGGCTGCACGTCTACGGATACCCGGACCGGATCGCCGGCGACGTGAAGGAACTCGACGGGCTGAACCACTACATCGGCATGCGGGCGCTGGGAGACGCGGCCCAGTTCGAGCGGTCAATCGGCCGGCAGTCGGTGTATACCATGGCCGGGCTCATGGTGCTGGTTGCCGTGTTCCCGTGGCGGTGGACGCCCCTGCTCCTGATCCCGGGCGTCCTGTTCCCGGCGATCTTTCTCGCAGATCTGTACTGGTGGCTGCGTGACTACGGGTTGAACCTCGACCCGGACGCCCCGCTGAGCCGGTCGATCAAGCCGTTCGTGCCGACGATCCTGGGCGAGGGCAAGGTCGGCCAGTTCCGCACGGAGGCCGGGCTGGGCGAGGGGCATTACCTGGCGATGGCCGCCGGCGCCCTCTCGCTGGCCTTCTGCTACGTCCGCTGGTTCAAGTGGTACGCCCCGAAGCCGACCGCCGAGGCCGCGCCGGAGCCGCAGTCGGCTCGCACCCGGGAAGCCGTCGCGGTCGGCTGCGTGCTGGTCGCCCTGGTGCTGCCGGCTGGCTCGGCCCAGGCCGCGACCTGGACCGTCTCCCCGGACGGCCCGCTGACCACGATCCCCGCCGCGGTCGCGAAGGCGGCCGAGGGCGACACCATCGAGGTCGCCGGCGGCACCCACCGCGGGCCGCTGGTCATCGACAAGCGCGTCCGGCTGATTGGCAGGGACTGGCCTGTGATCGACGGCGGCGGCAAGGGCACGGTCGTCACGCTCGCCGCTGCTGGCATCCACTTCTCCGGGTTCGCCGTCCGCAACAGCGGCGACCGCCTGGCCAACGAGGACGGGGACGGCGGGGTCGTGGCCACCGCGTCGGACATCGTGATCGAGGGGAACCGGATCGAGGACGTGCTCTTCGGCGCCTCGTTGCGGGACGCCCCGCGCAGTGTCGTCCGGGGGAACGTCCTCCGCGGCAAGGCCCTCGACATCGCCCGCCGCGGCGACCTGGTCCGCGTCTGGTGGAGCCACGACGCCCTGGTCGAGCGGAACGACATCGCCGACGGCCGCGACCTGGTGCTGTGGTACTCCAAGGGGCTGACCGTCCGCGACAACACCGCCACCCGCGGTCGGTACGGCATCCACTTCATGTACTGCGACGGCGCGACCGTCAGCGGCAACCGGTTCATCGACAACTCCGTCGGCTCGTTCCTGATGTACAGCCGGCGGGTGAAGCTGGAGGGGAACTGGATCGAGAACAACCGCGGGGCGAGCGGCTACGGAGTCGGCCTGAAGGACATGGACGGCTACTCGCTCCGCGGTAACGTCATCGCCAACAACCGCACCGGCGTGTTCATGGAAGGCGCCCGCGGCGGCGAGGTCCTCAACAACCTGGTCGCCTACAACGAGCGCGGCGCCGTCGTGTTCACCTCCTGCTCGGGGAACACCGTCCGCGACAACACCTTCTCCGAGAACGGCGAGCAGATCGCCGTCGAGGGCAACGCCGCCCTACCGGCCAGCAACGCCTGGGAGGCGAACTTCTGGAGCGACTACCGCGGCCTGGACGCCAACGGGGACGGGTTCGGCGACCAGCCGTACAAGCCGGTGAAGCTGTTCGAGCGAGTGACCGACCGCAACAGCGGGATGAAGCTCTTCGCAGCCGGGCCGGCGGCCGAGGCGATTGATTATTCATCGAAGTTATTCCCCATCTTCCAGCCGCAGCCGAAGTTCACCGACGCCCGGCCGCGAATGGCCGCGCTGCCGGCGCCGCTGACTAACCCGGCCCCGGCGGACGGCCGGAGCTGGCTGACGCTGGCGGTCGCGCTGATCCTCGGCGGCCTGGTCTGCCTCGTCCGCTGGCAGGCGCTGATACCGACCGCCGCGACCCCGGTCGCGGAGCCGAAGGCGGCGTCGCCGGCCCCGGAGGCCCCGCCGGCCGTGCGGGTGGCCGGGCTGACCAAGCGGTTCGGTGCGGTCGCAGCAGTGGACTGCCTGAGCTTCGAGGTGCAACCCGGTGAGGCGGTCGCCCTGTGGGGAGCGAACGGGGCCGGCAAGACGACGCTGCTGCGGTGCCTGCTCGGGCTGGTCCCGTTCGAGGGGTCGGCCGCGGTGATGGGCCAGCCTTGCGGCCTCCGCGGCAAGGAGAGCCGCCGGCGGCTCGGCTACGTCCCGCAGGAGGTCAAGCTGCACCCGGACCAGACCGTCATCGAGTGCGCCCGGTTCTACGCGAAGCTCCGCCGGGTGGACCCGACGCGCGGCGTCGAGTTGCTCGCCGAGTGGGGGCTGGGCGATGTCCACGACCGGGCGGTGCGGCATCTCTCCGGCGGCATGCGGCAGAAGCTCGCTCTGGTGTTGGCACTGCTCTCCGACCCGCCGGTACTGCTGCTCGACGAACCGACCAGCAACCTCGACGTGGCCACTCGCGAGGAGTTCGGCCGGCTGCTCGCCCGGCTGAAGGCGGCCGACAAGACGCTGCTGTTCTGCACCCACCGGGCCGGAGAGATCATCTCGCTGGCCGACCGGGTGGTGGTGATTCAGGCCGGCAAGAAGGTCGCCGAGGGGACGCCGGAAGAACTTCGCAACCGCATCCTGCGGCCGGCCGTGCTGCGGCTGGCGGTCCCGGCGGAATACCGCCAGGACGCGGTCAAGGTGCTGCACACCGCCGGCTATCCGGTGCGAGCCGACGGAGGCGAGCTGTGGGTGGACGTGCCGGCCGGCCGCAAGGCCGAGCCGCTGACCCTGCTGCAAGCGGCCGGGGTGCCGCTGGTGGACTTCGACGTGGAATCCGACCGCGGCTTCCAGGGAGATTGAACAATGGACGTCACCGCAATCACGTTAATCATGGGCAAGGAAGTCCGCGAGGCCCGGCAGAACCGCTGGTTCCTGGTCTTCGCAATCATCTTCGCCGGGCTGGCGCTGGGGCTGAGCCTGCTGGGCATGTCCGGGCTGGGCAACGTCGGCATCGCCGGGTTCGGCCGGACCGCCGCGAGCCTGCTCAACCTCGTCATGGTGGTGGTCCCGCTGATGGCCCTGCTGGTCGGCGCCACCAGCGTCGTCGGCGAGCGGGAGCAGGGGACGCTGCAAACTCTCCTCGCGCAGCCGGTGGTGCTGGAAGAGGTCTTGCTCGGCAAGTTCCTCGGGCTGGCGGCGGCATTGCTCGCCACGGTGCTGGCCGGGTTCGGGCTGTCGGCGCTGGTCATCGCCTATTACGGCGGCGGGGCGCAGGTCGGCTCTTACGCCATGCTGGTCGGGACGACCTGCCTGTTCGCGCTGGCCTACCTGAGCGTCGGCTACCTGGTCTCGACGCTGGTCCGCAAGGTGCCGACCGCGCTGGGCATCGGGCTGTTCCTGTGGCTGGCGTCGGTGCTGCTGAGCGACCTGGGGCTGATGGGCACGGCCGTGGTGCTGGAGCTGTCGCCTCGGACGCTCCTGTGGATGTCGCTGGCCAACCCGGCGCAGGTGTACAAACTGCTGGTCCTCGACGGCCTCCAGGGGAACCTGGAGAACCTCGGCCCGGCCGGGCTGTACGCCGCGGACGTCTTCGGCCACTGGCTGCGGCCGGTGCTGGCCGCCATCCTGGTCGGCTGGGCGCTGGTGCCGCTCGGGGTCGTGCTGGTCCTCTTCCGTCGGCGGGGGATGTCATGAAGAAGCTTCCGCTCCTGGCGGTGTTGACCGTCGCCGCGTTCGGCTGCGGCGGCGACGGCCCGCCGAACGTCCGGTACGGGCAGGAGGAGTGCGCCCACTGCCGGATGATCGTCAACGACGACCGGTTCGCCGCCGCTGTGGTCACGACCGCCGGGGACGCGCACAAGTTCGACGAGATCTGTTGCGTGACCGACTATCTGGCCGCGAACCCCGCGGCGGTGAAGGGGGTGTGGGTCCGCGGCTACAAGTCGGGCCAGTGGCACGAGGCCCGGCTGGCGTTCTACGCGCACGGGCCGAAGCTCCAGACGCCGATGGGGTCCGGGCTGGCGGCCGTCGCCACGAGGGAAGAAGCCGACGCCCTGGCTGCCGAGTGGGGCGGCAAGGCGCTGCGGTTCGACGAGCTGGCCGACTTCCTGAAACAGCAAGCCGAGTCGGCAATAGACGAGTAGATACCACCAGTTCCGGGAGGAGAGTTGCGATGAAACGATCAACGGTATGGGGGGTGGCGGCTCTGACGGCGGCTGCAGGATTACTGGCCGCGGTCGGGTGCGGCGACCAGCCGGCCGCCGACACATCCAAGTCCGCGTCCGCCACGCAAACCCAGCAGACGCCGCCCACCGAGAAGTCGGCCGCGGTCACGCCCGCGACCCCGCCGAAGACCACCACCGCGCCGCC
>Ga0247822_10003088_pt1 | contig 10819 bp, 7 predicted proteins | sample 13C_Cellulose_Da_FD_192423 | JGI IMG/M metagenome (GOLD analysis project Ga0247822, IMG submission 192423) | Soil microbial communities from agricultural site in Penn Yan, New York, United States - 13C_Cellulose_Day30 | ecosystem: Environmental > Terrestrial > Soil > Agricultural land | place... | reverse complement strand
GTTATGCCGTTCCTCTCCAGAATATCCATGTACATGTTCAGTGACGCCTCGGCCGCCTGCTGGAACTCCCCATCATCGATCGGATTGTATTCAATGAGATTCACTTTCGAGGGAATAATCTTACAGAATTTCAGCAACGCCTGTGCATGCTCTTCGGTATCATTGATACCCTTCCACACCACATACTCGTACGTCACCTTGCGCTTGGTTTTCTGATACCAGTACTTCAGCGCGTCTCCCAACTCCGACAATGGATTGGTATCAGTAATTGGCATGATTGCAGAACGGGTCTTATCCAATGCCGCGTGTAACGACACCGCCAGATTAAACTTCACGTTGTCATCGGCCATCTTCACAATCATTTTCGCCACGCCCACAGTTGAAACCGTGATTCGTTTGTTCGCCATGTTGAGACCCTTCTGGGAAGTGATCTTCTCAATGGCAGACATCACATTCGCATAGTTGAGCAACGGCTCACCCATCCCCATAAAGACGATGTTTGTAAGTGGCCGGCCGTAATAGAGCTGAGCCTGTTCCCTGATAGCGACTACCTGATCGTAGATCTCATCAGGACTGAGATTTCTCTGACGTTTTAATCGCGCGGTCGCGCAAAACTTACAAGCCAGGCTACAACCAACCTGCGACGATACGCATGCGGTGATCCTTTTTTCAGTGGGAATCAGTACCGACTCCACCACCATTCCGTCGTACAGCGTAACAGCGTTCTTGATCGTACCGTCGGAACTGCGCTGCATGCGGTCGACATTGATGTGATTGATGGCAAAGTTCTCCTTTAACATCTCACGCAATGCAACCGAAAGGTTTGTCATCTGATCAAAGTCCTTGGCGGACTTGTTCCAAAGCCACTCATAAACCTGCTGGGCACGAAAAGGCTTCTCTCCGTGCTCAACAAAAAATTGTTTGAGCTCGTCAAGTTTTAGTTTCCTGATATCGCGTCTGGAAGTATCGACCATGACTGTACTAGGGCCTCCGCACGCATTTCACGCGTTTCCGTGAACATGCATCCTGCAAAGGTAGCGAAAGAACATTAATTGGCGAGTCCTTGAAAAGAGAGCGGGCTATCCCGCTTATTTTATGCGTACAAAAATCTTAGTCTCACAAACACGGGAAGCGTTGCTGATGATGAGAGAGTCTCCCTCGAGCCTTTCCACGGTATATCCTTCAATGATCGTTTTCGACTTCTTGTCCAGGAAGTACAGACCGTTTTCATTGTAGCGATACATGAAAGATTTTGAGTTATAGGACTTCTTTTTGCTGATGATCTTAGTGCTCTCCTGACCGGTATTGTTGTCTTTCAATTCAAGAACCTGGGGAGTGGATCCTGACATTGATTTCATGTCGTCAACGAGTGCCTGCGCGTCATCGTCACTTCCGCCCAATTCATCTTCAACACAGCTGCTTTGCTTAACAAGTTGCCAACGACCGACAATCGATTGTGCCTGGCCCAACAGGGTATACCCCGTTAAGGCCAACAATAAAATAAGCTTTTTCATGAACGTGCCTTGACCTGTGGCCATTAACCAAATTTACTCAAAAATTGAGCCGGTTAAAAGAAGTTGTTCCGACAAAGCCGCAAGGCTGATTGTGAGCAGGATAGCGGATAATCGTGATCGGCAAGCGCTCAGGGATGCACGTTGAAACTAATTGAGGCATGCTTGCGATTCATCTTTTTGAAAACTCGCTTTATTGAGCGAAATTTTAGCCCTTCAATTGAAATCATGGAGAAAAGCACTGCGATCGTGCTCACAGGCGGATACTTAGCCTCAAGCAACGCAAAAACGGCCCACGGACTTATCCGGGGCACCGATAGATTCAAGATACTGGGATTCGTGGACGACAAGTCTGCTGGCCGCGACGCGGGCGAAGTACTCGACGGCAAAAATCGAGGTATACCTGTATTTGCAACTATCGCCGACTTCCTAAAAACAGGACAACAAGCGAAATATTGCGTGATTGGGGTCGCCACGAAAGGCGGCGTTATACCGGAACCATTACGGGCACTTTTGAAGGAAGCCCTCGAGAACGGCTTCAGCCTTGTAAATGGTTTGCACGAATACATCAGCGACATACCCGAATTGGCCACCCTGGCCCGGGAAAAGGGACTGGAGATCATCGACGTCCGCAAGCCAAAGAAGGCAACCGAACTTCATTTCTGGTCGGGCCAGATCAAGGAGGTGAAGTGTCCCAAGATTGCTGTGCTCGGAACGGATTGTGCACTAGGTAAGAGAACCACTACACGATTTCTCGTAGAGGCTATGCGGGAAGCAGGTTTCAAAGCCGAAATGATTTACACCGGACAAACCGGATGGATGCAAGGTGCTAAGTATGGATTCGTTTTTGACTCCACACTAAATGATTTTATCTCAGGCGAGATGGAACATGCCGTCGTAACTTGTTATCACGACGCAAAGCCAGATATCATTTTCATTGAAGGACAATCAGCGCTGCGCAATCCGAGCGGGCCGGCTGGAGCCGAATGGATCGTTTCGGCTGATGCCGATGCTGTCGTACTTCAGCATCATCCTGCCAGAAAGCAATACAAGGACATGGAGTATTATCCGGCGTACCTTCCTGAACTCCGCGATGAGGTTGCTTTGATCAGGATGTACGGTGCCCCAACGGTTGCAGTAACGCTGAATACGGCGAGAATGGCAGAAGGTGATGCGCGCGCCGCAGCAGCCAAATACGAGAAGGAACTTGGGATACCGGTAGTCTTACCGTTGGAGGATGGGCTAAAGGCCCTCGTCCCAGTTTTTGAAAAACTCATAGCAAAGAGTACCGCGAAAGTATAGCATGTCAAAAGATCAGCCTGGCTGCAGTGACCTGGGTGACGTATCATCCGCGACGCCAGACCATTGGAATGAACGGCGACCTTACACAACATTTCTATATTGACCCTTGATCATCTTTGCCAGCATTAAACATTGATTAAATATTAGCAGACTCGTCCCAGCAGGACATGATCCGAATAAACCTTACCGTGACACACACGATATGAAAATTAAAGAAGTAAAATCCTGGAGTGCAGACCTTGGAAACACCAAGCCTTATACCATCGCCTTCAAAACTGTGGATGAGGTGCGCAACGCATTTGTTGAGATCACTCTTGACAACGGTATCACAGGCATCGGTGCCGGAAACCCGAGCGAGTATGTAGTTGGAGAGTCGTTCGAACAATGTCTTGAAGCATTGAAGGAGAAAAATCTAGAGTTCCTGATAGGAAAAGATATTCGCGAATTCAATCACCTGACGTTCGAGGTTTGGAAGCGGTTTCCCGAAAACCCTTCAGCACGCGCGGCGATCGACATCGCTCTTTACGATGTCTTCACAAAGTTCCTCGATGTTCCGCTCGTGAAATTTCTGGGTCAGAAAATCAAAAAGCTGCCGACTTCCAATACAATCGGCATCAAGAACGTGGAGGAAACCCTGAAGGAAGCCGAAGACTACAAGAAGCGAGGCTTCAAAGTTATTAAGGTGAAGCTTGGGCGCGACCTTGAAGAAGACGTCGAGCGTATTATGAAGCTGCGCGAAAAATTTGGAAGCAGCATCGGCATCCGCGTTGATGCGAATCAGGGATACACACGCGAACAAACCATCCAGTTCTACGGTCGTTGTTATGACCTCGATATTGAACTCATCGAACAGCCGTTGCCGGCAAATGAGATAGCCGAAATGAAGGCGCTTCCAAAAGAAGTTCGCGAAGTATTGGCTGCCGACGAGTCACTCATCACGCCTGAAGACGCAATCGAACTGATCAAGCCACCAAAAGCGGCCGAGATTTTTAATATCAAACTGATGAAATGTGGAGGAATAAGCCAGGCATTGAAGATCGCGGATATCGCTCAGGCAGAAGGTGTCGATCTTTTCTGGGGATGCAACGATGAAAGCATCGTCAGTATCACGGCTGCTCTACACGCTGCGTTTGCATGCGAAAACACGAAATATATTGACCTGGATGGAAGCCTCGATCTTGCCCAGGATGTGGTTAAGGGCGGATTTATTCTGAAAGACGGGATGATGTCGTGCTCGGACAAGCCAGGGTTGGGGGTCGAGAGAATATAATTAGTAATTAGTAATTAGTAATTGGAGAGCGGGCTTGCGCCCGTATTGCACGGCACGACCTGCGGTCGTGATTATACATGTGTTGCGCACAGTGGCCGTCTAATTACTAATTACTCATTACTCATTACTCATTGCTAGTTATTAACCCAGTAGTCCACCACCGTCACCTTATCAAGATACGGTTTCAGCACGTCTCCAAATGCCTTGTGCTCCGGATGAACCAGATAATCATCCCTGTCCTTGTCGCTGGCGAATGTTAAAAAGAAACAGTGAGTAAGGCCGTGATTCAGTCCTTCAGGACTGCTGTTCGTTCCCCACTCATAGCCCTTGATCGTTTTTATTTTGCCAGGCAGCGCAGCGAATGCCTGCTCTACCTTCTTAATATCTTCAGGTGTTGCAGTGCTTTTAAATCCAAACAGCACCACGTGTCGTAGCGCCTTGCCTTTTTTCGACTGAGCAAATGTATCAGTTGTTGCCATAGCAAGTAATGTACATAACATCAAACCAACCAGGAGACTTTTCTTCATAATTATCAGGGATAAACTTTAAACACTATCTAAAAATTCGGAGCGTGAGGGCACGTTAATACTTTAAAGTCAGAGCGGCACACAGCCGCTCATTCAATTACTAATTACTCATTACTAATTGTTAATTATTTAGTATCCCCACTTTTTCATGACACCAAAATTCTCCTTCATGGCTTCAAGCGGCGTCTTGCCCTGATAGGATTCCTGCTCGATGATGAAATGTTTCGTGCCACCCGACTTACGTCCAAGGTCGATCACTTCTTTCGGATTCACGATGCCTTTGCCCAGCACACAGCTCTCGTATTCGTGGTTGCCGCCGCCGGAACTCTTAATCTCATCCTTAACGTGCATGGAAACAAATCGGCCGGGCCACTTCTTCACGATGTCGATTGCTTTCGCGCCGCCGTTATACAGGTTGCCGATATCGAGCTGTTGGACAACCAGATTAGGATCCGTTTCCGTAAGCATGATGTCGTACATCGTCTGACCATCGAGCTTTTCGCTGAATTCAAAGTCGTGATTGTGGTATCCGAATTTCATTCCTGACTTGTTACACAATTCGCCGGACTTATTAAAGATTTCCATATAGTGCTTCAGACTGCTCGCGGTGCTGCGAAGTGTCTTGTCAAGCGAAGGGGAGATAACATATTGCTGACCAACTACTGCGGCATCTTCCACCGTGTACTTCCAAAGGTCTGTGAAATCCTTTGCCGTCTCATCCCAGTGCTGTTTACCCATGACGGTATGTCCGCTGGGCATCTTCATGCCAAGATCATCGAGTATCTTCCTGAATTCCTTCGGGGCATATCCGTAGAATTTACGCTCAACGTAGTTGGCGTGCTCAACATTTTTGTATCCCATCGCCGACAGCTGCTTCAACGTCCCCAGCGGATCCTTCTTCATGTCGTCGCGAACGGAGTACAACTGCAACCCCATCAGCTCGCCCGCCGGAGCCGCCTTGGCCCTGGTCGCCGTTAGCCATGCCGTGGTGCCCAGTAAACCAAGTGCACCCTTTCTCATAAAATCTCTTCTTGAACTCATCTGATTGTATTTTAATTATTGGTGGTTGAGTCAGCCTTGTTGCGCCGGTCCTTTGTTGTCATTCTAAGACGGGTTACATAAGCGCCCGGCATTTCCGAATATATCAAATATGACTGATTTTGCACACTACGCATTATCCTTTGTGATGAACGCGAAATTATTGTATGTATTAACCGGGCATGCTCTCATCTATACCGCAACTCTGGTCATGGAATCTTCATCACTTCCTCATACGCCTCCGTATAATGCTTGATAAGATTTTGCCAGTCAAAAATCTCTGAATGGCTCTCTACATTATTGCGTTGCATGATGCGCTGACGCATATTTTGCTGGAGGAAGGCATACAGGATTTCTGTCAGTTGATTCGCTGACCAATCAAACGTCCGCTTCCCCCGCTCGATGACAAACAAGCCGTACTTTTCATGATCGTTAATATGATGCAAAACATAGTCACCAAACCCGGAAAGATCGCTGGTCACTGATGGTATGCCGCTGGCCATACACTCCAACGGAGTATATCCCCACGGCTCGTAGTAGCTGGGAAAGATACCAAGGTGGCATCCTCTGACAAACTGATTGTAATCCATACCGAACAGGGGATTACTGGTGTTTATAAAGTCAGGATGGTATACAATCTTCACAGGATCATCTGGCCCATTAATCAGTTTTTTGTTGTGTATTGCCGCCAGGATCTCGTCGTTCGATTCGTTCACCAGTCTGTGCGTTACTACGAATGGATTTTTCTTCGACCTCCAGGCCTGTAATGTCCTCCTATACCGAAGCTTCCAGTACTCATCAACAAACGAATTGAGGTCTGGCAAGTGATGGTCCTCTTGTGAGGTGCTGCGATAAAACAATCGCTTCCCCACCTGCTCCTGGATCGCCTTCGTGGTTTGAAGGATCTCCTGCATCATGGCCATCGACTGAAGTACCTCGGGATAGATGCTGTGAAAGTCTTGCCTCGTCACTACAAACATAACGACCGTGACATCCGATCCTTCCTTCTTCAGTCGCTGGTTCAGACGCGAGAGCGCTTCGATGGTAAGGTCATATCCTTTGTTCTTGAATTCATATCGCCCTGACGTAAAAAAGTACAATGTCTTATCCAGGTCGAACGAATACGACTGGAAGAAGTGGGCGGTCACAAAATGATGGATCTCTTCTTTGTACTCCACGTGTTTGTTTTGAAACTCGTGCAGCGCCTCGAAGCGTTCAATGCTCAGTCCATTGGGAAGAACTACCTCCGGATTGCGTTTCAGAAGATGTTTGCATTCGCGCGCGGTTACATCGCTCACAGTTGTGAAGACATGCGCCCGCTGAGCACAGGCAAATTCTATCGACGCCTCCGTTTCAATTCCAAACCTTCTCGCTTCTTCTTCCCACTTGAAAAAAGGAAGGTGTGCGTAAAACATGGGAGAGTTAATGGCCAGGTGCCGGCCCAACTGTGTGGCATGCGTTGTGAAGACTGTCCTGATGGGCATGTCTTCTTTCCTGATGTCCAGTATAGGAAGACATGCCATCCACTCGTGAAAATGAGCGATGATAGGCTGATCAGTGAGCTTGACCAACTCATCGAAGAAGAGTTTCGTGAGGTACCCGAATGCGACAACCTGGTTGATAAGCGGATTGTCGTTCGGCGTGCTGATGCCGTGATTCTTCCAGAGAAGATATTTGACAACATTCAGCGCCTTATCCTGAATGACGTTCGGATTCAACAAAACAACGCGGGGCTTACCCGACACCAGCCACTCGGCGTAGTGCACATCAAATCCGCGCTTTCGCAACGTAGCGGCTGCTTGTCCAAACACATCCTGCGCATCATCGAGAGGCTCAAGCTCAGCCTGAATTCCACGCCCCATATACGGGCCGATCATACAAAATGGCCCGGTGGAATGCCGTACCATAGCCGGTGCCTTCGATCGAATAACAGTATATATGCCACCCACCTGATTGCAGACCTCCCATGCGATCTCTACGATACATGCCTGGGGGAACTTGTTCTTTACATCGGACGATCGTTTTGACATCTTTTAAGCCAGAATGGCCGTTTTAGCTGTTATTCACGTCATTTCAAATGTCAAAATTTCTGAAATTAGGTCTCTGCTTTTACTGGATTATTTTTTGATCAAACGCGTCTGAGACTAATATTATGAACTTCGAGAAATACACAATTAAGTCACAGGAAGCACTTCAAAAGTCTGCCGAGATTGCCATGAGCAACCAACAGCAGGCCATCGAACCAGGTCACCTGCTCAAGGGCATTCTTGAAATTGACGAGAATGTGTCCAGCTATCTATTTAAGAAATTGAATGTAAACGTTGCGTTGCTTGAAACAAAACTCGACGATTTGCTCAAGTCTTATCCACATGTTTCAGGACAGCAGCCTTACCTGTCGTCTGCCGCGAATGGTGTACTGCAACAGGCGGAAAAAGAACTGAAGGAATTTAAAGACGAGTTCATCGCCGTCGAACATTTGTTGTTGGCGATACTCTCTTCCAAAGACAAGGCTTCAACATTGCTGAAAGATGCAGGCGTGGAACGCGGTGCCTTGATCAAAGCCATCAAAGAACTGCGTGGTGGCTCAAAGGTTACCGACCAGAATGCGGAATCAAAATACAAATCACTGGAACGCTATTCCAAAAATCTTAACGAGCTGGCAAAAGCCGGCAAGATAGATCCGGTTATAGGTCGTGATGAAGAGATCCGTCGTGTGCTTCAGATTCTGAGCCGGCGTACCAAGAACAATCCAATTCTGTTGGGAGAACCGGGCGTGGGTAAAACGGCGATCGTCGAAGGCATGGCTCAACGCATTGTTGATGGCGACGTGCCCGAAAACCTCAAAACGAAAGTATTGATATCGCTCGACATGGGTTTGCTCGTTGCCGGTGCGAAATATAAAGGAGAGTTTGAAGAGAGACTTAAAGCCGTTATCAAGGAAGTAACGGATTCAAATGGTGAGATTATTCTTTTCATCGATGAGATCCATACTTTGATCGGCGCTGGCGGAGGTGGAGAAGGTGCAATGGATGCCGCTAACCTTTTAAAGCCGGCACTGGCCAGAGGTGAACTTCATGCGATCGGTGCTACAACATTAAAGGAGTATCAGAAATACATAGAGAAAGATAAGGCGCTTGAACGCCGCTTCCAGTCTGTAATGGTTGATGAGCCATCTGTGGAAGATTCAATCTCCATTCTGCGGGGCATAAAAGATAAATACGAATTGCACCACGGCGTGCGCATCAAGGACGATGCGGTAATCGCATCGGTTGAGTTATCAAATCGCTATATCAGCGATCGTTTTCTTCCTGACAAGGCCATCGACCTTATGGACGAAGCGGCATCAAAACTTCGTCTGGAAATGGATTCACTTCCGGAAGAACTCGATGAACTCAATCGCCGGATCATGCAACTCGAGATCGAACGCGAGGCCATACGCCGTGAAAAGGATAAGGAAAAAGAAACGATTCTAACCCGTGATATCGCCGACCTTTCTGAGTCCCGTAATTCGCTGAAGGCAAAGTGGGAGAGCGAGAAAGAAGTCGTCCATGGAATTCAAAAGGAAAAGGAAAATATTGACAAACTGAAGTTCGAGGCCGAACAGGCAGAGAAGGCCGGCGATTACGGAAAGGTTGCCGAAATCCGTTACGGTAAAATAACTGAGGCGGAAGCACGTCTTAACTCTTATCATCAAAAGATGAAGGAGATGCAGGGCGAGAAATCGTTGCTGAAAGAAGAAGTCGATAGCGAAGACATTGCCGAAGTCGTTGCCAAGTGGACCGGCATACCGGTGTCACGCATGTTGCAAACAGAGCGTGAAAAACTTTTGAACCTCGAAGAGGAGCTCAGCAAACGTGTGGCTGGTCAGGAAGAGGCGATTCGTGCCTTAAGTGATGCTGTACGAAGAAGCAGAGCTGGACTTCAGGATCCAAAGCGTCCGATCGGGTCGTTCATATTTATGGGAACGACTGGCGTAGGAAAAACTGAATTGTCGAAAGCTTTGGCAGACTATTTGTTTAATGATGAGACAGCCATGGTTCGTATCGACATGAGCGAATACCAGGAACGCCATAGCGTAAGCAGGCTGATCGGTGCTCCTCCAGGATACGTCGGCTATGATGAGGGCGGGCAGTTAACGGAAGCAGTAAGGCGTAAACCTTATTCCGTAATTCTGCTCGATGAGATTGAGAAGGCACACCCGGACGTTTTTAACATTTTGTTACAGGTTCTGGATGATGGACGACTCACCGACAATAAAGGTCGTGTCGCCAACTTCAAGAACACCATCATCATCATGACCACGAACATCGGATCACATTTGATCCAGGAGAACTTCGAAAAGATTACTCCTGAAAATTATTTCGATGTGCTGGAAAGTACGAAAGACGAAGTATTGACGTTACTACGTAAGACCGTACGACCAGAGTTTGTCAACAGGATCGACGAGATCATCATGTTCAGGCCTTTGAGCCAGAGTGATATCAGAAAGATAGTTGATATACAAGTGGATCACATACGCAAACGGTTGGATGAGGCGGGTGTGAAGCTTGACATCGGAGAGGCTGCACGCGCGAGACTCGCTAAACTCGGATTTGATCCACAGTTTGGTGCGAGACCACTGAAGCGTGTGATGCAACGCGAGATACTGAACGAGCTTTCGAAGCAGATACTCGCAGGGAAGGTGCACAAGGATTCAGTGATCTTTGTTGACCTTAATAGTGAAAATGAGTTCATATTCGAGAACCTGGAGGCTGCGGAAATTGTTTAGGAGGTAAATGGTTTAAGGATTGGTGCTCCCGTCCACTTATGGCGGGAAATAGATTGGTTGAGGGGTTTGGTTTGAAGTCGGCGCTTATGGCGCCGGCTTTTTTTATTTGTGGATTTGTCGATATTTTGATTTGTTGATTTGGTGTCGAGCGTTGCTGCGCCGTATTTAAGAGGAGACCGCTGGACGGTCGTCCCCTCGTTGCTCCTTTATCGCTTGTTGCTGTCTTACCATTGGCAAGTGGCCTCACGGCATTCCTTATCCTTCTTATTTCTTTACCCATAATTTCTTTACCCAGATTTTTCAACTAAGTGCCAGTTCGAATCATCCTTGGTCTGAATTCCTTTTAATCGCTTTAATCGCCTGATTTTGGACTTCCTACAACTTAATACGAAAATATTCGTAT
>Ga0247822_10003087_pt1 | contig 10822 bp, 11 predicted proteins | sample 13C_Cellulose_Da_FD_192423 | JGI IMG/M metagenome (GOLD analysis project Ga0247822, IMG submission 192423) | Soil microbial communities from agricultural site in Penn Yan, New York, United States - 13C_Cellulose_Day30 | ecosystem: Environmental > Terrestrial > Soil > Agricultural land | place... | reverse complement strand
CCCCAAGCGCCCCCAGGTCTTCCATCTCAAGGTGTCTGTCAACACCAAGACCGGCGAGGTGAAGCTCGAGAAGAAGGCCAAGGCCAAGTCAAAGTCCAAGGCCAAGGCCACCGCCAACAACAGCACCTCCGCAGACACACCCTCGCCCGACACGGCCTAAAAGAGGGAGCGGCGACGTACAGTAAAGGTGTTGTTGCGAATGATCACCACCGCGTTGGGTTGCTTGTTGAGCTTGGGCGGCTTCCTGCCGCCTCGCTTCCGGTTGAGTGCAGCGTAGGTGTCCTCGTCGATGTCCATCTCAAGGAAGAGGAGGTACTGAGAGGTGTATGGGGCCAGGTTGCCCGCGCTGAAGGTGTTGTTGGTGATGTTGATGTTCCTACGGGGAACTCTCAGAAACTTCTGAGAACCGAACCGCGTACCAGACGGGCGTGGTGCTAGGGAGCGTCGAGATCATGTTCACGTTCTCGTCCATGGAGCGGTTGTCGCGGGTGTAGGAGACGTTCACGGTGGTCCAGTTCTCTGCCAACACAAACCACCCGTCGCCAAACACATCGCAGCGGTGGAAGCACTCGGGGCAGATGTTGGACTCGTTGGGCAGGAGCGCACCGTAGAAGCTCACGCCCTCCTTCATGACGCTCCAGTTGTCGCGGAACATGCGACCGCCCTTGTTGCCGACGCAGTATATCGGTCGCTCGGTGCCGTTGGTGTAGGGGTTCACCCTGATGATGTCGCAGAACTGGAGCGCGTGGCTAAAGTTGGTGAACACTCCAAAGCCAAACGCGCTGACGGTGAGCTGTCCGTAAACACTGTAGATCTCCCCGCGGATACCAGGGTACCCCACAAGAAAGTTGGGGTTCACAGTGCACACAGGGAAGCTGGCCTCGGGCAGACTGCACGGGTAGTTGCACTTGCGCGTAGCGAACGGGGTGAATAGGAACGGCACGTCGTCCTTATCGTTGAAGAATTCATCGTACTGCCAATCGTTGACGTTCTTGGCCGAGGCCGTGGTGCGGAAGTTGCTCGGGCGGATCTGAGAGTTGAACCGCAGCAAGCTGGGGATTGAGATGGAGGTGATTCCATCCAGCTGACGTAGCTGAAACCCGACGCCGGCCTTGACGCACACATTGTCAAAGATCTGCTCGATGCTCATGGCGCCGCCCAGGAGACTGTAGCACACATCCCTAAAGTCCTCTTCGGTGGTGTCCGTCTGCTGGACGTTGTTGTACATGGCGCACTGCAACCCATACTTCTCGCCACGCTTCCGCGAGCAGCTCCGGTCCTGGTCGTCTTGCTGCTTGCCGTAGTCGCCCATGGTACGCGCGATGCCTCTGAGGAGTGGCACGCCCTTCGAGTCGCCCGTGCCGCGGCAGTTGAGCAGGACGTTGCTGTGGATACGCATGACATTCTCGTAGCGGATATCCACGAGGCGACCGAAGCAGTCCTTGAAGGTATTGTGTGTGATTTGGAACGAATCAACCTTCTTGACGATGAACGCCGCATAGTTCCACAGACTAACCTCGGTGTCGTTGATGATGAGCTCCTTGATGACCTTCTTGAGGTTGAGGGGGAGGATACCCGCGCCTCTCACACCGCCTCCGTCGAGAATGCAGTTCTTGATGTGGAGCCTGTCCATGTCCTGGGTGGGCACAAAGAGGGGCTTGGCTTCGTCTCCAGGGTGCAGGAAGCACACGCCTCGGAAGAGCACGTTGTCTTGCTTGAGCTGGTGCTGGCTGCCCAGGATGCAGGCACCGTCGAGGCTGATGAGGGCCTCAAAATCGTTGTCGAATGTGATGTCTTCGGTGTAAAAGTTCTCGTAGTTGCGCAAGCCGATCACCTTGCAGCCGTCGTCGATGGCGTCTTGGATTTGCTGGTAAAAGTTGTCCTGCTGATCCTCGGGGATGGAGGCGTCGACGATGCAGTCAAACTCGGACTCATCCGTATACTCCTGCGGACATTCTTCGTCGCAGAACACCCGGTAGGGTTGGATGTTAAAATCCAGCTGCGGCAGCCCAGAGACCATATCGTGCGTCTGGCCATCGAGCTGGTAGTTCTGCTTGTGGATCTCTCTGAGAGCTCCGCGGTAGTCGGTAAACTCGGTCGCAAAGATGGAGTTGTTGAAGATGATGGCGTCCGAGGTTCGATCCACCTTCATCGCAAAGGGTAGCTGCTGGGCTCGATTGAAGCTGATATCCACAAGCGTCAGCTCGTCCTTCACGTTGTCGATGTGGAAGAGCGCCGAGTTGTTCCCCACGAGGTAGGGCGCAAAGCACACTGCGATTTGTTGGATGTCGCACGAGCAGGTGGTGCTGTTGGGGGCCACGCAAGTGTAGGGAGCACCGCAGTCCGCAGTGAGGTTGTACGGAAACTCCCCGCCGCTCACAATGGTGGCGTTGGGGGCCGTGATGACTCCCTCGATGGACCCATTGCAGGGGCGCCCCTTGAGGATCTCCTGGAAGCAGATGGCGGTCTTTGCCTGGCTGTCGTGAGAGTTTACGGTGGGGCACAGGGCCTCTCCGTTGTCCCACACGTTGCCGCTCCCAGGGAAGGTGCGACCATCCCCGTAGGTAATCACCTCGCTGTTGATCCAGGTGTAGGTCTGCAGGGGGTAGGCGTAGGCGTAGGGGCACGTGATGTTCCAGGAGATGGGGCACTGGTAGGGGGAGCAGGCCCTCACCAGAAGAATCTCAGAAGTCACCCCAAAGGCGTCCTCGCAACTATCGCAGGCCAGGCTAAAGTTGCCCAACAGGCCAGAGGTGGGGATAGTGGGGCAGCCCTCCGCAATGAGGTCGGGCAGGACAGGACACAGGGCAGCCGCGCTCGTGGCGTTGAGGCCACTGAAGACCGTCTCAAGGATCGTGCCCTCCTCGAGGTCGGCGATGCAGGCAAAGGAGCCGACCAGGTACAGCTGCCAGGGAGCCACCTGAAAGTCAATCGTCAGGGCCGCATCGCATGCCACTCCTGAGCTGTCGTTGGTGATGGTGCCGTTGCCGAGGCAGAAGGTGGAGAGGAGGGTGGCGTCGGTAATCACACCACCCGACTCCTCCATGAAGATTCTCACCTGGTCGTCCACCGGGTAGCACTCAAGGAAGAGGTGCTCGCAGGTTCGCACGACTCCCTCCATGCAGAAGGTGTCGTTGCCTGTCACCGAGTACTCGCACTCGAGCCCAAAGTTTGCTGAGGTGCGGTTGCCAGTGTCGTCGCAGGTGCAATTGACTGCGTCCTTGTCGATGACTCCTCGGTTGTACACGTTCGGGTAGAGAGAGAATCCCACAGGGAAGGGGTCCGTTGCAGGGAATGACTCGCCCATCCCATTGAGGCCCGCGTTGCTTTGGACGTAGACAAAGATATCGCCCTGACTCTGGGTCGTGGTGATGTTTGTCTCGGGGTCGGTGACGGTCACCACGTCGGTGAGGACGTACTCTGGGTCGTCGTCTTCAAGGGCGGAGCAGTTGAGGCGCAGGCCAGTAAAGTAGTAGATGTCTCCGATGGGCAGAACGACCGTGCTGCTGGTGTTGGTGTCCCTAAAGACCAGATCCTGACAGGTGCAGTTGCGGTAGATGCGGCACTCTAGCGGGTATTCGACGATGAATTTGGTTTCGCCAGTGTTGTGATCGATGTAGCTGATGTTCTGAGGCACGCAGTTGGGGCGCAGCGCCTCGGTGGCGTTCTTGTCGTAGCATTCTGCAAGGGAAAACTCAGAAGCTTTCTGAGGAGTCACTGGACAAGCAACCGCGTACCAAGCGCCCCACGATTGCAGCGAGTGACGCCGTTCACATCGCCAAGGAAGATGCAGTTCCGCGGCTGAGCATCCACAAGCAACCAGCCCGAGTTGTTTCTGAGAACAAAGGTGCCCTCCGTAACGTAGGAAGGCTTCAGGTACATGCCGCTCTGATTCATGAACCCGCCCACCCGATCCAGGACGTTACCCTCCACGATGATATCCTCCATGCCCTGGGCCCAGAAGGCATTGCCCCAGATGTCCTGGAAGCGGGTGTTCACCACGTGCCCGAGCACGGAGCGTCGGCAGGCCTCAATCCGAATGACATACTCTCCAGTCCAGTTGGAGACGAGGCACCGATCGAGGGTGATGTTGTTGTTGATCAGCCACGGCTTGAAGAGCCCAGCGGTGGTCCGCAAACCATCCAGCACGATGCCGCGGATGAAGATGGCCGTACTGACGTTCGCAACGATCCAATCGAAGCCACTGATACGGGCGGTGATGTTCTCGGGGAAGGGGGACGCTGGAACGAGCCCGCCCGTAAACTCCAGCGATGTGAGCGTCACATTCACTGCGGTTAGGGGGAAGAAGAGCGTCTCAGAAAATTGCCCGTCGATGATGAGCTCGTAGCTCCCAACTCCCCCGTTGCAGCCAGAGAGACCAGCGTTGATGGTGCTGTAGGTGCCGGACGAGCCCACCGTGCACTGCACCTGCGCGTACGCCACCGCCACAAAGGAAACCACCAGGGCGAGCGCAAAGCGTACGGACGGTGCCATCTCCCTCCCACAGCCGAGGGTGGTGCCCGAGCGATTAGTGTTCCACACCCGTAAATGCGCTTATATCGGTAACAAACGGTTTACTGAGAGGACTCCAAAATGGGGTCGCCCATAAGGGGATGGATGGCCGCCGTTATGACGGCCGGGAGGATGCAGGCAAACAGCAGCCAGCACAAGGGCGCCCTGGGGAGAGTCAGAGACGTGAGCGTGCTGCATGGGCAGACTATTCTTCCTACCTACCCCATTGAGCTCGCGCTGGTTGTAGATTGGGAGGTGGCTGTGGTGGAGGTAGCCCCACTCGAACTCTGCTGAGTGGTTCCTGTGGTGAGGGTCGCTGCGGTTGGTGCAGTGCCCCACGCCCCAGGGGCGACGCAGGTGATCGTCTGGCCCTGGCGAGGGAGGCCGTTGCCACACACGAACGCCGTGCCACCCTGGGTGGCCGGGTCGCACATCCGGCACTTGCCCAGGACGCACACCAGCGTGGTGTCTGAGAAGCCCGCCACGTACGTCGTGACGCACTGAGAGTCGCTGCTGCAGCTCTGCCCGTACTTGGGGAGGGTCTGGCAGGTAGAGAATTGGGCACTGTTCACATCCTTGATGCACCCACGGCCGGCAGGGCAGTCGCATGCATCGTGGGGAGGGTTGTAGGTGGCGTCGTCGTAGGCGTTGCAAGTGGTGCAGGCCCCGCCGAGGCAGTACGGCTCGACGTAGGCGCAGTCGGGGTTGATGCTGGTCGTGGAGTTGCTGAGGGACGAGTCGCACGAGGTCAGGGCCATCGCCGGCCCGACGGTGGCCAGCGCCACCAACATTACGGAGGCCACAAAGCGGAGCATGTGTGGGGCAGAGACAGTGTCCTCAGAAAATCACTGCCGACTTTTCCCCTTCCCGCGTACCATTTGCTTTGTACTCTCCTCCGATTAAAGCACCCGCGCCGCGTTCAGCAATGAGACACACCCCGCGAGCGACAGGGCTCGGCCTCGGCCTTGGACCATGGCCACGTCGAAGGGGCCCCCGAAGCCCAGCCCCTTCATGGTGATATGGGCCACGTTCTACGCGAGCCCGTTTTGGTGGTTGGTGTTTGGCACGCAGATGTTGGTGTTGATCCTGGTGACGGTCATCACCGGCGCGTTTACGCTCCTCACGACGCTCTTTGGGTCGTTCGTGAGGGTGATCACTAGCTATCGCTTCGTGCTGTTCTTTGCGATACTGTTCCTGGCGTTCTTCTTCATGCACAAGTACGCGCCCCTACTCCTCAGAAGCTTCTGCGGACTGACCCTGCCCCCAGGTACTGGAGTCCCTTTGTGCATGGAGTCAAGAAATACGTCTTCCCCTTCCTCGATATCACCTACAACGATCTTCTGAGGTTTATGTGGAATAGGCTGTTCCTGCCCATTGCCAACATTCTCATGTGCGTGCCCCGCCTTACTCTCAAACACTCACGCCTACATCGCAGATACATATGGGATGTATTCGTGCAACTGATAGGATTCGTGCTCTACATCGTCATCAACCTCGTCGTGACGGTGTTTGTGCTCATCATGCAGCTCATCGGCCAGCTGCACATCATGGATCTCTTTGAGGCGTACATGGAGATCATGATGCCTCTCATTCAGATGTGGATCTCTGTCCTCCAGCTGCTCATCAAGATTGGCTCGGACCTCATCAAGAAGCTCATCCCCATCGTGGTGGCCATCCTCAAGGTCTGCATCCAGATCATCAAGGTTCTCTTCAAGATCAACCAGTGACCCTCTTCAAACTGCTCTTCCCCCTCCTCAAGGCGGTCATTGCGGTGGTCAAGTTTGTCATCAGAATCTTCTTGCACAAGTCTGCCAGCTTTGCGGTTCGTTCGCTCCTCTCCATGAAGGACAACCTCGCGGATCGCTTCTCTGGCGAGGACGAGGCCCTCAACGCGGCGAACCGCTATGAGACGGCGCAGCTGTACAGCACTGCGATGCGCTACTACTCGGTGGGCCAGTACGATGGCTTTGTGGAGGCGATGGACGACATCCACGCCAACCTGAGAGCGCAGGAGCACTTCCACCGTACGGGACAGCCGCTGCCGGTGGGTGGAGGCGTGCCCGACTACAACCGCCACCTCTACGAAGAGGCCGAGCTCGCAGAGCACGAGAAGGGCGACGACTACCACGCAGGCAAGAAGAAGCCGGCGCCCACCACCGCCCCGCCACACAAGGCCCGCCTCGAGCGCCTCCAGAAGCGCCGCGTGCTGAGCGTGGAGGAGAAGGAGGACCCGGTGCTGTCTGCCCGCAACAGCCTCCTCGAGGAGCTTCTCAGGGCCCACGAAGAGGCAGAGACCGAGACCCCCACTCAGGCCAACCCCGAGGACTACGTGGAGGACGAGTCCTCAGACCCCGACGAGGAGGAGCAGGCGCTGCTCAGCCACGGCACAGAGTGGAAGGCGAATATGACGCGCGAGGAGTACTATGCCTCTCTACCCGAGGAGGACCTATGGCGCATCGACCTGAGCTGGAACATGACCTCAGAGGAGGTGTTCCCACTCCTGAAGGGCAAGAAGCTCCGGCGCGCAAGGTTAGATTCGCTGACAAAGCCACTGTCGCCCGAGCGCCTCCACAAGCGCCGCATCCTGGCGACGGCCTACCGTCACGCAGTGGAGCATGCCTTCTACGGCTTGCACAGGAGACATCTCCAACATGGGCGCTTCTCGCGCTATGTGGGCAAGGCCTGGAAGCACATGACCGGCCACGAAGGTGTCGAGAGCTGGGTGCAGGAGAACTTTGGCAATGGCAGATACGAATCGGTGGCACACTGGCTCCATAGCACCGTCCCCGACTTTACCAACCAGGGCATCTTCAAGCACATGAAGGCAGGCGACCCCGACAAGGACACGCGCCTGTACTGGCACGACTGGGTCGCTCAGAATCACCCTGGCGGTATGCCTCGCGAGTACTACACCATGTGGGAGGCACAGGAGCGCTACATGGAGGAGGAGGAGTACCTCAACACTGGCAATGGCGAACCGAGCCGCCCCATGCCCGAGCACGTGCATCACCCCGGCAACCGCGAGGAGATGTTTGGCCCGGCCAAGTTCAACCCTATGCGCAGGCGGCCGTTGCAGTTTGGAGCGGACAAGTTTGAGCCCTTCAGCCTGCCCCTCGAGTTCCTCGTACGTCTCAGAAGCTTCTGAGGATTTTGCTGACCCAACCCAGTACGAGGATGATTGCTACACGACACCTCGGCGCAACATCCTATGCATCCCCACGATCCCCACGAACTGGCTGCTGCCCTTCCTCAACCTCAGCTCCATCGTGCTCATCTACGACCTCAACAACAACACACTGTGCGATCCACCATGGGAATCCACCGATTGCTTCATCTGCTGGGAGGGCTTCCTCAACGGCATCAAGGAAGTCCAGTTCCTCATCTATCTCCTCGACCTCGTCACTATCATCTTTATCTTTGGTACGCGGTTACCTCTCAGAAAGCTTCTGAGAATCTCGCGCAGGTCTCTTCACCCCGCGCCCCAGCGAGTTGCTGTGCCTGCTCGGAAAGGAGGTGCCGCCGCTCAATTGGATCATTCAGTGGTACCTCCTGTACCCGTGCGGTGTCTTCCCCAACGCGGCGGGCTGGGCGTGCTTCTTCATCAACTTTATCTACCTGCTGGAGTTTGCACTGGCATTCCTCATCTTCTACTACTTTATCGACGATCTGTATGACTGGTTCGTCGACTTGGCGACACGATTTTGGCAGATCTACCTCACGGCAAGGATGGCCCTCCAAACGAGGCGCGACTACCTCACAGACTACAACGAGATGCAACTCTCGCGCCACTACAACACCTACGTGAGGATGTTCCAGCAGCGGCAGGCGATGATGTACCAGCCGCGTGCTGCCATCGGCTCTGAGATGGGAGGCGACGTGGAGAGCGGCCGCATCCCGGCTCGCACACGCACTCACCCCTCGGGCATGAGCGCCGAGCAGATGGTGGCGCTCCACAGTGCCAACCCTCGCCTCGCAGACAGACTCTTGCGCATCGACAACGAGATCGAGGAGAAGCACAAGGCCATCGCTGGCGAGCTGCAGTCCCTCGCGTCGGAGGCAGGAGCCCACTACGCGCCCAAGGTTCTCCGCGGACAGGCCAAGCCCAAGCCACCCAAGGCACCCTGGAGGCACTCGATGCACTCTACCTGGGAGCGCGTGACTCAGCCCCTCATCGTTCCCATGCGTCTCAACCACAGCTACATCAGTGCCGTGGTGCGCGACGAGCGCGCCAAGAAGATGCCCGGGCTTGGGTGGATGTAAATGAACGACCATTCATGTGTAGGCGCCGCTCGCGGTATTGCCCATATTTGGTGAGCGGCAGATACTTGACCTCGGGGAAATCATAGGCGCATCAACCTGTGGCGCGATCATGTTCACCGTCGCCAACCCCAACTCTGGCGGCGCCTTTATGTTCCCCGCCAAATCCATCGCCTACATCGAACACGACAGAAAGACCAACGATCTTAGCGTCTTCCTTTGCTTTGGAGGGCACAAATTCAAGACCGTGGTCACGTGTACCCCAGAGGCACTCGCCACATCACTCGAATGGGTCATAGAACCGCGCATAGAATTCGTCAACCCCGACATGAAGGTCATCTGCTTTTTGCGCCACGTTCGCTACATGACTACCGAGCCGCTTGCGCCAGCGGCCGATGCGCGGCGCCCGCCTAACCAACTCAAGGCCGAGGAGACAACGAAAGTCAAAACACAGTTGTGCATGGGCCACGACGTGATGCAATTCACCTCTGACCCCTCCGCGAAAGACGGAAGCATCGCTCGCTACAAGACGTACCTCAGCCAGGCGGGGGCATGCTGCTGGGGATAGGGGCAAAGTCAATGAACGGATTGCGCGCGCCCATTTTATTGGTGTCCCATCATGGCGAGCCCGCCCATGGCTGACGTCGGGTTTACCCGGGAGGATCTGGGTAGGATGACGGGGCAAAGTCCCACAGCGCCGCCGGAACTGGTTGCAAAGGTGGAAGCAAAAGTTGCAGCCATCCAAGAGGTAGAGTTTCTCGACAGCGCACGGGCGATCGGGTCTCTGAGAGAACTCAATGCCCAATTCAAGACCAAGGTCGCAGACCTCGAGGGCGAGAACGACGTGCTCCGGGGACAACTCAAGAAGCTTTCTGCGGACTTGGATGTGGCTCTCAAAGCAACAATAACCCCCGAGGAGAGGCGGTTCGTGGGGCGCACCTTTCGCTTTGGGCTCTTTGGGAGTCTCGTTGTGGCGGTGTGGCTGATCTACTGCTGCATGGGAGCCTACCGGACATACTCGGACGGGGCTTTGAGAACTTCGGGGGTACCCTTCGACGAACTCGCTGGCACGTTCAGGGCTGGCGAGTGCACAGACACCTCCAAGCCGTGTATCGATCTCCCCATCGAACCCTCTCTAGTGTCCGCGAGAAGGAAGGGCAAGGGAGGGAACGCCTTCTGGAACAGCACCCGGGACAACTCCATCTCGCACGGGCTGAGAGACCTCCACGCGGGCAAGGGGCTGATGCCGGTGCCTGTCATGACCGAGTGTGGCCAAGTAGACCTCAGAGATCTCAGAAACTCCATGCAAAGAAAGCTGCACCGCTCCAAGGACTATGACTTTATGTGTGCCACCTTCCTGGGCTACCCCATCGACTATTGCGTCACTGCAATCACCAACGAGGGAGGCGGCAGGCGCTGGGTGGACATAGTGGGAGGCATCAGGCCCACCGCAGTGTCCCACATCACCGTCTTTGTGGAGACCTCCCTCCCAGAAGGCCTTTGCGTACAAACGGGGACCGGCCAGTCGCCCCGCTACGAGGCGTACTACTTTGCACGCATGTGCTTCATCTACACGCAGCTGGACGGCACCAAGGCAGAGACGTGCGTGCGTGCATCGGATGCAGTCGTCCTCCAGCAGCTCTACGAGATGCAGTGGGGCATGGTCAGCTGCTGCTCGGGGGACAGCGATCGCTTGGATAGGTTCATTCACCGTATGAGGATTAATTCCATAAATGGTAATTAGCCTTGCCAATTTCAGGGTGAATGTAACGACTGACTATTTCCCCGGCGGGCCGTTGTGAAGGAGATAGTTTTGGGAGCCGGCTGGTGGCTCGACATGGCACGACCGACCCTCATTCGGCCGTATGCATTGCCGATGGACAAATGCATGCCGGTGGCAGTCGCCACCGCCCCGGAGGTCTTTGCTCAGCGGGCCCGGCTGAAGGGCTTCTACGCCTACACCGTCCTGATCCTCCTGCCGCCCGAGGACACCTACGAGTCCGCAGAGGCCATCAAGGCCATCAGGGCCTTCCGAGAGCAGAACCGCGGTACG
>Ga0247822_10003086_pt1 | contig 10822 bp, 6 predicted proteins | sample 13C_Cellulose_Da_FD_192423 | JGI IMG/M metagenome (GOLD analysis project Ga0247822, IMG submission 192423) | Soil microbial communities from agricultural site in Penn Yan, New York, United States - 13C_Cellulose_Day30 | ecosystem: Environmental > Terrestrial > Soil > Agricultural land | place... | reverse complement strand
GCTCCAGACCGTGCTCTGGACGGCGTTCATGGCGGCGCTGATCCTGTGGCCGGCGGGTACGTGGGACTATCCTGGTGGCTGGGCCTTCATCTTGCTGTTCGCGGCCGGCAGCATTGCAATGATCGCCTGGCTGGCGAAGCACAGTCCCCGTCTGTTGCGGGAACGAATGAGCTCTCCGGTTCAGCGTGCTCAAACGCCGTGGGATCGCGTCTGGCTGTCGTCTTTCCTGATCGCTTTCCCTGCCTGGATGGCATTCATGAGCTGGGATGCCGCTCGCAGCCACTTCACGTCGATGTCGCCGTGGCTTCAGGTGTCCGGCGCGGTGGGAATTCTGGTCAACTTCGCCGGCACGTGGTGGACCTTTCGCGAGAACACGTTCGCTGCGCCGGTGGTAAAGCTCCAGGAGGGGCAGACGGTGATCGACACCGGTCCCTATGCCATCGTGCGCCACCCGATGTATGCGAGCGCGGTGATTCTCTTCATCAGCATGCCGTTGCTGCTCGGCTCCTGGCGGGGACTGGCGCTCTCGGTGGTCTTTGTTGTTGCGCTCGCATGCCGTATTTTGCACGAGGAGCGAACTCTGCGTGCCGAGCTTGCAGGCTATGAAGAGTATGTCGCCCGTGTGCGCTTTCGATTGATTCCTTTCATCTGGTGATGCGCCAATCACCAAGCACCGTGGAACCTCGGGCCATGGTCGAACCGAGAATCATGGGCTATTGTGGGTTCTCGACGTGATGGACACGACAACTGCGGCGCTGGGGCAGCGCCCGGGTCGGGTCGGTGCCGGGGCGTTTGCCGATCACGTGGCAGTTCCTGGAGCCGGAGTCTTCCGTCGTCCGACTCTGCCTGGTGAGCAAGCACCCCGGATCCTATCGATCGGTGGGTGGCGGTAAGAGTCCAGTTGCCGGAGTCGCCGGCCTGACCGAAGTCTGACGCCGAGGCCGCGGTCTTTTTTAGCCGCGAGGTTTCCTTTTTGTCCGGCCGAGCGCTCTAAGGCAGCAGAGGGACTGTTTTTCCGGGTCGGTGGCGTCGGGGAGGCCACATTAGTTTTGGATACCAACAGCAGTCGTCAATTCGTAGTGGCCATGGAGGAAGACCACGGCCGCGCGCTGCGCCGTTTTCTGGCCTCCCGCATGCGTCATGCCAGTGCGGACGTGGGCGATCTGGTCCAGGAGGTGTTTTTGCGGCTGTTACGTATTCCCGATCATGAGTCGATCCGCAACCCCAGAGCGTATCTGTACACCATCGCCAGCCATGTGCTTCATCAGTACACGCTGCGGCAGGCCGCCATGGCTCAACTGGTGGCGCCGCTGGATATCGGTGCGGACATCGAGGCATCCGCCGATGGCGATCCAGCGGCGGCCGCGCAGCTCGAGCAGCAGTTCGAGGAGCTCGGCCGGGGCCTGGAGCAGTTCTCGCCGCGAGCTTATGCGACGCTGCTCATGTATCGCTACGAGGGAGCCACGCTCGAGGAAATCGGCCAGCGCTTGGGGGTCACTCGAGTCATGGCCAAGAAATATCTGGTGAAGGCATTGACGTACTGCCAACAGCGCCTGCAGGAAATGCAATAGGCATGCTTATGGACAAGCGAATGGCAAAGCTCAGCGGCGAGATACTGGATGAGGCCAGCAGCTGGTTCATCGATTTCAACGAGAATGAGGTCGATGAGGCCGGTCGCGAGGCGTTCAACGCCTGGCTGCGTCGTTCGCCGGAATGTGTGCGGGCGTTCCTGCAGGTCTCGGCATTCTGGGAAGATGCGGGGGCATTCGAGAAGTGGGCGAAGCTCGACACGGATGGTCTCATCGCGCGCGCGCGAGCAGAACAAAACGTCGTCCATCTGGATACGGCAGTCCGCGATCGGGCCGCTGCGGAACCAAAGACGGAGACAGTCGTTACGAAGCGCGCAGTCAAGCGTGCCTGGCTAGCTGCCGCCGCAGGCGTTTTCGCGGTCGGCCTGGGCTTGGTAACCTGGTACTCCGCCTATGTCGCCTCGGTGTACACGACGGGAATCGGCGAGCAACGATCGATCACGCTCGAAGACGGCTCCATGGTCGAGCTGAATGCGCGGTCGCGGCTGCGCGTGCGTTTTACGGAGAAGTCGCGCTCCGTGGATCTGGTCGAAGGGCAGGCGCTCTTCACCGTGGCAAAGAATCCTGCGCGGCCGTTCGTCGTCACCACGAACGACACCCGCGTTCGTGCCGTTGGCACGCGTTTCGACGTTTATCGGAAACGCGCCGGGACGGTGGTCACGGTCGTGGAAGGTCGGGTTGCAGTCGATCCGACCCAGCGACCGACGCGGGATAGCGACCTGGCGCAGCTGATGCTCGGAGCCGGTCAGCAAACCACGGTCTCGCCCATCGACGTAGCGCCTCCGGCATCCGTCGATACCGCGATAGCCACGGCATGGACCGAGAAGAAGCTGGTGTTCGAATCGACGCCGTTGCGCGAGGTGGTCGAGGAGTTCAATCGATACAATCGCCGGCAGTTGGTGATCCGCGATCCCGATCTGTTCGACTTTCATGTCAGTGGCGTGTTTCCGTCGACCGACTCCAATCGGGTGGTCGAGTTCTTGCGCCAGCGCTTCGGTGTGGTCATCAATAGCACGGGGGAGCAGATCGAGCTCTTGGGCCGCCAGCCGGCGAGCCCGGCGCAGGAGCCGGCAAAAACTTTCTGAGTCCGGTTTCCTTTTGTCGCGCCGTGGCGCTCATACCCACGAAGCCATCGGCGATGCGACCGGTGGCCACATGAGCCTGATCGAGGCCAGGGGGAGTCTTCATGCGCAGCGCCGTTGCCTTGGCAATAGTGTGCCTGTCGATGGCAACTCTATCGGTAGCGGAGGAAACCAAGGCGGCGGTTCGAGCCAATACCACGATCAAGGCCGGCGAGCTCGCGGCGGCGCTGCGGGCGCTGTCCGCGAACCGGCGGATTCATATCATTTTCGTCAACGAGGATGTGAGCCGGCTGCAAACCCAGGGCGCCAGCGGCAACTTGACGGTGGAGGAAGCGCTACGGCTGCTGCTCGACGGCACCGGCCTCACGTTCCGTTATATCGATGGAGAGACGGTCAGCATCCTGCCGGTCGCGGTTACCAGTGCGGTGCCGCGGGAGAAGGCATTCGCCACGCGAACGGAACCGATCTCCAGCGGATCCTGGTCGACGTTCGGCCCGGCTCAGGCCGAAGCCTCCAAGAACGCGAGTCAGGGCGCCGCTTCCAGCGCATCTCAGACATCCAATGGCGCCCCGAGCTTGATCACTGAAGTCATCGTGACCTCGCGGCGCTTCACCGAATCGGTGCGCGATGTGCCGATCAGCATTTCTGCTTACGACCGCAAGGCGCTGGACGTTGCCGGCGTGAAGGATTTCTCGGGCGTCGCGCAGCTCACGCCGGGCGTGACCTTCAGCAATACCAATAATCTGATCGCGATCCGCGGCATTTCCTCGACCGCGGGCGCCGCCACGACGGGCGTCTATATCGACGATGCTCCAGTACACATTCGCCAGTTCGGTAGCGCACCTTCGGCGGTGCTGCCGGCGGTGTTCGATCTGGAGCGCATCGAGGTGCTGCGCGGTCCTCAAGGAACGCTGTATGGGGCCGGGTCCCAGGGCGGCACGGTGCGCTTCATTACGCCGCAGCCCAGTCTGGATTCGTATCGCATGTACGGACGCGGCGAGATGTCGTTCACCGAGGCGGGCTCTCCGACGCATGAAGCAGGCTTCGCCGTCGGTGGCCCGATCGTCGAAGACCGGCTGGGCTTTCGGATCAGCGCGTTCAATCGCGACGAGGGCGGCTACGTCGACTGGATCGATTACAACACTGGCCGGCTGCGTGAAGAGGACGCCAACTCGGTGGGTACCAGCGTGTATCGCGCGGCCTTGACCTGGCAGCCGATCGCAGGCCTGTCCGTCACGCCCAGCGTGTTCCATCAGGATCAGCGCACCGACAACTCGAGCGTCATGGCGCAGTACTGGTCGGCCTTCGGCCAGCACGAGTTCAAATACGCCAACAATATTCCGAACACCAACGAAGACCGCTTCACGCTGCCGGCGCTGAAGCTGGAGTATGAGCTGGGCGACTATCGGCTGGTGTCGAACACCGCCTGGTTCGAGCGCGATGGACTGATGGTCAACGACGCGGGCATCTGGCGCCTGTCGAACCTGCAGTTCAATTTCGGCTTTCCGTTGCTGACCCGACTGGGGCCGGACGACTCGGCCGGTGTGCCGTACTTCAACTCGCCCGGCAAGTTCACCAACGATCAGAGCAACTTCACTCAGGAGTTGCGCTTGCAATCGTCGAACCCGAGCGCCCGTTTCACCTGGGTGGTGGGCCTGTACTACAGCGACGCCGAGCAACGAAACATCGAGCAGGGCGAATCGGGCGTGAACACGGATGGCGTAGCCGACTACGACCGGCTGTATCGGCGTCTGTTCGGTCAGACGATTCTGCAGCGTTTCGGCTTCCCGCTGTTCGAGGGAAAATACAGCTATGTCACCGATACCCGGGTCTGGGAGAAACAGAAAGCCGCCTTCGCCGATGCCACATGGAAAGTAACGGACAAGCTTTCGCTCAGCGCGGGGGTTCGCTACTCGGAAATGAAGTTCGAATTCAACGCCGCGCGAGCCAGCAATACGCAGGCCGATTGGACATACAGCGGCGGCAAGACCAAAGAGTATCCGGTGACGCCGCGTTTCAATGTCACCTATCGCGCAACCGACGACCTGATGGTGTATGCGAACGCCGGCAAAGGCTTTCGCGGCGGTGGTGCGAACAGCGCCGCCGTTCTCGATCGTTGCGCACGGAACATCGCGGACCTCGGGCTCGGCGACGTGGCGGCTTACGATTCCGACTACGTCTGGAGCTACGACCTCGGTTCCAAGGGCAAGGTGATCGACGGGCGCATCGCCTATGACGTGAGTGCCTACGTCATCGACTGGAGCAGCATTCAACAGTCCAACACGCTGGTGGCCTGCGGCGGCTCCTATATCGGCAACTTCGGCGAGGCGCGCGCCACGGGCGTCGACATGATGTTTCAAGCAGTGCCCATCGCCGATCTGCTCGTCGATCTGTCGCTCGGTTATATGAGCTCCGAGTACACGGCGCAGGTGATGTCTTCGGCCGACGCGGATGCGAGCGTGCTGATCAACGACGGCAACTCGCTGCCGAACGTAGTGCCGTTCAAAGCGGCGCTCGGCGTGACTTACAAGTTTTTTGCGTTCGGCAAAGACAGCTATGTCAGGGCGGCTTACGAGTACAGCGGCCGGCGCAGCGATGAGTTGCCGGTTCAGGACCCGAGCACCACTCAGTACCTGGCCAATCCGCCATTTCCCTATCTGCCTGAAACGCACATGGTGCGGCTCAGGGGCGGCATGGATTTCGGTGCTTACGACGTCTCGGTGTTCGTCGACAACTTGCTGGACTCGGCGCCGCTGCTCAGCAGGACCTCCTCGACCCAGAGCGACTACTACCAGGTTTCTACGTGGCGCCCGCGCACCCTCGGTGTGACGGTCGTCTACAAATATTGAGCGAAGGGAGAAGAGCGTGATCAATCCCAGTGAAGATCGCAACGAGCTGCCGCCATTCGCGGCGCTACGCGCCTTCGAAGCGGTCGGCAGGCTGTGCGGAATCCGGCGCGCCGCTCAGATGCTCCGTATCGATCACGCAGTCATCAGTCGTCACTTGCGCGCGCTCGAGGACTGGTGCGGTGTCCGCTTGTTCGATCGTGCCCGGGGCAGCACCGAGTTGACCCCGGAAGGCCGGCGATATCACGCTCGCGTGACGGCGGCGCTTGCCGAGATCGGGGATGCCGGCAAAGAGCTGCTGAGCCAGAGCACCGATCGATCTCTGCGCATCTGGTGCATTCCTGGATTCGCGAGCGCCTGGCTGAGCTCTCGATTGCAGTTGTTCCAAGCGGCCAATCCCGAGATCGAGTTGGAATTACGGCCCACGGACATCAGCCCCAACTTCACCCGCTATGAAGCGGACATCGACATTCGTTACGTAACCGGCGGCGAAGCGATTTCCTCGGCGACTGTTTGCGACGGCTTGCGCCGTTTCGAGATTGCGAGGCCGCCGGTAATCGCAGTGGCCAGCCCCGAGTGCTTCGCCACCCTCTCGTGGCTCAAGCAGCCGCAGGATCTCTTGCGCGCGCCGCTTCTGCACGAAGAAAATCATCGCCAGTGGCAGGAGTGGCTGTCCGCGCATGCCGTCGTGGTGCCGCAGCAGTTGCAGGGACCGCGATTGTGGCATGCGCATCTCACTGTGGAAGCCGCGCGTCGTGGACAGGGCATTGCCCTGGCCAATCCGTTCTTGCTCGGTGACGATCTGGAGGCCGGCAGGTTGGTCGGCGTGTTCGGCGGTTGGAGCAAGGCCGTCGCGCTGGGCTCCTATGTGTTCGCTGCTCGCGCGGATCGCTGGCAATCGTCCACGACCGTTCGTTTCAGGCATTGGTTGAAGCGCACCACCGCCGGGGTCTGTCTGCCGCCCGCGAATGACAGCTCCGCCGAAGTGGCATTCCTGCACGCTTCGCGAATGGAGCAGGCGGACGTGACATCCTGATCGACGCGCTGTGCCGCTGCGAATGGTGACGGCTCAACACCATTCGCGATCACTTCGACAACTCCTCCTGCATCACGCTCACAGTGCACACTCCATCGCGCCGGTCGATCACCGGCGCAGATCACGAAGGCTGGAGAGTGCTGATGATGTATCTAAGAGAGGCGGCTCATCGCGCGCACGATCTCATGGCTGCGCTGGCGATATTCGGAATATTGGCGGCAGGTCCCGGCATCGCTGCGGAAAGCGATTGGAAGTTTCTGGGCGGCAGCCCGCAGAGCAATCAATACAGCGCGCTCGATCAGATCAACACGAAAACCGTGACGTCGCTGGGTTTGCTCTGGTACTCGGACCTTCCCATCGGCGAGGGGCTGGTCGGCAATCCGCTGGTGTCGGACAACGTCGTCTATCAAGGTGGGCCCTATGGTTCGGCGGTGGCTACCGACATCACCACCGGCAAGACCCTGTGGAGTTTCGTTCCCAATCTCGGCTTGGAGCGCTACAGCTTGCGAGCCGCGCACCAAGCCAGCACCAACCGCGGCCTGGGAATCGACGATAGCAATGTCTATATCTCCGGCGGATGCTCGCTGTTCGCTATCGACCGGAACAGCGGCGGGCAGCGCTGGCGCGCAGAGATCTGCAATCCGTCGGGAAATTATGGATCGAACTCGGCGCCGCGCGTCGGTGCGGGCAAGGTCTTCGTCGGCATCAACAACATGCAGAGCGGCACGGGGCGCGGTCATGCCATCGCGTTCGATGCGAAAACGGGCAAGGAGCTGTGGCGCTTCTATACCGTGCCCGGCGATCCCGCCAAGCCGTTCGAAAACAAACAAATGGAGCTGGCCGCCAAGACCTGGGGCGAGCGCTACTGGAGCGATCTTCCCGGTGGCGGCAGCGGCAGCGTCTGGGAGGGAATGATCTACGATCCAAAGACGGACCTGCTGATTTTCGGCGCGGGCAATCCAGGCACGGACGGTCACGAACGGCAATACGTCGACAAGGAGATGTTGTTCACCAATTCGATCATCGCGGTGCGGGCCGCGAGCGGCGAGTATGTCTGGCATCGACAGTTGACGACCGGCGATGTGTATCACCCCGGCGATGCCGTGGCCCACATGCAGCTGGCGGACATGAAGATCCAGGGTCGTGACCGCCATGTGCTGCTGCAGGCGGCCAAGAACGGATATTTCTATGTATTGGATGCCGCCAGCGGCGCGGTGATCTCGGCCAAGAACTACGTTCCGACCGTCAACTACAAGCCGGTCGATCCGAAAACCGGCACGCTGCATTTCAAGGACGAGCTGCGTTTTTGGGAGCACCCCGGCAAGACCATGGTGCTGCAGCCCGGCGGTTACGGCGCGCATGCGTGGGAGCTGACTTCGTACAGTCCGAAGACGGGGCTGGTCTACATTCCCGCGTTCATCATGCCGTATGAGCTGGGCGGACGTTACGCCGAGTACGGCTTTGCCCAGGATGCGAAGTTCAAGAACAAAGGACTGTTGATCGCCTGGGATCCGGTTGCACAACGCAAGCGCTGGGAAGTGGAGCATCCGGTCACGATGAGCGGCGGCGTGCTCTCGACCGGCGGCAACATCGTGTTTCAAGGCACACCGAGCGGAGCGTTCGTCGCCTACGATGCGACCAACGGCACCGAGCTGTGGTCGTTCGATACTCACAGCGTGATCCGCGGCGGTCCTGCCACGGTCACAGTGCAGGGCAAGCAGATCGTTCTTGTTCCTTCCGGAGACGGTACCGCCATCGGCTCGGCCAGAGGTCGTCTGTCGAGAACGGATCGCGCCTATGCCGCGCCATCGAGGCTGCTCGCATTCGGTCTGGGCGGCAACGCCGTGCTGCCGCCGACGCAGAAGGTGATTCTCAAGCCGGTGCTGGAGCGCCAACCGGTGGCCCTCGCCGATAAGGGCAAGGAGTTCTACAACCAGAATTGCAGCCGTTGCCATGGCCAGAACGTGGTCACCTCCGGCAACGGTCGCATTCCGGATCTGCGCAACATTCGTGAGGCACGACTGCGCTTGCTGCCGCAAATCCTGCGCGACGGAATTCTGAAACCGCTGGGCATGCCGCAGTTCTCCGATATCACCGACGAGCAGATCGCAGCGGTGCGCGCTCACATCACCAATGAAGCCTGGAATGCCTATGAGCACAAGGGCGGCGAAGGCGAGGGTGGCGGGGCTCGGTAGTCGCAAGGGCATGACGATGGAGCGGGCTCGGCTGGCGCTCGAGCGTCCGGATCTGCTGCGCGAACGAGCGTTCATCGATGGAGCGTGGGTTGCCGGCCCCGCCTGCTTGCAGGTTCACAATCCTGCAACGGGCGGTGTGCTGGGCAACGTGCCGGGCCTCGGCACGGAAGAAACAATCCGTGCCGTCAAAGCGGCACATCGTGCCTTCGACGCATGGCGCGCCAGAGCTGCAAGAGATCGTTCGGTCATCCTTCGCCGATGGTACGAGCTCATCATCGAGCATGCGGACGATCTGGCCAGGTTGATGACCGCCGAGCAGGGCAAGCCCATGGCCGAATCGCGCGGCGAGATCTCCTACGCGGCATCTTTTGTCGAATGGTTCTCCGAAGAGGCGCGGCGTGCGTATGGAGACGTGATTCCCGGGCCCGAGGCTGACAAGCGGTTGACGGTAATCAAACAGCCGGTAGGTGTGGTCGCTGCAATCACGCCGTGGAATTTTCCGGCCGCCATGGTCACGCGGAAAGTGGCGCCGGCGCTTGCAGTCGGATGCACCGTAGTGCTCAAGCCCTCCGAACTGACGCCGTTCTCGGCGCTTGCATTGGCGCTGCTCGCTGAGGAAGCGGGACTGCCGGCGGGAGCATTCAACGTGGTGACGGGCGATCCTCGGCCGATCGGCGAAGTCATGACCTCCGATGCGCGCGTGCGCAAGCTTTCTTTCACCGGTTCGACCCAGGTTGGCAAGGTGCTCGCGGCCCGTTGCATGGCTACTGTGAAGCGCGTTTCGCTGGAGCTCGGCGGCAATGCGCCGTTCATCGTGTTCGACGATGCCGACCTGGACGCCGCCGTCGAAGGCGCGATGCAGTCGAAGTTTCGTAACACCGGACAGGCTTGCGTCTGTACGAATCGATTCCTGGTGCAGAGCCGGGTCTACGGCGAGTTCGCGCGGCGGCTCACGCAGCGAGTCGGTGCGATGGTCGTGGGCGATGGCCTGGCAGGCGTGACCCATCAAGGGCCGCTCATCAACAGCGCCGCGGTCGAAAAAGTAGAGCGGCACATCGCCGATGCGCTGGGCAAGGGCGCGACGCTGCTGACGGGTGGCATGCGCAGGCAAGGCAACTTTCACGAGCCGACCGTGCTGACCGACGTGTCGCCCGGAATGCTGCTCGTCAACGAAGAAACATTCGGTCCGGTGGCTGGACTGATGCGCTTCGATACCGAGCAGGAAGCGATCCGGCTCGCCAACGACACCGAGGCCGGCCTCGCGGCCTATGTGTTCACGCGGGATGTCAGTCGTTCCTGGCGCGTCTGCGAAGCGCTGCAGGTGGGCATGATCGGCCTGAACAGCGGCATGGTTTCCACCGCGGTGGCACCGTTCGGCGGCGTCAAGGAATCGGGACTGGGCCGGGAGGGCTCGGCGTACGGCATTCAGGAATATCTGGATATCAAGCTGATCTGTACCGCGCTTCAACCGCAAGCGAGCGAATGAAGCATCGGTGCCGAGGTGGCATCGGACAAGTGGGGTTTGCATCATGATCGAAGAGAGAATGGTCGCCGCGGACGTGCCGCGACTCGGCCGGGAGAACGTCACTGTCATCGCCGCCTCGTCGGTGGCATCCGTGTTCGAATGGTTTGATTTTTTTCTGTACGGCGCCCTGGCGGTCGTCATCAGCCGCAACTTCTTCTCGGGCGTCAACGAAACGACATCGTTCGTGCTCGCGCTGCTCGCATTCGCCGCGGGCTTCGCCGTGCGGCCGTTCGGTGCGGTCGTGTTCGGTTTCTTTGGCGACCTGCTCGGCCGAAAGAAAACGTTCCTCGTCACGCTGGCGCTCATGGGGCTGGCGACGTTCTGCGTCGGACTGTTGCCGACCTACGATCAGATCGGCGCTGCCGCGCCTTGGATTCTGGTGGGCCTGCGCATGCTGCAGGGATTGTCGGTAGGCGGCGTGTACGGCGGTGCTGCAACCTACGTGGCGGAACACGTCGATCGAGAGCGCCGCGGTTTCTTCACCAGCTGGATTCAGATCACGGCGACGATCGGCATGGCACTGAGCCTGGCCGTGATTTACGCCACGCG
>Ga0247822_10003082_pt1 | contig 10828 bp, 14 predicted proteins | sample 13C_Cellulose_Da_FD_192423 | JGI IMG/M metagenome (GOLD analysis project Ga0247822, IMG submission 192423) | Soil microbial communities from agricultural site in Penn Yan, New York, United States - 13C_Cellulose_Day30 | ecosystem: Environmental > Terrestrial > Soil > Agricultural land | place... | reverse complement strand
GAAATGGACGGCTTTGGGTGAAAGTAAATTCTTCGCTAGATGGTCTGCAGCAAAGTGGAATTATTTGGTTAAGGATTAAAGGATACGCCACTGTGTGGTCGGTTAAACGTGATATATCGGTAAACAGTCTTTTATTAAAGGAAGACATTGTTCAGCGTTCTGCTGATGTTACTACGGAAAATATAACCCTTGATCAAACAGTTGAAGAACCTGTAGGCATGTATGTTCGAAAGTCGCTTAGAAAAGGCGCGATTATTTCGACAGCTAATGTTAGCAACCCACCATTAATTCAACAGAATCAGCCGATCCAGGTTTTGGTTAAGAATAACGGGTTGCAGATAACTGCCAAGGCAATTGCGTTATCTACCGGATGGAGTGTTGGTGACACTATTGCTATTTTGGTGAACGGTGCGTCTCAAAAAACTGAAGCTATCGTTACAAAAAGAGGATGGGCAAATGTTTCGATTTAAAAATCGTTGTTTTGGGCTGGTATTGCTCGCTTTTGTGTGGAGCGTCAATAGTGTGCACGCAGAAAGTTTGATTGATGTGAAAAGTTATCGCGCCTTAACCAGCGACCACCGCGCATATCGTGTTGGTGAGCCAATTGTTATTTTGGTGATTGAATCAACGCGCGCTGAATCTACCGCGAATACCGGTGTGCAAAGTAATGTTTCCATTTCTGGCAGTTATGGTGATGACAATAATAATCACAGTGCCGGTGTTACGGTCGGTGGCAAAAATGATGGTTCAGGACAAACGAGTCGGAAGGGCCAGGCAACAACCCAATTAAGTACTCGGGTCACCGAAATTATAGGCGCGGGATTATTCCGTATTGAGGGTGAGCACAACTTGATAGTGAATGGTGAACATCAGCAAATTATTTTGTCAGGGATTATTCGCGCTGAAGATATAACTAAAGATAACAGCGTTTTATCCAATCGTATTGCTGATGCGCATGTGAAAATTGTCGGTTCAGGTGATGTGAGTGATTCACAGCATCAAAGTATTTTATACAAAGTGTTCAAGTGGTTGAGGTTGATGTAATGAATCATTTGAAAAAATGGATGATTTTCTGTTTGCTGGTTAGTACTCCTTGCGCGATTGCTGCCACCAGTAATGTACGCCTGAAAGATATTGCACGGATTGCAAATGCGCGTGAAAACGCGCTTGTTGGTTATGGAATAGTGGTTGGTCTGTCCGGTTCGGGAGACTCATCAAGGAATCGCGCAACATTGCAAACACTTGCAAACACCTTGGCAAATTTCGGAGTAAAAATATCTGACGATGATTTAAATGCGCGCAACACGGCTGCAGTCATGGTTACTGGAACCTTACCCGCTTTTGCTGAGGAGGGGGATAAGCTGGATGTGCAGATTTCGTCGCTGGGGGATGCACGAAGCCTTGCCGGAGGAACGTTAGTGTTGACACCTTTATATGGGCCAGATCAGAAATTATATGCCCTTGCCCAGGGGGCACTTGCCGTTGGTGGATTCCAGGTTGAATCAAACGGAAATTCGATTCAGAAAAATTATCCTACTGCGGGTCGTATTCCTCGTGGTGCAAATGTGGAAGCCTCTCCGCAGCGAAAGGATTCCAGTGAACAACATACGGTATCCATCATTTTAAACGAACCTGATTACACCACGGCCCAGCGTGTTACATCCGCGATTAGTAGTGCCTTGAATATCCGTCAGGTAAAAGCGGTGCATCCGGGCAAAATTGAAGTCACCCTTCCCGAGAATGACCAGTATATGGAAGTGGTTGCGGCGCTTGAGAATATTGTGGTCACACCCGATTACGCATCACGTATTGTTGTGAATGAGCGTAACGGGACCATTGTTGCTGGTAGTAATGTGAGAATCGGTGCTGTCAGCATTGCGCAGGGCGATTTGCAGATTGTTATTAAAACTGATTACGAAGTTTCACAGCCTTATTTTTACGGGCGAGCCAACTCGGAAATACAGACAACTGTTGTTCCGAACACCGATATAAATGTTCAGGAGCGGGAGCCAGGTTTGGTGCAGATGGCTGAAGGTGTAACCGTTGGGGAGTTAGTGCAATCGCTCCAGCGCATTCACGTTAACATGCGCGATATCATCACTATTTTGCAATCAATAAAGTCTGCCGGCGCATTACATGCAGAGCTGATTATTCAATAAGGAAAAAGTCATGGCTTCATCAGATCTTGTTATCAATGCTACGAGTTGGGCGATGCGCCTTGAGCAAACCAAAGCTGATATGGCGAGCCGTAATATTGCCGCGGCCAATATCCCTGGAAGCCGGCCCATGCAAGTGGATTTCGCCAGCCAGGTCAGCTTGCTAAAAAATGCCGTGAATACCGGTGCCGATGCAGAGTCTATTGCCGGATTATTGCGTCAGTCCTTCGGTACAACCGTGAGCAAAAATATTGGTATTAGTGGCGGCGTACAACTTGATACCGAGGTTGCGGATTTAACCAGTGCAGAACTGCGCTACAGAACATTAGCTGAAGGTTTATCGCGTCAGCTTTCACTTTTAACAATAGCGGCTAGCGGTAGATAGTAGGGAATAGATATGAGTTATCTCAATCCAATTGGCGATGCAGTGCGTTTCGGGCTCAATTACGAGAAGCTGCGCCTGGAAGCTGCAAGTTATAATTTAGCGATTGCAAATGTCGCGATTCAAAATAATCAAAATAGTGCTGGTTTGTCAGTGTCGGTCGCTGCCAGCCCTTTCGCGAATGCCGTTGGGTTGCCGGTTGTTGTAAGTCAAACTGAAAATGCGGGTGAGTTTCGGAAAGTACATGACCCGCTTAATCCCAATGCGAATATGGATGGGGATGTACTTTATCCCAACATCGATCCAACACATGAAATGACTACGCTGGTTTCTGCTACCCGTGCATATGAAGCAAATGTCCGAGCGTTTAATACCATACACCAGATGGCATCAAAAGCACTTGAAATTGGAGGCCGCAGATAATGGATTCACTCACCGCTATTCAATCTGTTTCATCTGTACCCGAATCATTAAATATTACACTCGTTGATAATGTCGCGCAGGCATCACAGGCAAACACATCGTTTGCTTCGATGATTGGTGACGGGATAAAAAATGTAAATACTAACCTTCAAACTGCAGAAGCATCGATGAATGCCTTCGCGTTGGATGGGAACATGCCAACCCATGAATTAATGCTCACAATGGAAAAAGCGAAATTTTCGCTGCAAGTCGCTGTGGAAGTGCGTAATCGATTAGTCGAAGCATATTCCGAATTAACACGCATGCAAATTTAGTATTGAGAGAGCACTATTGTGAATACAGAAGTTAAATCATCGCTCGTCTCTCGTACTACCGGGTTGGTCGGTGGCATTATCATCATACTTGCGATCACTATCGCCGGAGCTTGGTGGCTATTAAAAACAAATTACGAAACGCTTTTGTCCGACACTAATCCAGAATCGCGCGCCGAGATGCTTGCGATGCTTATGCAGTGGCAAATTCCCTATAAACTGGATGAGGCGACAGGGGCAGTGTTGATTCCGGCTGAGCAGGTTTCGCAGACTCGGGCCAGGCTTAGCGGCCTTGGTTTGCCTGCAACACAAACGGCAGGTTTGGAAGTTTTTGGGCAGGGCGATTATGGAATGTCTGAATTCGCACAGCGCATCAACTATCAGCGTGGGTTGGAAGGTGAGTTGGCGAAAACCATAAGGACGTTTGAGGAAATAAAATCTGCGCGCGTACACCTTACACTTGCCAAAAATTCCTTATTTGAAAATCGAAAGGAAGCTGCCAAGGCCTCGGTAGCTGTTCAATTGAAACCTGAGCGCACACTCTCGCAACAACAAATATTAGGTATCCAGCAGTTAGTAGCTGGTGCTATCACAGGGTTGGATCCCGAACAGGTAGTTGTGTTGGATGAGCGGGGGAAACCCCTGGTTTCAGGAGACTCTTCAGAAAGTGATCGCTGGTCAAATATGCGTGTGGTTGAGCGCGAATATGAAGAACGGGCTCGTCAGCTAATTGCGAGTATTGTTCCAGAAGCGACGATCAATATCTCAGTTAAATTGCAATTTAATTTTGATCGCGTTAAATCCATTCGAGAAACACTGATCCCATTGGAAGATGGGACTGGTTTTATCGTAAAAAAACGTGAGCAAACGGCTACCGGCGAATCGCCCAATGCGGATAGTTCTACCAATGTTCAAAATAATACTTCTGCTGAAACTGAATATGCTTATGGAAAAGAACGTGCAGAAATCGAACATCCTTCCGGTGTCGTTACGCGTATTAATATCGGGGTCGTAATTGGTAAGCAATTGCCACAGGACTCAGTCAATGCAATTGATAAAATTCTACGATCCGGTCTTGGTTTGTCTTCCGAGCGCGGAGACAGTATTGCGATTGTCAGCGCACAACTAAAAAATATACTTGTACCCGACGCTACTGAAAGCGCTGTTCCTGGTGGCGAAACAACGGTGGCAATTCCGCAGTTGGCGAGTGAAGAAATCAGTGCGCCGGTTAATCCATTATTGCAATTTATCGATCATTATTGGTTGGCAATTGTGGGCGGTATTGTTTTTATCCTTACCTTGATTGTCCTGAATTTATTGCGTCGCCCTGCGGTGGTACCGCCACAAAAATTAACCGAGCGTGAGCGTGAACAATTGTTGATCGAGCTGCGGAGCTGGTTGGCGCAAGAACAAAACGAGGTCAAATAAGATGTTGCGTAAACTCGCGTTACGTCTTGCCTTTTTATCAGCAGAAGATCGCGATTGGCTATTGAGCCAATTACCAGACGCTGGCAAGAAACGTATTACATCTTTGATTGATGAAGCTAATGAAATGGGGCTAACCAAAGACCCGCTTATTTTATCCGGCGTGTCCCAGCCACAGATCAATCCGGTGGAAAACAAAAGCCAACTGTCAACAGACGAGTTGGGCGATTTGCCATTGTTTTGGCAACATTTAGTGCAAGCTCATCAGTCTGATACCTCAGGCAAAAATTTACCTGAATCGTTAATGTTGAGTGTCATTGCTCACGCCAGAAATTCCCTGGCTAATAAAATGGAAGATAAATAATATGGCTGAAAAATTGCGAATTGCGGAGTCAGCACTCTCACCGCGAAAATTGGCTATAGCTCCTGCTTCTGCAATACAGCTGGGCACTAATGATATTGTTGAAACCAATTTGGTGAATGTTCAAAACAGAACAAAAGCGGAACTTGAAGCAGTTTATGCTGAAGAAATTTCCGAACTGAAAGAAGCCGCGTACGATGAAAGTTTTAGCAAAGGTTACGAAGAAGGACGTCAGGCAGCTGAGGATGACTTTAAAATCCAGCAGGATAAGTGGCAAGAACAGATCAAGAAAAAAGAATTGGAGCTGGACAACACAATAACTGCATTGGCAGAAGTGTTGGATAGTTTTCAGCAATCTGTTGATGGTGCGCTGCAAAATATAAAACCTGCCGCAGCTGCTATAGCATTTGCGGGCTTGACCCGCTTGCTTGGCGAATCCGAACAATATCGGGAGCGACTTGCGCAACAAATACATCATGCGCTGGAACAATTTGGCCATGAAACACCAACACGTATTTTTATCAATCCGGACGATGCCAAAATTTTAAAAGATATAGAGCGATTAGATAGTTGGTCGGAAATGTTTGTACAGGAAGCATCGCTCAAGCCGGGTAGTTGCATTATTGAGGCTGGCCCACGTTCACTTGAGGCCAGTCTGGTAGAGCAATTGACTATTTTATCCCGGACTTTATTGAAATTGAGTCAGGCATAAATGTCGATTTCCTTTGATGAAAGCCATTATGTCGACGGATTGCAGAACGTTGTTTTGACGCAGTCTTTTGGCCGTATTTGCGCAATTCATGGTTTGGTTATCGAGGCTGCCGGTTGTGATGTCCATCTGGGCGAATTGGTAGAAATTCTTCCTGCGCGCGGTGGCCCAAAAGTGCTCGCTGAAGTTGTGGGATTGCGTGAGAACTCCATACTGCTGATGCCATACAACAGTGTGGAAGGATTATGTTTGCAAAGTCGCATCCGGGCATTGGGCAGTCCCTTGCGCGTTCCCGTCGGGGAAAAATTGTTGGGGCGAGTTCTGACTCCGCTGGGGGATCCCTTGGATAACCGGGGCGACCTTAAATCGGATGAGTTTTTCCCATCCCTGGGGACGCCGATTAATCCGCTTGATCGCAGTCCCATAAATGAAGTTCTCGAAACAGGTATAAGAACCGTTGATATTTTTTCCCCATTGGGGCGAGGGCAGCGCATAGGTATTTTTGCTGGAAGTGGTGTTGGCAAAAGTACGTTGCTCGGGATGATGGCAAGGCATACCAAAGCGGATGTAATTGTTATTGCGCTTATTGGTGAGCGGGGACGTGAGGTCGGCGATTTTCTGCGTGAGAGTTTGGGTGAGCGTGGTTTATCGCGGTCAGTCACTATTGTCGCTTCTGCAGAGCAGCCCGCAGTGTTCCGACGTCAAGCTGCGTACACGGCGACGGCCATCGCTGAGTGGTTTAGAAATGATGGCAAACATGTGTTGCTCATTATGGATTCTATGACGCGTTTTGCTATGGCTCAGCGTGAAATAGGACTGGCAACCGGTGAGCCTATGGGGTCGCGTGGCTATCCGCCATCTGTATTCGGATTATTACCGCCATTACTGGAACGCGCGGGGGCAATTGAAAAGCAGGGATCAATCACGGCAATTTATACCGTGTTGGTGGAAGGCGATGATATGAATGAGCCGGTATCGGATCACATGCGTTCCATCCTTGATGGCCATATAGTTTTGTCGCGCGAGCTGGCTGCGCGAGCGCATTATCCGGCAATTGATGTACTACATAGCGTCAGCCGTTTGAGCAGGGCGCTCACCACACCTGAGCAGCGCAAACATAGTGATGTATTGAGGAAATTGCTCGCGGAATATAATGCATCAGCGGATTTGATTGAGCTGGGAGCCTACGAAGCAGGTAGCAATGTAACGCTAGATACCGCAATTCGGATGAAGCCTGAAATAGATGGTTTTTTACAACAGCAGCCTGATAGTTCCGTTAGTTGTGAGTACGGCTGGAAGCAGATTGCAACATTGAACGAAAAAATAATAAACGGAGTTCGTAGTGACCAATACGCATAAAATTCGACAGCTAAAAAGTTTGGTTCGTTTGCGACAATTGCAACATGATAAATCTGCTAAAAAACTGGCAGTTGCCAATATGGAGTTGACTGAAGCTAAAGAAGCTATGTTGATTTCGCAGGCTCGTTATCAACTGGTTGTTGAAATGCAGCGGAAGTTCAGGCAGACAGGTTCTGCAATTAACCCACTTTATTACAGCCATCAGTTAGATGCTGCGGATACAGCCAAACATTTTCTGGATGAGTCAATTACAAAATGGAACCAGGCAAAAATTAATAAATCGGCATCACTAAACAATTTTTCGTTTCACTATTGTCAATTGAACGTTGCACAGAATGCCCGGACTTCAGCGATTGCGGAATATTTCGCGTTGCAGGAACAATGTTTATTAAATGATTGTTCTGACCAACAATCAAAAAGCTCAACACCTGCTGAGATCACTACATGAATATCATAATGGGCCAAATGTCCATGATGGGGTTTACTGCCGACGCACAAACTGCTGGCCAAAATAATGGGGTAACAGGCGTGCCCGGTGATTTTATGCAGCAAATCCTTATGGATGAAAGTGCGGAGCAAGTACTGGTGAATATTGCTCCGACAAAAACCTATGCAGTGGTGACGGCAAGTGAGGTGTTAACCAAATTCAAAGTACCGGAGGTAGTGCACGCGCAAGACCCGGCGTTGCAACCAAAGGATGTTCGGCAAGCCAGGGAGCCCATCTCGGAGCCGACTGTCGTATATTTGTTGCATTGGTTGGCAAGCGGCCATCTTTCCCATATCGCAACGGATTTAACTGCGTCAATGCCCGTACAGATAAATCCTGCTGCGATGCTCGCGGTAGCCAACAACGGTAATTCCAGCAATGATTTGCCACACGCAAAAAGCCCAGGCGAAATTGCATTTGAAGGGAATAAAATTGGATTCAAGCATTTTGATAACAATGCCCTGGATATAGATACTTCTGAGAATGAGCGTCAACGAAAGGCAGCCGATGCAGCGATCTTCATTGAGCAAATTTCTCCTTATCTAAAGCGCAAGCTTATTGTCTCCACGCAAGAAGACCATACTCACATTATCTTGCGCGATTACTTTTTGGATGATCAGGACAATTTTTCAGAGCTGAAGGATTTACTCACAAATATAAAGCAGAATATTCCCGGAAATATCCAGCTAACAATAAATGGTCATCATTATGGTGACATTAATAATTATCGATAACACGAGAAAATATTATGGCCATTGATGCAATAGGCAGTGTTCTGACACCTTCCAATGTTAATTCCAATAGTGCGCTAAGCCAAGATGATTTTTTAAAACTCTTTTTGACAGAACTCACTTATCAGGACCCGTTGGAGCCATTAAGTAACCGCGATTTTTTGGCGCAGATGGCCCAGTTCGCTGGGATTGAGCAAACCAAACAGACAACCGAAAGTGTTAACAATCTGGTGTATTTAAATTCATCCTCCCAATCGGTTAGCTTATTGGGGAAAAAAGTAGAATTGGCGAATGGTGCTGAATTAGTAAATGGAATAGTCAGTGCAATTACGTTTTCCAACGATGGTTTGACAATGGATGTAGAAAAAGCAGATGGCACCCTTAGAGGTGTGACCTTATCTCAAATTAGATTGATCAGAAATTAACAGGAGTTTCAAAAATGCTTCAATCATTTTTTAATGGCTTAAGCGGTTTATTGAGCTTTTCGCGTGGATTGCAAACCGTCAGTGATAACGTGGCGAACATGAATACGCCTGGCTTTCGCGGCCGGGATACTTTTTTTCGCAGTATAGAAAGTGGTAATTCTGAAAGCGGATACGGTACAACCGTAACCAATGGCGGTACCCGTTCCACGCCCGGAAAATTGCAACAAACCGGCAGCTCAACTGACCTGGCGCTTGTCGGCAACGGTTTTTTTGTGTTGCGTGATGATCAGGGGCAACTTCATTACACGCGCGATGGTGAATTCCAATTCAATGAGAAGCATATCTTGGTAGACAAAAATACCAAGTATCAAGTAATGGCATTAAACACGTCAGGGCAATTGGCGTCGATTGATATCAATGCTGTGTATACCAAGCCGCCAGAAGCGACTACCAAAGTAACCCTCGCGGGTATTTTGTCGTCGGCGCAATCACCCAAGTCCGTTACTTCAATTGTTGTTTATGATCGTTTGGGGGGCGCTCATACCTTGTCAATGACTTTGACCGATGTATCCACAACGACACCTAATACCTGGAATGTGAGTATTACTAATTCGACGGGTACGGTGATTAGTGCACCGGGTAGTGCAATTGCTTTTGATCCGAGTAACAAACCACTGCCGCCGAAGAACCAGGTAACTGCCACAATTTCAGTTGGTGGAATTAACCAAAATATTATTTTTGATTTCGGAAGTTCAAGTTCGGCACAAGCAACCCAATGGCAAGCCGCAGCACCGGCCTCCGCTAGCGATGCAATAGCTGCAACCGTCACCGACGGCCACGCGACTGTGGGTATTACTGATTTGACGTTCGACCAGAATGGTCTCCTGACGTTGACCTACTCCAATGGCGATAAAGATAAAAATGCCAAAGTGGCGGTGGCCTCTTTTGCCGATGAGTCGGAATTGGTTTATGAGTCGGGAAGTATGTACCAGGCCACAAAAACTAACGCCGCCAAGTATGGTTACGCCGCTGAATCTGAATACGGCAAAATCCAAAGTAAAAGCCGCGAACTGTCTAATGTCGATTTAACACAGGAGTTTGCAGACATGCTGATTATTCAACGGGGATATCAAGCCAGCTCAAGGGTTATGTCAGTTTCAAATGACATGATTGAGCAGTTATACCGGGCTAATGGTGGTTAATGTTATGCGCCCCTACAAGTTGATCGGAAAAACAACGCAAAATTATTTGGCTGAGAAAATTCTTGCCACTTTGATGAAGTGGCAAGAGCAATGGTGCGTTGATATCAAACAGCCCGCTATCGACTTCTCAATAGCAGATGATTTGTCGGAAAAACCAAGTGGATTTGGAGCAAAAAAAGACGGTAGTTATATTGCTTTTTGTCTGGATGCCAAAGCAGATTGGAAGAAAATTATTCTCGGATATAAAGCTAACTCCTGTCCTGATGATGTTATTGCAGCAGCAGTTATTAGCGACGCAAAAAAATCGTTAATCGCTAATTTGATGATTCATTTTAATGTCTACGAACCTGTTGCGATTGAACAAGAAACACTGTCAATAACTTCTGTGGCCGGTGATGGCCATGTGCGAGCCAAAATATCGTTGGACAGCCAGGTTTTTTATCTTTGGTTATCCGCCGGAATTGTGAGTGCGTATATTCCAGCGCCGGCAAAATACAATGGCCGTGCGCTAACTCTGAGGGCGGATGCATGTACGAGCGCGGTTGCTTTGTATAAAACCAAATTGAATCTTGGTAGTTTTCCTGTTTCCCTTCTGCAAAACCTTGCGGTCGGTGACGTATTGTCTACAGATATAAAACTCGAAACTCCAATGTATCTCGAAATAAACCAAAATACTGTTCTGCACGCCCATCTTGGGCAGCAGGAAGGTCATAAAGCGCTACTGTTTATATCAAATTAATGGAAATGTCATGGCAAAAAAAACTGTACAAAGCATTGAGCTGGAATCGCTTAAGCAACAAGAAGTTTCTGGAACTACCCTATGCCCAAGGGACATTAATTTGTTTGGCCATGTCAAT
>Ga0247822_10003081_pt1 | contig 10828 bp, 7 predicted proteins | sample 13C_Cellulose_Da_FD_192423 | JGI IMG/M metagenome (GOLD analysis project Ga0247822, IMG submission 192423) | Soil microbial communities from agricultural site in Penn Yan, New York, United States - 13C_Cellulose_Day30 | ecosystem: Environmental > Terrestrial > Soil > Agricultural land | place... | reverse complement strand
GGCCAGACCAGTCGTCGCCGTCGAAACTTGCCTTCATCTCAAGCTGAGTGGCGAAAATGGCCACCGAGCCAAGCTGCCGCGCGTATATGTGACCGAAGCGATAAGAATTGCAGAGATAGCGCGGTGACGCGGCTTCGAGCCAACTCTTCGCATCCAGCAGGACGGGTGGTTTCGCTCCGATGACCAGCCTGAAGTTTCGTGAGGTCAGGATTTTCAGAGTGCGCGCATCGCAGCGATCCAGGCGCGCATCCACCGATGCTCGTTTGTCTCAATTACCGGTGCGACGTCAGCCTCGTCCTAGGCATTACCCTGAGGGAGTGATGTACAACTCGGAGGCAAATGAATTCGGGACTTCAAGGTTTGGATCGGTCCCAGACGAAGGCGTAGATGTCCGCGTAGGACGCTTGAAGGTCCTAGAGACAGGCCGACGGCGGTTAAGGATGTCAATCGGTACTATCCCGGACCGTTCAATCTAACGATATTTTCGCGAGCTTCTGCAACCACGGCAATCCGCCGATCGATTGGTCTGAGCCGGGCGTCAGCATCAAGTCCACCTATAGGGGAGGAGGCTATACGACATTGTCGGACGGCCGAAAAAGATATCGGTAAGAGCGGCAAGACCGACGAAGTCTATCGGGCGAGGCGGATCTGTCGCAATCCACAGTGTCGATCGCGCCGACGGCGAGGAGCCTGACGGCTCCATCCAGAAGGGCTCGCCCTCGGCGAAACGCAGGTCGTATCGCTCGATCCATCCCGACCCACGCCACGGCATGCGCGGAAGTCCGGTGAAAGGCGTCGCTCGCGGCGGCTGGCAGATGCGGTGCTCGAAGGTATCAGGCCGCTTGCCAAACATGGCGGTGCCGGTGGCAACGCACTGCCCATCCTGGCGCATCGCCATCGTCCAATGCTGCGTCGAGCGGTTGGTGCGGGCCGGCGTCGCGGTAATCGCCATCTCGCCCTTCGCGATTGGGGCGCAGAAGTTGACCGTAAGAGCAACCGGGTCCCCCTCCCGCCGCGGATGCGAATAAGCCGCCTTGAACAGCAGCGCCCCGACCAGGCCGCCGAACGGACCCACCATGTTCCAATAGGCGTCGCTTGTGCGGGCGATGAGTTCGTCTCCGCCATTGGTGTCGAGAGCGGTGGCCAAATCAAACGGATGGTCGGACATCGGCAGAAGGTGACCGAGCGTGACATCCCTCGCAAGTCCGCCTGCGAACCGCCGTAGGAACCGGGCGAACGCCGGGCCCGTTCACAGCGCACCATGATTGAGGTCCCGATGCGTTTCCCAATGTTCATCACGGTGCGCTGCTGATTTCGGCCTGTGGAAACTCCAACGAAGAGCAGTTGTCGGAGGCCGCCAATCAGTCCGACCCAGCGGCGGCGGAAAGTCCTCAACGGCGCGGCCGAAAATGGCATGGGTCTGCACGAAGCGCTGCAGGAGGCGGTAAATGCCGCCATTACGGCCAATGCTAACTCCGGTTCATCTTCCCAAGATGACACGGCCAACCCCGGTAGACTAGCTGGAGATTGCCCCGCGGTTTGCGATACCGCGAGAGCCCCCGACGCTTTGCCAGTTCCCGCCCTCCGATCTCATGCGCAAAATTCCGTGGGTAAAGCAAATTAACACGGATCTCGGGCACGGTCGAAATGCACGATAACGCGTAGCTACTTGGGCCGCTAAAAACGAGGCAACGCTACAGCTGCTGTTCGGTTGGCTCCTCTATCAACCGATGTGATGGCCGCTTTGCTCCTTACCAGATCGTCCAGCGCTTTCCCCAAACGGTCGTCGTTGGCGTCAGTGAAATGCCCGTCTGGAAGATAGCCGTTGAAGTCGTTGGGCGGGACGAACTGATGGGAGCTTATGTAGGGCACATTGTTGGCTCGCAAAGCGGGCTCGACCGCGCGGAAAAGCACATCCGAATACCCAATGTCATTGACGAGAAAGACGATGGGGATCTTACCCTCTGCTCTCACATCCGCGGTGAACTTTCGGATGATAGCCCGTGCCAGTTGAACAGCCTTGCTATCCTCGTTGAATTTGACAGGATTGAGAACGGCCCGCTCGATATCCTTGTGTCGGTCGGTGTTGTACGCACGCCGAGCGAGCCGAGCCAAGGCAGAGTGGTCTAGCAGGTTCGACCGGAACGAGATGGGATCGAAGAGCGGATCGTACTTGGCGAAGAAATTGACTGCCCGCGACCAGGCCGCCGGGTTCGAAAGGATCCGCTGATATTCTTCGAAGGAATCGTAGGGTGGATGGATGACCTTCAGTTCGCCATCGCTCACGATAAAGCGATCTCCGGTGTACGGCATCGGGTTGTCGTTGTTCCACATGGTGGGGGAGAACGACGTGATCGCGGGCAGCAGATTGGTGTTGAAGGTTAATACGACCGCAACGCTGCCTTCCCTTCCAGCATGGTCCCGGAGGAAAGCCCCGTAAGACCAGTTCGAAGATGCGCCAGGGGCCGCAACGGAGCGCCACGTGAATTCGTTGGAGACTCGGCCGAGAGCGTGCGCAAGCCGGACGGAATGGGAGCCGCCATATACGGTCACAGCAGGTTTGCCGGTGGCCTCTTTGGGTTCCGTTGCGATCAAAGGCTCGTACCATCCGGAAAGGGTAATTGGTGCCGTCTGCGCCCTATCCGCCTTGGTTCTTCGTTGCAGCGCGCCTTCGGCCGACCGACCATATTCGAAGAATGATTGCAGACGTGAAGGCATGGTCGTCTGATCGTCAGGGTAAGAAAAAGCTAAGCTGATAGAAGTGTCGATCGCAGCAAGGCCCGTAAGCGTCCATGCAATGACGCAGAGCAGGGGCTGGAACGTCCATCTCGCCCCCCGCCCGCGTTCGGGCTCAGAATTGGAAATATATGAACTGTGCTGGCTCACGGGACATCTCAATAATCATGGCTGTGATCGAGGCGGCGAGAACAAGCCCGCAGGCCGCTAGTCCGATTGCATTGGGTCGCCACTTGATGAAGCGGGCCACCGTTGGGAGGGCGACATTTCTCCATTGGCTCCAATTTACCGCAGGGCGATAGGCTCTTAGAATCTGTTGGGTGTTAGGCAGAGCAAGGATGATGAACCATCCGACGGCAACGAATAGCAGCAGTTCGGGGCGATAAGGGGCGACGGACCCGGGATTGGTGTCGAATCCAAGCAGCGCTCTATAGTAGGTGAGTGCGGCCGACACGGTTTCTGAGCGGAACATAATGTTGGCCGCGAGCACGCATAGCAGCGTGATTAAATGATAGAAAAGTCGCTCGCCAATCCCAGGTTGGTGCGCACCCTTCAAGCCCAGCCGCTTCCGCTTGCGCTTCTTGGCATTTCGCCAAATCTCGTTGATCGAGACGTAGCTGGCGTGAAGAACCCCAAAAAGGACGTAAGTCCAACTCGCCCCATGCCAAATGCCGATGACCACGAAAGTCAGGAAGACCGGGAGCACGACGGAGGCAAAAAAGGTGCTTTGGACGCCGAAGCGCCGCCCTACGGCTGCGCGGGTCAGTTTGAGCGACAGAGCTGGGAGGAAATAGCGGACCATGAACCGGTTGAGGGTCATGTGCCAGCGCCGCCAATACTCGATGATGCTGTTGGCGCGGAGCGGCGAGTGGAAGTTGAGAGGTAGTCGTATGCCGAACATCCGCGCTGAACCGATTGCCATGTCGGAGTAACCCGAGAAATCGAAGTACAGTTGAACGGTGTAGGCCAGCACAGCGATCCAGGCCGCCATCACGCCCGGGTTGCCACCGTCCGCCACGGTATCGAACACCGGATCGCAAGCATAACCGGCATTGTCGGCCAGAACCGTCTTCTTAAAGAGGCCGATAGCGAAAATGACCAACCCGACCGTCAAGTTGCTCGCCGCCCGAGACCCCAGGCTGGGACTATCGAATTGGGGTTTCGTCTCGCCGTATAGGATGATCGGCCCTGAAATCAGTTGCGGAAAGAAAACGGATACCGCGGCGAAATCGACGAACCGCCCGCCCGCGATTTCTCCTCGCGCGCAATCGATCAGGTAGGATATCCGCTGGAAGGTGAAGAACGAGATGCCCAGCGGCAAGATGATATTGAGTACCTGAATTTTGGCGTCGGTGACGACATTCACGTTCTCGATCAGGAAGTTGGTGTATTTGAAGTAGACCAGCAAGGCGAGGTTGCCGAGGACGCCCACGTTTCGCAGGAGCGCAACTCGGCCGAAGTGCTGGGCGCTATAAGCCCGTATGATCGCGCGCCCCAGGACGTAGTTTACGACCACCGATCCGATCAGCAGAGGCAGGAATTTGGCGCTTATCCAGCTGTAGAAGAACAGCGAGGCCGCTATCACGAAGATCTTCGCGGCGTCGCGGCTGACCTTTGCGAGCAGATAAAACGCAATCAGCGACAGCGGCAGGAATGCAAAAAGATAGGAAGCCGAGTTGAAAAGCATCGCGGGCGTGTGTTCGCTGTCTGATTAAGCGGTCTGGTCGGCGTCGATTTTCATCGGAAGGTCGCGCGACGCATAGCTGTCCAATGCAAGTTCCCAGACCGTCGCGCCGTCAGGGCGACTTTCGACCAGCGTAAATCCCAGCCGTTCGTACAAGCCGGCGACCATCTGATTTTTGGCCGTCGGCAGGTATGTGCCAACGAGCTTGGCCACTCCCTCCGCCAACGCGGCAGCGGCAACATGCGCGAGCACTGCTTCCTCGACGCGGCGGCCCAGCACCCGGCAGCTCATCAGCCACAGATCGTTGGACCATTGCGATGCGCGTTTGTCGAAGGAAACGACGCTGATCATTCCGTTGTCGCCGAACTTGTCGGCAAGGCGGACCTGCATCGTAAATTTGTCGGCAGCATTCTCCATGTCGGCAACCTCGGCTTCGGTGCAGCGTCGGGTCGTCAGGTTGAACTGGTTCGACTTGTTGATGAGCTGCGCCACGCGCGCCCGCCCTATCGCATCGAAGGGCCTGATCGTGCAGACCATGTCGAGAGATCGGAGGTAGCCTTCCAAATCGGTCGACGACGCAAGCATCGACGTCCGTTCAGCATTGGCCTGATAATATTCAGCGCGCTTGCGGTCCTCCAGCGAGATCGCGATCGCATCGAAATAACCTGCCAAAGCGAGGATGGTGGCATATTGCGCAGGATCGTCGGTAAGTTCCGGGACCGCCACGAAGGGCAATTCTCGCCGGATCAGCTCGCGTTCGAAAGGGTTGTCGTCAAGGAAAACAAGCGAGTCGATGCCGATATTCAGGCTTTGGGCGATATGCCTGATGTTGCTCGCCTTGTCCTGCCAATTGGCCTGGAACACTGAGATGTGCTCTTTCCTGAGCAGCATGTCCGGGTGTTCGCTGAATGGCCGCCAAGCCACCGCCTCATCGTTTTTCGAACTGACCGCGATCACGATTCCGCGCGCACGTAGATCCAGCGCCGCGCGTTGTACCGAGAGGAATGCCTCTCCTTCTGCTGAGCCCTGCCCGATTGCGATGCCATCGAGCCCGTCGTCGCCAATGACACCGCCCCAGAGAGTGTTGTCGAGATCGAGAATGAGGCACTTGCGGGTCTTTCCCCTAAGCGCAGCGACCGTCCGTGCGATGAGGTCCGAAAGCAGAGGAACAAGCTGAGGGGCAACCGGCAATTTCGCCGAATGCCAATGGACCGCATCAAGCCACCGCGCCGTCCCGACCATGGCGCCGAAACGCGCTGCATCGACGAGCACGACGTCACTCTCGCTGACCCACTGGACGATCTTGCGATTGAGCGCCTGCACCATGGCGTAGGGGCTCGACGCTTCCGCGGCGTCGAGGCTGCCAAACAGCGGTTCGACCGGCGGGACGAGCGTCTGGATCAGGATCGGCCCGGTGAGGGTAGGTCGCAGGTTTTCGGCAACAGCCTTGATATATGAAAACGCGTCTTCGATCTGCGCATTCGCCGCATCCGCGTCGCTAGCGGCTACACTCAAACGAAGGTCGCGATAATCGAATGCAAGCAGGGCACTGTCGAGACCGGCAGACCGAATGGGGCTGGTGGGGTCCATCGCTTGTTCGAGGGCGCGTCCATAATCCGCTTCCACAACTTCGATAAGTACGAAGTGGCGCAGGCCCGAACCCGGTATCGCGGCCGCGATCAAACTCAGAGTGCCGCTTCCGATCAAACCCAGCTTGAACCGCGTGAAAACGCCGTCTGCATCCACTTGGCGGCGCTTTGCCGCGAGTTTGCCGAGCCGTCCGAGCTGGTTGAGGTCGAGCGCATGATTAGCGAGGTCGATCAGTTCGGCGTCCGCCGAGGTATCGATGCCCGCTATCCGACTATCAAGGTGTTTGCACCGTTGTCTGAAATCCCCGGGCACACGGCGCAGCCATCCCAGGTCCGCAAGCAAATCCATGTCCTGCCCCCATCACCCCGGAGACTTCGAGTTGATGGCCCTGAGCAGGTCACCCACGTTCTGAAGGCTCTCTACCTCGCGGCTGGTAAAGCGGACATTAAATCGCTGTTCGACAGACACCATAAATCTTATGTGGTTGAGACTGTCCCAGCCTTCGACATCGCGGGCGGTCGTTTCTTCCGTGATTTCCACGTCTTCGTCATCGAAGACATCACGCACAATTTCTCCGAGCTGTTCGATAGTTACTGCCATGGAACATCCCCCAACGTCCTTGGCGGCGATACCCACGATTGTAGCTAATGCAATATGTTTACTCAGATTTTCTTTATCCGCGCGCCGACCTGCTGGAAACCCCGCGGACGCCGGGACCGTTCGCTGCCCGCAATCCGAGTTTCGAGGTCCCGACGCGTCTTTTGGTCCTGACTGCCGCAGCTTGTCGGCCCGCGAGCATTTTCGGAGGCGGCCAATCAATCCGACCGCGGCCGCATAGATCCTCAACGGCGTGGAGGCGGGCAATGCAGACCTTTGCGGCCAAAGAAGGTGTTGGAGTGTTCTTCAATGCGCACTAGCCCTTCGTAAAGGAACGCTTGACAACTGAAAGGTCCGGCCATGCCAATCATCAGTGGCGGAGACGGCGGCAATATCATCGTCGGCACTGACGCTGACGATACGATCTACGGTCACAGCGAAGCCGACTCTCTGCCCAACGCCGGTCAGATTGCTGCGACGCAAGTGGCCAGCGGGTTCAGCTCGCCGGTTTTCGCGACCTCCGCTCCCGGCGACCCGAACCGCCTGTTCATCGTCGAAAAGGACCTCGGCCGGATCGTCATTCTCGATCTCACGACCGGCGCTCGCTCGACCTTCCTCAGTATCCCCAGCAACCAGATCACGACCGGCGGCGAGCAGGGACTGCTCAGCGTCGCATTTCATCCCAACTATGCGAACAACGGCCGCTTCTACGTCAATCTCGTCAACGCCAACGGCGATGTCGAAGTGCGCGGTTACACCCGGTCCGCCGGAAATCCCGATGTCGCCAATCCGACCGGAACGACGGTCATCATCGTGCCCCATCCGGGCCAGACGAACCACAATGGCGGAACGGTCGCGTTCGGGCCCGACGGTTTTCTCTACATCAGCATCGGCGACGGCGGCGGCGGCGGCGATCCGGGCGAGAATGCGCAGAACCTCAACAGCCTGCTCGGCAAGATCCTGCGCATCGAGCCGACCGTCGACGCCTTCCCGGGCGACGCCACGCGGAACTACGGCATTCCGAACGACAATCCTTTCGTCGGCGTGGCCGGCGCGGACGAGATCTGGGCCTATGGCCTGCGCAATCCGTGGCGCATCAGTTTCGATAGCGTCACTGGCGATCTCTACATCGGCGACGTCGGCCAAAGCGCCCGGGAGGAAATCGACTTCCAGCCGGCTGGCACCGGCGGCCTCAATTACGGTTGGGACACCCGCGAAGGCACCCTGCCCTATGAGGGCGCGGACAGTCCGGCCTTCACCGATCCGATCTTCGAATATCCCCGCACGATGGGCCAATCGGTTACCGGCGGATACGTCTATCACGGGCCCGCGCCGGGCCTTCAAGGCGCCTATATTTTTGCCGACTTCCTCTCGAACAGGATCTGGAGCCTGCGTGTCGAGAACGGCCAGGCGGTCGATGTCGTCGAACGCACCGCCCAGATCGTCACCGGCGGAGCGCCGCTCAGCCAGATCGCCTCGTTCGGCGTCGACGGCAACGGCGCACTTTACGCCATCAGCCTTTCGGGAGCGATCTATCGGCTGACCCCCTCCGCGTCGGCCGGCGATGGAAACGACACGATCTCCGCCGGCGCCGGCAACGACACCATCACCGGCGGCATCGGCACGGACACGCTCACCGGCGGCATCGGCAATGATACCTTCCGCGATACGCGGGCCGGCCTCAACGGCGATACCATCACCGACTTCGCGGTCGGTGACCGGATCGTCCTCACCGACGCCAGCCTGAGCGGCTTCACCTTTACCCTGTCGGGTAACACGTTGACCTACACCGGCGGCTCGCTGACGCTGCGAGGGGGCACGGGCCAATTGCAGGCGACGGCCGCTCCGGAAGGGGGCGTTCAGCTCGCCTTCGTCAACGGCGACGTCCGCAACGACTTCAACGGGGACGGCCGGAGCGATGTTCTGCTGCGCAACGACAATGGCGCGATCACCAATTGGCTGGGGACGGCCAATGGCGGCTGGTTCGACAATTATCTCAATAGCGGGACCAGTGCCCCGACCTCGTGGCATATTGCGGGGACGGGAGACTTCAACGGCGATGGCCGGGACGATGTCGTCTGGCGCAACGACAATGGCGCCATCTCCAACTGGCTCGGCACCGCCAATGGCGGCTGGTTCGACAATTATGCCAATGGCGGGACGAGTGCTCCAACGTCATGGCACATTGCGGGCACCGGTGACTTCAACGGCGATGGCCGCGACGATCTGCTGCTGCGCAACGACAATGGCGCAGTGACCAGCTGGCTGGGTACGGCGAACGGCGGCTGGTTCGACAATTACCTGAACGCCGGCACCAGCGCACCGACGTCATGGCACATTGCGGCGACCGGTGACTTCAACGGCGACGGGCGCGACGACATTCTGTTCCGCAACGACAATGGCGCGATCACCAGCTGGCTAGGTACTGCCAATGGTGGCTGGTTCGACAATTATCAGAACGCCGGCACCAGCGCTCCGACTTCGTGGCACATTGTCGGCACGGGTGACTTCAACGGCGATGGCCGCGACGACATCCTGCTGAGGAACGACAATGGCGCAGTGACCAACTGGCTGGGCACTGCCAACGGCGGGTGGTTCGACAATTACCTGAACGCCGGCACCAGCGCACCAACCTCCTGGCATGTGGCGAGCATCGGCGACTTCAATGGCGACGGGCGCGACGACATCCTGTTCCGCAACGACAATGGGGCCATCACCAATTGGCTCGGCACTGCCAGCGGCGGATGGTTCGACAATTACGCCAACGGTGGCACCAGCGCTCCAACGTCATGGCACGTTCAGCCCGATACGTTGTGGTGGTGAGTTAGGCCGAGAGATTCGCGGTTTCCTCTGTGCGGAGGAAGTTGGTCACCTGCTGCTGAGTACGGCGACGCAAAAACTTGCGGAAACTAGCTCCTGCGAAGGAGCGTTATCGTTCGCAGGAAGGCTGTTGTCGCCTTCCGAGTCCGAATTGTAATAGGTTTGGTCTGATTGTCCGCCCTTGAAGTCGTGCGCGTCTGGGTAATTCTGGTCGCGCTGATTGGGGTAGGGACCGCCGCCGGACTCACCGATTTGTCCGGGCTTCATCGGGCGGGATGCAAGCGCGTCGCCAACCGTCTCTTCGCGCGGATTTTCTTCTGACATTGCAATTTCCTCCAGGAATGTAACTCGTTCGGGACGAAGGGCGTTCCGATTGCGGGCTTGTGGATCCCGGCGCCTGCAGTGCATGGACGCCACCATGGCTGGGCCGCTCAAGGGCATCAGGATCATCGAGATGGGCGGCATTGGGCCGGCGCCTTTTGCCGCGATGATGCTTGCGGATCATGGGGCGGACGTCATCCGTGTCGAACGGGCCGGCATGATCGGATTCGAAAATGATCCGCTGCGTCGCTCGCGCCGGAGCATCGCACTTGATCTCAAGAAGCCCGAGGCCTGCGCGATCGTGCGGAAGCTGGCAGAAAACTCGGACGGACTGATCGAGGGTTATCGACCCGGCGTCATGGAGCGGCTCGGGCTCGGTCCAGACGATCTGCTTCGCGACAATTCCCGACTTATCTACGGCCGGGTCACCGGTTGGGGTCAGGATGGGCCGCTCGCAAGCCGGGCGGGTCATGACATCAATTTTGTCGCCATCACCGGCCTGCTGCATGGGATCGGGCCCAAGGAACGGCCCTCGGTGCCGATCAATTACCTCGGTGACTATGCGGGCGGCGGCATGATGCTCGCGTTCGGCATGGTGAGCGCACTGTTGGCGGTGAAGACCGGTGCAGCGGGGCAGGTTGTCGATGCGGCGATGAGCGACGGGGCGGCCCTTATCGGCGCTCTGACCTATGGTATGCGGGCTGCGGGGCATTGGCGCGACGAGCGTGAGGCCAATCTACTCGACGGAGGCGTGGCAAACTACGGCATCTACCGCTGCGCCGACGGCAAATTCCTCGCCCTTGGGGCCATCGAGCCCCAATTCCAGGAGGCCCTATTTAAGGGATTGGCGCTAAGCCCCGGGGCAACGCGGGAGGAGATCGCGACGGTCATCCGCAGCCGCACGCGCGACGCCTGGGCCGCGCATTTCGCCTCGACCGACGCCTGCGTCGCGCCCGTGCTGGATCTCGAAGAGGCACCCGTTCATCCGCATAACATTGCCCGCAGGACGTTCGTGGACCTGGACGGCGTGTTTCAGCCGAGCCCGGCGCCGCGTTACTCGGCTATGCAACTGGATCGTCC
>Ga0247822_10003080_pt1 | contig 10832 bp, 7 predicted proteins | sample 13C_Cellulose_Da_FD_192423 | JGI IMG/M metagenome (GOLD analysis project Ga0247822, IMG submission 192423) | Soil microbial communities from agricultural site in Penn Yan, New York, United States - 13C_Cellulose_Day30 | ecosystem: Environmental > Terrestrial > Soil > Agricultural land | place... | reverse complement strand
GCACGGTGAGCAGCCAGATCCGGAAGATCTACGCCAAGGCGCAGGAAGAAGGAGATTTCGAAACACTCTCGTTTCTGAAATGGTTCCTCGATGAGCAGGTCGAAGAAGAGCGGACCGCCCAAGATTCCTCGGATACGTGGAACTCGCCAATGGCAACCCAGTGGCCCTTCTCGAACTCGACGGCAAAGCCACTCCGGCTCCCGCCGCCTAAGGTAACCGATGTTGATTGGGTGCCGGGCTCTCGGCTGGCACCCAATCTCCAAAACAGGACGCCGCGATGAATCCCGATGATCGCAAATCGCAGACCCCGGAACTGCCTCTTCCCCGCGGCCAGGCTGTCGCCTTGACCGAGGCCAAGCCGATTCGCCGCCCATCGTGGTGGAAGTTCTTCGGGCCGGGCTTCATCATTAGTATCGGATACTTCGACCCGGGGAACTGGGCGACCGATCTCCAGGCCGGCAGTCAGTTCGGCTACGCGCTTCTCTGGGTCCTGACGCTGAGTTGCCTCATCGGCGCCTTCACGCAAAATCTCTGCGCGAAGCTCGGCATCGCCACCGGGCGCGATCTGGCCGAGCACTGCCGCGAGCGTTATCCCGGCTGGCTCGCGAAGATTCTCTTCGGCTCGGCCGTTGTCTCGATGATGGCGACTGATCTGGCCGAGATCATCGGTGTCGCCGTCGCGCTGCACCTTCTCTTCGGGATACCATTGCTCGCCGGTGCGCTTATCACGGTCGTCGATGTCTTTCTCATTCTGCTGCTGAACCGCTGGAGCTTCCGGGCCATCGAGACCATCTTTCTCACCGTGCTCACTACCGTGAGCGGCATCTATGTGACCGAGATGATCCTTAGTCATCCGGACTTTGCCACCGTCGCCGTTGACAGTGTCTGGCCGAACAGCACCATCCTGCAAAACCCTTCGGCTCTCTTCATCGCCATCGGCATCGTCGGCGCGACGATCATGCCGCATAATCTCTACCTGCACTCGAGCCTCGTCATCGGTCGATTAAAGGAGAATCTCGCCTCGCCGAAGACCCTCTACAAGTGGTCCACGATCGACACCAATATCTCGCTCTCCGCAGCTTGGTTCATCAATGCGGCCATCCTCATCGTCGCCGCCGCCGTGTTCCATCCGATCTTCCTGGAGAAGGGGACGGTGATCGACTCATTCGACGATGCTTACAAGACGCTGGTCCCGATTCTTAGCAAAAGCGCCGGGCTCATCTTTGCGGTCGCCCTGCTTTGCTCGGGCATTGCCTCTTCGACCTCGGCAACACTGGCTGGCCAGATCGTTTTTGAAGGGTTTCTCAAGGTTAAAAATGCCAACATCTTCCTGATTAGATTGGGCACCCGAGCGATCACGATGGCTCCGGCCATCATCGCCATTGTGCTGCATGCCCATCCCGTGGACATCCTGGTCTGGAGTCAGGTCGTCCTTTCCCTGCAACTGCCCTTCGCTCTGATCCCTCTGTTGAGACTGACGGATGATAAAAAGTTAATGGGACCATTTGCCAATCGCCTTTGGCTCCGGGCCATCATGTGGCCGGCGGCGGTCGTGCTGCTCGTGCTCAATATCGTCATGCTTGGGCAGACCTTTGGCTGGATCCCCGGAAGCTAGGCGTGGTTCGATAAAAGGAGCCTGCTTTGAGGTGAGATGGTTGCTGTGGTCAGCAAAACTGACCAGGGTGTTCAGGTTGAAAGCCATCGTGGCGTGCGCACTATAGGTTCTGTCGCACACCACATGAGCCGCAACGAATATCAACGCCCCAAAGCAGCCGTTATCGGCGGAGGAGCTTTTGGAGAGGCGCATCTCCAGACTTTCCAAAGCATGCCTCACGTCGAGGTGGCTGGTGTCTATACTCTGGAGCGTGAGCGCGGCGAGGCGCTGTGTGGTCTCTACGGCGGTCGCAACTATGAGAGCCTGCAAGCCCTCGCCGATGATGACTCGGTCGATATCGTCACGATAGCGACACCGGAGAACTGTCACTTCGAGGCTTTCCAACTGCTGGCCAGCCGAGGCAAGGCCATCTACGTGGAGAAGCCACTGGCGACTTCGCTTCAGGAAGCGCGTGCGATGTTGGAAACGTCACAGTCCATCATAGCCATGAGCGGGCATTGTCTACGGTTCGAAGCCCGCCTCGCCCAGATTTTTGAAAAGCTCAAAGGCGTGCCGAAGCATCACCTCAGCTTCCGTGACCGCCGCACACGGACGGAGAAGGAAACCTACGGCCGCGTCCATCCGATCTACTCCATGCTCTGCCACGAGATCGAACTGAGCAACGCCTTTGCCGAAAGCCCCTTCAAGCGTGTGCTCGCCCTGGAGACTCGATTCTCCGAAGGCCAGGTCGATGGGATTACCATCCTGGTCGAGTATGAAAATGGCGTGACGAGTTCCGTCGAGGGCGGCTGGTACCTGCCTGCCCAGAAGGGCTGCATCGAGGACGATTTCGTGTCCGTCCTTTCCGCCGAAGGCATCGATGAGGTGTCCATCCCGCATTCCGGCTACCATCGTCTGACCTCTCAGGGTATGGACTTTCCGAATTTACACTACGGACACGCCGTTTACGGCGTCCAGTACGGCCCTTTGCGATCGGCCTTTGATTATCTCACGCTTTGCCTCCAGCGGAACGAGGCTCCGAAGATCAGCACCATCCAGGACGCTTATGACGCGGTGGAGTTGATCGAGGGAGCCCTTCTCTCTGTGAGGGAAAACCGCTGGGTCTCGCGCAGCGAGATTCAGTAAACCGCCCGAAGCCTCCATCGAGGTCCCCAGGCTTGTTGCGCTCTTTTATAAAACTATGAAACATAATTATAAGTTCTCCTTTGGCCCTTGGAATATCAGCGACGGTCGCGATGTGGCTGGCCCGGCGGTTCGTCCTTCCATGCCTTTGGACTGGAAACTGGATCAGGCGAAGGCGCTCGGCTTCGACGCGATGATGCTGCATGACGACGATGTCGTGCCAGACGTTGATGGCAAATCGGATATCCAAATCCGACGCGAAGCCCGCGAGATGAAAAAGCGTTTCGACGACGCAGGACTCGCGATCGATCTCATCGCCCCGCGGTTGTGGTTCGATCCGAAGACGATTGACGGTGGGTTCACCAGCAACGACCCCAAAGCCCGCCGCTATGCGGTCGACCGCGCGGTACGTGCGATCGAAATCGCGCGCACGGTGGGCTGCGGATTGCTCGACCTCTGTCTCGTGCGTGAGGGCACCTATCTTCGCGAAGCTAAGGACGGGAAGCGTGCCATCGAGCATCTCGTCAAGGCGGTGGACCAGATGCTGGCCTCCGATAAGAAGATCAAGATCATCATCGAACCCAAGCCTAATGAACCCGTCGACACGACCTACGTGCCGACTCCCGGCCACGCCATCGGCTTCTCCTTCCTCACTCAGGATCCTAATCGCGTGGGCGTGCTGATCGAGAGCTCGCATTGCGTATTGGCTGGCCTTGATCCCGTGGACGAAATGGAGTTCGCCATGGCCGCCGGCAAGCTCTGGTGCGTGCATCTGAATGACCAGAACGGCTTGAAGTTCGAGCAGGATAAGCCCTTCGGCAGCTCGAACCTCCGCTCCGCTTTTAATCAGGTCCGTATCCTGGAGCGCAATCGTTACGGCAGCCGCGGCGAGGCCTTGGCCTTCGAGGTGTACCCCTTCCGCACGACAAAGCAGGAGCACGTCCTGGATCACCTCTCCAACTCCCGCAAAACCTTCCTGCGTCTGCTCGAGAAGGTCCGCTCCTTCGACGAGGCCACGGCCCGCGATCTCGTGCGCGACCGCAATTACCAGGCGCTCGATCAGATGGTGATTGATCATCTGATGAGCTAGTTGACACTAATCTTCCGACACCGATTCTGCATATGACTACTATCGCCTCGCTTCCGGCTGGTCGCGCACCGCTGCCTGTGCCGATCCCTCACTTCCCTGATGTGCTGCATGCCGTCATCTGGAGAAACTGGGATGTCATTCCTGTAGCAGATCTGGCCCGCGTGCTGGAAGGCACGCCGGAGCAGATCACCGAGCTCGCCTACGCCATGGGTCTGCCTCCGCAGCGGACGATCACAGCGCAGGAGATTCGCCGAAACTACATGACCATCATGCATCGTAACTGGCACCTGCTGCCTTATGAGCAGCTCTGCCCTCTCCTGGGTTGGGATGCGGTGAAGATGCAATTCTCGCTGAACGAAGATGATTTCATGTACATCAAGTTCGGCGGATACAAGCCACAGTGCCCACCCGTTCGGTACCAAGCTCCCAGCGGCGAGGTCGCGGCGGGTGTGTCGTGGATTAATCAGATCGCCAAGGAAGAGCTGGGCGAGGCGATGAACGCTTCGGCGGAGCCCCTGTTCGGCTTCATCGAGCGGTTTCAGAATAGCAGAAAGGAATCTTTCGTAACGACTGATCCATCTCTGAAGCTGCGCATGGTATATCCCTATTTTCTCCGCTTCGGCGATCCGCTGGTGGGAGAGGGCATCGATGATATCCCGGAAAGCTATCTGGCGGAGCTCGCGGCCAGCGGTGTCAATGCTATCTGGCTGCAAGGTGTGCTGAATACACTGGCCCCGTGGGACTACGCGCCGGAACTCTCGAAAGGCTGGGAAGAGCGTTTGGCTAATCTTAATAGCCTCGTGGCGCGCTGTCGGAAATTCGGTATCGACGTCCTGTTGTACCTGAATGAGCCGCGCTCGATGCCTCGTTCGTTCTTTGAAAAATATCCAGACTTGCGCGGTGTCGATGAGACACCGGATCGGGCGCCTTACTCCCCGGACGTGGTGGCGCTCTGCGTCAGCGCGAAGCCTGTGCAGGACTTCCTGGTCAACGCCGTACGCCATGTTTTCGAGCAGGTTCCTGATTTGGGAGGTGTCTTTGCGATCACGTTCAGTGAGAACCTGACGAACTGTTATTCGCGCGAATACGATCCTAATATCGTTGATGAGTTTGCCCTCCGGAGCGCTCCCGGTGAGGGCGCGCCTCAGACGGAACTCAAACCCTGCCCGCGCTGTGCGGCCCGGGGGGCGGAGGTCGTCAATGCGGAAGTCTGCACCCTGCTTGAGAAGGGCATGCGACTGGCGGGCTCGAATGGAAAGTTCCTGCTCTACACTTGGAGTACGCCGGAGCGCTGGCTCCCCGGCATTATCGAGCGGTTGCCCAAGAGCACTTGGCTGCTCTGTATTAGTGAATGGGGCATGCCCTTCACGCGTGGCGACTATCAGGGCAAGGTCAACGAATACTCGATTTCGGTCATCGGGCCGAGCGAGCAAAGCCTCCGCCAGTGGAAGCTCGGCCGCGAGCAGGGGCTTAGGACTGCGGCCAAGATGCAGGCTGCTAATACCTACGAAGTTTCCTCCATTCCATACATCCCAGCCCTGCGATTAGTCGCCCAGCATCTGTCGAATGTGACCGGATCAGGCGTCGAGGGTGTGATGCTCGGCTGGACGGCTGGCGGCTCGCCATCGCCCAATCTGGATATGGTCGCCGAATTCGCTCGTAGTCCGCGACCCTCCGTCGAGGAGGCCTTGCAGACAGTCGCGGTGCGACGTTATGGTTCGGAAGCCGCACCCGAGGTGATCAAGGCGTGGAACCTGCTCAGCGATGCCTACGGGGAATTCCCGTTTGATATCACGGTCTGCTACTACGGACCTCAGTCACTCGGCCCGGCCAACTTGCTGTTCGCGGAGCCGACCGGCTTTCCGGCGACAATGGTGACCTATCCCTTCGATGACCTCGATGGATGGCGTGGACCGTACTCGGAAGAGACCTTGCAGAGTCAGTTCGAAAAGCTGGCTGATCTCTGGCAGAAAGGTGTCGAGGTGCTCGATCAAGTTCGTCGTACCGTGTCCGCGCCTGCCGTCGAGGATGAATGGCGTATCGCGGAGGCGTGCCGGATTCACTTCCGCAGCACGGCGAACCAAATTCGCTACATTCGGGTGAGATCGTCTGATAAGAAGGCGGCTGCAGAGGTTTTGCGCGATGAGATTGACTTGTCCCGCCGCCTCTTCGATCTCGTGGCGCAGGATTCCCGCATCGGATTTGAGGCCACAAATCAGTACGGATATATCCGCTTCGACCTGGCGGAAAAGATCCTAAGTTGCCGTCAACTGCTGTCCGATCTCGAGTCTGGGAACTAATCACGGGAAGGAATATTTAACTATGTCCAAGCATGATTTTTCAGCGGAGGAGTTCTCCTCCCGGCGTGAACGGGTGAGAGCCGCCATCCGCGAGGCGGGTCTGGACTGGTTCGTGGCCTTTCATCCCGTGTCTATCCACTGGCTGACCGGATCGGATGCCAAGAGCTACCAGGAGTTTCAGTGCCTGTTCATCTCGGCACAACCCGGGCCGCTGGTCGTGCTGACGCGGGAGGGCGAGCGCAATGAGTTTCAGGACGATGCGCTGGTCGATGAGATCGAATCCTGGGGAGGAGGGGAAATCGAGGATCCGATCATCTCGTTCCGCCGGCTCGTGGACAGGCTCGGACTGAGTAGAGGTAAAGTTGGTATCGAGGTGCCGGCGTATTACCTGCATCCCTATAATTACGGAAAGGTCAAGGATGTGCTGGGGACTGCGCTGGTCGCGGAGCCTTCGAACCTCATCCACGATCTCAAGATGGTGAAATCCGCGACGGAGTTGGCCTACATCCGGGAGGCCAGCCGCATCGCTGATGAGGCCATGCATGTCTTCCAGGCGTCATTGGCCGTGGGCCGTAGCGAATTGTCGGTGGCGGGAGAAATCTATCGGAGCCTGCTGACATCGGGTAGCGGTCTCGCCGCCAGTCCGATTAATCTCGTTTCGGGAAAGCGGTCTGGCTTTAGCCATGGCGCTCCTACGGAAAAGAAGTTGGAAGCGGGCGACTATGGGAGTGTCGAGTACGGTGCGACCTACCGCCGCTACACCGCGACTATCGGGCGCCAGTTTTGCCTGGGGCAGCCGACGGCTCGTATGCGGGAGCTTTATGATGTGGTGCGGCAGGCCTGCGATGCCTGTATCGCTGAGATTAGGCCCGGAGTTCCAACTCACGTTCCGCACGAGGCGGCGAAGCGCGTGATCGGAGACGCCGGCTTGGAGCGAGGACGTGTCCATACATCTGGATATGGTCTGGCTCCCGGATTTCCGCCGACTTGGGGAGAGCCCATTCACATGCTCTCGGCGTGTCAGTACACGATTCAGTCCGGGATGATCCTCACGGTGGAGCCTCCGGTCTTCCTGGGCGAGGAGTACCTGGGCGCCCGCATCATCGATAACGTGCTCGTCACCGACGATGGGGCGGAACTGCTTTCGAGGTTCAGCCGAGATCTAATGATCGTCGACTAGCCTGCGGGGGCATTACGCTCCCCGCATGTCGCTGACGAGTGCCTCTACATCGGCGATCGTCGTCGCCCAGTTCGTCATGAAGCGGCATTCGCCGACTCCGATGAAGCTGTAGAACGCCCAGCCCGCCGCATCCAGCCGTGCGCGCATGTCGGCAGGGAGAGTTAGGAACACGGCATTAGCCTCCGGAGTGCGGGCCAACTGCACTCCGGGGATCTGCGCGGCCCGTTTCGCCAGTTCCTTGGCCAGATTATTCGCGTTGTCCGCGTGCTTGCGCCAGACATTGTCAGTCAGCGCCGCACACCACGGCGCGGAAAGGAAGCGCATTTTGGAAGCCAGTTGTCCGGCCTGCTTGCAGCGATAGCCGAACTCCGCTGCCAGCTTAGTGTCGAAGAAGACTACTGCTTCGCTCGTGCCGATGCCCGCCTTGGTCCCGCCGAGGCAGAGCACGTCGACGCCGGCTTTCCAGGTCAGATCCGCCGGAGAAGCGCCGGTGGACGCCAGAGCGTTGAAAAAGCGAGCACCGTCCATGTGAACGCGCAAGCCGTGGGATTCCGCCAGGCTACAGAGCGTCCTAATCTCGCCCACACTGTACACAGTTCCCAACTCGGTGGATTGGGAGATGCTGAGCACCTGGGGGCGCGGATAGTGGATGTCCTTGCGCTTCGTGATCATTTTCTCGATCTGGGCACACTCCATCTTGCCCTCCGCTCCACCGACGAGCAGGAGCTTGCTGCCGTTGGAAAAGAACTCTGGCGCGCCGCATTCATCGGTTTCGACGTGGGAATACTCGTACGTTACGACGCTATGATAGGACTGGCAGAGCGAGGCGAGGGCGAGAGAGTTGGCCGCCGTCCCGTTGAAGACGAAGAACACTTCACACGGCGCGCCGAAAAAATCCCGCATCAGATCACAGGCCCGTCGGGTATGATCATCGGAGCCATACGAGGCAAAAAAGTCGGTGTTCGCGGCCTGCATCGCATCCCAGGCCTCAGGGCAGATACCGGCTGTGTTATCGCTCGCAAAGTTAAATCTCCTGGATGTCATAAGAGAGGGATAACGTAGGATCCCTAACAGATGTTTGCGAGTTTTTTGGAAAAACAGCCAAATTAAACTCGTTCCTAAGTGAGTGCCGCCATGGTGGGCGATATGTTCCTCTTGGGATCGGACAGGCTGTCCCTCGGCGGGGAAGATTGCAGTTGCCCTCGGCGAAGCGTTTCGATTATCTCCAGCGCATGGCTGCATCTCACGAGTGTTTCGAAAACAAGACTCTACGTTCGGAATCTACCGGATGCGCACACTCTACGAGCCATCGCCTCCCGCGACGTTTTCTCGCGTGCCTCATTCCGGTGTTCGCCATCCTCGGAGCCTGCCAGACGACGGCACCTCAGCGTGACTGGGACATACCGCTCACCTTGCAGACCGTCGGTCCTGCCTACGCCGACTACGCGCTGGAAAAGGCGGATACCAACAAGGATAAGAAAATCACCGAGGTGGAGTGGATCAGCGCGGGCGGTACCGCGAGGAGTTTCTCCCTGATCGACCAAAACAAGGATGGCGTGATTACCCGCACCGAACTCATCCAGATCAGCTCCAATGCTCGCTTCCTCGACATGAGCCGTCGTTACGTGGATTTCAACAAGGACAACCAACTGACGCCTCGTGATTTCCGTTCACCAGCCGGCATCCGGGTCCTGCGTCTGGATTTCTAAGAATTTCCCAGCCTGAGTTGTGTAGGGCGGGTTTTCTCTTTGAGAAAGTCCCTCCTACTCCAGCGGCAGGGTGACGGTGAAGGTCGAACCCTGCCCCTTCGTGCTTTGACAGACAACGGTCCCCTTCATGCGCAGGATCATCTGCTGCACGAGGTACAACCCGAGTCCACTGGAACTCTCCCCGGCGGTCGGCCTCGGGCCTAGTCGCTCGAATTTCCGGAATAGCCGCTCCTGGTCTTCCTCGGAGAGCCCCTCTCCCTGATCTTTGACCGAGATCTCGACATGATCCCGCTTCTTTTGGAGTGAGATCGTGATCTGCGCTTTGATGGGGCTATACTTGACCGCGTTGGAGATCAGGTTGCCGATGGAAGAAATCACCCACTTTTCGTTCGCCCGGATCGAGACCGCCTCAGTGGGGAGATCCAGCACGAGCGATATGTCCTTCGCCTGAGCGTGGAACGCGTAGTCGTGCGCGGCGCGGCGCACGGCGGTGGTCGCGTTGATGATGTCCGTCCGGACTTGGGACGGCGTTTCCAGTTCGGTCAGCTTGAGGAGTTCCTCGACCTGCTCCAGCATGGAGCGGGAGCTCACCGAGATGTAGTTGGCAAATTCCCGCGGTTCATCCTTCAGCGAGGGTTCCTGGAGCAGGAGGTCGGAGAATCCCAGGACGGAGGTGAGTGGACTTTTCAGATCGTGCACGGTGATGCCGATGAACTCATCCTTCTCCCGGTGCATGGCGTCGAGTTTCTGGTTCGCCTCGGCGAGTTCGGCGGCCTGCTTTTCGATCTGAGTGTTCTTCTGGTGCAGCTGTTGATTCCGCAGTTCGAGATTCTGTTGATAGCGCAGGACCGTCTTACGAATGATCGTGAGCAGGACGATCGAGGTGAGCAGGCAGATGAGGAAGTTCAGGCCGAAGCTCTGAAACAGGATCGACCTCGTGCCGTCCGACTTCTGCTCTACGACGAGGATCCACTCGAGCTCGGGGATGTAGCGATAGTTCGCCAGGGTGCCGTCTTTGCTGACGACGGAGATGTTGAGATCGGTCTTGCCCCCTGCGATCTGGGCGAGGATGGACTGCATGATCTCCCGCGAGTGGTGGTCGGAAAGGAGTTTTTCCTCATCCACATTCTGATCCAGGCTGTGGAGGACGAGCTTGCCGTGGCGGTTGTAAAAATAGACGTCCCGGTTGTATCGGTGCTGGTAATCCTGCATGAGCGCCTTCACTGCATTTACGCTGAGGCCCACTCCGGTGGCCGCGAGGAACTTCCCATCCTTATCCAGGGTCCGATAGTTGATGAAGATGGTCATGGCGTTCTTGTTGGCCATGTCGGGATCCACGTTGATCTCGTAGTCCGAGGTCATTTTTCGAACTCGGAAAAACCACTCGTCGGCGGGGTTATCCTCCCGGACGGTCTTGAGCACGTGGTCCGAGTGGTAGTACTTACGCGTCGCCTCCGAGACGAGGAAGCTCGTGATCGTGCCGTATCTTTCCTGGATGTGCTTGAGGTACTCCGTGATGTCTTCCTCGTTGAGCTCCCCGCGCTCGATCCAGTCTTTGACGAACGTGTCGTTCGCCATGAGGGACGAGATCAGGATGGGCTCGAAAAGGTCGCGCTGGATTTCGGAGTAGATATTGTTGCTCGATAGGGGCAACTCATTCTGCAAGATCGTCTTGCGAATGGAGTTCCGCGACACGAGATAGCTGATGGTACTCGTCAGAAGGAACCCGACGAAAAGCATCACCCCCAGGATGACGAGCATCCGAGATTTCGGCATGAGCGCCTGCTTGGTTTCCGGGGGGGACGAATTCATAGAC
>Ga0247822_10003077_pt1 | contig 10837 bp, 9 predicted proteins | sample 13C_Cellulose_Da_FD_192423 | JGI IMG/M metagenome (GOLD analysis project Ga0247822, IMG submission 192423) | Soil microbial communities from agricultural site in Penn Yan, New York, United States - 13C_Cellulose_Day30 | ecosystem: Environmental > Terrestrial > Soil > Agricultural land | place... | reverse complement strand
TGCGGTGGGGAAGGCAGCACGGACCAGCGCTTCGCCCTCGCCCTTGGAGCGGCCATAGTCCGACTTGGCCTCTGCATCGGCGCCGATCGCGGAGATCTGGATGAACGCCTTTGCGCCCGCCGCTGCGGCGGCCTTGGCGGCGTTCTCCGCACCCAGCGCGTTGACCGCGTCGGCCTCTCGTCCGAACGCGCCGGCAAGGTTCACCACCGCGTCCGATCCAGCGAGCGCACGCGCGAGCGAATCGGGCTTGCGGACATCGCCCGCGACGAACTGGGTCTGGCCAAGCCCGCCGAGCGGCTTCAGGAACCAGGCCGAGCGCGGGTCGCGCTGGACGATGCGGACGCGCGCGCCCGTCTTGAGCAGTGCCTGTGCGACATAGCGTCCGACGAATCCGCCGCCGCCGATCAACGTCACCAGCCTGTCCTTCATCACGCCCTCGAAAGTCTGTACCACTACGTCCCCCATGCCGCGCGCAGCGGCAAAGGGCAACCATCACGAAATCAGTTGCGAGAAGCGGTTGACACGCCCCCCGGGCCTCCCCTAGAGGCGCCGGCCTACCCCGTGCCCAGATGGCGGAATTGGTAGACGCACCAGCTTCAGGTGCTGGCGGTCGCAAGGCCGTGGAGGTTCGAGTCCTCTTCTGGGCACCATTTTCTGGCGCTAAGTGCGTCCAGAGACGTCCAGCAAGCGGCTGGTTTCACAGCATAAATCGATGATGATCGTCGGATAAATTTCCGGCGACGTCCGGTCAGGACCATCAACAGCACATCATTCTTGATGGTGCTGTCGATGGTCTCCGGATCGACCCGGTTTGCTGGAAGAAAATACATGCTGACCTACATCGAGACCAACGCCGCAAAGCCCGCGGCCAAGCCCTACCTCCTGCGCGACTCCCAGAACCTGTATCTCCAAGTCAGGCCGAACGGCTCCAAGCTGTGGCGCATGAACTATCGCTTCCTCGACAAGCAGAAGACTCTTCACCTCGGAAAGTGGCCCACGGTCAGCCTCGCCGAAGCGCGCGCTCGGCGCGACAAGGCAAAGGAGCAGATCGCGGCGGGCTTCGATCCAGCGGTCGAAAGGAAGCGGGCGCGCATCGCCGCCAAATATGCGGCCGCCAACACGTTCGAGCTGGTCGCCAAGGAATGGCTGGTGAAGTGCGAGCGCGACGGCCTGGCGTCGGTGACGATCGACAAGATCCGGTGGCTGCTCGAAAAGGCCTACCCTTTGATCGGCAGCCTGCCGATCTCTCAGATCACACCGCATGAAGCGCTCGCCGTGCTGCGCAAGATCGAGGCGACGGGTGCCTATGAAAGCGCGCGCCGCATGCGCAGCGTGCTCAGCCGTGTATTCCGCTATGGCGTAGCGACGGTGCGATGCGACAAGGATGTCGCGGCCGATCTGCGCGGCGCGATAGCGACCCCGAAGCCCAAGCACTTCGCCGCCATCACGAAGCCCTCCGAAGTCGGCGCGCTTCTGCGCGCCATCGACACACCCGACCGGCTGCCGGTCCGGCGCATGGCGATGCGGCTTTCCCCGCACGTCCTACTGCGTCCCGGCGAGCTCAGGCAGGCCCAGTGGTGCGACATCGATCTGGAGGAGATGGTCTGGTCGATCCCGGCGGAACGGATGAAGATGCGTCGGCCGCACCGGGTGCCGCTATCCCGTCAGGTGGTCGCCCTGCTTGAGGAATTGCATGCGCTTACGGGTCCCTGGCCGCACATGTTCTCGTGCAATATCCGGCCGCGCAACATGATGTCGGAGAACGTCGTGAACCAGGGATTGCGCCGGCTCGGCTACACCTCGGACCAGATGACGGCGCATGGGTTCAGGGCGATGGCAGCGACGCTCCTCAACGAAATGGGCCAGTGGAATCCCGACGCGATCGAGCGGCAACTGGCGCATGTGGATACCAACCAGGTCCGGCGCGCCTATGCGCGCGGCGAATATTGGGATGAGCGCGTGGAGATGATGCAGCACTGGTCGGATTATCTCGATTTGGTGCGCGATGGCGGGAAAGTTCTGCGGCCTGATTTCGGTGCTAGCCGCGTGGTTCGGCAATAGTTGGAGCGATATCCTGCACGGATGGAGTCCGCTTCAGCCCGTGCAGGATGTCGGCTTGAACACCACCCAGGCAACCGGACTCAGAGCGCAAGTGCCAGTTGTCGATCATCGGCGATGTGCTCTTCGCAATCTCGCAGGTTGAGAAGCGTCAGAGCAAGCTCACTCGCCGCCTCCACCCGTATGTTCTCAGTCGGCGCGGTTATACCGACGCGGACCCAGGCAGGGGCGGCTAGGATGGCTTGTGCCATCGAATGGGCAGCGATTCGTTCCATGTAAGCCAAATAGAACAAAAAGAGAACTAATTGAAGTGCCGCAACACGGCCCACGTGCGGCGACGGGAGGGGCGTCAACGCCCCGGAAGATAGCTGAGGACCGCTCAAAAACACGCAACCCTCGTGACTGCGATGCTAGGTAAGCACCGCTATCAAGAACGGATCGGTGGGTTGGTTGGCATGATTCTGCGGGAGGAACTTTATCGGCTGGCCTGGGCTGAGCCGATGACGAAGATTGCGGCCCGCTTCGAGGTTTCGGGGAGCTATCTGGCGCGCGTCTGCGAAATGCTGAACGTGCCCCGGCCGCCGCGCGGATATTGGGCCAAGCTCGCTGTCGGCAAGGCGACCCCGGCTTCCGCATTGCCCAAACCGAGGGCAGGGGATCCTCTTAGCTGGTTGCGGGATGATACACCGGTTCCACATGCGAAACCGGCCCTGCCCAAAGCGGGAGCCCCGCGTGTTGCCACCCGGTCGTCCGTACCGGCAATGCATGGCCTCGTCAGCGGCGCCAAGGCTGTGATGCTGCATAGCCGGTCCGTCGACGACGGCGCCCTTCTGCGGCCCTTCAAGCGCAAGCTGGTCGACATCTCCGCCTCGCAAGCCTGCCTCGACCGGGCGCTGCTACTCGGCAACAACTTGTTCAACGCGTTCGAAGCGGCGGGGCACCCGGTCATGCTGGCGGCAGCGTCATCGGGGTTGCGCCGCGGCATGATCGATGAACGCGAAGCAAATGGCCTCGAGCGTACTCATCCTCCCTATCCACCGTTCTGGGCGCCCGACCGCCCGACCATAGTATCGATCGGTTCGGTCGCGATCGGCCTGTGCGTGATCGAGATGACCGAACGGGTCACGATGCGCTATATGAATGGCGGCTATGTCCGCGACACGCCCGAACTCGCGGCGCGGATGGAGCGGTCACGCAACATAGCTTTACGACCGTTCAGGCGGTGGCCTCTGGCCGGCTTCGTGTCATTGCCTATTCCCCCTATGGCCGTGTCGCGTGGTCGCGGACGTGGCAGGAGTCCAAAGGCAAGACCGACGGCATTTCGGTCGCAGCGATCGTCAGCGCGGCCTCCAGCGAAGCCCGGACACTGATCGGCAAACTCGAGGAGGCCGAGCGCAAAGCCGAGATCGAGCGTCAGGCATGGGAGACGCGGCAGGAGCAATGGCGGAGGGAGGATGACCGCCGGCGCGCGGAGAAATCGATCGAGGATAGTCGCGACGCGCTTGCCAACGTGATCGAGCGCTGGTCGCGTGTGATGGAAATCGAACGATTCTTTCTGGGCGTCGAAGCGCGCTCAGCATCGCTGGAACCTGACGAGAAAGCCGCGGTGCTCCATAGACTAACGCTGGCCAGAGAGTTTCTAGGCTCAAATGACCCCTTGGACTTCTTCCTCGGTTGGCGAACACCGAGAGAGCGCCACCAACCCCGGTACGAAAAGGAATAGCGACTGGGATCGCTGCTCCCGAAGATATCCAGCGTTCCGCTGGCCCAAGAAGTAGCCAAGCAATGGCGGCTGCAAGCGGTGTTCGATCGACGTCGCCTCGCAGCTTTGCGTCCTCATTGCAGCCGTCCACGTAGACCGCGGTCGATCCTGAAAGCCGCCGTTCGTTCAGGCTTGGATTCGGGGCTGCTATTGGGTCGCTAGTAGACGCTTCATTGCTTGCTCATTGTCGGCCGCAATGCGTCGTCGTTTCGGTCGCCGCCGCCCGTCCGGCAACACGAGTCTTCTCTTGAAACTCTGCGAGTCGATTTTCTATTCTCGTTTCGAGCAGGGATTTGGAAACGGAGGGTAGAGAAATGTCCCGGCAGGACGCTGACTATTATGCGGCCCGAGCAAAGCAGGAGCGAGCTATGGCCGAAGCAGCGAACGATGCTTGCGCGCGCAGGACGCACCAGATGCTTGCGGAGCACTACCAACGCATTGCGGATGGCGCCCTGCGCGAAATCGGGCCGCTTCAGCAAGCATAGATAAGCTCACCTATCTTAGCGCAGTTCGACTGCGGGAACCCGGTAGAGATTCGGGATGTCCCATCCCAATGAGAACGAACCGACCGCTCCGGCCCCGACTCTGGAACTGGGCACACAGCACCGGTGCGATCAGCTCAGGTGAATCTATAGGGATCGAAGCATCCAAGGTCGGGATCAGGTTCGCCTGAGAAACTGCGCTCGAGCATTTGCGCCGCGAGCGCCGCGAACGCGATGCCATTTCCGCCATAGCCCGCTGCTAGGCAAACGTCGGGCATCAGCGAGGTGGGGCCGATCGCCGGCAGCCCATCAGGCGAGAAACCGAACGTCGCACCCCATGCGCGGTCGATCATGACTCGTCTGCCGTTGAGCAGAGCTTCCAGCTTGGCCGCAATCCTACCCGCGCTCGGCTCGATCAGCGCATCGCGCCTAGTCTCATCGGCGGTTTCAATATCCTCGCCGCCGGCGATGATGCGGCCTTCGATGTCGGTCCGGACGTAGAGGTACGGATCCGCCGCCTCCCAGATCATCGCGTTCTCGCCCCATAACGGTGCGGTGCCGGGCGGCGTCGCGATAGCGAAGGTCGAGATCAGTTTGAAAGCAGGCGGCAGAAAGAGCCGCGCTCGCTCGTATCCGGTAGCCAACACCACCTTCGCTGCGACGCAACGATGCCCAGTAGAGCATTCGAGCTCGACACCGCCTGCTGTGGGATGCAGCGCGACAACATCGGCGGGATAGGTGAGCGCTGCACCATTGCCGATCGCGCGCCACAGCAGCGCATGGCACAGCGCGACAGGATCGATCTCGTACCCGCCATCGGACAGGATCGCTGCGCGCGGAGCGATGCCGAAGCGTTCCGATACCTCCGCTGCGGTGAGGAAGGCCGACGGGAGGCCGAACCGCTGGTGCAGTGCCGCTTCCTCGGCCAGCTCGGCTTCGCCCAGGACGTTGCCGGCGAGATAGAGCGTCGGCCGCTCGATCCGCTCGCCGCAATCGCCAAGGGCATCGATCCGGTCCGCCAATTCGCGTACCGCCGCGAATACCCGCCGCCAGCGGCGCGCCGCCTCCGCCTCGCCGAGCTTGGTGCCGAGATGGAGCAGCGGCACGTCCATCGCCCACATGACCTCGGCGGTCGATGCTGCGGTACTGCCGCAACCGGGCGGCCTGCGATCGAACAGCGCGACGCTGCGCGATCCGTCCGCGAGACGTTCGGCGAGAATCTCGCCCATGATGCCAGATCCGAGAATGGCGACATCCACGCGCGTCCGCGCGCGGGGCGATGCGGGCGGAAGCGTCCAGCCATCCTGATCCCACGGCACCGCCCCGGTTCGCAGATTTCGGGTTTCGCTGAGGGGGAGGGTCATGTGCGCCTCCCGCACAAGCAGGCGCCCCCGAACGATACGGGGGCGCTATGTGGGTCAGTCTTCAGGACTGGCCGGTTCCGGGCTCGCCAGGCTTGGGCGGCTTGCCGTCCTCGATCCGGCCTTCGTTGCGCAGATCGCGGCCTTCCTGAGCCTTCTTCTTGCTCTCGGGAGAGGTGCCGTGCTCGAAGGCTTCTTCCTTGATGTAACCGGCGGCCTCCTTGATTTTTCCTTCTACGCCCATGACTTGTTCCTTTCTGCCACAGCAGATCGTGACACCGGAACAGCGTTTGGCAGGGGCATCGGTTCCTCTAACTGACCCGGCCCCATCGGCGAGTGGGCGGAGATTCGCGGCAATTGGAGAGGAGGTTGCAGAACGCATGAAGATCAGCGCGCCGTTTACGTTGCCTTGGCGCTGTCTGGACGCGAGGAGTCGCCATCGCCGTCGAGTTTGATGAAGCTGATCCGCCCTTCGGGTTCGAGGATCGCCCAGGCGACATTCTCCAGACGAGCAATGCCCGCCAGTCGCATTTCGGACTCGATTTCGGCGCGGGTCAGCCGGTCGCGGCGCAGATTAGCCTCGACCAGCACGCCGTTGCGGACCAGCACGCGCGGTGCTCCTTCGACCACGCGCCGCGCGCGCGGCGAGAGATAGACCACCCACCCAAGCACGACCGTCCAGAAGGCGAAGGTCGCGATCGCCAGTGTCGCACCGGTCAGGCTGAAGTCGTTGTGCGTGATTCCCTGCTGGATCAGGTCGCCGACCACGACCAGCATCACCAGCTCAAACGGCGTCATCTGCCCGAGCTCGCGCTTGCCCATCAGCCGTAGCAGAGCGAACAGGATCGCGAACATCACGGTGGCGCGGAGGACGATATCCATCAGGGCAGCACCGCGATCGCGACGGGCACCTGCACCAGCAGCCGATCGCCGTCATTCAGCGCGACGCTGCCCGAGTTGCCCGCGAACAGCGGCGGGTTGATCTGGCCGTCGATCTTGATGTCCAGAACCTCCCCCGGCCTCAGCGCACCATAGCTGAAACGGAACGCGCCCTTCTCCGCCTTCTCCTCGGACGGGGCGGGGATCATCGTGTTGACCGTCATGTCGCGCCACAAGGATGCGGGAATGACGATGACCGCATCGGCGATCGGGGCCTTCGCAGCCAAATGGATGCGCGTTTCGAAGAACATCCCGTTGCGCAGCACGCGTGGCGTATGAACCTCCAGCTGTGCTGCGGGGGCGTCCGCGACGATGCTGCGCGCCTTGCCGCCGCCGAATGCGCCGAGCAGTGCCGCCAGCATGATCGCGCCCAGCACTGCGAGCGAGATCCAGTTGAACCGCGCGCCGCGCCCATCGGCATCGGCCGGGACAATGCCGTCGGGATAGCCAGATGCGGATCGGGTCGCGGGCATGGCGCGGGTGAAACGGCCCAGCGACGCGGAAGGTTGCCGGAACCCCATGCAGCGCCCGCCAGTTCTTTGCGCGGGGCCAGCGGAGCAAGACCGATGACCGACACCGCCGAGATGATCCACGAAGACGCGCTCCCTGGCGACGAGCATAGCCTCGACCCTCAACCCGAATGGCAGCCGCGCTATCCTGGCTCGGGGCGGCTGAAGGGCAAGGTGGCGCTGATCACCGGTGCGGACAGCGGCATCGGCCGCGCGGTCGCCGCGCTGTTCGCGCGCGAGGGCGCCGATATCGCCATCCTCTATCTGCTTGAGGACAAGGACGCCGCGGATACCAAGGCCATCGTCGAAGCCGAGGGCCGCCGCGCGATCACGATCAAGGCTGATGTCGGATCGAAGAAGATGTGTGACCGTGCGGTCGAACAGGTGATCGAGGCGTTCGGCCGGCTCGACCTCCTCGTCAACAATGCCGGCGAGCAGCATCCCGACAAGGACATTCGCGACATCACCGAGGAACAGCTGCAGCGGACCTTCCAGACCAACATCTTCGGCATGTTCTATCTGGTGCAGGCGGCGCTCCCGCATCTGACTGAGGGAGGGGCGATCATCAACTGCACCAGCGTGACGATGTACCAGGGGTCGAAGGAACTGCTCGATTATTCGAGCACCAAGGGTGCGATCACAGCCTTCACCCGGTCGCTGTCGGAAAATCTGATCGAGAAGGGCATCCGCGTGAATGCCGTCGCGCCCGGGCCGATCTGGACTCCGCTCAATCCGTGCGGCGGCGCGAGCCCTGAAAAACTCGAGAATTTCGGCGAGAGCACTCCGATGGGGCGTCCGGGCCAGCCTAATGAGGTGGCGCCGAGCTTCCTGTTCCTCGCCTGTGAGGATTCGAGCTACATGTCGGGACAGGTGCTGCATCCCAACGGCGGGACCATCGTCAATGGCTGAGCAGGTCGACGGCCATATCCGGTAGGGATTGGAGATGCCCCGTTCCGACGAGACCGAGCCCGTAGCGCCCAGCCGGGACCAGGCGGGCGGAGGCACCGCGCTTTTGATCGTCGACATGATCAACTGCCTGGATTTCGAGGGTGGCACGGCACTCGCGCCGGCGGCGAGACGTGCCGCGGATGTCATCGCGCAGCTCCGGGCACAGGCCGATGACGCCGAAATCCCCGTCATTTACGTCAACGACAATTTCGGTGCATGGCATTCCGAGAAGGGCAAGCTGGTCGAGCGGATGCATGAGTCCGGATCTCCCCTTGCGGGCCATCTCGATCCGCGTGCGTCCGACTATTTCATCATCAAGCCGCAATTCTCGTGCTTCTACGCCACGAACCTTTCGGTGCTGCTTCCCAAGCTCGGCGTGACACGGCTGGTCCTGACCGGGATCGCGACCGACATCTGCATCCTGTTCACCGCCGCGGACGCACACATGCGCGACTATGCGCTTTGGGTGCCGAGCGACGCGGTCGCCGCGGAAAGTGATAAGCGCGGCGCCTGGGCGCTCGACATCATGGCACACGCGATGGGAGCAGCCACGGCGCCGACGCGCGACCTCAGCCTCCGGCAATGGGCGGGCAACGCGAAGCCCGGTCCGGCAAGCGGCTAGAAGGCCTATAGTTCCGGCAATCGCTGCGCCGCGAACCCCCAGCCTTTCAGCGTCTTCGATCGCTCCCAGAGTTTTTCGCCGTCCCCGATGTCGAACGGGTGCGCATCCTTCGTCCCGGAAAGCTCGTCCCAGGCGATCGGCACCGCCACCGGCGCGCCGGCGCGTGCCCGCGCGGAATAGGGCAGGATCGCGGTGCTGCCGCGCTGGTTGCGAAGCCAGTCGATGAAGATGCGGTCCTTGCGTTTCGCCTTGCTCATCGTCGCGACGAAGCGGTCGGGTTCGGCCGTGCCGAGCGCATGGGCGAAGCGGGAAGCGAAATCCTTGTGCGTCTCCCAGTCATGACCGGGCGTCAGCGGCACGACGACATGCACGCCCTTGCCGCCCGACAGCATGGCGAAGGAGACAAGACCGATGGCGCTCAGCTGATCGCGGATGTCGGCGGCGGCGTCGCGCACGCGGGCGAAGTCCATGCCCTCGTCGGGGTCGAGGTCGAAGATCATGCGGTCGGGCCTTTCAACCGCGTCGGCGCGCGACGCCCAGCCATGGAACTCGATCGTGCCCATCTGGACGCAGGCGAGTAGGCCGTCGGCATCCTCGACATAGATATAGTCCTCTATCCCGCCACCCTTCTCGCGGATCGGCACATGGTGGACATGGTCGCCGAAAGCGCCGCTGTCGTGCTTCTGGAAGAAGCACTTCTTTGCGCGCCCCTGCGGGCAGCGGACCAGGCTGACCGGACGGTTGGCGGCGAAGGGAAGCATCAGCGGGGCGATGCGCGCATAATAATCGGCAAGATCGCCCTTGGTCTGGCCGCTGTCGGGGAAGATGACGCGTTCGCGGCTGCTGATCTTCACGCTGGTCGCGGGCGGTGGCGCGGGGGTCGGCTCTTCCGGTTTGACCGACCTTGCCGGCCTGTCGGTGCGCAGGCTTAGGAAACTGCCGTGACGGACGCGGCCATCGCCGGTGAATTCGGCGAAGGCGATCTCGGCGACCAGCTTCGGCTTGATCCAGTGCGCGCCGCGAGCCTCGGCGCGGGGGACTTCGGCAGGGGCATCCTGAGTGGCGAGCGGTTTCATCGTGGCGGCGAGTTCGTCCATCGTTCCGGCATCGAAGCCGGTGCCGACCTTGCCCTTGTAGGTCAGCGCCTTCCCCTCATGCTGGGCAAGGAGGAGCGATGCGAACGGGCGACCCATCGCCTTGCTCGCGGTCCAGCCGATCAGGACGAACTCCTGCCGGCGCGTGCATTTGATCTTGACCCAGTTGCGCGTTCGATCGCTGCGATAGGGGGCGTCGATGCGCTTGGCGATGATCCCTTCCTGTCCCGCATCGCAGAGCGATCGGTAGAGTTTTTCGCCCGCGCCGATCAGATGGTCGGCGACATGGATTGGCGATTCCGCGCGGGCGAGCAGTGCTTCCAGCCGTTCCTTGCGCTCGATCATGGGGAGCAGTTTCAGGTCGGCGCCATCGAGCGACAGCAAATCGAAGGCGAAGAAATGAAACGGCGTGTCGGCGCGCTGTTCGCCATGGCCGCGCTTAAGCACCGATTGCAGCACGGAGAAGCTAGGATTGCCGTTCGTGTCGAAGGCAACCACCTCCCCGTCGATCAGCGCGGACGGAAGGTCGAGCGCGGCGACGGCCTGCACCAGCGGCCCGAACTTGTCGGTCCAGTCTAGGCCGTTGCGGGTGTGGATTTTTACCTCGTTGTCGCGTGCCGCGACCAGCAGGCGATAGCCGTCATATTTGATCTCGTGCAGCCACTCGTTGCCGGTGGGAACATCGTCGACCAGCGTCGCCAGCTGGGGTTTGACGAAGCGGGGGAGCGGGGCTGCACGGGACTTGTCCTTGCCCCCAACGCGGGCATTGTGCGTCTTCGCCGCCCGCATCTTCCGCGCAAACGCCTTGCCCTTGGCGCCCTTGAGCGACTGGGTACCGGCGGTGTCCGCCTCGATCTCAGCCAGCGACCGGCCGGTCAGGACGCTGGTGAGGCCGTGTTCGACCAGCGTGTCGCCCTGGCCCGCCTCGGCGTCGTCGATCTTCCGCAGTAGCCAATTCTCGCGCTTCTCGCCCGGCCGCCCCTTCATGCGGACCAGCAGCCATTCGCCCTTCATCCGCTCGCCATGGAGGATGAAGTGGAGATGACCGTCGTCGAGGTCGCC
>Ga0247822_10003076_pt1 | contig 10839 bp, 5 predicted proteins | sample 13C_Cellulose_Da_FD_192423 | JGI IMG/M metagenome (GOLD analysis project Ga0247822, IMG submission 192423) | Soil microbial communities from agricultural site in Penn Yan, New York, United States - 13C_Cellulose_Day30 | ecosystem: Environmental > Terrestrial > Soil > Agricultural land | place... | reverse complement strand
TTAATATTCACTTCTTCAACTCAACTTGGAAGCGACTTTCCAAACGAACTCGGGGCCGGCCTTGTGCACGGTGCCGATTCAGCATGGGGTAAGTTTGTTCAGCAATTGAAAATCAACACGGTCAACGTTGCGAATTCCTCCACTGAAAACTACGTGGCTGATAATACTTACAAAGCCGGAGCCGACCTGGCTTCTGATGCTGACTTCATTGCAGCCAAAAACTTTTACGACAACCTGGCGACTCAAACAGGCACCGGTACTGTTCAGGCCGCTATCGAGTCGGCTGGTATCAATAGTCGGATGCACGCCATTCTCAATGCATGGATTGGGAATAAATATGCGACTTCAAACGACCGTTTGAGCATGAAGCAACTGTCAGAGTCGATCTCCTTGCAAAGCCGCGGCAGTGAGTCGCTGACACTTATGGATAACCCAATGCAGGACGCATTGCTTTCCAGGTTCAGCAAAGTTGTAACGGACGTGTACACGAACCATCAGGTGAAGCGTGTCGATCACAGCGGGTCTGCAGTTATTATAGAAGGAGTCAATTCAGGTACAGGTGAGTCATTCAATCTGACCTATGAAAAAGTAATTGTAACGGTACCGATATCAGTCCTTAAGTCGGGCGACATAGAATTTACGCCTGCGTTGCCGGCGGCCAAAGCAACGGCATTGTCAACTATGGATATGGACGCCAGCCTACGCGTATTGCTGGATTTCAAGGCGAATTTCTGGGGAGAGTCTTCCGGATTTTTGTATGGAGCGTCCGAGGCCCCGGAATATTTCAGTGCAGGCGTTGGTCGTAGCGATATGGGCGCGAGAACACTAGCCATGACGTTGAGCGGAGCCAAGGCACTTGCCTATTCAACACTCGGCAGAAACATGATACCGTTGCTGATCGGTGAGTTGGATGCGCTGTTTGCAGGCAAAGCAAGTAACCACATTCGAGTGGATCCGAACGATAACATGGTAGCTGTGATCCAGGACTGGACAACGGAGCCTTTCATCAAAGGGGGAGCAAGCTATTCTAAGCCTGGAGGTACAAATCAACATCGTAAGGACCTGGCAACGGCATTGGGCAACAAACTTTTCTTTGCTGGTGAGGCGACAGACTACTCAGGAGAATTTGGAACCATCAATGGCGCATTGATATCTGCGGAACGCGCGGCGGCCGAGGTCGGCGAGGTGATCGGCGCGTAACGTCTACCAAATACCCGACTCACGGACTAGTATAAAGCATCCCATGGCCAGGGTGAACCACCCGAACGCCTTGCGTAACATAACTCCGTCGACAAGTCGATTAAGGCGTCCCCCAATTAGAATTCCAAGTATCGCCAATGCTGTAATTGGAAGCAAAAGTCTCCAGTTCATGTGCATGTTGAAAAGGTCGCCAAGAAAGCCTGAGTAGGAGTTTGCGGCAATGATGAACAACGATGTGCCTACTGCTACTTTAAACTCCAGACCCGTGAGCATGACAAGAGCCGGTATGATTAGAAATCCGCCGCCGGCACCTACGAGTCCCGTTAAAATACCAATTGATAAACCTTGAAAGATCAGCCATCCTGGTCGCACGCGTTCGTCGTCTGATTCAGCTCTTCTTCCCCGTATCATCGAGATGGACGCCAGCACCATCAGCACCGCGAAGAGTCCAAGAACAAGGGACCGTCTTGTGAAAACAAATTGCTCCCCCTGCAATAGAATCTCGGGTATGTTATGAACAATGAATTTCCGGGTGAAAAACGTTCCAACAACTGACGGAATACCGAATAGCGCAGCCGTGCGCAGACTCACCAAATGTTCCCTGTATTTCGGTATCGCTCCGAACAAACTTGTAGTGCCCACGATAAAAAGACTATACGCAGCGGCCTCAATTGCCTCGACATGGAAAAGGTATACCAGTATAGGTATTGATAAGATCGAACCGCCGCCACCCAACAAACCAAGGATGAGACCAATGCAAATCGAAGCGATGTATCCCAGTATTTCCACGATGGTATAACGCCCGTAACTTCAAATATGATCGTCAGACCTGACGAATTCCTGGCCGTTATCCTACCACGTCAGTAGGATTATTCAGGATTGATCATTACGGAATGTGCGAAATTACTCAAGCGAATCCGATACGCTACTACATCGGGATATTATTCACGTTAACAAGTGGCCTTGTCTCACGCAGTGCACCTTTTGTGGATTATTTTGGCTCAGTAAACATCAACCTTACAGGACTGAGAACCGCATCATGAGTGCCAGATGCCCGGCGTGGCTATCAGATTTAGCTATCGTTACCGTCTCGGTACATGGACCGTGACGCTCGTATTTTAAAGACGTCCGTATTCAACGATAAATACGTCGGGGAATTTTTCACGGATCTCCTCACGGAACTGCTCTGCTTTTGCGCGTGTCGTGAAGTGACCCAGAATCAAACCGTAGTACTTAACTCCGTTAATTACTTTCACCTGCACGGTCACCTCCTTTTTGTACGAGTTCTTGAGGTTGTCCGACAGGCGCATAAGGTTCACCAACTCTTCGTAAGTGCCGACCTGCACGCCAAATCCTTTCGGCTTCGAGCGTTTGATCTCGAACTCGTAGAATTCTTTTTCGTCAACGGAAACCTGGTCGATCGTTCTTCCCATCGCACTTACCTTGCCATCGCCCGGATCAGTAATTTCGAGTTTTACATCAGCAAGGCCATAGTTCTCGAACCCCAACGCTTCAGCAGCAGCACGGGACAAGTCGATGATCCGTCCATCGACATAAGGACCGCGATCATTTATTACCACTTCAACACTTTTATCATTCGAGAGGTTCGTGACGCGAACCTTTGTGCCAAACGGGAGGGTCTTATGGGCGGCAGTGAGGCGACTATGCTTGTATTTTTCGCCGCTTGCCGTGACGGTTCCTTCAAATTTGTCGGCATAGAAGGAGGCTTTTCCCGTCTGTACCTGGGCAAACGAATTTGTTGCGAACAGAGCGATAACGATTGCCAGGCAGGATTTGATAGAATTCATGCAATGAATTTGGTGTCGGTGAAGGTGTTGAAAAAATATTCGGACCAAAAATAATGTGATGCGAGCAATTAAGTTTAATTTTGCCCGGCAAATAATAGATCCAAAATTATTTGCCATGCCGCTCGACACTTCCAAATTCTTGTACGAGGCGCTCACATACGATGATGTGCTTCTTGTTCCGGCCTACTCTGAGGTCCTTCCACGCGAAACTGATACTTCAACGAACCTGACGCAAAACATCAGGCTCAACATCCCATTGGTGTCTGCCGCCATGGATACCGTTACTGAGGCCGAACTGGCCATCAGTATCGCCATGGAGGGAGGGATCGGGTTCATTCATAAGAACATGAAGATCGAACTTCAGGCTGAGCAGGTACGCAAGGTGAAGCGCAGCCAGAGCGGTCTTATCCTCGATCCGATCACGCTCAGTGTAAATGCAACGGTTCAGGAGGCGGAAAATATCATGCGTGAGTTCAAGATTGGTGGGATTCCAATCATAGACGAAGGAGGAAGTCTCACCGGTATTATTACTAACCGCGACCTTCGCTTTCAAAAAGATATGAACGTGCCCGTTTCACGCATCATGACCCGGGAGAATCTCATTACGGCGCAGGAGGGGATTACACTCGAGCAGGCAGAGGGGACATTAAAAAAGTATAAAATCGAAAAGCTCCCGATCGTTAACAAGAAAGGTAAACTGATCGGCCTGATCACATTCAAGGATATTCAAAAGAAAAAGGCCAAACCTACGGCTTGTCAGGATTCTTACGGTAGGCTGAGAGTTGGCGCAGCTGTGGGCGTTACGCCGGATATAATTGATCGGATCGACGCGCTAAAAAACGCTGGCGTCGATGTCATCAGCATTGATACCGCTCATGGTCATTCAAAGGGTGTAATGGATGCTGCAAAGAAGGTTAAGAAAAAATATCCTGAACTGGACCTTATAGTAGGAAATGTGGCGACCGGTGAAGCTGCCAAAGCACTCGCGTCTGTGGGTGCCGATGCCATTAAAGTTGGCGTTGGTCCCGGAAGCATTTGTACAACCCGGATTGTTGCCGGAGTAGGACTTCCTCAATTGTCTGCGGTATACGAAGCATCCAAAGCTTTGAAGGGCTCGGGAGTATGTGTTATCGCCGATGGCGGGATTCGATTCTCCGGTGATGTGGTGAAGGCTATTGCGGCGGGTGCCGATACCGTTATGATTGGCTCGTTGCTCGCTGGAACCGAGGAGGCACCAGGGGAGGTTATCATCTACGAGGGGCGCAAGTTCAAATCCTATCGCGGCATGGGTTCACTCGAGGCCATGGAAGATGGATCAAAAGATCGCTACTTCCAGGATGTGGAAGATGATGTGAAGAAGCTCGTGCCTGAGGGCATCTCCGGACGCGTACCATTCAAAGGATTGGTATCTGAAGTGTTATATCAGCTAACGGGTGGGCTGAAGGCAGGGATGGGATATTGTGGCGCAAAGAACATCGAAAAGCTTAAGGGAGCAAAATTTGTCAAGATCACTTCTGCCGGATGGCATGAAAGTCATCCACACGATGTAACGATTACCAGGGAAGCGCCGAATTATAGCAGAAAATAACGGATGCACGCGGCATAAACTGCGACTGTGCAAAGAACTCTACACGTAAGAAGTAACATCAAATAATCGGGATACTTAATTCATCGCATCATAAGTTTGAGCTCTATTTAATCGTTTGCTGAAGGGCGCCTTTTTTAGGATAGCCCATCAGTTGTATACCCGATTGGAGCAGGTTGATTCTTGTGATGCGAAGAGTATTTTTACTTCTATTTTTTGCCGGTACTTTTTTTAACTCTTACGGCCAACTTTGGTACGAGGACTTTGACGAGTCCGATGGAGCAACGTCAGGTGTTGCTGGTGGTACATTAGGCGGACCATGGACGGTTACAACCACTCCAAGCGGTGGAGCCTCAAGGTTTGCGGTGAATGATGGAACCTTTGTGATTAATAATACGGGTAGTGAAGCTACGTGGAGCACAGGTACTATCGATATCGCATCCGTCGGGTATGCGGTGATCAGTGTTAATATCAATTCGTTTGGTCTTCCCTTTACGGATACCGACTATGTTCAACTTTACTATAGTTTGGATGGCGGTCCTGAAACATTATTCTCGGAGTTTTACGGTTCATTTATTTCATCTGCAACTAGTGCCAGCGCAATTGTAGCTGCAAACACCCTGAGAATAATTATCAAGGGGAGAGATAACACCTGGCTCGGGGGTATTAGTTTTGACAACGTTACTGTAACCGCGGCGCCAATAATTTATTCACGCAAAAGCGGAAGTTGGACCGACAACGACGCCACGAATGGAACGTGGTCTTTAACCAGCCACACAGGGTCGTCGTGCGGATGCCGTCCATTAAATTCGCAAGTCGTCGTTATTGGAAACTCTCATACCGTTACACTTCCTTCGAGTCACACGGCCATCGGAAATCCGCCAACTACCAATTTGGCTCCAGGGGCAGTGGATATCTTGCCTACCGGGACTTTGCAATTTGTCAATAACAATGCAACGCTGGGGATTGTGAAAGGATTAGTTCGGGTACGATCGGGTGGTGTCATTAATAGCAGCTCTGCGGCCATTACAGGTGAACAAATCATGTTCAACGCTAACGTCGGAGCTGCCAATCTACAAATTGATGCCGGTGGTAGCGCGAGCATTGAAGACCTCGTAATCGGACCAAATACAACTAATTCTGTCTATGTTATGGGAGGAGGCGATCTGACCATAACCGACGATATTCTAATCAATGCCGATAACTCGACGTTATATAACAACTTAACGGGAACATTTACTGTAAGCGACAGGCTAGAATTCCAGATCGGTGTAACCGACGCACAGTTCGTGAACAACCAGCCGCTCACTCTGGGCACCATCTACTTTGATGAAGATGACGACGTTTTCACAAACAACGCAACGGCTACTGTGGGGTTACTGGCATCAGGCAACGGCGACGACAATGGCTCTATTGTCAATACAGCCGGCGCCACTCTTAACCTGGGTTCTGTCGCCACACAAGGCCAAACAGACATCCTTAACGCAGGCACGATCAATCAAACCGGAAACTTCACGACCATCGTGGCAGGCTCCGTATTCACCAATCAGAGCTCGGGCGTTTGGAACTGGTCATTGTCCCCCAATGCCGGCTTTGATACGGATATAAATACTGTCCTTCGATGCACGACGGCAGGTAATCTCTTTAACTACAACGGTGCGGGAAATCAGTCGATATTGAATCTGACTTATTATCACCTGACAATTTCAAACAGTGGCACTAAGATGCCATCAGCAACGCTGGACGTCAATGGCAACCTGCTCATCAGCAATGCAGCGACGTTATCGCCATCGGGAACGGCAATTGATGTGGAAGGAAATGTCGCCATTGAAAATTCCGCAGTCCTGGGGGGTACCGGAAATGTTGCTGTGGGAGGCAACTGGAGTGCCGTGAATGCGACGTCCTATGTACAGGGAACGCGGCTGACGACATTCGATGGCGCAGCCCAGGTGATCAACAATGCCAGCGGTACTGAAGGGTTTTACGATTTCACGATCGCAGGCAGCAATACAACATCATCGTCGAACATTCTTGACATCGATAATAACCTTCTGATTTCCGGAACAGCTCAGCTGAATGTATCAGCCGATCTCACGGTAGGCGGAAACTGGACGGTAAGCAGTACCAACGGAAACCCGTTCGTGGAAGGAACGCATAAGGTTACGTTCGATGGCCCAGGATCGCAGGTTATTAATACTTCGCTCGCCACCGGTGAAACATTTTACGACCTCGACATCACTGGACCCGGGACTACATCCAATACAAGCAGGATCACGATACTCAACGACTTGACCATAGCCGGTACGGCGACCACGCAGTTATCAGGCGCCGGAAATATCAGCATCGGCGGTGATTGGAACATCACGAACACGCTAAGCGCGAATCCATTTGTGGAAGGCACCCGCACGGTGTCATTCATAGGCTCCGACGTGCAAACATTTTCAACCACGGCAACGGGAGAAACTTTTTACAGTCTCTTAATCAACAATACTTCCGGAACTTTTCCGCAAGTGACTTTTGAAAAGCAGGTGTCTGTTACGAATACCCTGAATTTACAAAATGGCGTTCTGGACCTGAGTGGTACCACCCTTACTTTAGGTAGCAATACCGTTGCATCGACGCTTAGCAGAACCAATGGCTGGGTTTACAATGGAACGTTTAGACGCGGCTGGGTGGCCGGAACGATTTCAAGCTCAAACACAAACGCCTATGGGTTGTTCCCGGTTGGTCATGCCGCTTCCGGCGCCTACAGGCCAGTTCAGATTAATTCCGGTACTACTATGGCGACTCGGCCGAGTGTAGGGGGATACTTTACGGCTCAGCATATTAACGTGGAGGGTGTGACAGAACTAACCGCTCCAATCACAACCGACGGGGCCGGAGTCAACTTCCTTGTAAAGCATAACTCAAGGTTCATAACGACAATTACCGGAGTTTCGGGTGGTACCTATTCAATTAACGCCACCATGACAGGGTTGCTTTCAACTGGATCCATGACCAATATCAGATTGGGTGTCAATACGGGTACGACAACTGCCGACAAAGTGGGAACACACGTGAACACTACGGGTTCAACAGCGTCACCTGTTGCAGCCAGAAACGCGATTACGACGCTTGCTCAATTCAACAACGATTTCAGAATTATCAGCACGAACACCAACACCCCTCTTCCGATCGAACTGGTTTCCTTTAGTGCCAGACTGAACAACGATGTTGTCGACCTTGGCTGGCGCACCGCGTCCGAACTGAACAACGATTTCTTCACTGTCGAGCGGACCGCCGATGTTGAGCATTTCGAACCCATCTCCCAAATCGACGGCGCGGGCACCACTAACCGACCCATTGACTACGCGCACACCGACACAGCGCCGCTGTACGGCCGCAGCTACTACCGTTTGAAACAAACCGACTTCGATGGTTCCTACACCTATTCAAAAGTAGTAGTCGTTGATTACGACGGTCCGCGCTTCGCATCGCTGCATGTTTATCCGAACCCGCTGGAAGGAGGCAACCTTGACATCGTCGTTAGGGGGCTGCGAGATCAACATTCCGTACCCGTCCAGATAATAGACTCGCGAGGGTTGGTAGTTTATGAAGAAAGTTTTGATTTGGAGTCCGCCGCCGTGTTCCAAAGACAGCTGAAACTGTCGCTTAAGCCCGGTATCTATATCGTCCGCTCCGGGAAAACGCGCGCTCTTACTCAAAAGCTTATCATTAAATAGGCTAATTCAAACAGGCTAAGTCGGCAGGCTGCCAGTGCAGGATCGCGCCGCTTTCCCGCATTGCTCTGAGCCGGATACCTACCCAAAACACGCCCGCCTGCGATTGCGGGGCCCATTCTTTCTGACTTTATTCCTATTATTGTAGGCCAATTTCAGGTATTGGCCATTTCCATTAAGAATAGGGCAAAAAGTGCGCACCAAAGCAATAACCAGACTGCTTTTTACCGTTGGGGTAATCACCTGGCTGGGGCTCCTGTTCATGGACCTGTCGGTACAGATAAGCCTGGCAAACAACCTCCCTGCGGAGGTTCCTGCATGGCTCTCCGGCATCACGCTCAACCTCTTTATAGTCTCTCTTTTTTACTACTACCGGCTGAAAATTGAGCGGGATGAGGTCCTCAACTTCGTCGATCTGCTCTGGCGCGTCTTCGCCACAGGTCTCATCGCGACAGTAATTTCGCTGGCCCTGAGGCTGGTTGAATATCTTCTCAATGACACAAAGCTCACCACGCACATAGTTTTCAAGGACCTGATCTACATGATCAACCTGGGACTTATGATAGGCTTCCTCACGATGGCGTTCGCGGTATGGAAGCGACTAATCCTGTATCAAAAGTCAAAATGGTTACTCAGGCTCTGGGCCATCTTTGAAATCGGCCTGTTGGTCGCGCTTCTATATAACAGCTTCCGCATCGAGACAGCCGGATGGCTTTACTATGTCATCTTTGGAACTCTGGTAACGCTGTCGCTGGTGCTTTCAAGCAATTTAAAGTGGGTTGCATTTCTGAATTTCAGACAGAAATGGACGAGCCTTTTGCTGCTGCTGCTGACGGTATTTTACCTGATGTACATTTACTACACGAACAGCTCGCTGGCCGAAAGCATCCAGGGAATGTCGGCTTACTTCACCGACTACAGAAGCCACGTTTTTATTATCGCCCTAAGCGTCTTTGTCACCGTATACAGCATCTTCTCGTTCCTGGTTATTCTTTTTAATCTTCCCACTACCTCAGTGTTCGAACAGAAGCTGGAAGAGGTCGTAAACTTCCAACGGATCAGTCAGTCGATTCAGACCGAACAGAGCGAAGAGAGTGTTTACAATATCCTGCTTGAAACATCAGTAAGTTCCGTGTTTGCCGATGCAGCATGGCTGGAAATACACGGCGATAAACAGCACCGCTTGTTTACTTACAAGATCACTGACAAGGAATCGAACGATATCATCAATCACCTGAATACCCACAACATAAAAGGTGTTTTTGATCAGGGCAGTGAAAAGACAAAGAACCTGTCGAAACACCTGGCCTCCCTCCGCGGATCACGTTTCCGTTCCATACTTGCATTTCCGATCCATGTTAAAGGCGAAAACATCGGCACGCTTGCCCTGTTGAAGGAGCTTCCCGATGGTTTCAACAGGGAAATGACCAAGATCGTATCTACCTTCTCGAACCAGGCGGGGATCTCGATCGAGAACTTCCGTCTGATGGAGGAAGCCCTGCAGAACGAACGGTACAAAGAAGAATTGAAGATCGCTAAAACCGTGCAGAAGAGCCTGCTTCCGGCAGTGCTCGAACAGGATAAGGAATTTGAAATTGCTGCCTTTTCTGAGTCCGCCGACGAGGTTGGGGGCGATTATTATGATACGCTGCGCATTAACGAGGATCTGGTGTCGATCATTATAGCCGACGTATCGGGAAAGGGAACGACTGCAGCGTTTCACATGTCCCAGATGAAGGGGATCTTCCACAGCCTCGGCCAGAAGGACATCGAGCCCGACGATTTCATGAAGCAGGCCAATCAGGCCCTGGTTTACTGTCTCGAGCGGGGATCCTTCATTTCAGCGACCTACTTTATTATCAATACGCGTACGAAGAAAATCCGGTATGCGCGCGCCGGTCATTGCCCGGTGTTGTACTACTGCGCTGCCAAAAAATCTTTTGAGTACTTCAAGGATAAGGGCGTGGCGCTCGGAATGGTTCGCAATAAGAGTTATGCAAATTTCATTCAGGCATACGAATTCGAGTACGCCCCCGGCGATCTGATGGTGCTTTACACCGATGGTATTACGGAGGCTAAAGATGGTAAGAGTGAGGAGTTTGGCTATGACCGTCTAAAGGCGGCTGTAAGCGAGGCTTGCGGGGAGGAAGCAAAGAAAATTCAGGACCACCTGATCGCCAGGTTGTATGAATTTACCGGCACGAGCAATATCGACGACGACTATACGACGATGATTGTAAAATTCAACTCTATTAGAAAGAGCTGAAGGATAGGCACTTAGGACTTTAAATGTAAAACGAACATTAATACCCAATTAACGTTAATAACCTATGATCCACATCAAGCGACTACAAGAGGACGGCGCGGACATCATCGTACTCATCGGCGAAATTGACGCCAGCTCTTCCATCGAACTTGATTTGGCCATCGCTAAGAGCGTTGGCGAGGGTTTCAAAAAGATCCTCGTCGATTGTAGCTCGCTGGAGTATATATCGTCGGCAGGATTGGGAGTGTTCATGTCATATAT
>Ga0247822_10003074_pt1 | contig 10847 bp, 2 predicted proteins | sample 13C_Cellulose_Da_FD_192423 | JGI IMG/M metagenome (GOLD analysis project Ga0247822, IMG submission 192423) | Soil microbial communities from agricultural site in Penn Yan, New York, United States - 13C_Cellulose_Day30 | ecosystem: Environmental > Terrestrial > Soil > Agricultural land | place... | reverse complement strand
AGCATCCGGACGACCCGCGGGACGATCCGGAGCGGGCCGTAGGTGTCGTAATTGAAGGTCAGGTACGCGCCGGTCGGGCCGAGCACGCGGAAGATGTTGCCGTTGTCCCCGAGGACGAGGTCGGCGTCCCGCGCGTGGCCGGCAAGCGACGTGTCGCCGGGGTCGTTCGCCCCCGTGCGGGTGCCGGCCCCGCCGAAGATCGTGTCCGCCCCGTCGCCACGCTGACCGACCGCCGTCAGCCCAAACAGGTCGGAACTGCCGCCGACGATGTCGTCCTGCCCCAGGTTCCCGAAGATCAGGTCGCTGCCGCTGTTGCCTTCGAGGTAGTCGTCCCCGTCGCTCCCGGCGGCCGCGTGGTCCTCCGCCGACCGGCCGGGGGCCGCGACGGTGCCCACGTTCAGCTCGATGGATCCGTCGCCCTGGATCACGTCGTCGCCCGCCTGGCCGAACACCATGTCGTTGTTCGCGCCGCCGGCCAGGTAGTCGTTGCCGAAGTAGCCCGACAGGCCGTCGCCGAGCGTGAGGGCGGAGTTCGCCCACCACGGCGCGGCACCGGGCGCAGACTGCCAGTCGGCCCCCACCTGCGGGTTGCCGGAGTCGTCGTAGAGCTGGCTTCCGGTCAGCGTCCGGTAGCGCGGGCTGGTCGTCACGCCCGGGGTCCGGCCCGCCAGCGTGGCGTGGTCGCCGAGTACCAGGTCGTCCCCGGCGTCGCCGTCCAGCCGGTCGTGGCCCAGGCCGCCGAGCACGAGGTCCGCGTCCGCGCCGCCGTGGGCCGTGTCGTCCCCGCCGTTGCCGAAGTTGGTCGTCGCCACGCCGGTGACGTTGCCCGTGCTCAGGATTCGCTGCGTGCCATCGGTCTGGGTGATGATGCCGTGGTCGCCGAAAGCGATGTCCGTGCCGCCGCCGCCGAAGATCGTGTCGCTCCCGGCCGTTTCGACCGTCACCACGGTCAGAATCTGGTTGGTCGCGCGGTCCAGGCGTTGGCTCAGGTCCTGGTTGAAGCCCGAGTCGCCGTAGACGTGATCGGCGCCGCCCTGCCCGTGGATCTCGTCGTTGCCGGAGCCTCCGCCGATGTGGTCGCCGGCCTGGCTGCCGTGGATCAGGTCGTTCTGGCCGCCGCCGTAGATCGCCACGCCCTGGGTGGCGGCGGAGGCGTCGATGACGTCCGCGCCGTCGGCGCCGAACGAGAAGCCGAAGCCCGGCCGCGGCGTCACGCCGTCCGCGGTGTAGCGGCTGCGGTCGTGCGTCGTGTCGCCGTGGACCAACAGGGGCGCGGCCGGCCCGCCGCCCCCCGTCACGATGATGCGGTCGCTGCCGCCGCCGCCATGCACGGCCGTGATCGTGCCCGCGGCGGTCCCGGTCACGGTGAACGCGTCGTTGCCCGTGCCGAGCAGGACCTCCAGCGTCTCCAGGTTGGCGTAGGTGACGCCCGCGGCGCTCATGCCCAGCCCGGTCAGGGCGGTGCCGCTCAGCGCCCCGGCGTCGCCCGCCGTGCTGCCGTCGTCGAACGCGGCGGCCGAGTCGAGCGTGTCCGCCTCGCTCACGAAGAAGTTCGGGGACAGGTGCGTGACGGTGAAACTGCTCCCCACGTCCGGCAGCTCCCATTCCGGGGCGGGCATCCCCACGTTCCGGAGCGACAGCACGGTCGTGGTCGGCCCCACCGCCACGCCGGTGATGAGCCAGAACCGGTCGAGACCGTTGCCGCGGCTGACCTCCAGCGTCTTGCCCACCAGGCCGCCGAGACTGGCGAGCCCCTCCCGGACCCGGGCGGCCTCGAGGTCCGCCGTGAGGACGGTCATCGTGTCGGTCGCGAGCGAGGCGCCCGTGCCGGTGTAGGCCAGCACCTTGCCGTCGACAGGCAACAGGTTCGTTTCGCCCGGCAGCATCACCGGCTTGCCCAGGCCGCCGGCGGAGCCTTCCCCCGCCGCGCCGTCGATGTGCAGCGGACCCTGAATCAGGTTGAGCCGGTGCGACCCCACCTCGGCCGGCCGCGTCGGCCCGGTCCCCGCATCGACCGCGACCGTGTCCCCTGCGAGGCTGAACCGGTCGCTGCCCAGGCCGCCGAACAGACTGGTGTGGAGTTTCGAGTCGGTACTGAGCACATAGAACTCGTCATCGCCCTCGGCGCCGTCCACCTCGAGCTTTTCGATGTTCACGTACGAACTCTGCCGGCCGCCGCCGAAGACGCCCGCCGCGGTAATCACATACTTGTCTGCGAACTCGGTGCCGATGACGCGCAGGGTGTCGAAACCATCCCCGCCATCGACCTCGACCGGCGCGTTGGCCACGTATTCGATCACGTCGACGTTCGCCCCGCCCTCGACGCGGGTCGTTTTCGAGCCCTCCTCCGCGGCGAACGACCGCACGGTGATGGTGTCGTCGCCGGCGTCGCCCAGCAGGCTGACCGGGGCCTTGTTGCGGAACACCACGAACTCGTCGTTGTCCGAACCGCCCTCGATGCGCGTCGGGAAACTGACCCCGTTGCTGAGGAAGCCGCGTGTGGACTCGACCGTCGCGAACTCGTCGGCGGGCGCCACCCCGGCGTTGGCGTCGCGCCTCGTCTTGAAGATCTGGCCGACCTGGAAGTGGTCCCGGCCCGAGCCGCCACGGATCGTCGTCGGGGCCCAGTTGTCGTCCAGCGTGGCCCGGTCGTCGCCGCCGTGCGTCTCCAGGACCAGCCCCTCAAGGGCCCGGTCGTAGTTCACGCGCTCGACTGTGCTTGCCGGGTCGCCGTGGACTGCCGCCGCGAAGGCGATGCCCCCGGCGTTCGTGCCCGCACGTAGGAGGAAGGTGTCGGCCTGCCCGGTGCCGTTGACCGTCAAGGTGTCCGTCCCGGCGTCGGCCCCCGTGTCGCGGGCGTTCACGACGTAGTCGCCCGCCCCAGTGACATTGACGATGTAGGAGTCCCCGCCGGCCTGGCCGTCGAGGTCCACGGTGTCGCGCACCACACCCACACCGTCGTTGGGCCGGTCGCGCTGGGTCTGGAGCGTCGGCAGGGTGTCTGCCGTGAGCGTGTCGTTGCCCTCGCCTCCGTGGACGGCCACCGCGCCGGACGCGGACTGCACGGTCACACTGTCGCTGCCGGCGCCGGCGGTGACGGTCGTGGTCCCCGCGCTGGTGCCGGAGATCGTGAAGGTGTCATTGCCGGAACCGAGGGCGACGGTGATCGCCTCCAGCGACGAGTAGGTGATACCGGCGGACATGCCCAGGCCGGTCACCTGACTGGCGGTCAGCGTGCCGGTGCGGTCCGCCGTATCGCCAGAGCCGTTGACGCGGGCCGCGTCGCTGCCGCCGCTGCCGTTCAGGAACACCGGGGCCTTGATGTTCACCAGGGTCGTCGGGGGGTTGCTGCCGACGTTGAAGGTGTTGCGGCCGCCCTGGACGTTGATTGATGTGACGCCGGTCGCGGAGCGGACGTTGAAGGTGTTCGTTCCGGCCCCGCCGTTGACGGTGATCCGCCCGGGGAGCGGGATGGGGTCGGGCGCGGCGGCGAAGTCGAACGGGTTGACCGCGTCGAGCGGATCGACGGTAACGGTGCTGTCCGCCGCGGCGTTGACGGTCAGCGAGTCGTGGGCCTCCAGGTTGGCGACGAAGACCCGGTAGGGCAGGCCGTTAATCAGGGCCTGGGCGCCGCGGACCCCCGTCTTGACCTCGCCGACCGCCTGGTTGATCAGGAGGTTGGTGCCGCCGCGGGCGTCGATCGTGACCGCGTCGGCCGCGCCGTCGAGGTCCGTCGCCTGGCCCTGGTTGACGTACACCCGCGACACGCCGGTGCCGGTCAGGTCGTTGACCGTGGCGGCGTCCGCGCCGCCGGTCCCGTCGAGGTGGAGTTCCTGGATGCCCACCGCGCCGAACGCGACGCCGTTGGCCAGGAGCGACAGCCCGGCGCCGGCGGCCGAGGCGGCGAACGAGTCGGCGCCGCCGCCGCCCTTGATCTCGAGGATGTTCCTGGACCCGGCGCCGCCGTCCAGGGCGGTCGGGGCGCCGTTGCCGGCCAGCCAGTACAGGGTATCGTCGCCGCCCTCGCCGAAGAGTGCGCTGCGGCCCGGGCCGGCGGTCAACTGGTCGTTGCCCTCGCCGCCGCGGAGTTCCTGGTCGCCGGTGCCGGCGAACAGGGTGTCGTGGTCGCCCTCGCCGAACAGCCGGTCCCGACCGGCGCCGCCGATGAGCAGATCGTCCCCGCCGCCGCCGCGGAGTTCGGAGTCCCGGGAGTTCGGGCCCAGGGCGAGGCGGTCGTTGTTCCCGCCGCCGGACAGCCGGGCCGTGCCGCCACCCAGGTAGACCAGGTTGTCGGCCGCCTGACCGCCGGCGAGGTCCGCGTCGGCGAGGACGCCATCCTGAACGGTGATGCTCAGGGCGGCCGCGCCGCCGGTGGCGACGATCCTTCGGACGCCAGCCAGTTTCTGGGTCACGCCCAGCGCCCGGACGGTGAGCGTGTCGACGGGGTCGCCGCTCTCGTGGGTGATCGTCCAAGTCTCCGGGTCGTCGTCGGTCCGGTCGCTGACGTTCTGGCGCTGGCCGGCGCGGGTGCCCAGGAACAGGGTCATGGTGCCGCTGGCGTCCACGCTCGCCAGGACGGGCGGGGCGGCGGCCGTGCCGTTCTGGCCCAGGCACCGACCGGCGCCGAAGTCGAGGAGTGCCGTGGAGGCGATGACGAACGTCTTGGTGAATCCGACGAACCCTAGGGGGGTGTGGACGCCGACCCGGACGTTCACGCCGATGCCACCCGAGAACACGCCCGAGGCTCGGAAGATGCAGTTCGGGTCGATCTCTCCGAAGCGGAGCTTGCCGTCGTCGGGAGTCGGGTCGTGAAGGTTGAGTCGGATGGGGTTGTCGGTCGCCGTGAGCGGGTTGCCTCCGGTGAAGACCCCGCCTCCGACACTGGCGCCGAACAGCCCGGCACTGAAGCCCGCTTCGAGCTGGATGGCCCCGCCGAGCGTGAAGTGGTCCTGCCCGGGCGGGTTGTTGCGGATGTAGAACCCGTCGAGCAGGTCCGCGGGGTCGCCGCTGGACGGGTCCGCGGGGTCGGCGTCGCGGAAGAACGTGAGGAGCCCGGCGGTGTCGTAGCCGAGGTGGACGTTGGCCGTGGCCTTGATGCTGCCCGTGGGACGGATGCCCAGCCCGTAGACCGAGAGGTTCGGGGAGACGCCGTTCGACGCCGCGGTGAAGGTGAAGTTGACGTCCAGGCTGACGAGGTCGCCCCCCTCGTGGCCGAGCAGCAGCGGGAAGATGACGCTCTGCGGGTCGGTCAGGATGGGGAAGCTCAGCCTGATGCCGTCCTCCGTGAGGCCGAGCATGCGCAGGGCGTTCCTCGCCTGGTCGGTGCTCAGGCCGATCTTGGAGATGGCATCCTCGATGCCCTGGATGGCGCCGGAGCCTCGGATCGCGCCGAGCAGCGCGGGGTCGGATCTGGTGGCGCCGCCGCCGAGGTTGGTCAGGGTGCCGTTGCGCAGGGTGGGGGCGACGGAGGCGTCGAGGGAGAAGCTGCCCAGTGGCACGCCGAGGTTCCCGCTGCTGGCGTTCAGGCTGTTGACCGCGCCGCCGACGGTGGCGATCGTGTCGATCAACTTGATGGCCTGACCGATGGTGGAGCCGCCGGCGACCGTGCCGGCGACCTTGGCGATGCCGAGCAGGTCCACGTCCCCCTGGCCGATCAGGTGGCTCAGGTCGGACAGCCCCGGCAGCGGGGTGGTCAGCACGTCGAAGAGCGGCTGGAGCGGCCGGGTGAACGTCTGGATGTTCTGGACGATCGGGTTGACGAACTGGCTCAGGAAGGTGCCGAGGTTGAAGGACACCTGCTCGAACGTGACGGCCGGGGCCCCGTCGGGGAGATTCCAGAGGATGTTCAGGTCGGTGCTGATGCCCGGGAACTTGAAGCTGTTGTCGGCGGTGGCCGCGAAGCTGGCCTCGGCGCGCAGGTCGAGATCGACGCCCCCGGTGAGCGCGTAGGTCGGCGTGCCGCCCAGGGCCAGGCCGTTCACCTGGACGGTCGCGGTGAGGCCGTTGCTCTGCGGGGTGGGGCGGAGGTTCGCTTGCAGCAGGCCGAGCGTCGCGGAGGCCACGAAGTCCGGGGACGGGGCGACCTTGGCGATGACGGCGAACTGGGTCGGATCGACGTACAGGCCGCCCCGGGCCGGGTCGAAGCCGAACTCGAAGGGGTAGCTGTAGGTGAGGTCGGTGTTGATGCTGCCCGCGGTCGTGGCGCTGATCCCGACGGGGAGGCCGGGCAGTCCGAGGTCCAGCTTCAGCCCGGCGCCGGCCGGCAGCGTGCCGCTTGCCGCGGTCTTGTGGAAGTTCACCCGGATCTCGACCGTGTCCGGGCCGCCGGGGTCGGAGATGGCGACGTCGCCCGCCGTCACGCCGAAGGCGGTGGCGACGGCGGCGGTCATTTCCATTTTCTCGGGGGTGTCGTTGGCCGGGTCGTTCAGGGCGGTGTGGAGCCGGGACACCACCACCGGGGTGATGAGCTGGAGTTCGTTGAAGTTGCCCAGGGTGCCGCCGCCGTTCTGCGTCAGCAGCGGGACCCGGGACGCGGTGTTCAGGACGTTGGTGAGGGACGACTGGACGCCGATCAGCGGGCTGCCGGTCACGGGGTTCAGGGTGGCGGCCAACTCGGTGAACGCACTCGGGACGGTCCGGTCCTCCAGCAGCTCCGCGCCGAGGATCGGGAAGCGCCAGCCGCGGAGGGGCTTGTTCAGGCCGGTCCGGGTTCGTTGCGGCCGCGTCCAGGTCTTCGTCCACCAGTTGCGCATCGCGAGGCTCCTTGCGGTTCGTGGGAGTAGCCGGACCATCGGGACCGGAGCGGACCGGCACATGAACGTCGAGATCGGGCGCGCAGGAGTCGCGCGGAGGCCGATCGCTGCGACCTCAGGTGGTGTTGAAGGCCGGCGGGCCCGGCCGAGTGGTGTCGCGAGATCCTTATTCCTTCAATCGCCGCTGCTGTTCGAAACGAACGGTCGGGTCCGTTTTTTCTGTCGGGAGCGGTGTCAGGGAGGTAGCATTGCTCCCTATCCGACTCGCCCCGTCGTGTGCCGCAGCTCACAGGGAAGTCCATGTCCGGTGACAACACGTTCGCCGAGTTCGTCGCGCGCATCCGGGCTGGCGACGAACAGGCAGCGGCCGAGTTGGTCCGGCGGTACGAGCCGCTGATCCGTCGCGAGATTCGCATGCGTCTCGAAGACCGGCGGCTGAGCCGGCTCTTCGATTCCATGGACCTTTGCCAGTCCGTCCTGGCCAGTTTCTTCCTGCGGACGGCGGCGGGGGAGTACGACCTGGAGCGGCCGGAGCAACTGGTCGGCCTGCTGGTGACCATGGCGCGGAACAAGCTGGCGTCCGCGGCCCGGCGGGAGTATCGCGTGCGCCGGGACAACCGCCGCGTATCGGAGAAGGCGGCCGAGGACCTGGATGGCGTGCCGGACGGCGGGTTGGGTCCCGGGGAGGTCCTCGCCAGCAAGGAGCTGCTCGAACAGTTCCGCCAGGCCCTGAGCGCGGAGGAGCGGCAGATCGTCGAACTCCGGGGCGGCGGCCTGGCCTGGGCGGACGTGGCCGCCCGACTCGGAGGGACCGCCCAGTCGCGCCGCATGCAGTTGACCCGCGCCGTCGAGCGCGTCGTGCGCGAACTGGGCATCGAACCGGCGGACCTCTGATGAGAAAGAGACGCCAGCCAAGTTTTCTGTGCGTTTCGCCGGCCGGCGGCGATTAGAGAATTGATGGCCTCCAACGATCCCATCAACCGCTACGCGGCAGCATCGCCTGCACGCGCCGGGCAGGAAGCGACCGAAAGTCCGGCGGCACGACTGCTGCGCCTCTGGCAAGACGGATCGGCCCCGGATCTGGACGCCTTCCTGGCCGGGTCGGGGAACCTTTCGCCCGTTCAGCTTGCGGCCGTCCTGCGCGTCGATCAGCGCGAGCGGTGGCGGCTCGGACAGTACATTCCCGCCGAGACATACCTGCACCGCTGCCCGCGTCTGCGCGACGACGAGGAAGGCGCCACCGACCTGGTGTACGGGGAATACCTCCTGCGCGAGAAGCGCGGGGCCGCGCCGGTCGTCGAGGAGTTCCTGTGGCGCTTCCCGAACCTCGCCTCAGCACTCGTACCGCAGATCGAATTGCACCGGGCGCTTCAGGCTGCGCCCGCGCTGGCAGCGGACGCGACGGCCACCCTCCCCGCCGGATTGCCGGCCCTCGCCGAGCCCGAAACCGTCATCGGCCCGTTCCGGCTCCTGGAGCAGATCGGCGAGGGCAGCTTCGGCGTCGTCTACCGGGCCGAGCAGTCGCAGCCCGTGCGCCGCGAGGTGGCCCTGAAGATCCTCAAGCCGGGGATGGACAGCCGGCAGGTGGTCGCCCGGTTCGAGGCCGAGCGGCAGGCGCTGGCGCTCATGGACCACCCGAACATCGCCCGGGTGTTCGACGGCGGCGAGACGGCGTCCGGCCGGCCGTACTTCGTCATGGAACTGGTCCGGGGCGAGCCCATCACCGACTACTGTGACCGGAACCGCCTGACGCCGCGGCAGCGACTGGAACTGTTCATCACCGTGTGCCAGGCGGTGCAGCACGCGCATCAGAAGGGCGTCATCCACCGCGACCTGAAGCCGTCCAACGTACTCGTGGCCGGGCACGACACGACGCCCGTGCCCAAGATCATCGACTTCGGCATCGCCAAGGCGATCGGCCAGGAGTTGACCGACAAGACGCTCCACTCGGTCTGCGCCCTGATGGTGGGCACGCCGCTGTACATGTCGCCGGAGCAGGCGGGCATGAGCGGGCTGGACGTGGACACGCGCAGCGACATCTATTCGCTCGGCGCGCTGCTCTACGAGCTGCTGACCGGTACGACCCCGTTCGACCGGGAGCGGCTGCGGACGGCCGGCTACGACGAGATGCGCCGCATCATCGCGGAGGAGGAGCACACCCGGCCGAGCACGCGGCTGGGCACGCTGGGTCAGGCGGTGAACACGGTCGCCACGAACCGGGCGACGGAGCCGTCGAAGCTGGGCCGGCTGATCCGGGGCGACCTGGACTGGATCGTGATGAAGGCGCTGGAGAAGGACCGCACCCGCCGCTACGAGACGGCCAACGGCTTCGCCGCGGACGTGCAGCGTTACCTGACGGACGAACCAGTGCTGGCCTGCCCGCCGTCGGTGGGCTACCGGCTCCGCAAGTTGGCCCGGCGGCACAAGGGGCCGGTGCTGGCGGCCTCCTTGCTCGTCCTGGCGCTGGTGGGGGGCGTCATCGGCACGACATGGGGCCTGGTCCGGGCCATCAACGCCCGGGCCGACGCGGTGACGGAGGCGGGGAAGAAGGACGCCGCGCTGACGGCGGCGCAACAGAGTAAGCGGGTCGCGGACGAGACGCTCTTCGCGTCCTACCAGGACCAGTCGCGGGCGCTTCGCGTGAGCCGGCGCCCGGGCCAGCGGTTCGAGAGCCTGGCCGTGCTGCGGCGGGCGACCGAACTGGCCCGCACCCTGGGGCTGCCCGACGAGAAGTTCCACGACCTGCGCAACGCCGCCGTCGCCGCGCTGGCGCTGCCCGACCTGCACCCGGCCGGGCCGTGGCACCTGTGGCCGGCCGACGCGCACGCGGTCGATTTCGACGAGACCCACACCCTCTACGCCCGCACCAACCGCCGGGGCGAATGCAGCGTCCGCCGCATGGCCGACGACGCCGAGGTCCGCCACCTCCCGGGTCTCGGGAGGCCATCCTCACCGCACCTCAGCCGCGACGGGAAGTTCCTCGCCGTGTTTCATTTCACCGGGGGGCCACCGCAAAAGGCTGTCGCTTTGAAGCTATGGGACCTGGGGCCGACGGGCGCGCGCCAGATCCTGTCGGAAGAACGCGCCCGGGGCGCTGCGTTCCACCCCCACCTGCCACAGGTCGCCCTGGCGTACGAAAACGGCGCGATCGGCCTGTTCGAACTGCCAGGCGGCCGGCCCTTGAAGCGCCTGCCGCCCGTCAACCTCACGCGCGAAATCGGGATCGCCCTGCACCCCACGGAGCCCGTGGTGGCGGTCTGCTCCTACTTCGGATCGGTCGTGCAGCTTCGCGACCTGGCCTCGGGGGAGGTGCTCGCGGCATTGCCGCAAGACGGCCGACCCAGCGGCCTCGACTGGCACCCGGACGGCCGGACCCTGGCGGTCAGCCTGGTTGAGGCGGGCCGGATCCTTTTGTACGACCACGCCACACTCCAGGTGGTTCGGACGCTCGAATCCACCCAGAACATCACGGGCGTTGCGTTCAACCCCGCGGGAGACCGTCTGGTAGCAACCGGCTGGGAGGGGTTAGCGGATCTATTCGACGTCGGGACGGGTCAACGGCTGTTCGTGAATGGGCCGACGTCGGGTGGGCTCCGCTTCAGCCGCGACGGCGGACGGCTGACCGCCGTCCAGGCCGGTAAGCTCGGGAGTTGGCAGGTCGGCGGCGGCCGGGAGTACCGTACGCTGGTTCGCAACTCCATGCCGGAGAAGGCCGGATTCACCTACTCGGTGGACGTGAGCCCGGACGGCCGGCTGGTGGCCGCCTCCATGACAGACGGGATCGGAATCTGGGACCTGGCCAGCGGTAGCGAACTCGCCTTCATCCCGACAGGAGGCGTAGACTCAGACAACCGAGTTCTCTTTGAGCCGTCGGGCGCTCTCCTGACGCTGTGTTCGACCGGCTTGTTCCGTTGGCCGATTGCAAAGGAATCGGGTGGGGCGCGCCAGTGGGTCTTGGGACCGCCTAACAGTACAGCGCTGGTCCGGCGGCCGTGCGTAAGCTGAGTCATCGGGAGGAGTACCGATGACAGACCGGCAGATCGCAGCCCTCGGGCCGGCCTTCGCCACCTACCTCCGGCGGTTTCGCCGATGCTT
>Ga0247822_10003073_pt1 | contig 10848 bp, 10 predicted proteins | sample 13C_Cellulose_Da_FD_192423 | JGI IMG/M metagenome (GOLD analysis project Ga0247822, IMG submission 192423) | Soil microbial communities from agricultural site in Penn Yan, New York, United States - 13C_Cellulose_Day30 | ecosystem: Environmental > Terrestrial > Soil > Agricultural land | place... | reverse complement strand
CAAGGCATGAAAGACCTTGGCGCCGCCGGAGTCCTGATCAAGCCGTTCGACCCGCGGACGTTGGCGGCCGATGTCCTCGCCCTGCTCACGTAGCCGTCAGCCTCCGAGTCGAACGCGAATGCGCAGGATCAGCTCGCGCATGTCAATGGGTTTGCTCAAGAAATCGTCGGCCCCGAGCGTGAGCCCGGCGAGCCGGTGGCGCACATTCGCACCGGTCGTCATCAGGATGACTGGGATGGCGCTCAGCTCAGGATCGGACTTGAGCAGCCGGCACACCGAATAGCCGTCGAGCCCCGGCATGGCGATATCGAGCAGAATCAACGCCGGTCGCTCGGCGCGCACTCTGTCGACCACGCCCTCGCCCGAGCGGAGGGCGATCGGGAGGAACCCGGCGTGCGCGAGCGAGACGCCGAGAATATTCCTCTGGTCGGCATGATCCTCAGCGATCAGGATTTTGATACCGGTAGCGGGCGCGCTTTGCGGTGCCGACATGGCTGGCGCGTCCGCAAGATCATGAGTGAAGGCGCGCCGCATCTTCTCCAGTGCCACCCGTGCCAGCGGCGCATCAATCACGCCGGCGCCAAGCAGGCCCTCGAGGTCGGCCGCGCGGCGGCTGATGGTGGGAAATCCGATTGTCCCGGGCAGTCCAATGAGCCGATGCACGCGGGCGGTCAGCTCCGTCGGCGGATCACCGTCTGGATGGACCAGGGCTTCTTCCAGGAGCGCGGCGATGGCGTCGTAATCTGTGACGTAAGTGGCGATGAAATGAGCACGGGTCTCGTCCAGGACGCGTGCCAGCTCGTCCGGCGGCGGTGACGACGGAAGGGAAGGCGCCGAAGGCGGCCCGGGGGTCATTGCTCGCGTCTCTTGGTGAGTACCCATACTGCGATACGTTACGGAAAGGGCGGCCGCGATGGCTGTTCAAAAACGTACAGGCGAGCGTCGGTCCGCGAAAGTCGCCTTGGGGTTACTTCGAGATCAGTTGAAATCCCGTATTGCCGCCGTGGGCGAACCCGGCAACGCTGAAACGCTGTAAGTGATCGGACAGATTGAACGTTCCGAAATTCCCACCCCTTCAACCGGCGCTGGCGTCACGGCAGTTCGATGTGAAACTGCCTCACCTCATGGATCGCGCCTGTTCGAGCTGGTTTCTCATAACCGTGCATCTGCCTGCGCCACAGTCTTGCTGGGCATCGCGTTCGCAGAAGGACCATGGTCATCCGGGAAACTCGTCGATGTCGGCGATTGAGCGGTCCAATCGGCCCTGTGCACAAATGGACAGCGCCCACGACGTGCGCGGCCAACAATCGAATCGATGCTTACGACAATCGAGCGCAGCATCGGCTCGCGAGGACTGATCCATGAAAAATGTAGAAGTGTTGACCGATCGCCAGACGACTGATGCCGCCGTGAACGGCCTCATGAAGGCACTGGTCTATCACGGCCCTAGCCAGCGAGCGTGGGAGGCGAAACCCAAGCCGACGATTCGTGAGCGCGGCGACGCCATCGTTCGAGTCACCCGGTCGACGATCTGCGGAACCGACCTTCACATTCTGAAGGGCGACGTTCCCAGCGTGATGCCAGGCCGCATTCTCGGACACGAAGGTGTGGGCGTGATAGAGTCGACCGGCTCGAGCGTCGCCTCCTTGCGCACAGGAGATCTCGTGCTGATCTCCTGCATCACATCCTGCGGGATCTGCGACTTCTGCCGGCGGCGCATGCCGTCTCACTGCCGTACCGGTGGATGGATCTTGGGGAACACGATCGATGGGACCCAGGCCGAGTATGTTCGCATCCCCCACGCGGACACGAGCCTCTACCGCGTGCCCCCGGGTCTTGATCTCGAGGCGGTCGTCCTGCTCAGTGACATCCTGCCAACCGCGTACGAGTGTGGCGTGCTGAATGGCGAAATCAAGCCTGGCGATACCGTCGCCATCGTCGGGGCCGGACCGATCGGACTTGCGGCTGTGCTCACTGCGCAGCTCTACTCCCCAAGCGCCATTCTGATGATCGACCTCGACGGCAATCGCCTGAAGTTCGCGCGGGGATTCGGCGCGACGTCAGTTGTCAACAGTGCGGTTGAAGATGCCGTTGCCCGCGTGCTCGCGATCACCGAGGGAGCGGGGGTGGACGTCGCGATCGAAGCGGTCGGCAACCCGAGGGCCTTCGACACGTGTCAGTCCATCGTGGCTGCAGGCGGCCGCATCGCCAACATCGGGGTTCATGGCAAGCCGGTGCAGTTGCACCTCGAGAAGCTGTGGGATCGCAACATCGCGCTGACAACCCGCCTGGTCGACACCGTCACGACGCCACTGCTGCTTAGACTAGTGCAGACGGGCAAGCTTCGTCCCGCAGGACTGATCACGCATCGGTTCGGTCTCGACGACATCATGCAGGCCTACGACACATTCGCCGACGCGTCCAAGACGGGCGCGCTCAAGGTTATTCTCCAAGGTGGAGCGGTCTGACGGAACGTGACGTAAGTCTTCCGAGAGGCCATCATGTCCGACAGCATTCCTGAGACAGGCGACGTCGTGATCCGCAGCAGCGGGCTAGACGCGACGCAGAGGTACGCGATTTGCGCGGTTCCCGGGCCGGACCAGTTCGGTTGCGCGACTCGTGGGGAGGCGGAACGCATGGCACGACACTGTGCTCAGCGGTCTGGCGTCGACCTGTGGTTTTCTGAGGGCCCAAGTGATTTCTCGATAGTGGCTCGCTTCCGCGGAGCGGCGCGTCGACAACCGCGGTGAACGCCGACTAGTGCGCGCCGCGATCGCTGCGGTCCGGTAATCGGAAACCACGGCAGCCTGATGAACGCTTACGTGCCCGTCACATGCCGGACGGGAACACGGACGCGGCCGCCTACCGCGTGCTCGTGACCTGGTCCTGAGGGTATCGATTCCATTTCGCAAAACTGCAGATGTCGCGACGGCCACGACGTTACGAGTCGTGCGCGGATAGGGTCCCACGGGCGCCGTGCGGACAGAATGGTAGCGTCGTCGCGATGGCCAAGGGTCCGCCACACACGTACTGGAGTGCTGACGCCGACACGCTGATGCAGCAACTCGGCTCTGCACAGGACGGCCTGTCTGCCGCAGAAGCTGCGGGACGACTGCGCGCGTACGGGCCGAATCAGGTGCGCGAGCACCAGCGCCTCACGCGGGCGCGCGTGCTGGTGAATCAGCTCCGAAACCCGCTGCTGCTGGTGTTAATCTTCGCCGCCGCGGCCTCGGCGCTGACGGGCGAGTGGGTCGATGCCGTCATCATCATCGTGATCGTGCTCACCACGGTGAGCATTGGATACACGCGTGAGTACCAGGCCGAGAGCGCTGCGGCGGCCCTGCAGGCGCGTGTGCGAACGCAAGCCCGTGTCCTTCGCGAAAAGCGTGCGGTTGATGTGCCCCTGGAAGAGGTCGTGCCAGGCGACATCGTGCTCCTCGCCGCGGGCAGCCTAGTTCCTGCCGACGGCGTCATTCTCGAGGCCGCCGACTTCTTCGTCAGCGAAGCAGTTCTGACCGGCGAGAGCTTTCCCGTCGAAAAGCGACCAGGTCCCGTCGCAGCCACAGCAGGGCTGCGCGATCGACGCAATTGCGTCTTCCTCGGCACCAACGCGCGAAGCGGGACGGCGCGGTGCCTGATCGTGGCGACGGGCTTGCGGACTCAGTTTGGCGCGATCGCTCACCGTTTAACGCTACGGCCGCCTGAAACGGAATTCGACCGGGGGCTCCGCCGCTTCGGCCACCTGTTGACGAGTGCCATGCTGATCATGGTCTTCCTCGTCTTCATCATTCATGTCGTCAACGGCCGGCCGCCCATCGAGACGTTGTTGTTCTCGGTCGCGCTCGCGGTTGGTCTGAGCCCCGAGCTACTCCCTGCGATCTTGAGCGTCAACCTCGCTCGCGGCGCCCAGATGATGGCTCGCCATGGCGTGCTGGTGCGTCACCTGACGGCCATCGAGAACCTCGGGAGCATGGACGTCCTCTGCACCGACAAGACAGGGACGCTGACTGAAGGCCTGGTGGTACTGGAAGGCGCGTACGATCCGTCGGGCGCGCCGTCGGCAGCGGTACAGACGCAAGGGGCCTGGAATGCGGCGCTCGAAACCGGACTGCCCAGCCCGCTTGATGACGCGATTCTCAAAGCGGCCGCGGCGGATCTTTCATCTGTTCGAAAACTCGCGGAGATCCCGTTCGACTTCGTCCGCAAGCGCGTTAGCGTCATCGTGGAGACCGAAGGCAGGACGTCGCTCATCACCAAGGGCGCGTTCCATCAGGTACTCGAGATCTGCACGCGATCCGCTGACGGCGGTGTGCTCGACGCCGCGGGCAAGGCGCAGCTCGAGGCGCGCTATGAGGCGTGGAGCGCCCGGGGAATCCGGGTGCTCGCGGTCGGGTCACGACCGCTGGAATCCCAGCCGCTCTACAGCAAAGAGTTAGAGCGGGATCTCACGTTTACGGGCTTCCTGACGTTCTTCGATCGGCCGAAGGCGGATGTGGCCGACGCCATTCGCAATCTGGCGACGCTGGGCGTGTCCATCAAAGTCATCACCGGGGACTGCAAGCCGGTCACACAACACGTCGCCGCCCTTGTTGGTCTGCGGGCCGATCGCGTGCTCACGGGCACCGACCTGCAACGATTGTCGGACGAAGCGCTGTGGCAAGCCGCCGAATCCACGGATCTGTTCGTGGAAGTGGATCCGAATCAGAAGGAGCGGATCATCCTGGCGGTCAAGAAGATGGGGCACGTGGTGGGCTTTCTCGGCGATGGCGTGAACGATGCGCCGGCCATGCATGCGGCCGACACCAGCCTCTCGGTTCAGCAGGCGGTTGATGTGGCCCGGGCGGCCGCGGATTTCGTCCTGCTCGAGCGAAGCCTGGATGTCATCCGCCGCGGCATCGAGGAAGGCCGCAAGACCTTCGCGAATACCCTGAAGTACGTGCTCACGACGATGAGCGCGAACCTGGGCAACATGATCAGTATGGCTGCCGCGTCGCTGTTCCTGCCGTTCCTTCCGCTCCTCGCTGGCCAGATTCTCCTGAACAATCTATTGTCCGACGTGCCGGCAATCGGCATCGCCGACGATGCCGTGGATCCGGAGTTGATTGCGCGGCCGCAGCGCTGGAACATGCGCTTCATCGGCCGTTTCATGCTGGAGTTCGGGGCAGTGAGCTCGGTATTCGACATGGTGACGTTTGCTGCGCTCCTGCTGGTCTTCCACGCGCCACCAGACCTGTTCAGAACGGGATGGTTCGTCGAATCGTTGCTCACCGAACTCGCCGTTGCGCTGGTCGTCCGGACGCGGCGTCCCTTCTTCCGTAGTCGGCCAGGCAACGTGCTGCTCTGGTCGACTGTGGCGCTCGTCGCGCTGACCGTTGCCATCCCCTACCTGCCATTCATCGGCGTATTCGGGTTCGTGCCGTTGCCGGGCCTGCTGCTCATTACCGTGATCGCCATTACCGCGCTGTACGTCGTCGCCACAGAAATGACCAAGCAGCGGTTCTATCGAGGTGGGCTGTGACGAGAGGCGTCGCGGTCTTGCTAGGAGCCCCAGCCCGCTTGGCCACGAGGAGAAGCGAGGTCGGTTCAGGAACCGGGTTCGCAAAATCCGCGGTGTGTGTGAAAGTCAAAGACATCATGACTGGCGAGCCGCTCACCTGCTCGCTCGGAACCAGCCTGGCGGCAGGGATCAGGTGCAATTTATGCCTTTGCAGCCGCGTTACCGCCGGCGGTTCCAGATCTCCGTCTCACGCGATCCATTTCTGAAGGGGAGATTTTGCGCGGAGGCCGCGAGAGTTTCCTCGCACTCCCGTAACTCTCGACATCAAAGAGCCCAGACACTCTTCGGAAGCGGCAGTGCCGGTATGGCGCCGACGTTGCGTGCCGCTATCACTGCGGTGGCTCACCGGTTGTCGCACCCTGGCCGAAGCGGCGGAGGCAGAGAGACCTGAGCGGATCCGTGTCATGCGGACAGGCTTGGAAATGCAGCGATGCATTGGCTACTCGTGGGCGGGTACGCTCCTGTCGGTGGGGGCACCGCTGGGACTGCTGGCGCTGAGAATCTCGCGCTATACAGAAGGGTGGGATCTTTGCGCTCTGCGACGTGCGATCAGCCGGGCAGCGCAGGATCGCGGCGACTACGTATATGTGAGTGCGTCAACGGCCGTGGTCTTCTCGGCATTCGGCTTTCTCCTCGGACGTCAGGCCGATCAGCTCGCCACCCTGTCACGAACAGATCCACTCACAGGATTGCTCAACGCTCGTGGACTCTTCGAACGCGTCAACTCCGAGCTCGTGCGGCTGCGCCGCCGTCGCGCACCGCTGGCGATGTTCGTGATCGATCTCGATGGCCTCAAGACGATCAACGATCGCCATGGCCATCGTGCTGGTGATGATGCGCTGCGCAGTCTGGCCGCGGTCATCCGATCGCAGCTGCGCACCACGGATGTCGGTGCTCGATGGGGTGGTGACGAGTTCGCCATCCTCGCGTCGAACACGTCCGCATCCGCCGCTCTCGCCGTGGCGGAGCGGATCCGAGCGTTGATCCTCCAGCAGAGTGCGGCATCGCCACTCAGCGCATCAATCGGTGTCGCGACGATCGACCCGAGCTCGGAGCGGGTTCCAACGGACTGCGATCGCCTGATGCGTGCCGCCGACGGTGCGATGTATGAAGCGAAGCAACGGGGGCGAAACAACGTCGTTCTCGCGAAGGGTCAGGATCAAGACGGACCCTAGATAGTCGACCGCAGCATCGAGAGTAGCAAGCCTCGGTAGTCCGACTCGCGCAAATCGAGCCGAGGACGTAGTCCCTGCCGCCGCGAAGGATTCCCCACCAGGGGGGAATCTTTCAGAGTAGACACCCTGCCCCTGCTTGTTGCCCGCGAGCGGACCGCAGTGCCACTCACCGGCACATCGCTTGCTCGACTTCATGCCGTCAGGCTCGACTTCCCGCCATCGACCGGAGTCGCGGTGCCACAGTCGCCATGCGAGTGTTGCGGGACATCGGAACAGCCGATCCTCGAGCGACGTTACCGAGCACTGGTTCCGTGTCGCGCGGCGCGCGCGGAGATGTTTACAGCCATGACCGGCTCGCATCGTGGTCGTCTCGTTGCCGGGCTGTTCGCCCGTCTGACTCCCCGCGGGCGGAGGGTGAGAGATGCTGGAGAATCGGCGGCATCACACGCTGCTTGCGTGCGCCGGCGCCGCTACCGTCGTATCCGCAGCGCTGATGACCCAAATGATCCCCGCCGCTCAGGCTGTCGCGCTCTCTTTGACGCTCTGCGGGTCTTCTCCCCGGAGGCCCGGGCCGAAATCGTGGCGCTCGAGTTCGACGCCATGCTGCGACGTTTCGCCAACGATCCTCTGTTCACATCCATCAGCATCACTCACCTGAGCATCCTTACCGCTACCGCTGATGAACCAGCCATCGTCATCGCGTCTCAGGTCTTCGCTACCCATTACTTGAACGCATCGTTGTCGCTTACCGCCCTCACCGGCTGTGGCGCTGACGGGCGTCGGCATCTGCTGTACCTGCGCCGCTCGCGCGTCGATGTGTTCCACGGAACCTTTGGCGGCCTCGTCCGACGGATAGTAAACAAACGCGTGAGAGCGGAAGGACGTCCCCTGTTGGAGTCGTTCCGGATGAAGGTCGAACTAGGACCGCCGCTCTCGACCAACCCACCGCGGTTGCGATCAGTCTCCGCTGTGGCGTTGCATTTGCCCCGACGCGGATTCGGAGGTCTGCGATGTTCTCATGGCTGAAGCCTGCCATTCTGCTGGCGGTAGCTTTGCTCGCTCTCGCGACCTGTGGCGGCTCCGCGACCAGCCCATCTCCCGTATGTAACATCACCATCTCTCCCCTGACCGCCGATTTCGCAGCGACCGGCGGCAGCGGCAGCGTGACCGTGAACGCGCCGGCCGGGTGCTCCTGGAACGCAACCGCAGGTGCGTCGTGGATCACGATCAGCGGCGGTGCGTCGGCCAGCGGTCCCGGCAGCGTGGCGTATTCGCTTTCGCCGAATACTGGCACCGATCAACGGAGCGCACCGCTGACCATCGCCGGTCAGACGCTGACCGTGCGGCAGCAGGGGCGCACGACAGCGACCTGCTCCTACACGCTGTCACACGATCGCCAGGATTTCGGTCCGGGAAGCGGTTCGGGATCGTTCATCGTAAGCACGGCGGCCGACTGCAGCTGGTCTGCGACGAGCGACTCGCCCTGGCTCGTCATTACGAGCGGCGGACACGGGGACGGCAACGCCACAGTCGAGTACACGGTCAGCGCCAATCTCGAGATCCCTGCCCGCAACGCGATGATCACGGTGGCCGAGCGGACATTCGAAGTCCGGCAGGCGGGCGACATCAGCCGCTGCGAATACTCGCTGACCCCAGTCACGTTCAACGTCTGTATGCCGAACGGAACCGTCCAGGCCGCCCTGACGACGCAGGCGAGCTGCCCGTGGACGGCGACGACCGATGCTTCGTGGATCGCCTTGCCAGGGAGCGGATCGGGGAGCGGATCCGCGGTCATTTCGATGACGTACCCCGTCAACTACGACGCTCCGCGCGAAAGCATCGTGATGGTCCGGTGGCCCACACCTACCGCCGGACAGAACATCCGGGTGGCGCAGGCAGGGTGCACGTACGGCGTGTCACGCACGGACTTCACCTTCGCGTCAGGCGGGGGATCGGGCACCTTCGACGTCCTGCAGCAGAGCATTCCGACGGAGTGCGGCGGCGCGACTCAAGACCAGTGCATCTGGACGGCACAGAGCAGCGTGCCGTGGATCGTCATTGCGAGCAGCATGCCGCGCGCCGGCGATAATCCCGTCGCGTTCACGGTTGCGCCCAACGATGCCGCACAGCCGCGAACGGGACAGATCACCGTCAGAGACAAGACGGTGACGATCATGCAGGCGGGTCGCTGATCCAGGATCACCGGGCCGGCAACCCCGACTCGGTAAACGCGAAAATCGGCGCGATCTCGACAGACGTTGAAACTGAATTGGCGATGAAGCAGCCGTCATGCGCCTTCGCGATCAATTCGCGTGCGCGCGTCTCGTTTCCCCCTGCTTCGATGGTGATTCGCGGGCGCAGCGTCACGCGCGACATCCGCATCTTGCCGTCCTTCAGCGCCAGACGCCCTTCGGCATCGTCCGTATAGCCCAGGACGACGACACCGTTCCTTGCCGCAAGGAATAGGTAGGTCAGCGCCTGACATGCAGACAACGCCGCCACGAAAAGCTGCTCCGGATTCGTCCGCGATGGATCGCCGCGATAGCTGGGCGCCGACGACATGGACAGCGTGATCGTCTCCAGCGCCACGGTGAGGTCCCTGCTGAAGGTCGCGGGATCACGGGTCGCGCCCGTCCACTCGAGATGTGAGGTGAATGCGTCGGCCATGTGTCGCTCCTTACCGCTCGCGCTGGACGGAAGAGTCCAGGAATTGCAGCGGGTCTATGACGAGGCCGTAGTCGACGGCAGCAACCCAAAGACCACATTGTTCCGCGCACACCTGGCGGGCGTTTCGGGTGTCGGCGGCGATGGCGTGTGCGAAAGATTCCGGTCTCGCGGGGGTTTGTCCGCATACCACCATTGTCGCGAGGCAGGTTCATGCCGGCGCTCTGCGGCACCCGCAACGGCACACTCGTTGCCCTTCCTCACGCCGGAGCGCGACATGCGCACTTCCAGAATTACTCCGCGGTATCCTTCGATCCTGCTGATTCGCGTCTTGCTGGCCGGTGCGGCCGCCGGTGGCTTGAACGCAGGGCTCTGTTACGCGGGGCTGCCTCGTCCGGTTACCGCACATCCTCAGTTCATGTGGGACATAGTGCCCGCTGGCGTTCTGCACGGCGGGGTTCTGGCGGCCGCCGGCTGCCTGGGTCTTCTGTGGAATCGTCACGCGCAATGGCCTCGGCGCATGTTGACGGCGGTCGCCGTCGCGTGGGTTGCCGGCTACCTTTCGTGGCAGCCGTTGCGGATGTCGCTCGACAGAACTCTCGCCGGGTCGATGTGGCCCTTTGACCTGAGCTGGCAATGGGTTCTCGCGTCTCCTCTGGCGCACTTCGGTCTAGTGGCGGGCATTTTCAGTCTCGCGCGCCCAGTCGACGAAATGTCGAGTCCCCGGCGCCTGATCGTGGCGCTCGCGGCCGGAATCGCAGGATCGCTCTGGTGGTGGATCGCGTACGAACAGTGGTACCTCAGCCCTCTGCATGGCGCGATCTGGGGCACCGCCGTCGGACTCTCCACCTGGAGTCCGGCGTCGGCGACCGTGATGTTCCCGCGCACCCGGACAATGTCGACCGTCCGTGGGCTAGGGTGCGCCGCGCCACGCGCAGGGGCGCTCACACAACATTTGGAGGATGCCATGCGTGCTCCGCTGGGACCACTGCTCGCGACGGTTGTCGTGATCTTCGCAGGTGGCGGTCTCGCAGGAATGTCCACCGACGAGCTCGTCGATGATCGGCGCTGATTGATCAGGGACGGGGAAGGTCGGTGCCTGCACGCGAAGATTTTTCGCCGCCAGCTGTTTGTGCCGAAGCTACTCGACTTCAATCCTGAGCGTGGACGCGCGCCGACAGCGGACGCCGGACGTTGGCCCATAGCGGCTCACGTCGATCGCGTTTGTCATGCGGTTCGTTTATTGGCCACGCCTGAATCTATTTGCCCGGCCCGCGATGAGACGAGATCTTCACGACGTGCGTCTTATCCTCCGTCAGCCAGGCCTCGACGCCCATGGCGTCTGCCGCTGAACGTGCGTCACGAACGGCGACGTCGTGCGTTGGAGAGTTCGCGTGAGGCGCGTTCGGAACGATGCTGATCTCGTGTTCCCGCACTGCCGTCGGATGAGAG
>Ga0247822_10003072_pt1 | contig 10848 bp, 20 predicted proteins | sample 13C_Cellulose_Da_FD_192423 | JGI IMG/M metagenome (GOLD analysis project Ga0247822, IMG submission 192423) | Soil microbial communities from agricultural site in Penn Yan, New York, United States - 13C_Cellulose_Day30 | ecosystem: Environmental > Terrestrial > Soil > Agricultural land | place... | reverse complement strand
ATGGGGGCTGGGTGGGACGCCATGCGTGCCGCCTCCAATGGGTCGAGACGCGCCTCACTCATCGAGCGACTGAGCAGAGAGGCTCAATTCTGGGAAGAGCAGCCCAGCGGCGATGACATTGCCGCCCTGCTACGCGAGGCCATCGCGGCGCTGAAGTGACCTCCCAACCCCTTCCCCCGCTCAACGTAACGGAGTGAGATGATGACGACGAAGACGCTGCCACACGACGTAATTGATGCCGCTGACAAGGCGGTCAAGGGCGCCGGAGTCATCCTCGGCATCGCTGACTTCAACATCCTCAGCGAACATCTGGCCCGTGCGCTCCTTGCCGAGCGAGAGCGCTGCGCTGGGATAGCCGAGATGCACGACCACCGTGGCGACATCGCAGCAGCGATACGGCGCTCGGCGTGACCCCTCCCAAGCCCCTCTGCAAGACCTGCAACGGCTGCGGCTGGATCTGCGACAACGCCGACCACGAGGACCGACCCTGGGGTGATCAACCAGGCTCTGGCCCTAATGCCTGTCACTGTGGTGGAGCAGGTAAGCCGTGTCCTGAGTGTAATCCGCTCTCGATGGAGCCGAGCCTTGTCCGAACATCAATTGGCCGCCACTCCGGTGAGTTCACGGTCAGGCGTCCTGAGTGTAATCCGTTGAGCAAGGAGAAGCGGGGATGACCGAGAGAGTCACGATGATGAGTATCGATGTGCCGCTGAATATGGCGCATTCACTGCACTCAATCGCGGCTGTCAACGTTCCGTTGATGGTTCGGTTTGCGGGGCAGGAAGTTCTGCTGGCGCTGGGGGAGCGGGCCTACCTCGACGCAGGCCGCCTCGTCAGCGGACCCGCGTCCAGCACACCCTCCCCACTCCTTGCTGCTCCATACCCAGACGAACAGCAGAAGCCTTACTCAGGTCCCGAGGACTAGATCTCGCTGAAATCGACTGGATCCAGCTTCCGCGGGGCAATGGCGGGCGCAACTATCCTCTGCATCACCGTTTCCGCGTGATACCGACCATCTCCAAGCGGGATACGCACGCTGTAGCCTTCGCCGTCTAGATTGACGCTGGCGAAGGCGTAGTATTCGCCCTCCTCGAACTTGATGGTCAAGCCAGGGAGGGCGTCTAGGGTTTTCATGCACCGACGCCTGCCGGAACCTGACCAGGCAACAGAATTGGCTTGGCAGAGAAGCAGCCATCTTTTGTCTCGAGCCCGTACATGATGAGGCCGCCGAAGTCAGCCAGCAGGGCTCCGGTCACATCGTCAGCGTTGACGTCGGCAATCGGCGCGACTGAGGCCAGGAAGTCGGGCAGCAGTTCGGCCGGAATGTCTTTGAACGGGACGCCGTTCTGGGTCAGCGTATCGATAACCTGCTGTTTGGTAACGTCGCAGGCAACGGCAGGGAACGACAGGGCGAGCGCAAGGGCCGCCGCAGCGAGAAAGCGCATGGGTAGTCTCCAATGATGTTGGGAGGGGGTTGGCCTAACGCGGGTGGGCTACTGGCTATGCGTATCGTTCACGCAGCTCGAGTTCGGACCACGTACGAACGCTCTCGATTTGCCCGTCTCGCAGGGTCAATTCATGCACCCCGTATGTCCACCCTGTGGTGGCGAGCCCGGCGTAATGCTTGATGTAGCCCTGCGGCATGAAGGACCCGGTGTTGAACACCTGGACCGCGTTGCCGATGCCGAACTTGGGGCGATTGACCTTGACGCTCTTGTGGGTGTGGCTCCACACGACGGAGTGCGTGGCCTCTTGAGACACCATCTGGTCAGGGAATTTGCCGGCGATCTCCTTACCCATCCCGGTAATGGGGGCATGGGTAAAGCCGACGCCTTCGATGTACAGCCATTCACGGAACTGCCGTTCAGTCCAACCGCGACGGGCGAAGATCTGAGACAGCGGGATGGTATAGACGCCGATCGCCGCAGGGTTGTTCGCCTCGAAGCGGTCAGCTCTATGCTCGTGGTTACCCTTCAGGCGATAGCGTGGGATGTCCTCGGCGGATGGCGCCGTATCATCGAATGATGCGTATGCTTCGCTTACGCTCTCGATCTCGGTGAGAAAGCCCGGCCTTGCCCGGTCATCGACGGACCCCGGCACGGCATGGACCGAAAGGCTGTCCAAATCCAGACTGTCGCCTAGATCCACGATGTAGTCTGGCCCGAGTTCTGCAGCTAGCCGCCCGGCGTTGCGAAATCGGGACTTGTCGGGGATGGCGGGAGAGTCGTGAGCGCAGCCGAAGGTAAAGACCCGAACCGCCTTGCCGAACTCGTTTGGCGTGGGAGAATAGACCGACCGCGCCGGAACCCGAATGCGAGGTTTGGGCGGAGCCTCGAATGGGCTCAGGCCCGCTTGCTGCGCTTTCTCGAGCCGGTTTATGAAGGTGCTGCGATCCATGTGAAGATGCCGGGCAGCGGCGGATCGATTGCCGTGGAACTGATGGTTGACATCCACGGCCTCCTGCATTTCAGCGCGGGACAGTGGGTGAGCGGGCATTAGCTGCCCTTCCACATGTTCAGGCCGCCGTTTACCAACCAGACAACGGCTCCGAGCACCGCGGCTATGAAGAACCACCCAATCTTGGCGGCGGTGCCGTTCACGCCCTTGCGGAGCGAGCGCAGGAACATCAGGTCGCGGCGGGCTTCGTCGACATGATCGGCGCCGTCAAGCCGCAAGCCGGCATCTGCCATTTCCTCGCGAACTGCCTCTTTGACGACAAGGGCGATCTGCGCCAGCTGCGAGGGTGAGAGGAACTCGTCGCTCATTTACCGCCCTGCAATTGATTGGGTGCTGAAATACGCATCAGGCTCGGCTCCTTGTTCGCGCGAGGGGTCGGGTTTAGGCAGGGACGGGCGTTCGCGCGCCTGTTCCTGCCGCTATCGGTCGAATATTGTCGGGCGACGCTTCTTCTTGGGCGGGAAGTCGGGATGTGGGTATTGCTCGTCAGTGCTCACCGCCCTGCCCTTACGGGGCCACAGGGCGGCTACGAGGCCCACCACAGCGAGCATTGCGCCCCAGCCTGCCTTCCACCCGCCAATCCTGCTGGCGAGAACGTACAGCCCGTTCAGGGCGCCCCAGGCGAACAGCACCGCGCCAGCCGCAAGCGCGACATGGGCGTACCATGGCCAGCCCAGGAACCAGTTCCAGAGCGCGGAGGTGATGAAGCCGCTCATTTCGGATCAAGCCGCTTGCGCAGGAACAGATACGCGCCGACACCGAAGGCGACGACGATCACGCCTGCCAGCGCCCACTGCAGCGGACCGGAACCGGTGAAGGTCGAACCGAGCGTGGCGGCAATGCCAGCGCCCCAGCTCACGGTTTCCTTGTCGATGACGGGCTTGGGTTCCGGCTTGGCATCAACGGAGCCCGAGGCGACGAACTCGCCCTTCCCCCACAGAGCGCCTTCCTGAGCGCGCCGGTTGACGAGCCCCTGCATGCGCTTGCCCTTGGAGTTGACCCACTTCATCAGCTCGCTGGGCACGCTGTCGTAGTCGCCCTTGTTCAGCTTCTTGAGCAGCGTCGACTTCTCGAAGTTGGCCTCGCCAACATTGAAGGCAAAGGACACAAGGGCAGCGAACTGGTTATCGCTGAGTTCGACCTTGACCAACCGCTCTACAAGCGCCTCGAACCGGTCCAGATCCTTGCGCAGAAACTCACGGGACTGCGACAAGGTGATCCGCATTCCTGGCTTCACATCCGGGCCGGTGTGACCGACCCCGATTGTGAGTGTGCCCTTTACCGACATGCCAGGCTGAATGAACCGGTGCTTGGGGTCGAAGTCGTCGTAGGCATGGAGAACTTCGCCCTCCCACTGGACGATCTTTTCCTCGCCCACCTTGTTGATGGAACGCGTCATGGATGATCCTTTCAGATGCGTATCAGGAGAAAACCGGCAAGGGCGAGAACCACGCCCCACGTCATCCAGCGCAGCGGCTTCGGTACCGTGAGCACGCATGGCCAGAACATCGCCAAGACGCCAACGGCGAACAGGACGACCCCAAGCAGGTTGAGCGCGAACATTTCAGAAGAGGAACAGCAGGAAGCCGAGGACAGCGACGGCGAAGCCGACAGCGCCCCACATCGGGTTGGGAACGAGATCACCCGGGCGAACGAACAGCCGCTCCACCAGATAGCGCCCAAGCACAACGAGGCCGCCGGCCAAGGCCAGCGTACCGATAACGATGTTCATGGATGTCTCCGGGGGATGTTGAGGTGGCGACGCGCCTATTGGTCGCGAACAGCTCGCGCTTCTTGGTCCATGCCGGCCGCATCGTGTCGGACTGGCTCTGCGGCTAAAGCCCACAGGATTAGCTTGCGAAGCAGTATGCGCATCAGACGCCATCCGATCCGGCGAAGCCGCCACTAGGATTGTCTTGAATCACGATCATCCCGCGGTCGTCCTCTTTGATCTCAAACGCCGGGCCCCATTCGCGACCACTTGCGACGCAGACGTAGACCTCCTTGTCTTCGTCGTACTCTGAAAGCAGAGCGATCAACTCTTTCACGGTCATCACATCAACCCCTTCACGTAGGCGCGGAACTGCTGCGCGGTGATCTGGCTCTGGCCTTTGAGGGCGCGCACCTCATTTACGAGGTTGAACAGCACCTTTGCCACGATCTCGAGCGTAAGCTTGCGGGAGTGTGCGTCCTGGTAGCCGTCGAGCACACTCGCGGCAGTAGGGCGCAACTGATACGGGGCAAGCACCTCACCAAGCTCAGCCTCCGATGCGATCCGAGTTGGCGAGTTGCCTCGGCCGAGCCACGCGACGAAGGCGGTATTGCCGGCCGGTACGTAGTCCCCCACTGCGCTGGAGTAGGCTTTGGTTTCGTCGCCGTTGACGGTCCAGTACCAGTTGGACGGGTCGTAAGTGTCAGGCATATTGGCCTCCTGTGGCTGTGGTGCCTACCGAGTTCCCTGGGAAGTAGTTGGCCCCGCCGCCGAACGTCTGGATCACTGCGTTGGTCGTCACGCCATATCGTTTGCCGGTGATCGTTCCGCCCGTGTAGGTGCTGAGGAACGTGCGCAGCACGGCGGTCTCTTCCGCCATCGCGAACGCGGTCGAGAACGCGTTTGTGCCGCTGTTGGTGACGGTCAGCGAAGCAGCTTGGATCAAGCCCCCAGAGACACCATAGTAGTGGCAGACAGCGGCCCCAGAGATCGTGTAATTAGCGGTCAGTTCGACATAGCCGCCGGAACCAGCCAGCGTATGGAACGATGTGGCCGCACCGAACCGGAGCCCCGCGCCGCCAGCGATCTGAGCGCCTGGCGACGTTGCAGAGAACCCCGTCCCGCCGCGCATTTCCAAGTTCTGAACCGTGAGCTTTGTGGCGCAGGTCACGCCAAAGCACACGGCCCCAGACGGGTCCACGATGACGTTGCCCGGCGTACCGGAGTTGCCATTGATCACTACCGGCCCCCCGAGGAACGGCGTCGAAACCGCCGCCCCCCCCGTGTAGGTGCCGTCGCCCAGTTGGATCGTCACAGTAAACCCAGCGAGGTCCAGCGTGACGACGACGTTGATCGCCTTCTGGAGTGTCAGGAACGCCCCGCCGCTGGTGTCTGCTAGCCCGTTGTTGCTATCGCTGCCGTCCGTCCGGACGTAGTAAGTTCGGTTGGCAGAAAGCACCTCGCGCGCAGTGGCCCACTCCGGCGCGGTCAGTGCGCTGTTCTGGCGAAGGACTTGGAGCGCCGTGCCCTTGGCTAGCCGCTCCCATTCGGTCGCTCCGCGATAGAGAATGTCGCCAGCCGCCTGCGAGCCTGGCGAAGGGACGCGCTTGCCCTCCACAGCCATGAACCCAGCCGCGCCACGAGACAGCGTTGTGTCGGTTGCGTGCCCGAGTTCGATGGTAGTCGTCGGCCAGGCGAGAATGCCGCTTGCTATCTGCGCCATCATGGTCCGGATGGCGTTGTTCACGTCACGGGGGCGCATGCTGTTCTCAGCAAGGTCAACGCCGCCAACATCAGTGTTGTTGGCAGGCGTCGTATCCCATGAGGAAACGTCGTTCTTGGGCATTGGTCACCATGCATAGAAAAAGGCCCGCCGAAGCGAGCCTAACAAGAACAGGGAAACTGCTTCAGCAGCTAACGAGGATCTTCGGCCATATGGCGAAGCACGTTCCTCACGCCCTCTCGACGACTGTGGTAGGCTGGGCCGGACTGATACGCCGGATGTTGCCACAGGAGCGGGGGTAGGTGCGCCCGCTCATGCCAGAGGGTGCACAGCTGCTCCGCTTTGCTGTAATCGGTGTTGATGTAAATGTACCAGTCGCCATGGCGTTCCTCCGCCGAGCAGCCGAACGAAGTGCGGTTTGCTGGCGCCCACCCCACACCGCAGAGGTCTCTGATGATGTCGCCGGGGAACTCAAGAACGTAGTACGTCACGCTGGGGAGCGTCCCCACCATCTCTGGGGGTGGCATTAGCCCTCCTACACACCCACGATCCCATGCTTGAACCGGCGTAGTAACCAGCAGCACAGCTAGGGCAACCGCCGAACGCTTCATGTTCGGCATAGTATCCGCGTGGCCCGAACTTTACTAGAGTCCGCGCCTAGTGCCCAAACCTTACCTTTGTCGAGTCGTATAGCGACAGTATCTGTCCGGCTGATAGGGCCGTGCCCTCCCAGGCCATGAACGAATGGAGGCGTGACCCCGAGGCAAGCGGAAAGGTGCCATCTCCCTCGGCGCCAATTTTCATCGCCAAGTCTGATCCGTTTGCTAACGGCGACGAATATGTTGAGGTTTTTGCTTCCTGGGTGCCGTTAATCTGCATGGTCGCCGTACCAGCAGCCTCGTTGAGCGTCAGCGCCAGAAACACCCACGCGTTCAACGGAACCGCGGCTGTGGAGTCCATGATCAGCGCCCTATCCGACGCGTTGTAGACGTTGAACCTCAATATCGGGGCCGCGTTGATGACGATGTCCCAGCACCCTCGGCTTAAGGTCGGCGTATATGTTGCACCGACGGTCACCGGCAGCGCCCCGGTAATGTATACCCAAGTGGCCCACGAGAAGATGGCGTTATTCTTGTTCATGTTGTCCATCCACGCCTCGTTTGACGAGTCGTAGGTGAAGTAGTCGCCGCCGTCGAACGACCAGTATTCAGATGCGCTTTGACCGCCAGCGGTGCCGTTGAATGTGGGGTCGGTGGCTTGCGATGCCGACGTCGTGCCACGAAAGAAGTCGTAGCCATTACCTGATCGGTCCAGCCACGATTGGCCGCTGGTGTAGGAGGCCGCGTCCCCGGCATCCAGACACAGTTTCAGGCCAGACTGCAGACCGAGTCCGTTGATTGCCTCAATCATAGTGCCCTTGCGTGAACCGCCGATGAGCGCCTGATGGCTAACTCCCGTCATCAGGTCAGCCCCGTGCCGGAAATGATCCATTCGGTGGTCGTCACCTTGACGGCAGTGGCCATGCCGTTGGCGGCCAGCGTGCGACTCCCCGTCGTGCCGGCGCCCGCAAGGCGCATGGTGTCGGTAGTGATCGAAATGGTGATCACGCCCGCGCCGTTCTGATTGATGAAGGTGATCGCCGTACCGACCGGATAGGCCACGCTCGCGTTAGCGGGGATGGTCCATACTCGAGCCGTGGTGTCGGCGGATGGGTGGAAGATGTGCTTTTGCGCGTCACCGAGAACGAGACCATAGGCGGCGCTCTGGCTGTTCTGGACAATGTTCGAATAGAGCGGCACGCCCTCGACGGCCATAACGCCAGCCGCAGACCGCGTGAGCGTGGTGTCGGTCGCGTGCCCAAGCTCAATTCCCGTGAACTGCGGGCTGTTACCGGTTCCGAGACCGAGATTGGTTGCAGCGCCGGCTGCTGTGCTCGAGCCAGTACCGCCGTCAGCAACGGCAACATCCGTCCCGCCGGGGGCATAGGCGCCCGAACTGTACCCAGCCGACTTGATCTGAGCCATCATCTCGCGGAAGGCATTATTTACCGAGGACGGCAAGGTCACGCCCTCTGCCAGCGAGATGCCGCCCACGTCTGTATTGTTAGCAGCGACTGTATCCCAATCGCTAACCGCGTCCTTCGACATGTCGAGTATTCCTTGCAAGACAGCATGACGCTCATTACACTGCGGTGATGAGCAAGCACCCGTTGTCAGATACGTATCGATCGATGCTCGGCCGCTGCTATTACAAGCCGGGTCCGAGCTACAAAAACTATGGCGGCAAGGGCGTGTACGTCTGCGACCGATGGCGTGTGAAGCGTGTCGGCTTTCGCGCCTTCATTGCCGACATGGGGCCGAAACCAACCCCTCAGCACACGCTCGATCGGATAGACAGAGACGGCCCCTACAGCCCGGAGAATTGCCGGTGGGCGACCCGCCGCGACCAGATGCTCAATACAAGCCGAACGGTCACGGTTGAGTTCGATGGCGTTCTGTACAAGACGGCTGAACTGGCCGAGAAGTACGGGATATCGCAGAGCCTGGTTGCGTCACGCGCCAAAGCGGGGCTGACGTTCGAGCAGGTTATTTCTCGGCATCATCTTGAGCCGGGGTATGTGCATATGGCCGCGATCATCGCGAAGTCTGCGGCTATGAACTGGGCTCGCACTCACTGCGGACGCGGACACGAGCTAGCCGGCGACAATCTCGCTTTCAGGTCAAATGGTCAGCGCGTCTGTCGCAAATGCGTGGCAATGGCGCAGCACCGTTACCGCGAGCGCCTTCGTTCAAAAGGATAGATCACCACAGCGAGCCGGTGCCGCTAGGCTCCCGACCATCGGAATAGGAGCCAGCAGGACGCCCGCTTGCCTTCTGCTCGAACGCCGCCACCGAGCCGGGGCCAGCGTTCGCCGCGGCATAGGCATTCGCCGAGGACTGCCCGTTGACCGTCCCGGCCTTCACGCCGTTGACGTAGTTGTAGACACCGGTCGAGCCGGTAGCCGCTGCCTGCCGCTGCAATGCCGCCTGGCGAGCCGCTTCATTGGCAAGCGCGTACTGCTGTGCGGAGGTAAGGCGCGGCTGCCGGCCACCACGTACCGCGATGTTCACCGGCTGCTGGTTGTCTCCGGCCCATACTGTCGGCGCAATACCCGGAGGCGGCGGCCCCTGTGGCGGGATGCCTGGGGCCATGACACCGTCGCCGATCATCGCGCCACCCATGCCGGGGTTGGCGCCGACGGGGCGATTGATGGCCGCCATATCGAGGATGGTCGGCGCGTAGCCAGGGCGGGGGCGCGGCAGGGGCACGTTCGGAGCCATCGGAGGCCCGAACAGCTGATTTCCCATCTTTGACCCGATGGGCTGCTGTCCGCCTCGCACGTTGATGTTTAGCGGCTGCTGCTGGCCGGCTAGCATCAGTTGCTGCAGCATCGAACCGCTAGCCCGGCCGTAGTTGCCGGTGTCCTGAAACTGGGAGCCGGCCGGGGTATTGGGCGACAGTATCGGCCGGTTTGGCGGCGTCTGATACGCCCCTGCCGGAATTGCTTTCATCGCTGCAAGCTGCGCCGGGGTCGGCTGATTTGACGCCATGGCGGGCCGGGACGCTGAGGCCGCAGGCAGGATGCCGCCGTAGATCTGATCCAGAGAGTAGCCCGGCTGGATCTGCCCGCCTGGTGTCAGCTTGTCATGCGTCCCCATGACGACAGCGTTCATTTGCTGCAACTGCTGCGGGGTCCAGTCAGCCATATCGGCACCTCAATGCAAAAAGGGCCCGGAGGGCCTTGTCGGTCTGGTTTGGAAGGGTTATTTTGGTCGGATGCGCGCTGCTTTCGCTGCACTGTTATTGCTTACAACCCCAGCACTTGGCGGGGAGTGCGGTTTCTACAATGACCAAGGCCAGTCGGTGAGATGGACGGGGGACTCGATACTGGTCGACCCGCTGTACATGTCGCCGTTCATTTGTCCGCTCGAGGCGATCAAGGATACCGACGCCTTCACCGCAAAATGCGGCACTTGGTCGGCTACTGTAGTGATCGGGTATGCCGATAACCCATACGGCGCGGATGCGATCGTATGGGACAACGTGTTCTTCCGCCTCAAGTGCGAGAAAGACGGAGCTTGATGCAGATCGACCTTGAGCCCCGCGAGTACACGGTAAAGGGACGCAAAGAGCCAATCCTCAACAAGGGCTGGTGGCTCACAATCCTGATATTCATTGCCGTGGTCATCTTCGGGCAGGTCGTCATCCGCCCGATCTATTCAGCCGCGCATGCCTACATGATGGACTTATGGCGTCGCTAGATAGTTCCGCCCATATGTCTGCCCGCCACTCACCAGCGACGGCGCCACACCGGGCGGCAACAGCTTCTGAGCGACACTCGGGAGGTTAGCGGCAGCAACTGCCTTCACGGCGCGCTCTGCTGCCTTCTGCGTTAGCTTCTCAGCGCCCCATCGAGCACCAGACGCGCCAAGAGTGGTGAGCCCTGCAACGACGGGATTGAACCCACTGGCCCCTAGCGCGCCGAGGATGCCGAGAGAACCACCGAGCCCGTTACCAGACTTGCTGAAGCCGAACTTGCCCGCAATGGTGAGGATGTTGGCCGGCAGTGTGCCTTTGCCGACGCGTTCGATTTCCGCGATCTCTGCCGGCGTGAACAGCTTCCGGGTCTTTGGGTTCCGGAGCAGTCCAAGGAAGCCGGCACGAAGCCCGTTCTCAAAGCCCGACTTCTGATACTGCGCCTTGGTGATGACTTCTTCGAGCAGCGCCATCTTCTTGGCACGGCTCCAGAGGGAAATGCCTTCCAGCAAGTCGCCGGCCGCCTTTGGCCCGCCGATGATGTCTGCCGGCTTCGGGTTGGTCAGCAGATCATCGAGGCCGTTGACGATGTCTTGGGCAAGATCCTTGGTGCGTGGCTTTTCGGCTGTCAGGGCCACATCCTGCGCCTTCTGCCGAAGAT
>Ga0247822_10003071_pt1 | contig 10849 bp, 8 predicted proteins | sample 13C_Cellulose_Da_FD_192423 | JGI IMG/M metagenome (GOLD analysis project Ga0247822, IMG submission 192423) | Soil microbial communities from agricultural site in Penn Yan, New York, United States - 13C_Cellulose_Day30 | ecosystem: Environmental > Terrestrial > Soil > Agricultural land | place... | reverse complement strand
TAAACGACCGGGCTTTTTTTGTTAATGAACCAGATGCCGTCATAGTCATCGAAGTATGACAGCAAAGAATAGCGCTCAACGAACAAGCGTCCAATAAAAATCACATCCCGGCAGGGGCCTCCGATCAGCAAAATGGATTGGGATCGATGCGTTCGTGGTAAAGTCACTCGACATATTCGGAACGCAAAGCGCACTCTTAGCAGAGAAAATAAGATCCGGCAGGGAGCTTCGATCTGTAGTTAAAGGAAGGGGATCAATGGATGCAGAACACAATCTCTCAAATGCAGGAAATGCTCATCGCTCGCAAAGCGTACACATCAATTTAACGCATCATCCAACTCCCGCTCGTGCTGATGGATAAATTCTGTGAGCGCGCTCGTTGCAGAATTAAGCTCGTTTGCACTGATCACCATTTTCTGTGCAATGTCCGGAAGCTCGACAGCCTTGATCAGTCCTCGCTCAAGCAATTGTGATAAACCCAATATTCTCGCGAGTGGACCCCGGATTTCATGTGATGTTCTATGGGCGATAGCCTCCAGGCCAACAAGTGCGCGCGCGTGAACGATCTCTAACGCCTTCCTCGCCGAAATCGGGATCGAGAGAAACAGAAAATACTCATGTGATCCATCCGTATCTTCTATTGGAACCGCAAGCATATCAACCCAAACCTCGGACTTGCCACGCGTTCGGGTTTTCACCTCCGAACGATAAGGTGCGCCCGCATCAAGAGCCGAAATCATCTCTGCGATCAGGGCCTCGTCATATTCCTTATGCAGATCCTTAATATTCCTGTTCACAATTTCCTCCATCCGATAGCCGAGAATGTCAAGACACTTTTGGTTAACAGACAATATCTTCCCACACTTGTCTGTAGTTACAGACATCAGGTGCTCATCAATAGCGCGCTTATGAACTCTCAGGTCTATGTTCTTTCGACGTATGGTCAAGTCAAGATCTTCGGTGCGCGCGAATAGTTGTTTGTTTGAATTCTCTAAACTCTGATTCATCGCAGCAATCTCTCCTACCGCAGCCCGCAAATCATTGGCATACTTGAAAGTAGTTGACCGGAACAACAAAAGCAGCGAGGCAACCCATACACCACAAAGGAATAAGAGCGCATTGTTCACCAGCAAATAAGGTGTACCTTCTTTTGGTATGAAGGGAACGCTGTTGTCAATAAACTCATAGAGCAGGTAATAGCCGCAGCAGGAGACGAATCCGATAATCATCGTATACCACCTTTCAAAAACGATGATGCTGCTGATCGCCAGCACAAGTAATACATACTCCGTCCCTGTCCTTCGATCTGATACAGCCAGAATGAATACCACTAGTTGGGTGACATGTATCGTCACGACACGCGCGGCACCGTAATGACGTTCATAATTCAGCAATATCACTACTGCGAGTACGGGCATGACGGCAAGCCCTTCAATAGCGCCAGCAGCTCCGATGGCTGTAAAGATGGCCACATAAAGAAGTGTAGCCCCTGCTCCAATGATTACGAGGCCATTTATTACATGCAGTCGCATTCGCTGCATGTGGCTCATCATGGGTGAGCCGCCTATGTTCAAAAGTTTTGGCCAGACGTTTGACAACGATTGATTCATTCAGTTTCAGTGTTCCGAAATAAAAAGTCAGCACCCAAGAAAAAATACCTGAGGGGAGCGGCGGTATCTGTCGGGTTAGCGCTGTGGCTTCCAATTCGCGTGCAACGGTTATCGCAAACATTTGCTACTTTTTCTTACTCATCACGACGCACGCGTTATCGTGAATGTTGCGCAATTTAGTCAACACAAAATAATTACAACCCTTCCTGTAAAGATTATCGTTCTCCTTCTCCTACTACTCGATGCATTATCTTACATGCCTCACGTGCAGGTCACCTCGGTACTGTGAGATTCAGCAAACGTCACCAGAACAAAACCACCCGTGTAACCGGACAACCAGTGACAGGTCATTTATTCCCTCTATTAGTTTTCAAAAGGATAAATAACTTTCCAATCCGTTGCCATGTCGGCTAAAAACCATCCCTTCTGATTGGCTTCATCCAACGCTTCGTTAAAGGTTCCAACGTGCGACTTTCTATCGTACGCCCACTCGCGCGTTGAATCCGTATGATGTACATACAGCTGAAAATTCTTTAATGGATTGGCATCAGACCATCTCATCATCTGCAGATCTCCGTCAGAATTGCCCGCAGAAAAAACAGGTTTACGTCCAATATAACGGTGAATACCCACGGGTTTACCATCCTTATCATCAATGAGATCAATCTCTGGAAGCCGCTTAAGCACGGGGTTACCGTTGTTGTATTCGTACTTGACTTTCACGCTGCTTCCGACAACCTGATCGCGCGGGATGTCGTATACGCGCTCAACCCATGGCCGCATGAATTCAATGCCACCACCAGAGACAATAAAAACTTTAAAGTCATTCTCTTCAAGATACCTTATCAACTCAAGCATGGGCTGATAGACAAGCTCAGCGTACAACTTCTTTTTTGTCGGATGCCGGGCTGTAGCGATCCAGTCCGTGACCAGCGTTTCAAATTCACTGGTCGTCATACCTACATGCGTCGTCATCATGATTTGAACAATACCCTTTTCACCCTGCTTCATCAATGCGGACATATCATTCTCAAGAAGGGCTTTAAAAGGTTGTTTGCTTTTCCACTCAGGATGCGCAGGTGCCATTGCCTTGATCCGGTCGATCGCAAAAAAGAACTGGAAATATATTGGCTGTTCCGACCATAATGTTCCGTCATTGTCGAAGGTGGCAATGCGATCGGGAACAGCAATAAAATTCTCACCCTCCTCATTTGTTACATCATCTACATACTCAATGATTGCACTCTTAACAGTACCGTTATTCCATGAGGGCAGCGGATCAAGCTCTGTGACAGGTTGAACGCCCGATGGTACTCCCTTCTTGCTATTTGCCGTGCATGAAGTCAGGAGTGACACAATTAGCAAAAGCCAAACAGGTCCACGAAGATTGCCGTAGTTTCGTTTCATAATCGTAACGTTAAACCAAGAGATATCTAAATCGGAGAACCGCCATCCACATTCGTGTTAAATACATACCTACATACTCCAGCCAAACCCTTTGACACAAGGACGAGCACAGTGTGGAAACTATGAAGTAAGTTAATGTAGTTTAATGATATTGGAAACTGCATCATCACCGAGTCCTCTACGTTAAGCATTCGCGTCGGGCGTGTCATTATATAAAGGGGAGCCAAATTGGCGATGCTTTAAAGCGTTACAACTTATAAAGTATATACTTGCTGGAAATGACATTCCGGGATGGTGCCACAGCGCTAATAAGATGCAATAGTTGCTGGTAACTCTTCCGGCACCTTTTCACCGTGAAACACGGTGTTTTACTTCTTGAAGGATAACTGATGACCTATAGCTAGATCTGCTAAGCATTCATGATCATTGGAATAAATCGCTGGCGCAACTCAAAGTTGGCGATGTTATCGAACGCACCGTGGCCGTCAACGCCAGGGGTACACTTCCGCAGTTCAACACCCAAGCGTCAAAGGAAATGGTAAATTTGAATTACAATACAATGATTTTTTTGCTGTATTCAAGTGTCTACAGGGAGTTTCCCCTGCTTACAATCCTCATCTTGGTAGGCCGCGACAATTTATAATCAACAGATCGTTGATTTACATGAATGCGTTTATTCACATAACCCTTTTTGTAGTCCGTCACTCTCGCCTCGAATTCAATCACGTCGCCAGTCGTTAAGGTTCCCAGCGCCTCGAATCCCCTGGTCATCGAAAACCAAAGATGGTCAGTCACAACTTTTCCGCTCTCATCTCTGATGTCCTTCAGCAGGATTGTACTTTCCGAATATCCCTTCCAATTGGTCTTCTTTCCCTCACGCTGATACACTCCCAAAAACTTCTTCCTGACATCATTGATACTTCGTAATCCTGTCCTCATGTATTCTCATTAATTGTTCGTAACGCCCTGTACCCGACGCAACATCTTAATCCGCTGCAATGTCTCCATTTGATCCCATGCGAGCTAATGAACACCTGAAAAAGTGCTTTTAAAAGCACCACACTCCTCATCCCTGTTCAATAGCACTACGATTGGATTAGATACCCAGGAGCCTGTTCTTACAGTCCAACCTCACCATCCGACAGTTCAGTAATCCTACGCGAATAAATCCCAACGCGCATACGACTTTAGACGTGTGATCACTATGATCGGCATGAAAACAACGATTACCCTTTTACTTATTTCTGTGACAACGTTTGGTCTGGCACAGGTACACATTTCAGGCAATGTTGTCAACGGAAAAGGTGAACCTCTACCCGGCGCAAACATAATATTGAAGGACACTTACGATGGCACAAGTTCGGGTGCAGATGGAACGTTTGCCTTCTCCACCGACGAGCAAGGCTCCCACGTACTGCTGATCACGTTGATCTCTTACGAGGTCATCACGCGGCCAGTCGAACTCAGTAAGGACATCAATATTCAGATCACCATGAAAGAGTCATTCAACGAACTCGAGGCAGTAGAAATATCCGCAGGTTCGTTCACCGCAGGCGATGAGAAACGCCGGACGATACTTCGCGCTGTCGACATCGCGACAACCGCCGGCGCAACTGCCGACATCGCAGGTGCTCTCAATACTCTTCCCGGCACAACCAAGGTTGGTGAAACGGGACGTCTTTTTGTACGCGGAGGCGACGATAGCGAAGCACGCACCTTCATAGATGGTATGCTGGTGATGAATGAATACAACGCCTCCGCTCCCAACACGCCTTCACGAACACGCTTTATGCCCTTCATGTTTAAAGGCACAAGCTTTAGCACCGGAGGCTATTCCGCGGAATATGGTCAGGCGTTGTCTTCTGCCCTGATCCTCAATTCAAAAGACAAGGCGGAAATGAATCAAACCGACATTGGAATTCTCTCCGTCGGTGCTGAAGTTGCCCACACACAGGTATTTGAAAAGTCGTCCGTAGGTGGCAAAGTTGCCTACACCTCGCTGGCACCATATTATGAGCTTGTCAGGCAACGTCTTGACTGGAACGATCCTTATACCTCGTTGGATGCCAATGCTGCATACCGCCAGCAGCTAGGTAACAACGGAGGCATGCTCAAATTCTATGGTAAATACAACAACGCTCAACTGTCGTACAGCCAACCTTCTATAGCCGACCCATCAAGCAAGTATATCTATGAAATCGACAATGAATATGCCTATGGCAACCTCGCCGCTCAATGTCCATTGAATGAACAATGGAGCCTTCGGGGTGGATTTTCCTACACACACAACGCGAACGATATACGCATCGGCGACGCCCCTATGCGCGAACAGGAAGACGGTCTACACGCTAAGGCAGTAGCCGAAGCCTCGATCAATGAAAAGACGGAACTTCGTATTGGCGCCGAAACTATTTCAAGGAACTACTCGGCCTCCCGAACGGAACTTATCACCGGGGGAGTTCAAAGGACCGTATTCAGCGAAACTATTACCAGCCTTTTCGGCGAAACCGAGCTCTATCTTTGCGACCGTATTGTTACGCGTATTGGCGCAAGAACAGAATACAATTCGTTGATCAATAAAGCCACCGTTGATCCACGCATATCTCTTGCATACAAGCCTTTCGATAAAGGCCAAATCTCCTTTGCTTACGGGATCTTCCGGCAAAGTACCAAAAATGAATACCTCCGCCTGAACACCCGCCTGAACAGCGAACGCGCCGAACATTTCATCATCAACTATCAGCTAACCACGAGCAACAGGACATTACGCGTCGAGGCTTATTACAAAAGATACTCCGGACTGACGAAATACACGCAGCTGGAGCCATCGCTCATCAACAACGACGGAACCGGGTATGCCACGGGGGCAGAGATCTTCTATCGCGACAACAAATCGATAAAGAACGCGGACTTCTGGATCTCCTACTCATTCCTCGACACTAAAAGAAATTATCTGAACTTCCCTTACAAAGCCACTCCATCATTTGCTGCGAAACACAACTTCTCTGTTGTTTACAAACATTTTATTACCAGGCTAAGGTCGCAGATTGGTGCCACTTACTCGTTCGCATCACCAAGATTTTACAATGATCCAAACCTCGATACTTTTAACAGCGAACGCACTCCTGCCTATCACGACCTGAGCGCAAACATCAGTTACCTTCCAAAGAACTGGATCATCATCTATGCCTCCTGCACCAACCTACTGGGGCGCGACAACATCTTCGGCTACGAATACAGCACTGTTCCTCGTGCCGACGGCGTGTATGCCGCCCGTGCTGTGACACAGCCTGCAAAACACTTCATGCTCATCGGTGTCTTTCTGACGATTTCAAAGAATAAATCTGTTAATCAACTACCTAACCTATGACTTACTACGACCGGCAGATAATAGAACACACATTCATGGTTGCAGACATTCATTTAATGACACTTTATCAACCAGGACCACAATAGCAACTACGGTCCCAATAGAGCAGGCAACCATCATCTGACAAAGCGATCAACAACGCCTTACTGACAACCAGTAAACAATTATTGTAACACAAACCATTCAAATTATGAAAACGATCCTAACCACCGTACTCCTACTAAGCACATTCCTTGTGCAAGCACAGGACAAGTATACCAGCGCGATGCTGAAACAGATCGACGCCCTCTACAAGTCCAGAACACCCGAAGAATATCAGGCATCCATCAACTCATTTGACCGGATTGCTGCTGCCGAAAAGAATAAGTTTGAGCCATACTATTATGCTGCGTTTGGAAACATCATGATGGCTGTAAACGAAGCAGCGCCGGCCAAAAAGGATAGCTTTCTTGACCTCGCTTCCACAAACATCGACAAGGCCAAGGCAATCAAACCAAATGACTCCGAGATCATCGCACTGGAAGGCTTCATTCACATGATACGTGTTACCGTCGATCCACAATCGCGCGGACAGGAATATTCCGGCAAAGCATTCACCGCATTCAACCAGGCTGTTGCTCTGAATCCCGAGAATCCGCGGGCACTTGCACTACTGGGACAAATGCAGCTGGGAACAGCCAGGTTCTTCAACAGCGATTCAGCAGAGGCATGTGCCACTTCTGGAAAAGCACTCGAGAAGTTTGCGTCCTACCAGCCGAGCAGCAATCTGGCCCCGCACTGGGGAAAAGTCATAGCCGAAGAAGTGAAGGCGTCATGTAAATAATTGTAGCCGAAGTTGAAACAATCAGGGCGGCGAATTATCATTACAGAAGGTTGTATCGTTGCGATTCGTGCAAGGATACAGCCATCTGAATTAACTCTATTTTAAGAATACATGCAGGCATTAAGTTGGCAAGTATTGACCCGCGAGATAAAGTTTCTCGCAGGCATAGCGGTAATCAGCGTAGCTCAGACCTGGTTCAACTGCCAGCGATGCCATGCAGATCCCCGGTCGTACGCCCTGGTGAGTTTCTTTAGCTTTTGCATCTGGATCTTGCTCTGGCGTGGCAACTCCTGGATGACAGATTACATCGATGCGCGCATTCCATGGCTAAAGGAGCCAGTAAAAAGATTGGCATTCAGCGTCGTCACCACTATTGTGTATACGGTTGGCGTCGTCCTGCTGTTGATGTATGTCTTCCGACTTGTATTTGACTTTACTTTCGGGAACGCATTGCAGTATACGCTGGTGTATTCTACGGTCATTACACTGATCGTTTGCCTGTTCCTCCATGGCCGCGCATTCTTCCTGAACTGGAGCAAGGTTGAACTTGATGCAGAGAAGCTGCGAAACGAAAATCTTACTGCCCGATACGAAGCTCTGAAAGGGCAACTCGATCCTCACTTTCTTTTCAACAGTCTGAATGTATTGACGAACCTCGTGTATCAGAGCGCGGATCAATCGGCCGCATTCATCAAACAACTCTCAGAAGTATATCGGTATGTGCTCGATATTCGTCATAAGGAATTGGTATCGGTAGAGGAAGAGATGAAATTCGTTGAGTCCTATTTATATCTGAATAAAATCCGGTTTGGTGATAAGCTCCGTTTCGTAAACAAATTGAACGACACAACTGGGAACGTACCTCCGCTGGCCATTCAAATGCTTGTTGAAAACGCCATCAAGCACAACGTGATTTCGGAAGACGATCCACTGACAATTTCGATCTCAAGATTAAACGACACAATAGCAGTTGAAAACAATCTGCAACGCAGATACACGAGTGAGCCCCACGCTTCCGGTATAGGGCTTGATAACATTTCAAAACGATACGAAATGCTAACGAACAAAAGCATCGTTGTCGAGGAAACTCCAGGCGCTTTCAAAGTCATGATCCCAATACTTCAACTGGCATGAACATACTGATCATCGAAGATGAACCGCTGGCCGCACAAAGACTCGGATCGCTGATCACCGAGCTAATGCCTCACGCAACGGTATTGCAAACCATCGACTCGATCAGGAAATCGATTCAGTGGTTAAATCAAAACGATCATCCGGAACTGATCCTCATGGATATCCACCTGGCTGACGGCATCAGTTTCGAAATATTTGAAAAGTGTACCGTAGCCTGTCCGGTAATATTTACAACGGCCTACGACCAATATGCGCTGAAGGCGTTCAAGGTGAACAGCATCGACTACATTCTTAAACCTGTAGATAAATCCGAGTTGGCACAAGCTTTAAAAAAGTTTGAGTCTTCGAGAACGATGCAAACAAGTCCCGACTTGCTGGCAAGCATCAACTCCACCATGCGTATGCTTATCCGTCGTTACAAAGAACGCTTCATTATAAAGGTGGGCGATAAGCTCAGATCGATTGAAGTAAGTGATGTACAATTGTTTCTGAGTGCAGAGAAAACAACCTTCGCGCAAACATCGGATGGACGAAAACATGTATTGGACCAGCCGCTCGACGAAATCCAGGAATTGCTTAATCCTGAGCAATTCTTTCGTATTAATAGAAAATACATCGTGGCAATTTCAGCGATCCGCGACATCAACAGTTACACCAATAGCCGGCTCAAGCTATCACTGAAAATCAATCACGACGATGATGTGATTGTTGCCCGGGAAAGAGTAAACGATTTCAGGGCCTGGCTAGACCGATGATTGCACGAACCACATTACATGATGACAGACGATGTCAGAATGTTTCAGATGCGGCAAGGTAGAAACCAGATGACTTATCACCAAAGCCAAAGTCGATAGCAAGATTGGTACGGGTCTTTTTGTCAACCATCACCCTAAGGCCCAGGCCATAACCGGGTTTCACAGACTCAAACAAGTCCAGTGACTGCGTTGGGTTGCTGGCTGTAGTTGCATTGAGGAACAAAACTCCACCCAATATTCCCGTACACTGTGAAATAGGAAAACGATATTCTGCTTCGCCGTACACCATGTTATTCCCGCGGAATCGTCCCTGCGTATAGCCACGGGAGCTTCTGCTCCTTTGATCATACGCTGTTGCCGGGAGGATCATATAAGGGAATTCCCCTTTGGGCGAGAAATTCGCGAGCACCCAAAATGCCACCAGATGTCTTGGATAACGAACAGATAAAGGATGAAAGCTCCTCCACTCCAGTGAAAGAAAGTTTGCGTTTGTCTTGTTGCCCAGAAACTTGAACGAACCGCGCCAGCTAACCATAAGAAAGTGTCCGCGGTATGGATTGATCATGTTGTCGCGCGTGTCTGAGATGATGTTTATGTTCAACGCCGATGAGTAGTACTTCGTCGTACTGAAGCCATAGTACTTGTTGTAAGCATAGTGACTGGTGATGAGCGTATCTCCAGGTGACAGACTTAACTTTTGATCGTCGATATTGAAGTAATAATCCAGGAAGTAGCCTACTCCCATATAGAACGACTTCCCAATTCTGTAAGACGCCGATTGATACAACCGTGCAAAGTTGAAGTTAATTGGCTGTGCCAGCGAATCGAGTGATGTCTCCATCCCCAGAAGGTTAAACTGATAGTCGACAATTCCGCCCGTGGGCGCATTCGTGCCCAGCCCATACGTAGGTTGCGAGAATACAAGGTATCTCCAGTCGCCTGTAAAGAAGATCTTGTTGTTCTTTGTATACACGCTGTTCTTCAAAAGATACAACTGCTGGCTTTTCGTCGTGAACTGCGCGCTGCCTGATAACAGCGAATACTTGGTAAAGTCCTGTCCTAGTTTAAAGGCATATTGTCCGCCGAGACCTACCATAAATCCGGTTGCAGGATTGGATCCAATGATTGGAATGAGCAGGATCGAACCCTTCTTGTCGACTTTAACAGGAAGTTTCAGCGCGGTGCGTATTAGATCGCTTACATCCTGCTGAACGCATGTTGAATCAGTGGTGTTAACCAGTTCCTGTGCACACAGAGACGATGTCGTGAAGACGCAGACCAGGACCAATCGAGTCAGACGATCAACCGGTGCAAATTGGCGCTTGTGAGAGGGTGCCTTCATAAACCGGTCAGACGTCATTGCGCGGTACGATTCTTCGTTCGCGCGCTGGACCATCGTGTCCGTTTACAAAGATAGACGCGCCGTTACTAAACCACAAATTGAGGCCTGCCTACTTTGTCAGCTTCGACTGTGCGCAATTTATAGCACCCGTCTGGAGTCAGGTCAATAATCCCACAATCGTCCGGACGGCAATACGTACTTTCGCAACAAGTCACTCCGCGCTTCAAATACGCCAAGGCTCCTACACTTCATCGCCATTGCTCACCACGCCATGCCTAAAAATCAAAAGTCATAGTTAAATCCATCCCGAAATTCGTATACTCGTGAAACACTAAACCTCTTTTCCGACATCCGTAATAAACGAAGAGGTTATCGTACGCATGAAAAGATTCAACATAAATTTACTCC
>Ga0247822_10003070_pt1 | contig 10849 bp, 6 predicted proteins | sample 13C_Cellulose_Da_FD_192423 | JGI IMG/M metagenome (GOLD analysis project Ga0247822, IMG submission 192423) | Soil microbial communities from agricultural site in Penn Yan, New York, United States - 13C_Cellulose_Day30 | ecosystem: Environmental > Terrestrial > Soil > Agricultural land | place... | reverse complement strand
GGGGTACTAACAACCTCTCGAGCACGGTATGGTGGGATGTTGACTAACAGATAGTTTGGTTGGGAACCTGCAGCCCGGTGTGCTTGTCACATCGGGCTGCCCCACTGATTCGTTCTTTGAAATACTTGTTACTCCACAACAATTTCATCCACCAACATATTTGCAGCACGGCCAGCGCCAGGATGCCAGTCAGGAGTGTTACCAATAGTGTATGCAATCACTTTCACAAACCGTGCATCGCGCACTGCAAATTCAGATGCAAAGTCCCGAACACGGCCCCCATACTGATCGATGGGTAAGGTGTTCATAACGGTGGCAGCCAATTCATACTTCACACCATCAGTTGACGTATAGTATTCGACTTTCTTCGGCAGCAGACGGAGCCAGAATCCATATTGATAGAAAGATGATTCTATTCGACGCACCGGCTTCGACGCTTCCAGGTCAATAATAAGTTCCAGATTTTCTTTACCTCCAACTGACAACCAGTTATAGTCATAATCCTGGGCACCACGGAATCCATCGGTCAGCATCGATGCTGCAGTCGCAGGAAGCGTGCTACCATTGGGCTTGATAAAGGTTACTTTCTTTCCATAGGCGAGGTGTTCATTCATACCCTGAGATAGCGTCTTGTAAAACGCGGACCTGTATTCTTCAGGCGTACAGCTCCATTCTTTCAATTGGGTGACACCTTGGCGTAAACACAGATCGGTGAACGGATCGATAAGCTGTCGCATCGAGAGCTTTGCTTTCCATTGGCCATTCGTTTTCTCGAAGATGCCATGTTCTCCGATATAGTTTTTCTTGGCTTGCTCGAGTGTAGCATAGACCAGGGGTTGACGTGCAATCTTTACCCTTTCAAGGAGGATGGAATCCTTTTGAACGGCCCGCTCTGCATCGTCAAACAGCTGGCCATAACGAACCATAAGCGAAGGCGTCAGGTAGCTGGTTGAGGCTTCATTCGGTGTTCCAAATATGCGCAGGGGTTTGCCTGATTGAAGCAACGCTTCCTTCATTTCATCGATGTACGTTCTGATGGGCTTCGCTGCAGCGCCGTAATAGCCTTGGAGAAAGTCATTCATGAGCGCGTTGATATCAATGTCGGGATTCCACATCAGCTTTGATATCATATACGCACGAAGCTCTGCGAATTCTCCACCAACTTCGCGATTACCCTGTTCAAACATGGCGTTCACACCGTTACGCACGAAGAACTGAAGGTTAGGCTGCAACACGTGCAGGTTAGGGAATGGACTCACGAGGTGATTAAACTGAATAACGTAGTCCCAAATGATGATGTCTTTTGCAATCTTACCCCAGTCCTTCACGTCCTGAACAAAGTCTGCGCTGTGCGGATCTTGTTCCAGTGGCTTATCGCGGTACGCTTCGATACTGCACAACATGATATTCACATTGTCTCTCGGCTTCAGCGTCTTGGGTGCATGGCGTCCGTATTCATAGGCAAGGGTTGAGATCATTTTATCAGGGAATGCGTCTGCAACCTGGTTTACAAACTGTATGATAGAACCAGAAGGTGATCCCTCACGATCGTCAATCGCCTTGCAATTGTCACACGTACAATAGTCGCGGTTATCATTCTGACTGACGGACCAGTAATAGGCCGTCGGATTTTCTGCAATTTTCCTGCGCAGACTTTGAATGGTTAGTTCCAGCACCGCCTTATTGGTCAGACATAACTGAGTCGGTATACGCGCACCTTTTACCATAGCGAAGTATTCCGGATGTTCGCTGTAAAATGTCTCAGGAGGCACGAGTGCATTGAACGTGTGTACGAACATGCCCCAGTTCGGCCTTTCACCATTGGGTCCATGATCAAGCTTGTGCCATTCGGTATAAGCAGGTTCCCAGGAACCGCGGTAATGCGTGTCGCGAAATCCGATGGCAGGAATTTGTTTATCCTCTTTGATCAGCGGTATTGCCACGCGATCTGTTTTGGGGATCACTTTAGCCGTTGCCGTGTACATCCGGCAATTGAGATATGACTCCAGAAAAGAGTACACTCCGTAGAGCGTGCCTTTCTCACTTCCACCGGCAATGATGAGTCGGGAACTGTCGGTCTTGATGACAAATCCATCTTCTCTTAGCTCATTGAGATTGATGTTTGTTTTCAGTTCGTCCAGACGTTCATTCTGGCCCATGACAATTTCATATGGTGACCGTGATCTGCTAGCCTTTACAATGGGAAGCGCAGCTCCGGATATTTCCAGGAGATGGGCCTGCAGTACCTCCGCCGCCCGGCTTTCATCCGGAGTAGACGACGAAGGAACGACAATTCGATAGCGTGATTGTTTGCTCTCAGTCAGAACGAGTTCTGACGGTACAGGCAGTGTGGACTTTTTCGCCTTCTTCTTCTGCGCGATTGTTGGCGCGATAGAAGAGATAAAGAGAATAAGAAATACCAGGAAGCGCGTAGACATCCGGGAAGAAGGACAAGACATGATCATTTTAGTTCGCGTTGTTTGTGGGGATGCATTGACTTAATGTCAAGGTGATGTTATCTGATGCCGCAGGGAAAAGCAAGTGCTTTTATATGTGGTACCATTCTATTTTTGTACAGCCGATGTTATGGAGTTGCAGCAATGACAACACCACGCGAGTGAAAGCAAGTACATCGATCTCAAAGCACACGCGCACACTTTTCTTATTTTTCCATGAGCGGATAGAGGCCAGAGAGCATTATCTTGAGTTTGAACTATATTTGAGCTGTTTCTTAAACACGACCTATGCTTAATCGAAGGCAACTTATTCAAAGACTTTCAGGTGTTCCAATTGTTGGCGGATTACTGTCCGCTATACCGGCAGCCAACGCGTTTGGTGCGCCAAAGAAAGAAGCACCGAAACGTGATCTCTTCAAAGAACTTGGCGTTCGCACATTTATTAATGCGGCCGGCACGCTTACATACATGACAGGCTCCCTGATGCACGACGAAGTGCTCGATGCCATTAACTATGGAGCAAAAGAATTTTGCCTGCTCGATGAATTGCAGGATAAGGTAGGAGAGAAGATTGCAAAGATGGTGCACGCCGAATCAGCCGTTGTCACATCTGGTGCGTTCTCTGGAATGACTCTCGGCTTAGCGGGAATTCTCACCGGCATGGACGAAAAGAAAGTGCGTGCGCTGCCTCACATCGAGTACACGGGAATGAAGTCCGAGGTGATTTGTCAGAAGGGACACGACATCGTGTACAACCAGGCGCTGACCAACACGGGATGTAAAATGGTTATCGTCGAAACTGCTGAGGATGTAGAGAAGGCAATCAACGAGCGAACAGCATTGATGCACTTTCTGCATATCAATTCCGACCAGGGTAAGATCCAACATGAGGAATGGGTTGCTCTTGGAAAGAAGCATAACATTCCGACTTCAATTGATATCGCAGCGGATGTACCACCGGTTTCAAATCTGTGGCGCTTCAATGATATGGGCTTCGACTTTGTTGTGATTTCCGGAGGCAAGGCCATCCGCGGTCCTCAGAGTGCGGGTATACTCATGGGAAGAAAGTCAATTATTGCAGCAGCACGTCTGTCGATGCCTCCGCGTGGATACAACATTGGACGCGGAATGAAAGTGAACAAAGAAGAAATCCTCGGCATGTATGTTGCTCTTGAACGATACATTAATCAGGACCATGACAAAGAGTGGAAGGAATGGGAGGCTAAGATCGCGTTGATTGAAAATACCGTCAAGGCTGTTCCCGGTGTCAACACAGAAGTTCATGTGCCCCCTCTTGGAAATCATACTCCGACATTGCGTATAGGCTGGGACGCGGACAAAGTTAAGCTTACCGATAAGCAGCTGCGCGATGCATTAAGACTTGCAAATCCGTCCATTGAACTGGGCGGCGGCCCCCCCAACTCAGTAAGCGTCACTGTATTCATGCTTAAACCAGGGCAGGAAAAGATTGTAGCGGCGCGTCTGAAGGAGGAATTATCGAAGGGATTGTCCTGAGTAAAACAATGCCATGGGTTGACTTCACAAGTCTTTCCATAATGAGAAATGGAATCACATCAACAATAAACTTTAAACGTTAAACGCTCACTATTATGAAAACGGAAAGAAGATCCACGCTGAAAAAACTATTCGCGTCTGCCGCAGCCCTGGTGGGTCTGGGCACGGTGTCCGGACATGCTGCCAGCGCTGCACCGGAAAAAGAAGTATTCAATGTGGTGAAAGACGATCAGGACGTGCCTCTGTTCTCGGGCTCTACAAAGTTCGGTAACCTGGTGTTTATAGCGGGCAAGGGTGCACACTTTGAAGGAGATATCACGGCTCACACCAAGCACGTACTTGACGAACTGGAAAAGGAATTGATTAAGGCAGGCTCTTCGATGCAAAAGGTTCTCAAATGCAGCGTGTTCCTCCATGACCTGAATGACTACAAGGCCATGAACGAAGCATACAAAGGACGTTTTGGAAGCAAGCCTCCGGTTCGTACAACGGTTGCCGTATACGGTGGTGTTCCAGGCGATTCGCTGGTGGAGATCGATTGTATCGCATACATCTGATCAGTGGGACATCGCGCCAGCATATGGTGCGTCCATAGGTTTTTACGAAGCGCAGTCACGTCTTAACTGATCGGTCTGCCGGTTAATAATTAATATCATCAATATCTGAACCCTTTTTATTTACAATGCTTGCTTCACGTCAACAGACTCCTAAGTCGCGCGTCATTGCCACCCTTTTAATTGCCGCATTGCTTGGCAATTTTTCGCTTTTCGCGCAGGATTATACTTTGGTCATAAAGGGTGGCCATGTAATCGATGCAAAAAATAACATCAACGAAGTGATGGATGTCGGCATCAAAGACGACAAAATTGTTCGCGTGGCTAAAAATATCGATGCCAGGGGAGCTCAGGTCGTAAATGCCAAAGGCCTTTATGTAACGCCTGGTCTCATAGATATCCACTCTCATAATTTTTATGGCACCACGGAGGATCATTATTTGTCAGATGGCTATGTCGCCGTGGCACCGGATGCATTCACCTTTCGTTCCGGCGTGACAACGGTTGCTGATGCCGGTGGCGCAGGTTGGAAAAACTTCAACCAATTCAAGAATCAAACCATCGATCATTCCGATACGCGCGTATTTTCTTTCCTCAATATCGTGGGCGAAGGAATGCGTGGAGGGGCCTGGGAACAGAACCTGCATGATATGGATGCCAAGATGACGGCCTCCGTTATCAAAGCTCACAAGAATGAAATAGTGGGAATCAAGGTGGCTCATTATATGGGCGCCGAGTGGGAGCCTGTGGATCGCGCTGTCGAAGCAGGAAAGGAAGCTAATGTACCGGTGATGATCGACTTCGGCGGAAACACTCCTCCGCTGTCCATTGAAGATCTCTTTATGAAGCACCTTCGTCCAGGCGACATTTTTACACATTGCTTTGCCCAGTTGTCATCACGCGAAGCGATTGTTGACGAACAGGGGAAATTAAAGCCGTTCATCGTGGCGGCACAAAAGCGCGGGATCATCTTTGATGTCGGACATGGGGGAGGAAGCTTCCGCTTCAGCCAGGCAATACCGGCATTGAAAGCTGGCTTCATTCCCAATACAATAAGCACAGATCTTCATACCGGTAGCATGAACGCGGGTATGAAGGACCAGCTGAACATCATGTCCAAGTTTATCAACATGGGTATGACTGTACAACAGGTAATGGCTGCTTCAACATGGCACCCGGCCAAGGTTATTAAGCATGAGGAATTGGGAAATCTGTCGCCCGGAGCAGTGGCTGATGTGGCTGTGTTTAGCTTGCAGAAAGGTAAGTTCGGTTTCATCGATTCCGGGGGATTCCGTATGGATGGTGAACAGAAACTGGAGACAGAACTTACGGTAAGGGCAGGAAACGTCGTTTGGGATTTGAACGGGATATCACGTCCGAGCTGGAAGTAGGTTTCGGTGTGGCTACATAAGGAAGTCCACGGGCACATAAACTGCACGCTGCGTTCTTAAATAGAAAAGGCTGGATCAACCAGCCTTTTCTATTATTAAACAATTTCAAATCTCTCCTGTATGTCCTGAATGGCTGCCTATGTATACTTAGGAGCTATTTCAAGTGTACGCTCGTCGTACTTCAAACCATATTGTGCGAGCACGTCCTCAGGAACGCCATCCCATTGATTCGGTCTGTTACCCACGTAACCAAGATCGTCAATACCGATCTTGCTCGTAAAGAAGCCACAGGCGGTCAGGTCGCGCATCGTGTTGAAGAATGCAACGCCTTGCTGCATTTCAGGTTTAGCCTTCGCAGGGTACGCTATTTCATCCACAATCTCGAGCTGTTGCTGTGCCGTACAGGATGAAAAGTCAGTATTGAAGCGACGCATGCATTGCAGGTCAAGCCACTTGATACCGCCGCGTATAGGCGTCTGGTAATGCGGCATGTCCTTCACGATAAATTCAATGAAGGCGGGTACGCCAGCTTCGGTCGCGCTGCCCGATTTGTCATCCTTCGGGATTATAATGTCAGACAACACACCGATGGTCTTCATCTCGTGTTCGTCGAAGAACTTTTCGGCCTGAAGCTTTTGATCACGCGCCAGTTCGTCAGGGGTACGATCAATAGTTGCTGCTGCTGGTGCCTCGGCAGCCGGCTTGTCAGTCTTGGGTTCACACTGAACCAGGAGGCCTGCTCCTGCAGTACCGAGGGCTAATCGCTTAAGGGATTCTCGTCTGTCCATATTGCCTTTAAATTACGGAAACTTCGTGACTAAATGTTCTGTTTTTTGAGCTCATCAATGATGTATTCTGAAGCACGCATCGACAGTGCCAGGATCGTCCAGGTGGGGTTCTTGTCTGCCTGAGAAACAAATGGACCGCCATCGACAATGAACAGGTTCTTGCATTCATGAGCCTGGTTGAACTTGTTCACCACCGACTTCCTGGGATCGTCGCCCATACGCGTGGTACCCACTTCGTGGATGATGCGACCGGGCGCCGCCAAACCGTAATCATTCTCCGGACCATCCTTCCCCCAGGTAACAATACCACCGCTGTTCACAATGATCTCTTCGAATGTTTCCTTCATGTGCTTCGCCTGCTTCACCTCCTGGTCACTCCATTTGTAATGGAAGCGCAGCACGGGGATACCGTACTTGTCCACAGTATTCGGATCGATTTCGCAGTAGTTTGTTTCACGGGCGATCGCTTCTCCGCGTCCTGACATACCAAATGACGCACCGTAGTAATAGCGGTAATCGTCTTTAAGCGATGCACCATAACCACCCGCTTCTTTGGTCTTGCCATCGCGCCCCGGATACTTGCCGTTCGTGCCTTGCATACCAAAGCCAAAGCCATATCCTGGCATACCCATGCCGCCATAGTATTCAATGTGATACCCCCTTGCAAAGTCGAGCTTCTTGTTATCGAGCCACCAGGGCGTGTACACGTGCATACCACCTACGCCATCTTCATTGTACCGCTTTCTGCCGATGAGATCGGGGAGGATACCTCCCATATCAGCACCGGTCGAATCGTGCAGGTACTTGCCCGCAACATTGCTGGAATTCGAAAGCCCGTTGGGGTGCTGTTTTGATTTGGAGTTCAGGATTAATCGCGCAGACTCGCATGCACTCGCAGCGAGTATAACGACTTTCGCATCCACTGTGTAATCCTGCTTGTCGTCTTTGTTCACGAACGAAACGCCCGTTGCCTTGCCCTCGCTGTTCGTGAGAACTTCGCGCACCATCGCATTGGGAATGATATCGACATTACCGGTCTCAATCGCTGGCTTCACGAGCACTGACGAGGAAGAAAAATCGGCGTGTACTGTACATCCGCGATTACATTGCGAGCAATAGAAACACTGACCCCTCGAGTCATTGATCTTCTTTGTGAGGATCGACAATCGGGAGGGGATGACAGGGATATTGATCTTCTTGGCTCCGCGCATGATGAACATTTCATGCAGGCGTGGTTTAGGGGCAGGAAGGAAAATTCCGTTTGGTTCATTCGGCATGTCTTCCTTTGAACCGAAAACGCCGATCAGTTTATCGACTTTATCATAGAACGGGGCCACATCATCGTAGCCGATCGGCCAGTCGTCGCCGAGGCCGTCAACACTTTTATGCTTAAAGTCACGGGGACCAAAACGAAGCGAAATACGACCCCAGTGATTGGTACGACCGCCTACCATACGTGACCTGAACCAATCGAATTGAGTTCCGTCTTTGTGCGTATAAGGCTCGCCGTCCAGCTCCCAGCCGCCATAGGCAGCATCGAAGTCGCCAAAATGCCGATACGGGCTACTCGCTCCCCGGCGCTTTGATTCCCAGGGCCATTTGAGTTGCGTTACATTCTTTGCGGGATCATATAGAGGCCCCGCTTCCAGCAACACGACCTTTAGTCCGGCATTTGCCAGTACATATGCGGCCATACCACCACCTGCACCGGAACCAACAATGCAGACGTCATACGATTTCTGTGTCTTCTTAATTTGAAAATCTGCCATAGGGATTGTTTACGTAGTGGCAAGAAACGGTCACCATAAAGAGCCAGTAACTTCCGGCTACCCATGCCTTAAATGCTCAATACGGTCGGAAATTTAACCTTTTCGGGACAACGGCGCAGCCTTAGTTTACAATTGTGTGCTTTTTCTTCAACGAATGGTGCCAGTCAGCGGTAGATGTGGGAAATCACCGGATACAGGTTATGATGCGGCTCCAGATTTATCCGATTCTATGACCCGCGCTTCGCAATGCAGTGATAGTGCCGTGCTTTCGTGCGTGCCTTCGGTTAACATCTGCCATTCAATTTTTCCTGGCTATATTCCTTTCAACCATATCAGCGACCTTCCTGTAACCATTACAAAATCCAGGAGTATCTACCACGTTCAATAAGCAAAAACCTGAACTGAACGATTGAACACTCCGCAGCCGGCCGGATGATGTATGTTATGCTGGAGCGGGCAACCAAAATGTTGAACAAGCAATCAACCCACTATGTTTAGAAACTATTTCGTATCCGTATGGCGCTACATTGCGAGGAATCGTTTTTTTACTGCGATTAATATCCTTGGCCTGGTGCTGGGCATGACCGCCTTTATGCTGATCACGCAATTCGTGGTGCACGAGTTTGGTTACGATAAGTTCTGGACCAATAGTGACAGGATTTATCGCGTACAGCTCGACCGTTATGATCGTGGCGAACTCAGCACACGTTGGGCATCCGGAGCGAATGGCCTGGGTCCCGACCTCAAGGACAATTTCCCTGAAGTGGAGGCGTACGTTCGCCTCATCGGCAGCAACTCCTTATTGTCGTATGGCGATTTATACTTTAAAGAGGATAACATCTATTATGCAAGCCAGGATTTCTTCAAGGTGTTTGGTATCAAACTCCTCGAGGGCACTGACTCAATTGCATTAAAAGGCTTAAACAGGATCGTATTATCAAGATCGTTAGCAAAGAAGTACTTCCGCAATGAAAGTCCGGTTGGAAAGACCATGCGTAACAATGGTGCCACCGAGTTCCTGGTCACCGGTGTATTCGAAGACATCCCTGCAAATTCACATATGTCAATTGACGCTCTCCTGTCGTTTGCAACCTATGCGAAACTTACCGGCCGTGACAACGAGGACGCTATGCGCGAGTGGCAGTGGGACGGTTTCTTCACCTACCTGCTGCTCGACAAGAATGCAGATCCCCACGACCTGGAGGCAAAATTTAACAAGTATGTTCTTAAATATCTCGGCGATAAATACAAGGACTTTAGCGCCAGCATGGTCCTGCATCTGCAGTTTGTATCTGACATCCACCTGGATTCAGATTTCATCGGAGAATTCAAGCGGAACGGAAACAGAGACACCACCTACTTCCTTCTGGTAGTGGCCATGCTCACTATCGTGATCGCCTGGATCAACTACGTCAACCTTTCCACAGCAAAGTCTATTGAGCGTGCACGCGAGGTCGGCGTAAGGAAAGTCATGGGGAGCTTCAGAATTCAGTTGATACAGCAATTTCTGTCGGAGTCCCTGCTGTTGAATGTAGTGGCCGTAACGTTGTCAGTTGCGGCAGTTGCCTTGCTAACCCCGTGGTTCAGTGATCTCACAGAGCGTCCACTTGATTACATTCTGTTTCGTGAGCCAATCTTCTGGGGTTCTATGTTACTACTCGTAATAGCCGGCGCATTGTTGTCCGGGTTGTATCCGGCTTTCGTTTTGTCGTCCTATAAACCGGTTGAAGTATTGAAGGGACGGTTCAAGAACACGCATACCGGTGTAGTCTTCCGGAAGGTAATGGTGATCACACAATTTGTTGCATCGCTCACCCTCATCATTGGCACCTTTACTGTATATCAGCAGCTGTCTTTCATGCGTAGTCAGAAGCTTGGGATCAACCTTGATCAGACACTCGTGATGCGTTCTCCTAACATCGTAGTGGACTCGCTTTACGGCAATCGTTTCAGGGCATTTAAACGTCAGATCGGTCAGCATGCGGAAGTGGTGGCCATGACAGGATCAAGTTCAATTCCAGGATCATCACCGGACTGGAACGCCGGAGGCATCCGGCGTCTCAGTCAAACGGACGATGAACAAAATCAATATCGGGTGATTATGATGGACGAAGATTTTATTCCCATGTATGGACTCGAGGTTGTCGCAGGCCGTCCGTTCTCCGGGGAGGTGAAGAATGAATATCAAAGCCTGATGCTGAATGAATCGGCAGTAAAACTAATGGGTTTCGACAACGCTGAGCAGGCCATCGACGATCACGTGTATTTCTGGGGTGACACGTTCCGCATTGTAGGAGTCGTTAAGAATTATCGACAGGAGTCACTGAAGAAGTCATTCGAGCCGTTGTTGTTCCGTTACAGCGATGCGCCCGGAGG
>Ga0247822_10003068_pt1 | contig 10850 bp, 9 predicted proteins | sample 13C_Cellulose_Da_FD_192423 | JGI IMG/M metagenome (GOLD analysis project Ga0247822, IMG submission 192423) | Soil microbial communities from agricultural site in Penn Yan, New York, United States - 13C_Cellulose_Day30 | ecosystem: Environmental > Terrestrial > Soil > Agricultural land | place... | reverse complement strand
GTCTAGAAGACATAATAATTCGATCCTCAGCCCTCCTCCCTTTTTTGCCAGCATCTGTCATAGCAAACCTGTAGCGCTCCCCTGGGTGTTACTCCTCAGGACGCCTGAGTATTTTTACTCTCCCGACTTTTTTGCCAAAGCTCCACACTGGGTCCCAATGACGGTACCCTTCTCCAGGGTGTATTACCGGATGTAAGAAGCAAGGAACTTTCACCATACAGGCACCGCTTTGTGCCCATCATGACAAATCAGGTAATGACTCAGACAAACACCAGGACTATGAACGTACATACCAAAATTAACCCGATTGTGTTCCATAAAATCCGTGATTACGTGTACACCACCGCGGGCATTATTATTGGGGCAGATAAGACAGCAATGGTGACTGGGCGCCTGTGGCGTCGTTTGGAGTTGCTGGGACATAAGGATTACGAAACCTATTTTAGTTATGTATCCAGTGCGGCCGGTGTGCAAGAGCGCAACACCATGTTGGATTTGTTGACGACTAACGAAACCTATTTTTTTCGCGAACCGGCGCATTTTAATTTTCTGCGCGATGAAATAATTCCGCAGCAGGGCCATCGTAGAATGCGCGTCTGGTGTGCAGCCGCATCGACTGGCGAAGAGCCACACAGCATCGCAATGGTATTGGCCGATACCCTGGGTAAATGCGATTGGGATATTTTAGCCACGGATATTTCCGGCAAAGTATTGGAGCATGCACGCAAGGGGGTGTATCGCGCCGAGCGTATTAATCACATCCCGCAGGATTATTTAAAAAATTATTGTCGCCGTGGAATTGGTGAATACGAAGGTATGTTGGCGGTAGTGCCTTCGCTGCGTTCACGCATTACGTTTGAGCAGCACAATCTGCTGCATCCACGTAAAACCAATGAACAATTTGATGTTATTTTTTTGCGCAATGTGTTGATTTATTTTGATAACGTAACAAAACAAAAAGTGATCGAGAATATGCTTCAGTCACTGCGCCCGGGTGGATGGTTAATTCTGGGACATTGCGAAAGTTTGCAGGGGTTGAATCTTGGCATCAAAGCGATAAGCCCATCGATTTATCGCAAACCTGCCACCGATGTGCCTGCATTTAAGCGTGTCGCGAGTTAAAAGCACGGTAGGGTCGCGCGCATGTGATTGCGGTTAAGTCATGTAGTTATTATTCTCCGCTTCTCGAAACCAGTGAACGACATATGATTTTACTTAATACCTCTATCAATCAAATGGCGCCGCTCAGCCTGCATAATAATATTCAGCAGCAAGGCGTGATGGTGGTTGACGATAGCAGTATGCACAGATACAGCGCGCATTTGTGTCTGCGTACATTTGGCATTAGCCAGGTTTATGAAGCAGCTAATGGCAAATTGGCGCTTGAGCAGCTTGCACAACTGCCACAAATGCCGGCGGTGATGTTGCTGGATTTGGAAATGCCGGTAATGGACGGCATCGAAGTATTGCAACAACTATCCAAGCTGCAAAAAAAACCTGCCGTTGTACTCGCCAGCAGTTCCGATGAAGTGTTGATCAGCGCGGTTGCCACTATGGCCGAAGCACTGGGGGTGAGTTTGCTCGGTGCGTTTCGCAAGCCGGTTACGCCTACTGCATTAGCTGAAGCGCTCAGCAGTTATAACGCGGGCGCTTGCCGTTCGGATCAGGTGGATGCACCGGTAGAAACGGATATTGCCCAATTAACCTCGGCGCTGGACCGCGCGACCATTCAAGTTTATTACCAGCCGAAAGTTGATCTTGAAACTATGCGGCTCGCAGGTGTAGAAGCGCTCGCGCGTTGGCAAAACCAACAGGGCGATTGGATTCCACCCGGTGTGTTTATCCCGCTGGCAGAAGCGCATGGAATGATTGGCGATTTGACGCTCTCGGTACTTGAACAAGTATTGCAAGACATGAATCGCTGGTGGGATCAGGGGCACTATATTCCTGTGGCTCTTAATCTCTCGGCCAAATCGCTCGCGGAATTTAATCTTGCCAACGAAATTATTCAGCGTGTTATCCGCCAGGGAATTCCTGCGCACTATATTACGTTTGAAATTACCGAGAGCGCGCTGGTCGTGGATTTGCCATCCGCACTGGCAACCATCAGCCGTTTGCGGTTAAAAGGTTTTGGTATTTCGATCGACGATTACGGCACCGGTTTTTCATCCTTGCAGCAGCTGTCGCGCTTCCCGTTTTCAGAATTGAAAATTGACCACTCATTTATTCAGGATGCACCGGAGCGGCAATACATCCGCAATATTTTGAAATCGGCCATCGAAATGGGCCAGCGTTTGGGAATTAATACAGTTGCGGAAGGTGTAGAGACGGAAGCCGAGCTACACTTGCTCAAAAGCCTGGGTTGTAAACAGGCGCAAGGCTTCCTGTTAGCACGGCCCATGCCTGGGTGCGAGCTGATGGGCTGGGTCGAACAGGATTCGCAACGAAAACAAACCATATGCCAAAAAACAACATCAAGGTAAATAAACGCTTTTCACTTTTCTCGCTGGTTAATCCCACCTTGTTATTAGCAGCACTCGCGATAGTGCTGCTCCTTTTTTTTACCCTGTTTTCATTACGCCATATTCATACCAGTCAGCAGCGGGTTGTCCAAGAGCACCTGCAAACCTCGCTTAATTCGTTTTCCGAATTGATCAACACCTGGGAACAACAAAATCTTGCAGCACTACAAGTGCTCGCGCGTTCAGAGCAGGGCAAAGTCCTGTTGAAACAAGTGTTGCTGGAGCAGGGCGATAATCCCAAAACACAACAGGCATTGAGCGATTGGTTATATCCCATTTTGGTGGTGATGGGGTTTGATGGTTTTTTTGTGGTCAATCATGCGCGCATCATTGTGGCAGCTAACACCAAGTCCTATATCAAACAGCCGGTCATGCTGCCGGAAAGTAATGAGGTGTTGGATAAGGCACTGGCAAACCAACCGGCGATTTCCCGCCCGACTCTCGCAGTGCGCGATTTGGATAGCCCGCGCGGTGTGCTGCCTGCAGGTTCGCTGATGCAAAACATGTGTGTGTTATTTGAAGCGGAAATGACATCCTCCGGTTATTTTTGTTTGCGTTTTAATACCCAGGCGAGTTTTTTCCCGATTTTTTTAAAGGCGCGTACCGGTCAGTCGGGAGAGATTTACGCCATTGATAACCAGGGGCGTTTTATTACGCCGGCACGCTTCGATTCCGTGCCTGCACGTATCGGCAGCCAGGTGCGCGTTCCCGCTACCGGGACAGGTGTAGGTGAGCTCACCGAGATGGTGGTCAATCTCATCAATCACCAAAGTAGTTTTAGTGCTATGGGTTATCGCGATTATCGCGGTGTATCCGTAGCGGGCGCCGGGCGTTGGATTAACGACATGGAGTTGGGCGTTATTATCGAGCAGGATATGAACGAGGCGATGTCACCTTACTTTGCCTCGCGCAATATTGTGATCGGGCTGAGCTTGAGCGCCAACCTGCTTATAGTGGCGTTGACCGCGACCGCCATTATTAATCGTCGCCGCTTGGCCATACGCGAGGGGCGCTTTCGTTCTCTGTTTGACAATCTTCCCGCCGCAACGCACATGACTTCAGTCGATAATCGTTTGCTGATGGTCAATCCGGCATTTTGCAATTTACTCAATCTCAGCCGAAGCGAAGTGCTTGAGCGCGATATGCATACACTGCCAACACCTGAATGGCTTAAACCGCTTTTTTTGGCAGAAGAAAAAGTGGGTGCAGATTCCTATTGGAAAGATGTGGTTTCGGAGTTACAGCACCCGGATGGCAGCGCGCATTATTATCGTATTTTGCGCTTCCCTATCATCCATACCCATGGACAGAATCCGCAGGCGATCACGTGTATTTGGGTTGATGTTACCGAGCGGATAGTGGCCAAGCAGCGCATGGATGATGTCCAGCAAAATCTGGAGCAAATTATTCAGGAGCGCACGCACGAATTAATGTCAGCTAAAGATGAAGCGCTTGCCGCTTCACACAGCAAGGCAGAATTTTTAGCCAATATGAGCCATGAAATACGCACACCGCTCAATGCGATTATTGGTCTTGCTCACATTGCGCTCGCCAGTAAGCCGGAAGCCAGGCAGCGCACCTATTTGGAAAAAATGCGCGACTCGGGCGAGCATTTGCTGCAAATCATTAATGATATTTTAAATTTTTCGCGCATGGAGGCCGGCAAGCTCACGCTCGATAATAGCGAACTGTCGATTCATCAACTTATCGATAAAACCGTTGATTTGGTGTGGGACAAAGCGGCAGCAAAAGGCCTGCAAGTCAATGTGGATATAGATCCACAAATTCCCCAAGTGCTAATGGGCGACTCGCTCAGGTTGGGGCAGATCCTGATTAACTTTTGCGCAAACGCGGTGAAATTTACCGATCAGGGCAGCATCAGCATTCGTGTCACCAAGGTGCGCGATTGGCAAGAGCGTGTTGAATTATTATTTGAAGTGGAAGATACCGGCATCGGGATTGATGCTGACAAAGTGCAGCGTTTATTCCAGCCCTTCCAACAAGTGGATTCCTCCAGTGCCCGCCGTTTTGAAGGCACAGGTTTGGGATTATCCATTTGTAAAAATCTTGCCGATTTAATGCAGGCGCGTATTGATGTAAAAAGTTCCGAAGGGCAGGGCAGTTGTTTCCGCTTGCGTGTGCAGTTGGAAAAAAACCTGCAAACATCGTCCCCCAATATATTGCAAATCGATAACAGCCCCAAAATCCTCACGCCGGTCAATTGCAGGGTGTTAGTGGTCGAAGACAATTTACTCAATCAGGAAATTATTGAATCGCTGCTCGCCTCCATGGAAGCGCAAGTAGTTTGTGTCGGCTCCGGCGCGGAAGCTATCGCCATGATTCAGCAACAAACAGTTCTGCAGAAAGCTTTTGATTTGGTGTTGATGGATATCCAGCTTCCCGGTATGGACGGTGTTGAAGCCACGGCGCGCATCCGTGAATTAGCCGAGGGCAAACATCTGCCTATTATTGCAGTGACCGCCAACGCGTTACCGGGTGACCGGGAGAAGTATCTGGCAGCAGGGTTGGACGATTATTTATCCAAACCGATAGAACCTGCGCAGCTGCATCGTGTATTGGAACAATGGGGGCACAGCTGCCGTTTGGCCGAAGATCTGATCCCCAAGGCCAGCAGCGTTGAATTTCTACATAATGGCGGGATTGATACCGGGCGCGCGCTGCACAATTTAATGAACAACGAGGTACTTTATCGCCGTCTGCTTGAACGTTTTGCGCGTGAACGCGTCGAATTTCCTGCACAACTGGCGCTTTTGTTGCAATCCAATCCAGCTGACGCACTCAATCAGGTGCATTCGCTTAAATCCCTCGCTGGCAGTTTGGGCATGAATCAGCTAGAAATTATTTGTTTTAATCTGGAGCAAGAATTGCGTGCAGGTGATTGGCAACAGGAATCGGTCGATAGGCTCGGGAGTGAAGTCATTTCAATGGTGGAATTAGTAACACTTGGGTTGAATTTGCAACACAACGAAGGAACCCCTGGAAACAAATTTAACGACGCCAACGCAGGTTAATGGTTCAGCGGTTCCCTAATAAAACAGGAGCGTACTATGCATACACTTATGGTTTTGGTTGCTGGATTTGTTTTATTGTTTTTTTGTCAGCTGGTTGCACGCGCGTTTGTTGGCGTAGGTGTAAACCCCATGGTTAAAGCCGTGTTGGTATTTATTCCGCTCTGGTTTATTGCTTGCGCTATTAATATGTGGATTGGTATTAATCATGCCGGTTATACGTTCATGCAGGAGTTACCAATATTTGTAATCGTCTTTGGTATCCCTACCGCTGCTGCATTGCTCACATGGTGGCGGCTCACACATCTATCTACCAAGAGAAAATAAATAGCCACGGCATTAACTCGCGGGCCAACGCGAGTTAATGCACGTGCTTTTGTGTGCGGTAGATTATTGTTGTGGTGCTTCATCAGCACCCGGCAGCATCACCATCCAGCCAACACCAAATTGGTCAGTGACCTGGCCATACAGCGGCGACCAAAAGGTTTTCATTAATGGCATATCCACTTTGCCACCGTTGCTGGCGAGCGCGTTGAAAATACGGTGTGCCTCAGCTTCATCTGCAAGGGTTAATGCAAGGCGAAAGCCGCTAAATTTTTCTGCATCATTGCAGCCGTCCGACGCCATTACACTCACGTTGCCCAGCGTAAATTCGGCGTGCATTACTTTCTTATCGAATCCTGCTTGCAACATACCCTCGGGCATGGCTTCGGGGCTTTCATTGAAGCGAATTAAAAATTTAACTTCTACATTTAAATGCGCTTTATAAAATGCCAATGCCTCATCGCAGCGGCCGGAGAAAAACAAATAATTGCGCACATCCACTTTTTGCATGGCAATGGTTTGGCGCAACGTATGTTCATGGGCAGCAGCTTTACCATCGACATCGGCAGCAGCAAAATCCTCCATGGTATAAAAGGTGCGAATTTCAATATCGGAATCTTCATCATCCATCGGGCAAGGGCACTTCTTCACCCACTCAATCGCTTCCTCCATTGAGCGGACATTCCAAATCCAATAACCGGCAATCAGCTCATTGGTTTCAGTGAAAGGGCCGGTGGTTACCGTGCGCTTATCGCCACTGAACCTGACGCGAATGCCTTGGCTGCTGGGTTTTAAGCCATCGCCGGATTCCATAATGCCGGCCTTTACCAAGTCCTCATTGAATTTTCCCATTGCAGTGAGCAGGGCTTCTGTGGGCATTTTGCCCGCTTCAGAGCCGGGGGATGCTTTTACCATAACCATTACTCTCATCGTATTTCTCCTTTATCAGTACCTGTAAATAGATGTGTTGGGGATTATCAGTTGTTGACAGAGCTGTTATTAATAGCGCTGTTATCAATAGCACTAATCAATAGTCGAAGCTGGAGCTTACAAATCGACAGTGCAGCGATAAATTTTTATCGAAGGGTAAATTAAAGTCCGGGTAAGAACCTGAGCAGCTCATTAGCGTGGGAGATCAGATAGAGCAGGCAGCCAATACAACCGCCCACGATGGTACCGTTGATGCGGATATATTGTAGATCCTTGCCAATATTCAGCTCGATCTGGTGGGACATTTCTTTGCTATCCCATCCTTTCACCGTATCGCGAATATGGGTCGTAAGAAATTGGGCGAAATCCGGAGCTATTTTTTTTGCCGCATCTTCCATATGTTGATTGAGCGAGTGGCGCAAATCCGCATCCTCAGACAAGGTTTTGCCCAGCCATTCACCGGTCGCGACAATTTTTTTATGCAACACCGATGCGGGGTCAGCGCAATCGCGCTTTAACCAATCCTTCAGATCGCGCCATAAACTACCCATATAGGTGTTAAAGGTTTCGTCATTTTTCAGGTAGCGTTTTATCTCTTCTGCTTTTTCAAAAAACGCAGGGTCGGTTTTCAAACGCGTAATAAATTCATGGGTAAACCGATCAAAATTAACTCGGATCGGATGCTCGGGATTTTCGTTGATTTCATTCAACAAACGGCTCGCGGCCTTAACCGCAATGTCTGCGCCGTTTCTACCCACCCAACCTGAGGGCAATATTTTTTCAATAACCGGATGCTCTACTTTGAGCCAGTCGATAATTCCCTCGGCAATAAATGCCTGGGTATCTTCATCTTGCAGCACCAACGCAAATTGGTTGATTCCTTCGTCCAGCAGTGCTTGGTGGCGTTGGTTTTTAGTGAGTGATTCCAACAGGATGCCAGCCGATTGCGATAAATCGGCCTTATCCAACATGGCGTGAATAGCGCGCAGCATAAATTTTTGCACAGCGGCATCCTCAATAAAATCGAGCATGCCGCCAATCACTTTTACAATGTGCGTGCCCAGCTGATGCGTGTTATGCGGCTTGCTCAACCAATCAGCGGTTTGCTGCGCCGGATTATGTTTTCGAATGAGTGCGACAATGGAATCGACATCGAGAAATTTTTCGCGCACGAAAATTGCCAGGTTGTCAGCAATTTTGTCTTTATTTTTGGGGATGATTTCAGTGTGGGCAGATACCACCGGAATAGGTACGCGCTTAAACAGCGCGACCACTGCAAACCAATCAGCCAGTGCACCTACCATGGCAGCTTCGGAAATGGCGCGCATTAAACCTACCCACCATTGGTCTGCCGGTAAAAATAGCGTCGACACAAATATCAGTGCCGCACCGGCAAGAAAATACAGCGCCAAATGTTTACTTTTTTTCAGCTCACGTTCTTTGGTCATAAGCAAAATACTTCCTGTTTGCCAGAGTTCAGCCCAAGCCACAGCTTAACAAAACAGAGCGGTATTAAAATGAAGAGTGATTATTAAGTGGAAAGTTCGGTATTCCAGGAAATTGTCGCGCTGCCTGCAGTCTCATTAACGACTTGCTGCGCAAATAATTCCGCTTGTGTCGCCTCTAAACTGATCCTGAGGTGCACCTGCGTCGCATAGTCCACCGCCAAAATCTGCCCCTGAAACTGGCCAGCAATATGGCGGATTTTTGTTTCACGCGCAAAATCCACCTGCACACTCAACTCCACTTTGGGGCTAATCTGAATCAGGCGCGCGCAATTCATCGCTGCAGACACAGCGCCGGAATAGGCGCGCACCAATCCGCCAGCACCCAGTTTCACGCCCCCAAAATAACGCACCACCACTGCTAACGAATTGCCCGCCTCGCGTTCGGTAAGCACATGCAGCATTGGCTTGCCCGCAGTACCCGAAGGCTCACCATCATCGCTAAATGCTTGTGTCTGCGGCTGGCGCGTATTGCCAATCACATAAGCCCAGCACACATGGTTGGCATCGGGGTATTTTTTTCGATAGGCATCCACATGCGCAATCGCCTCTTCACGGGAAGTAACAGGGTGTAGAAACGTCAGAAAATCACTGTTCTTTTCTTCAGTGACAGACTCAACAGCAGCAGCGAGGATGGTGTAATGCATAACAGGCTCAATCAATCGGATCAGTGCACATTATAGCGGTGACCTCTATAGCGGGTGGCAGGAAAAATGGGTTGCGCAGGGGCAAGGCAGCGTTTATAAAAACCAGTGATTTATAAAAACCAGTGATTTATAAAAATTGTATCGATATGTTGATACTATTTGGGATGAGCAGGTCGAAGTGTATTACTGGAAAGTTAAACTTGGTTGGCGATAGATAATTGAATATGGAAAAAACCAAATCCCGTTCATTAGTACGGATGGCCTACGCCGCATTGGCGGGAATAGCGTTGGCCTTGGGCGTTATTGGCCTGTTTCTGCCCGTCATACCCACGACCCCCTTCGTGATTGTTGCCGCTTGGGCTGCCGCCAAAGGTTCACCAAGGCTGCACCAGTGGCTTTGGAATCACCCGCAAATCGGCCCGTTGTTACACGCCTGGTACACCAAACGCGCAGTACCGCGCCGCGCAAAATGGTTCGCATGTATAACGATGAGCATAAGCTGGATCAGCCTGTACGTGATGGGAATGAGCGGAATAATATTAGGTGTTATTGCATTACTGTTTATTGCAGTGTGTATTTTTTTAATTACGCGGCCAGAGCCTTAGTTGATTCATTAAGATTCTATAAATTAAACCATCCAGCTAGAGCTCAAAGCTTCCGCTTGCTTCAAACAGAGTTCAATTGCTTCTTCCGTTTTATCTGGTGGATATTTCCATTTTCTTAAGGCTCGTCTCACCAGATTGCGTAATTTGGCTCTAACGCTGTCACGTACTTGCCAGTCTACTGAGGTAGATTGCCTCAGTTGGCTAGTAACGTACTTCGCAAGCTCTCGCAAATTATTGTCGCCTAGCTCGCGCACGGCAGATTCATTTTGAATAAGCGTCCTGTAAAAAGCGATTTCATCTGTGTTGAGTCCGGATTTTTCTGCCATTTCTGCATCGGCGGCCATATCTTTGGCCATTTTAATCAGCTCTTCTATAACTTGAGCAGTTTCTATTGCACGATTATGGTACTTACGCAACGTTTCCAGAATTCTGTCCGAGTATTTCTTTTCTGATACAACATCTGTTTTTAGGCGTGCTCTTACTTCATCACGCAATAGCTTTTCCAACAAATCGACAGCAAGATTTTTCTCCTTGATATTGCCGAGATCCTCTAAAAAATCCGGGGATAGCAGCCCTACATTGGGTTTTTCCAATCCAACCAGAGCAAATATATCGTCTACACCTTCTGCGACTATGGCGTTATCAATAATTTGTTTAAGCGCAGAGTTTTTCTCTTCATCAGTGCGGCGTTTGTCGATGCTGGTAAATTTGTTGAGCGCATTTTTAACAGCATCGAAGAAAGCGATTTCCATACTGTAAGCTTTGGCTTGGTCCATCGTGGAGCAAAGCGTATATCGCAAATAGCGAGTGAAGGAATCCTAATAGCAAAGTGAATATTGCGCCATTACTGGGCATATCGTTTTATTCATAAGTATGGACGGGGGGTCAAATCCCCCCGGCGCAGTTGAACGTGAACTAACTAGTTATTTTAAATGACGTGCAGGATCTTGGCGGCCATGCAGTACACGGATTATTTCCACGTTCATGGTCGTAACACGGTAAAACAAAATATGACTTTCAATTGGCAGGCTGCGCATACCCGCGAGAAGTTCTGGCCGCTCAGTTCCCATGAAGGGCTGTTCAGTCAGTGACCAGAATTTTACTTTAAGGATTTCCAGATAGGCCTCGGATTGAGCTTGCCCCCATTGTCTCAGACCATATTGGTAAATGTCTTTTAGGTCTGCTTGCGCGGCTGGTGCAATGATGAGTTGGTGAGTCGGCACCGCGATCAGTCCTTGATGCTATCAAACAGGGTGTCGAGTGCAGCTTTGGAGTCAATGGCTATGCC
>Ga0247822_10003067_pt1 | contig 10851 bp, 8 predicted proteins | sample 13C_Cellulose_Da_FD_192423 | JGI IMG/M metagenome (GOLD analysis project Ga0247822, IMG submission 192423) | Soil microbial communities from agricultural site in Penn Yan, New York, United States - 13C_Cellulose_Day30 | ecosystem: Environmental > Terrestrial > Soil > Agricultural land | place... | reverse complement strand
CATTGGAAAGTTTGGGATTGGCTCTCTTATTGTGGCGATAGAGTAAAACTACTTTGCCTATCTCCTGAATCAGTTCAACATTAGGCAAGGCTTCAAGCTCGGCGACAACTTCTTTGCGTTCGTCGCGCTCGGCAATGGCCAGTTTTACCTTGATCAGTTCGTGGTCATCCAGCGCGCGATTGAGCTCAGCCAGCACGCCATCGCTCAAGCCATTGCCCGCTATGGTCACAATAGGATTAAGCTTGTGGCCAATAGTACGAAATTGTTTTTTACGCTCTGGGTTAATCGGCATAAACTTACCTTAGAGATTGGAAGGGATAGTGGCGGATATTCTACTTCATTCTTCTCTCCAAGGTTTGAATTTGCCGGATTTGCGAGTCGGGACTTGCAATTTGAGCCTAAGCCCCCAAATGGTAGTACAAGATAAGTGATGGACGTTTAATTGGAAATCTGATTACGGCGCCAAAAAGACGTTAAACTATGAAAAATTCGACGATTTCAGCAAGTAAATGTGTAAATATCTAGTATTTGCAGGCTATAGATCTGGCATCTGCGATCTACAGATTATGTGTTAGCTGGTTGCTAGCCATTAATAATTTGATGTAACTATGAGGAATTTTCCTTGAACGATATAACCAAGAATCTCGTGCTTTGGCTGGTCATTGCGGTAGTCCTCTTTAGTGTATTTGAGGGTTTTAACAAGCAATCTACCAGCAACACGCTCAACTACTCCGATTTTATATCCAGCGTGCGTGATGATCGGGTGCAGGAGGTAACCATTGATGGATTGGTTATCGAGGGGATCTATAAAGACAATACGACTTTCAAGTCGATTCGCCCAAACCTCCAAGATCCCAAATTGATTGATGATCTGTATAACCACAATGTAGTGATCAAAGGGCGCGAGGTTGAACAGCCGAGCTTATTGAACCAGTTACTGGTCGCCAGCTTTCCTATCCTGATTATTATTGCGGTCTTCTGGTTCTTCATGCGCCAAATGCAGGGCGGGGCTGGTGGTAAAGGTGGCCCTATGAGCTTTGGTAAAAGCAAAGCTCGCTTGCTGGGTGAAGATCAAATCAAAACTACATTTGCTGATGTTGCTGGAGTCGATGAAGCTAAAGAAGAAGTGCAAGAATTGGTTCAATACTTGCGCGACCCCACTAAATTCCAGCGCTTGGGCGGGCAGATTCCTCGTGGCGTATTAATGGTTGGCCCACCAGGTACTGGTAAGACATTGTTGGCAAAGGCAATTGCGGGTGAAGCAAAAGTACCATTCTTCTCCATCTCTGGTTCCGACTTTGTTGAGATGTTTGTTGGTGTGGGGGCAAGCCGTGTGCGCGATATGTTTGAGCAGGCCAAAAAGCAGGCACCCTGCATTATTTTTATCGACGAAATTGATGCCGTAGGCCGCCATCGTGGTGGCGGCCATGGCGGTGGTCACGATGAGCGTGAGCAAACCCTTAACCAGTTATTGGTTGAAATGGATGGTTTTGAGGGTAATGACGGGGTAATTATTATCGCGGCAACCAACCGTGCTGACGTGCTTGATAAGGCACTTTTACGTCCTGGTCGTTTTGACCGTCAAGTGTACGTAGGTTTACCGGATATTCGTGGTCGTGAACAAATTTTAAAAGTTCATATGCGCAAGGTGCCACTTGAAGATCGGGTTAGTGCATCTGTTATTGCTCGTGGCACCCCTGGCTTTTCTGGTGCTGAGTTGGCCAATTTGGTTAATGAGGCCGCGCTGATGGCTGCGCGTGGCAACAAGCGTTTGGTCACAATGGAAGATTTTGAAAAAGCACGCGACAAAATCATGATGGGTGCTGAGCGCAAATCTATGGTGATGAGCGAAAAGGAAAAAGAAAATACGGCTTACCATGAGGCTGGTCATGCCATCATCGGCTGTATGGTCCCTGAGCATGATCCTGTACATAAAGTCTCGATAATTCCTCGTGGCAGAGCTTTAGGTGTGACTCATTATTTGCCTGAGGAAGATAAATACAGTTATAGCAAACGTGCGTTGGAATCCAGTTTGTGTAGTCTTTTTGGTGGTCGTATCGCAGAAGAAATGACACTAGGTTTTGATGGTGTGACTACAGGTGCATCTAACGATATTGAGCGCGCTACGCAATTGGCACGCAATATGGTAACCAAGTGGGGGTTGTCAGCCAAAATGGGGCCGCTGCACTATGGTGAGGATGAAGGCGCATATCCTGGTATGGCCACACAGCAATACTCAGATGATACGTCGAAAAACATTGATGAAGAGGTGCGTCGCATTATTAATGATTGTTATGCGCGTGCAACCAAAATTCTTGAAGAGAATCGCGATATTCTTGAGGCAATGAAAGATGCGTTGATGGAATATGAAACTATTGATTCAGAACAGGTTGCTGATTTGATGGCTCGCCGCAAGGTTCGTCCACCACGTGAATGGAACGATGATGACTTCAACAGTCATTTACGTGATAAGGATACTCCAGGCGAAAGTCCTGCAGGACCTATAGGTGGTCCAGCCAATACGCATTAATTTATTGAAGTCAGCATTAAGAATAACCCCGGGCTTGCTCGGGGTTATTCTTTTTCTTTTCCCGGTTTTGGCTGTCTCAGAATAGTTTAGGTATTTTCATGCAAGCGCCATTTGAAAAAAACAAACTCGTATGTGGTCAGCAACTGTTAGATATCTCGCGCCCCATAGTGATGGGTATTCTTAATACTACGCCAGATTCATTTTCAGATGGCGGTAGTTATTACTCGGGCAATTCACTGTCATTAGATCTTGTTGTTCGTCGTGCAGAACAAATGCTGATTGAAGGCGCACAGATCATCGATGTGGGTGGCGAATCAACAAGGCCTGGAGCTGCAATTGTGTCCGAACAAGAGGAGTTGGATCGTGTTGTTCCTATTGTGGAAGCTTTGGTTGATAAATTAGGTGCCCTCGTTTCTGTTGATACGAGCACTGCCTCTGTGATCATCGAATCGGCAAAAAAAGGGGCTGGGCTGATTAATGATGTGCGTGCTTTGCGGCGAGAGGGGGCATTGGCTGCCGCTGCCGATGCCGGGTTACCTATTTGCTTGATGCATATGCAAGGTCAGCCAGACAGCATGCAACAAAATCCACGTTACGATGATGTGGTTACAGAGGTGAGTGAGTTTTTATTATCTCGAGTTACGGCATGTCGTGAGTATGGGATTCCGGCGGAGCGAATTCTTCTCGATCCTGGATTTGGCTTTGGCAAAACACTCGAGCATAATCTCGCGCTTTTACGGCGGCTACCTGAATTGGGCGCTTTGGGATTTCCTCTGCTGGTGGGCATGTCTCGCAAATCCATGGTTGCGCAGTTACTTGATCGTCCGATAAATGAACGTTTACCGGGTAGCTTGGTCTTGGCATTACTGGCCGCCGAACGCGGTGCTTCCATTCTCCGTGTGCACGATGTCGCTGCCACGGTTGATGTATTAAAGGTTCTCTCCGCTGTGATTGAGTGATCGCAGCGTAATTATTGTTAGTGGAGTAAAGAGTTATGTCTCGCAAGTATTTTGGTACTGACGGTATTCGTGGTTTGGTTGGAGAAGCTCCAATTACACCAGATTTTATGCTCAAGCTAGGTTGGGCTGCAGGCTGTGTGCTCAAAGATCGTTTTGATGGTCAAAACATGATTTTAATTGGTAAAGATACGCGTATTTCTGGCTATATGTTTGAGTCTGCTTTACAGGCCGGATTGATTAACGCTGGTGTTGATGTCGGCTTGCTTGGGCCGATGCCTACACCGGGCGTCGCTTATTTGTCACGCACATTCAAAGCTCAAGCGGGTATTGTTATTAGTGCGTCTCATAATAGCTATGTTGATAACGGTATTAAATTTTTTGGTGGCAATGGCAGTAAGCTTCCTGATGAATTGGAAAACCTGATTGAGGCACAGCTTGAAAAGCCAATGTCTACTAGTGAAAAACTTGGTAAGGCGCGTCGTATTGCCGACGCATCAGGTCGCTACATTGAGTTCTGTAAAGGGACCATGCCTTGGGGGTTCAATCTCAAAGGAATGCATATTGTTCTCGATTGCGCCAATGGTGCTACTTACAACATAGCACCTGATGTGTTTACTGAGTTAGGTGCTCACGTTACATCGCTTTTTGTAGAGCCTAACGGCACTAATATCAATCGCAGTTGCGGCTCCACTAAACCAGAGGCTTTGCAGGAAAAGGTGGTTGAGTTGGGTGCAGATATAGGTATTGCATTTGACGGTGATGGCGACCGGGTGGTGTTTGTTGATCATAAGGGTGAATTGGTTGATGGTGATGAGTTGCTTTTTATCATTGCTGCATATCAACAAGAATATGCTGGCGGTTGCGATGGGGTTGTCGGCACATTGATGAGCAACTTTGGTTTTGAGTTAGGGCTGAAAAAACTCAATATTCCTTTTGCCCGCGCCAAAGTGGGTGATCGTTATGTCATAGAAATGATGCGCAATAATGGTTGGCGTTTAGGTGGAGAAAATTCAGGTCATATAGTGTGCAGCAATGTAACCACTACAGGTGATGGCATTATCTCTGCGCTGCAAGTGCTGCTGGCAATTACTACCATGGGCGACTCATTGCACCGAGTGAAAAAGGCAATGAGCAAGTTGCCGCAAGTAATGATCAATGTACATATGGCAAAGCGCGTAGATCTTGGTAGCAATGATGTCGTGCAAAAAGCAGTCAGACTGACAGAGGAAAAACTTGCTGGTACTGGCAGAGTGCTTTTACGTCCCTCTGGTACAGAACCAGTGGTGCGGGTGATGGTTGAAGGTGAAGACAAAAAACAAGTAAAAGAGTTGGCTCAGGAGTTGGCTGCAACCGTTGAAGTTGCGTTAGGGTGATCCGCACTTTATGGTGCTCGGGCAGATAAGCTATGGAAATAGCTCTTGCTTAAAAATAGGTCAAGGCGTTGGTTTTATATTCAATGGTTCGGCAGCTGCATTAATGTTATTAATGGCAGAACAAAAAACAGATAAAAATCAGTGTGTAAGCGAATATTTGGTTGTATGTTCAAATCTTCTTAGCTACCATTAGCGCCCGCTTTGGGGGAGGTATTGCTGTTGAACAAAGCAAGTAACGCCAAGCGTCGCCAACTGGTGGTTGGCAATTGGAAAATGAATGGAAGTCTGCGTGAAAATGCAGAATTGTTGGCAAAGGTGGCAGTGGGCTGGCAAGGCGCTCACAATGCTGATGTGGTGATTTGTCCACCATTTCCTTATTTGATGCATACCAAGAATGCACTGATCGATTCCGCAGTTTTTTTGGGCGCGCAAACAGTAAGTGAGCACATAAAGGGTGCTTATACTGGCGAAATTTCAGCGCTAATGCTTGCAGATTTGGATTGCAAATTTGTAATAATTGGTCACAATGAGCGCCGCAGAATGCAAGGCGAAACTGATGAGCAGGTTGCTCGTCAATTTGTCGCTGTACAGCTGGCTGGATTAACACCGATCCTTTGTGTAGGTGAATCCCTGCAAGATCGAGAGCAAGGGCGCCAGTTGGATACCATTAGTCGGCAGCTAAATGCAGTCTTTACCCATACCGGCAAAGAGGTATTTGTAAATGCGGTGCTGGCCTACGAGCCTGTATGGGCTGTGGGAACTGGTAAAACAGCTACGCCTAGGCAAGCTGAAGAAGTGCATCGATTCATGCGCACGCAGCTAGGTGACTTAGCTGACAAAGTAAGAATTTTATATGGTGGTAGCGTTAAAGCGTGTAATGCACAGCAACTATTTGCATTGCCTGATATAGACGGTGCCTTGCTTGGCGGTGCTTCTTTAGATGCCGACGAGTTTTTAGCAATCTGTAATGCTGCTGATTAATTTCATCAGTCAAACACAGGCGCTCAAGAGAGAGCTTAAGTAATGGAAAAATTGGTACTGATTATTCATTCGCTTGCAGCACTGGCCATTATTGGTTTGATTTTGTTGCAACAAGGTAAGGGTGCGGCAGCAGGTGCATCATTTGGTGGCGGTGCTTCACAAACCGTATTTGGTAGTGAAGGTAGCGGGAATTTTTTTACTCGTGCCACATGGATTATTGCAACTGTGTTTTTTTGCACCAGTTTTGGTTTGGCGATTATTGCAAAAAATCATTCAAAAGTAGCGACACAAGGCTTGGTTGTTCCAGCTGCGCAGCAACAAGAAGTTCCCTCGGCTTCTGATGTGCCTGCTAGCGAAGCGCCAGCGGCTACCTCTGATATCCCTGCAGCGCAAAGTGAAGCAGCTGCACAGCCAGAACAAAAGAAAGAGTAATTTAAAGGTTAATGCCCCGGTGGTGAAATTGGTAGACACGCTATGTTGAGGTCGTAGTGGCGAATGCTGTGCCGGTTCGAGTCCGGCCCAGGGCACCAAATTAAAAGCGCTTAATACAGCGCTTTTTTTTCGTCTGTAGTTTATGGTTTTTAATACTTGGATTTCCCTGCGGGTGATCAATGGTTAGTGAATTCTCGAATCAATATATGCAGCTGCGTGCGCAGCGGTTGGCGTTGTCTACGCGTGAGTTTCTTGCTCGTGGTAAGTCGGTGGTGCGTTGCGAGCATTGTCAGTTGGCTACTTTTGCTTGCATCTGTCCTTGGCGACCGGAGTTGGCATCATGCGTAGAATTTATATTATTGATGCACACTGATGAAGTGTTTAAGCCAACTAATACTGGGCGTTTGATTGCAGATGTATTGCCCTTACAGACGCACGCATTTTGCTGGAGTCGTACTGAGCCGGCGCAGGAGCTGCTTGATTTATTGAGGGATTCCCGGCGCCGTTGTTTGATCGTTTTTCCTGCAGATGCTAATGGTACTGCCTCCAGGGAACGTTCTTTGATCACAAAGTTACCTGTGGATAACAAAATCAATACGTTTATTTTGCTGGATGGTACCTGGAAGCAGAGTGGCCGTATGTTTCATTTGAGTCGTTGGTTGGAAAGTGTTCCTTGCGTGGTTTTACCTGAAACACTGGTGCGTGGTTATGCTGTGCGAAAATCTCATCAAGAGCATTATTTATCAACTGCTGAGGCTGCTGCATTGTGCCTGGAGATGGCTGGTGAATCGCGTGTGGCGCTTGCGCTTCAGGATTATTTCCAGTTGTTTAATCAGCATTACTTGGCAACGCGAGGTGTCTTTACACCAGCAGTAGGTGAGCTGCATGAGCGCATGGCAAGTTATAAAGAATAACTTGATGTCTGATCGTTGTTTTCCGCGACGCATAAGCCAATTACCGCTACTTGCTGTAGCTGATTTCCTACACGATTCAGTGAATTTTGCGACTATCGCCCTTTATACTTTTCCTTGAAAATGGCTTCTAACAGGGAGGTAGTCAGGGAAGGTGAGTTGGCCAAGCAGGGTCAAGGGAAGCGCCTAATTTATATCGCCACATCATTCGATCATGCAATGTAGCGAACGGCGATGGCAAGGTTCGGGGCAGGATGTGCCGGGCTTTGTGGTTAAACAAAAACGGGATCAGTCGGTGACTGATCCCGTTTTTGTTTTGGGTGGTAATTATTGTGATGGCGGAGTTTCAGCTGTATCTCCTGATTTTGATTCGGTCCCGCTGGCTTTTTGTTTCATAAAGCCGCGTACTCGACCCAATAAATAACCCTGGCGATCTTTTTCCATCAATTTGGGTTGGCTGTCGATTAGTAGCTGTTGGTAGTCAATTATTTTTTTACGCATGGCAATAGCTCTGTGCAAATCCCGGGATTCAAGTTGCTTGGCAGTATCTGGTGCAAAAAAAATATCGAGAACAGGTAATTGCTCCGTATTAAAAATCGACTCCAAATTTGATTTGATGATAGGTTCTTGCGGTTGCAAATTTGCGATTATTAACGCCTGCAGCGGGCCATCGATTGTTGTCGTGCCTGGCTTATTGCCTTTGATTTGTGGTGTTAATGCTTCAAGTATCTGGTGGGCAGAGCTGTTGTCTGCAAGTACTACAGCATTGAGTTGGTTATGTTCTCTAAGAAAGTTAAAGGCTGCATCGACATAAGTGGTTATCAATAATTCGCGTGCAATGCTGGATGAAGCTGCGCTGGATGAGTTTGTTGCGCTGCTGGATGATGCTACAGGTTCTGCCGGGGTTTCAGGTTCGTTACCATCTGCAGTGTTAGCACCGGATGCCGACGCACTAGCAGAAGATACGCTTGATCGCTCGGGAATTGTGGCAGGGTATTTGTGCGGCAAGCTAATTGCCAATGTTTCCCAGCCATAACGAGGTAAGTTTGCGCGCAGGTTTTCTAGCACAGGTGGCCAGAGTTGGGGATCTTCTGCGGCATGAAACAGCACTAGCACACCGAATGTTTTTTTTGCTTCGGTTGGGCGATAAAGTGCCAGGACTTTTCCATATTCGGTTTCCAGCCACTGAGCTTCATCCTTTATTTCTTTAGCGAACAGGCTCTTATTGCGTATGTCGCGCGATGGATAGAGCGGCGCTTCCGAGGAGTTGCTGATGGAGCTGGCTTCACTGCGTGCCGCAGACGATTCTGTATTTGCTTCCTGTTCTTGTGCGACTGTTGCGAAGGAAAGCAGGCAAAGCGCGAGCGCCCCACAAAAAACTCTTGCAGCAAGATTGATGAATCCTATTGCCCATAAGGTAATGGTTGGTGGCATGGTTCAGCCCTGAAGTGGGTTTTGGTGGCAAACCTTATCACGTAGAATGCGATCTGCCATTTATCAATATCGGGACATTTATGCAGAACTTTAAGCGAGATTACAAAATAGCACCTTCAATTCTCTCGGCGGATTTTGCACGCTTAGGGGAGGAGGTAGATGCGGTGCTCGCTGCTGGTGCCGATATTATCCATTTTGATGTGATGGATAATCACTATGTGCCCAATCTTACTGTGGGGCCTATGGTGTGCAAAGCCTTGCGTAAATACGGGGTAACTGCCCCGATTGACGTGCACTTGATGGTTGAGCCGGTCGATGATTTGATCGTGCAATTTGCTGATGCTGGTGCAACCTATATTACCTTTCACCCCGAAGCATCACGCCATGTGGATCGTTCATTACAGCTGATTAAGGATAAGGGGTGTAAGGCGGGATTGGTTCTTACCCCTGCAAGTTCGCTGGACCATATCAAATACGTCATGGGTAAGTTGGATATGTTGCTACTGATGTCGGTCAACCCCGGCTTTGGCGGTCAGGCGTTTATCCCTTACGTGCTGGATAAGCTTCGTGAAGCGCGCGCCTTAATTGATGCCAGTGGCTTTTCAATTCGTCTTGAGGTTGATGGCGGGGTTGGTTTGGCGAATATTCGTGAGGTGGCTGCCGCCGGTGCAGATACTTTTGTTGCGGGTTCAGCCATTTTTAATGCACCGGATTATGCGGCAGTAATCACTCAAATGCGCGAACAATTAGCATTGGTTTAACTTGCGGCTGATTTGCACATGTTGATAGTGGCTGAGGGTAGGCACAGGCATATTATTTCAGTACACTTGCCCTCAGCTTAAACAGGAATCCTCCTCGTGAAACACGCAACCTACAGTACAGAGTGCGCTACCCACCTTGCCGCCCGATGGCGTCGCTAGTTCATACCGCTTTGTCAAAATCGTTACCGGTTTTGCGCTGAGCCTGCCTTCCTTGTTTGCGCATATAATTTTGTCCATTGTTATTAACTAATGGTTTTCCTTTAATAGGTCTGCGCAAATACAATATTGATAAAGATAAAAGCTTGCCCTTTGTATGGCGAGCATAAAGGTAATGTCATGAATTCCGACCCGTTTATTGATCAGGTAAGCTTTGCCCAATTGGCCGCTCAAGGCTACAACCGTATTCCCGTCATGCGCGAAGTACTGGCTGACTTGGATACGCCCTTATCCTCTTATCTCAAGCTGGCCGCTGGCCCGTATTCCTACTTATTTGAATCTGTACAGGGTGGCGAAAAATGGGGGCGTTACTCCATGATTGGCTTGCCTGCACGCACGGTGCTCAAAGCCTTTGGCGATGATATCCGGATTGAGCGCGATGGCGTTGTTGTGGAGACCCATACCTGTGTTGACGCCCTGACTTTTGTGGAAGAATTCAAGCAGCGTTACCGCGCCCCGGAGTTGCCGGGCTTACCGCGCTTTACCGGCGGTTTGGTTGGCTATTTTGGCTATGACTGCGTGCGTTATGTTGAGCCACATTTAAAGGCCAGCACTCCTAAAGACGTGATTGGTACACCGGATATTTTGCTCAGTGTATCTGACGAGGTGCTGGTGTTTGATAATCTTGCCGGTAAATTGATTTTTGTGATTCATGCCAATCCGGAGGTTGAAAACGCGTTTGTTAAAGCCAATGCGCGGTTGGATGAACTGGAACAAAAACTGCGCGGTGAAATTCCGGCAACACCGAATTTGTCATTAGGCAACAACGGCCATAGTGAGCCGCTTTTCACCTCCAATTGTGGTGAAGACAATTTCCATCAGTATGTCGATAAAATCAAAGAATACATTTTGGCGGGCGATACCATGCAAGTGGTTGTTTCGCAGCGGTTATCGATTGACTTTACCCAGGAGCCAATCAATCTTTATCGCGCTCTGCGCAACTTAAATCCATCGCCTTATATGTATTTTATGGATCTTGGTGATCACCACGTGGTGGGATCCAGCCCGGAAATTCTGGCGCGATTGGAGGATGGTGAGGTGACTGTGCGTCCGATTGCGGGAACGCGTCGCCGCGGTTACACACCGGAAGAAGACAATGCGCTGGAAATTGAGTTGGTTAACGATCCAAAAGAAATTGCCGAGCATTTAATGCTGATCGATTTGGGGCGTAATGATGTAGGCCGTGTTGCCAAAATCGGCAGCGTAAAATTGACCGATAAAATGGTTGTTGAGCGCTACTCCCATGTGATGCAC
>Ga0247822_10003064_pt1 | contig 10854 bp, 9 predicted proteins | sample 13C_Cellulose_Da_FD_192423 | JGI IMG/M metagenome (GOLD analysis project Ga0247822, IMG submission 192423) | Soil microbial communities from agricultural site in Penn Yan, New York, United States - 13C_Cellulose_Day30 | ecosystem: Environmental > Terrestrial > Soil > Agricultural land | place... | reverse complement strand
TGAACGAGGAGCTGACCGCCGACCAGCGCGACCGTGTCGTCGGCGGTCAGCTCCTCGTTCACGACCCCCAGCGCCGCGAAGATTGCGGCCAAGGCAAGGATGGTGATCGGGTTGGTGAGGGTGAGGGCGAAGGTGGTGGCGAAATCGCCGATCAGCGTGCGGTCGGCGGGCCCGCGCGGGGGCGGCTTGGGGTCTGTGGTGAAGCTGCGCAGGCCGATCGCGCACAAGAACGCCCCGCCGCCCAGCTTCAGCCAGGTCTGGTGCTGGATAAGGGCATCGGAGACCGCCGTCAGGCCGAACGCGGCGATGCAGCCGAACAGGGTGTCGGCGACCGCGGCGCCGAGGCCCGAGACGAGGCCCGAAACTGGCCCGCGCAGGATCGTGCGGCGCACGCACAGCACCCCGATCGGGCCCACGGGGACCGCAATCGCGACGCCTACCAGGATGCCGCGCAGGAAGAGCGATGGATCCATGACCCCCCGAGGACGCCCAAAGACATTCTTAGACATTTTAGGGGTTTGCTGCCAGCCAAGGCGCCACACCGCCGCAGGCGAGAGGCTGAAATTCTGGCGGCGGCGGGCCCAAATCGGTACTCTCGCCGCCCCTAGCCGAAGGAGGTACGTTCTGGCGATGGCACTGTTTTCTCGCCTGGCCCCGATCGTCCTGGCCCTCGCGGCCTCCCTGCTTGCGAGCCCGATGGCGGCGGCGCAGGACGCCCCGCCCGTCGCCGACCCGGCGCAGGTCGAGTCGCTCATCACGACCTTGGAGGATGAGGGAGCGAGGGCCCAGCTGATCCAGCAGCTGAAGCTCCTCACCCAGGCGCAGGAGGCCGCCGAGCCGCAGCTCATCACCGACGGGCTCGGCGCGCAGCTTGTGTCCGTGATCTCCGGCCGGGTGGAGCAGGTCTCCGATGTGCTGGCCGAGGCGGGCAATGCCATCTATGCGGCCCCTGCGGCCCTGCACTGGATGACGCGGCAGGCGGGCGACCCGGTCGAGCGCGGCCGCTGGATCGAGACCGCCGTCAAGGTGCTGATCGTGCTGGGACTGGCGACGGCCGTAGAGGTCGGCGTCATCCGCTTCCTGGGCCGATTCCGGCAACGGTTGGCGGAGCAGCCGCGCAATGGCTGGCTAGTGAAGATGCTCTCGGTGCTGGCCCGCGCGGTCCTCGAGCTGCTGCCGATCCTCGCCTTCGCAGCCGCGGCCTACGGCATCCTGCCGCTGACCGAGCCGCGTGAAGCCACGCGCCTCATCGTGCTGACCCTGGTCAATGCCAGCGTGCTGGCCCGTGCGATCCTGGCGCTGGGCCGCATCCTCCTCTCGCCGGGGCTGCCTAGCCTGCGTCCGCTCCCGGTCGGCGATGAAACCGCGAACTACGCGCAAATCTGGCTGCGGCGCTTCGTCAACCTCTCGGTCTACGGCTATTTCCTGGCGCAGGGATTGCTGCTGATCGGCGTTCCCACGGCCATCTATCTGATCTTCCTCAGGGCGATCGGGCTGCTCCTCGCCTCGATGGCCATCGTCCTGGTCCTGCAGAATCGCGCCGCGGTGAGCCAGTGGCTGGGCGCGGGGGCGCGCAGCAGCTCGGCGCGGGTGCGGGTGGCCGATCTCTGGCACATGATCTCCGTCCTGGTGATCGTGCTGCTCTATCTCGTCTGGGCCTTCGCGATTCCGGGCGGCGTGGAGTTCCTGCTGCGCGCCTTCGTGGCGACCGCCATCATCCTGGTCATCGCACGGCTGCTGAAGTCGGGGATCGCGCGCGCGGTCGATCGTGGCTTTGCTCTCAATGCCGAGCTGAGCCGGCGCTATCCTGGACTGGAGGCGCGTGCCAACCGTCACCTTCCCATGCTGCAGCGCCTGCTGATCGGCGTGCTCTGGGCCTTCGCCGTGCTGGCCTTGTTCGAGGCCTGGGGATTGAATTCGTTCGGCTGGCTGGGCAGCGAGGTGGGACGGAAGATCACAGGCAGCCTGGTGTCGATCTTGCTGATCCTCGGCATCGTGTGGCTCGCCTGGGAGATTCTCGATTCCGCGATCGAGCGGTACCTGGAAGAGCGCGGGCCGGACGGGCACACGGTCGAGCGCAGCGCGCGCATGCGCACGCTGCTTCCGCTCGTCCGCAACGCCACGCGCGTGGTGCTCGCCACGATGGCGCTGCTGCTCGTTCTCTCGGAGCTCGGCCTCAATATTGGGCCGCTTCTGGCCGGCGCCGGAGTGGTGGGCCTCGCCATCGGCTTCGGGGCGCAGACGCTGGTGAAGGACGTCATCACCGGCATCTTCATTCTGGTCGAGGAGTCGATCTCGGTCGGCGACTTCGTCGATCTCGGCGGCCATAGCGGGACAGTGGAGAGCATGACCATCCGCTCGGTACGAGTGCGCGACAGTTCGGGCTCGGTCCATATCATCCCGTTCAGCGCCGTCTCCACCGTGGTCAACATGACCAAGGAGTTCGCCTACGCCGTGTTCAATCTCGGGGTCGCTTATGAGGACGATGTCGACCGCGCGAGCGCGGTGATGCAGGAAGTCGGGCGGGACCTGCAGCAGGACCCAGCCTTCAAGGCGGCCATTCTCTCGCCGATCGAGGTGCTCGGCATCGACAGCTTCACCGATCTCTCGGTCAAGCTGCAGGCGCGCATGAAGACCCGACCCGGCCGTCAGTGGATGGTCTCGCGGGAATTCTATCGGCGGGTCAAGGCGGCTTTCGCGGAGGCCGGGATCGAAATGCCGCACCACCCGCTGCTGCCGCGGCCGGTGCCTGCGGCCGCGCCGGTCCCAGAGCCGGTCGGCTAGTCTTCGGCCTCGCCCTCCATCACCCGGCGGGCGACGTCGTAGGAAAATCCCGCGCGGCCGAGGGCGGCGAGGTCTTTGAGGCGATGGGCGGCGCGCTCCTTGGTGCGCCATGGGCCCAGCCGGCGCCGCTCCGCGAAGCGCCGCGCCGCCGCCAGATCCGCCTCGGCGCCGGCGCTTTCCTCGTCCGCCGTGACGAGCGCGGTCTCCACCGTCTCCCGCGCGACCCCCTTGACCGCGAGCGCCGCGCGGATCGCGCGCGCGGAGCCGCCCTTACGCCGCAGGCTCTGCGCCTTGCCCTCGGCATAGCGCCGGTCGTCGAGGATGCCGGAGCCCTGCAGCCGGGCGATCAGCGCGCGCACGAAGGCAGCGCCCGCCTCGGCATCGGTGCCGTGCGCCTCGGCCGAGCGCCGCACCTTGTTGAGGAGCAGCCGCTCCAGATGCCGGGCCGACGCCGCGTAGCGCTCGAGGTAGCGAATGGCGGCGGCTTCGAGCCGCTCCCCGGTGGCCGGGGCCGCTTGGCGGGCCTTCCGTCGGCTGGCTTGCGCCCGCCCTTGGCCGGGACTAGCTTGCCGCCCCGATCCGCTCCCGTCAGAACCTCCGCCCATGGCCCTTGCCGTTCCTCCCGAGCCGCGCCCCCTGGGCGCCGTCAATTGGTTGGGCCTGTGGACCCTCTACGTCAAGGAGGTCCGCCGCTTCGGCAAGGTCGCGACCCAGACCATCATCGCCCCAGTGGTCACCACGCTCCTGTTCCTGGCGATCTTCGCGTTGGCTCTTGGCGGCGGCTCGCGGCAGGTGGGCGGAGTGCCCTTCACCCAGTTCCTGGCGCCGGGGCTTGTGATGATGGCGATGGCGCAGAACGCCTTCGCCAACACCTCCTCATCGATCATGATCTCCAAGATCCAGGGCAACATCGTCGACATGCTGATGCCGCCGCTGTCCGCGGGCGAGCTCACGCTCGCGTTCGCCGCGGGCGGCGTTACGCGGGGCCTGGCGGTCGGCCTTGCCGTCGCGCTTGCGATGACGGCGTTCGTGCCGATCGAGATCCGCCATGCCGGCTTCATCCTGTTCCATGCGGTCGCAGCCTCGCTGATGCTGTCGCTGATCGGCATCCTGGCTGGCGTCTGGGCGGAGAAGTTCGACCATATGGCGGCGTTCACCAACTTCGTGATCACCCCCTTCGCGTTCCTGTCCGGGACGTTCTATTCCGTGGAGCGGCTGCCGGAATTCTGGAAGAGCGCGGCGCATTTCAACCCGTTCTTCTACATGATCGACGGCTTCCGCTATGGCTTCATCGGCCATGCCGACGCCCCGCCCGCGTTGGGCCTGGCTGTGCTGGTGGGGGCCGACATCCTGCTCTGGATCACCGCCTATGCCTGTTTCCGGCGCGGCTACAGGCTCAAGGCCTGACGCGCGACCGGGGCCGACGGCGCCCGCGCCCCGGCGGTTCGGCCGGGTCAACTGGCTCGGCCTGGCCACGCTCTACCGGCGCGAGGTCAAGCGCTATCTCTCGGAGTGGCTGGAGACGCTCGGAGGGGTCGCGGTTTCGGCCTTGTTGTTCCTGGCCGTCTTCCATCTCGCGCTGGAAGCCGCGCCGCAGCCCTTGCCGGGGGTGTCGCTGGTCGCCTTCCTGATCCCCGGCCTCATCATGGTCTCGGTCGCGCAGAAGAGCTTCGAGGCGGCAGCTTACTCGATCCTGTTCGGCAAGCTGGAGGGCACCATCGCCGACGTCCTGACGCCTCCCCTGTCGGCCGGCGAACGCGTCGCGGGCTATGCTTGTGCCGCGGCGACCTCCGGTCTCATCGCCGGCGGGACCGTGGCGCTCGCCCTGGCGCCGTTCGCGCCGTGGCCGCGAATCCAGCTCCTGCCGCTAATCTGCTTTGCAGTGACGGGCGCACTGTTCCATGCGCTGTTCGGCATCCTCTCGGGGCTCAAGGCCGAGCGCTGGGACAATCTCGCCGCGATCCAGACCTTCGCGCTGGTGCCGCTTATCTATCTTTCCGGCGCGTTCTTTCCCACCGGCGACCTGCCGGAAGCGGGAAGGCTCGCGGTGCTGCTCAATCCGGCCTATTACGCGGTGGACGGGCTCCGCTTCGCCTGGCTCGGACGCTCCGAGCTGAACCCGATGCCGGGCGCGGCGGTGCTGACCCTTCTCGATCTGGCTCTGTTCGCGGCGGCCTGGCGGCTGTTCGCGTCCGGCTACAAGCTGAGGGCGTGAGCCTCGCCCGTAGGTCCCGCTCCGTTGACAACCCGCTTACCTCTCCCCGATAGTCCCGCTCCCCCGGCGTGAAGCCGGGCTCTTTTTTGGCGCCTCGCGGCCAGGTGGCACGAGGCGCCCTTTGTGGAGCTGCCGCGTCATGACCAGCGCCGTGATGCCGACCTATGGGCGGGCCGACCTTTCGTTCGAGAGGGGCTCGGGAGCCTATCTGTTCGCATCCGATGGCCGACGATTCCTCGATTTCGCCAGCGGCGTGGCGGTGACCGGGCTGGGCCACGCCCATCCGCATCTGGTGAAGGCGCTGACCGAACAGGCTGAGAAAGTCTGGCACACCTCGAACATCTTCCGCATCCCCGGGCAGGAGCGGCTGGCGCAGCGCCTGACGGATGCCACCTTCGCCGACACCGTGTTCTTCGCCAATTCCGGCGCTGAGGCGATCGAGTGCGGATTGAAGATGATCCGCAAATATCACGACGAGACCGGCCACCCCGAGCGCTACCGCGTCATCACCTGCTCGGGCGCGTTCCACGGGCGCACGCTGGCGACCATCTCGGCCGGCGGGCAGGAGAAGCACCTCCAGGGCTTCCTGCCGGAGGTCGAGGGCTTCGACCATGTCGCCTTCGGCAACCTGAACGAGCTGCGCGCGGCGATCGGAGCTGAGACCGCCGCCGTGCTGGTCGAGCCGGTGCAGGGCGAAGGCGGCATGCGCGCGGCCTCGGTCGAATATCTTCGCGCGCTGCGTCAGGTCTGCGACGAGTACGGCCTCTTGCTGTTCTTCGACGAGATCCAGTGCGGGATGGGACGCACCGGCAAATTCTTCGCCCACGAATGGGCCGGCGTCGCACCGGACGTGATGGGCATCGCCAAGGCCCTGGGCGGCGGCTTTCCGGTCTCGGCCTGCCTCGCGACCAAACGCGCCGCCATCGGCATGACCCAGGGCACGCACGGCTCGACCTTCGGCGGAAATCCGCTCGCCATGGCGGTCGGCAACGCCGTGCTCGACGTGATGCTGGCGCCGGGATTCCTGGAGAACGTGCAGCGCAGCGCCGAACGGCTGCGGAGCGAGCTTGAGCGGCTCGCCAAGCGCCACCCCGCCATCATCGAGGAGATCCGCGGCAAGGGGCTGATGATCGGCCTCAAGCTCGGCGTGCCGAACACCGAGATGCAGGCCCGCTTGCGCGAGCAGGGCCTGCTCACGGTCACGGCCGGGGACAATGTGCTGCGGCTGCTCCCGCCGCTGATCGTCGGCGAGACGGAAATCGCGGAAGGCGTCGGCATTCTGCAGCGCGTCCTGTCCGGCTGGCAGGCCACGGGCTGAGCCATGGCCGGGCCGAACCATTTCCTCGATCTGGACAAGCTGGACGGCGGCACGCTCCGCGCCATGATCGAGCGCGGCAAGGCGTTCAAGGCCGGGCGCCGGACCGTCACGGACGCCCCGCTCACGGGCATGTCCCTGGCGATGATCTTCGAGAAGCCTTCCACCCGCACCCGCGTTTCCTTCGAGGTCGGCATGCGCGAGCTCGGAGGTCAGGTGATCGTGCTGGAGCGGGACGGATCGCAGCTAGGCCGGGGCGAGACGGTCGCTGACACGGCGCGCGTGCTGTCGCGCTATGTCGATGTCATCATGCTGCGCACGACGGACGAATCGAAGCTGCTGGAGTTGGCCGAGCACGCCACCGTGCCGGTGATCAACGGGCTCACCGACCGCACCCATCCCTGCCAGCTGATGGCCGACGTGATGACCTTCGAGGAGCATCGCGGGCCGATCGCCGGCAGGCGCATCGCCTGGGTCGGCGACGGCAACAACATGGCTACCTCCTGGATCCATGCGGCCGTGCGCTTCGGCTTCGAGCTGACCATCGCCTGCCCGCCCGAGCTGCCGCCGCCGGCCGACGTCCTGGCCTGGGCCAGGCGCGAGGGCGGCCGCGTGATGGTCACCTCGGAAGTCGCGGCCGCCGTGGCCGGAGCCGATGGCGTGGTCACCGACACCTGGGTCTCCATGGGCGACGAGGCCAAGGGCGTCACCGACCGCCACAACATGCTCGCCGCCTACCGGGTTGACCGGCAGGTCATGGCGCAGGCCAAGCCGGATGCCGTCTTCATGCATTGCCTGCCCGCCCATCGCGGCGAGGAAGTGACGGTCGAGGTGATCGAAGGTCCGCAGTCGGTGGTGTGGGACGAGGCGGAGAATCGGCTGCACGCGCAGAAGGGCATCCTCTGCTGGTGCCTGGGGCGATGAGCGGGCGCACGGCGGCCGGGGCGCCCGACGATCTCGTCCAGCCGTTCCAGGTCGAGGCCTCCGCCATCCGCGGCCGTCTCGTCCGCCTCGGCCCCGCGGTCGACGAGATCTTGAGCCGGCACGATTATCCCGCTCAGGTCGCATCGGTGCTGGCCGAGGCGCTCGCGCTGGCGCCGCTGCTGTCGGCCGCGTTGAAGTACGAGGGTATCTTCACCCTCCAGACCAAGGGCGACGGCCCGGTCTCCATGCTGGTGGTCGATGTGACCAGCGCCGGCGACCTGCGCGGCTATGCCCAGTTCGACATCGACGCGGTGCTGGCGCTCGCATCCATCGGCGCGGCGCAGCCCTCGATCCCGCGCCTGCTCGGCAGCGGCTATCTGGCCTTCACGGTCGATCAGGGCGAGCACACCGAGCGCTACCAGGGCATCGTCGAGCTCACCGGCGCGACCTTGGCCGAATGCGTGCATCACTATTTCCGCCAATCCGAGCAGCTGGAAGCTGCGGTGAAGCTGGCCGCGGCGAAGGATCCGCAGGGGCATTGGCGCTCGGGCGGGCTCATGATCCAGCGCATGCCCGACCCGGGCGGGCTGGGGTCGGACCAGGACGAGGAGGGCTGGCGCCGGGCGGCAGCCTTCATGGCGAGCTCGACCAAGGCCGAGCTTCTCGATCCCGGCCTGCGCGCGGATCGGCTGCTCTACCGGCTGTTCCACGAGGACGGGGTGCGGGCCTATCAGTCCCAGGCCCTGCGTTTCGCCTGCCGCTGCTCGCGCGAGCGGGTCGCCGACATGCTGGGCGCGCTGCCGCGCGGCGACATCGAGGAGATGAAGGCGGACGGCGACAGCGTGATCACTTGCGAATTCTGTTCGGCCCGCTACGTTTTCAGCCCGGCGGAGCTGGAGGCCACGCGTCGGCCTGGTCCTGATCCGCGAGGCTGAGCTAAGGGTCCTATCCATGTCGTTGGCGAGCCTGATGCGTCCGGGAATTGCGTTCCTGATCGTGGGGCTGTGCGGTTGCACGCTGGGCGTCGAGCGGCCGGATTTTCCCGAGCTGACCTGGACGCACCTGCCGCCGATCACGCTCGACGTCGCCGAGGTCGAGATCCTGGATGCAACCCAGCCCACTTCGGCCTCGCCGCATGTCGAACATCTCTTCCCTTTGCCGCCCGCCAAGGCGGCCGAGCGCTGGGCCCGCGACCGGCTGCGCGCGGGCGGCCCGGCCAACCGCGCCCGCTTCGTCATCCAGCGCGCCGAGGTGATCGAGGTCAATCTCCGGCAGACCGGGGGCTTGGCCGGATGGTTCACCAAGGACCAGAGCGAGCGTTACGACGCCGATCTCGCGGTGCTGCTGGAGATCCGCTCCAACGCGGGCCAGCGCCTGGGCCAGGTGACCGCCGAGCTGCGCAAGTCGCGCACGGTGCCGGAGGATGCCAGCCTGAATCAGCGCGAGAGCATCTGGTTCACCATCACCGATGATTTGATGAAGCTGCTCAATGCTGAGATGGAGCGCAGCGTGCCGCAATATCTCGGCCGCTGGATGCGGGCGCGTTAGGGGAGGGCGCCGCGCCGCGCCAGCCCGATCAGCTTGCGGAGCATCGCCTCGCACTGGGCGAGCTGGTCTTCCTCGATGAACTCGTCGGGCTGATGGGCCTGGGCGATGCTGCCGGGTCCGCAAACGACGGCCGAGACGCCCTTGTGCTGGAACAAGCCCGCTTCGGTGGCGAAGGCGACCGTGCCGCTCGCATTGGCGCCGGTGAGCGCGCGCACCAGCCGCTCGGCAGGTGAATCAGGCTCCGGGCGCAGCGGGGGAGCGGCGCAGAGGCGCTCGTTCACGACCTCCGCCTCGGCGGCCGTTTCACGCATGCGCGGCAGCACCTCCTCGGCAAGAAAGGCGTCATATCGGTGCACGAGCGCGTCCGGGTCGGTCTCGGGGATCGGCCGGAACTCCCACACGAACCGGCATTCGCGCGGCAGGATGTTGATCGCGGTGCCGCCCGAGATGGTGCCCACATTGAGGGTGGTGTAGGGCGGATCGAACGGGCTCTCCGCCGGGGCCGCCTGCTTCAGCTCCTCGGCGAGGCGGCTGAGGAAGGCGATCGCCTCGGCCGCGGGGATGATCGCGCCGGCGCCCCGTTGCGGCGCGCTGGAGTGGCCGTCGCGCCCGCGGACCGTCGTCACGAAGCCATGGATGCCCTTGTGCGCGGTGACAGGGCGCATCTCCGTCGGCTCGCCGATCAGCGCGATCGCGGGCTGCGGCAGCGCCGTCCCAAGCTCGGCGATCAGGTGCGGCACACCCGCGCAGCCGACCTCCTCGTCGAAGGAGAAAGCGAAGTGGATCGGTACGGCCAGCGGCTCGGCCAGCATCTCGGGCAGGAGCGACAGCGCGACCGCGATGAAACCCTTCATGTCCGTCGTCCCGCGGCCGTAGAGGCGCGAGCCGCGCCGCGTCAGGTGGAAGGGATCGCCGCTCCAGGGCTGCCCCTCCACCGGGACCACGTCGGTATGGCCCGACAGCACGATTCCGCCGGCCCGATCAGGGCCGATCGTCGCATAGAGATTGGCTTTCTCGGGACTGGAGCCGTGCGTCAGGCGCACCGGGAGTCCGCGCGGCTCCAGCAGGCCCCTGACGAAGCCGATCAAGGCGAGATTGGAGCGCGCCGACACGGTGTCGAACGCGATCAACCGGTCCAGAAGCTCGAGCACGGCCGCGCTGGGTGCGCTCAACTGGCCCTCCCTCAGCGACGCCAGAAGCGAGGCGTGAACAATACCAGCACGGTGAGGAGTTCGAGCCGTCCCAGAAGCATGCCTGCCGAGAGCAGCCATTTGGCGGGCTCGGGCAAGGGAGCGAAGGTTCCGGCGGGCCCCACGATGGAGCCAAGCCCGGGCCCCACGTTGCCAAGCGCCTGGGCCGCCGAGGAGAGACTGGTCACGAGGTCGAGCCCACAGGCGGCCAACCCCAGTGTCAACAACGCGAAGCTCATGCCATAGAAGCAAAAGAAGCCGAGCACCGAGCGCACCACATCATCGGATATCGGCCTGCGGTTGAAGCTGGGCAGGGCGATCGCGTGCGGATGCACGAGCTGGCGCAGCTGCTTGCCCGCGACGCTGCCGAGCACGCAGAAGCGAAAGACCTTGAGGCCGCCCGATGTCGATCCCGTGCAGCCTCCAATGAAGGTGATGAACAGGAAGGCCGCGATGGGAAGCGGCCCCCACAGCGTATAGTCCTCCGAGACAAAGCCGGTCGTGGTCGCGATCGAAACGACGTTGAAGGCGCTGGACCGAAGCGACTCGAACACTCCCCTGCCGGTGGTCGCAACCTGCCAAAGGGTCAGTACCAAAATGAAGGCGCCGACATAAAGGCAGTACCAGCGGAACTGGCTGTCGGCGAGGAGGGCGCGTGGCGCGCCTCGGGCGACCTGCGCCATGGCGACGAAGGTGGTGCCGCCGAGGAACATGAATAAGGCGATCGTCCATTCGACGCCCGGGTTGCGGAAATAGCCGACCGACGCATCCTCCGTGGAGAAGCCGCCCGTCGCCAGCGTCGCCATCGCATGGCAGATCGCATCGAACAGCGGCATGCCGAGCAGCACAAGCATCACTGCGCAGACTATCGTCAGGGT
>Ga0247822_10003062_pt1 | contig 10856 bp, 9 predicted proteins | sample 13C_Cellulose_Da_FD_192423 | JGI IMG/M metagenome (GOLD analysis project Ga0247822, IMG submission 192423) | Soil microbial communities from agricultural site in Penn Yan, New York, United States - 13C_Cellulose_Day30 | ecosystem: Environmental > Terrestrial > Soil > Agricultural land | place... | reverse complement strand
GGGCATTGCCGCCGAGAACCACGATCTGGCAGGGAGCTCGTTCTGTGGCCACTGCGCGATCGCGAATGGCAGCGTCATGACGGCAGCGGCGCAGAGCGTGGCGGAGGCCACCGCGATCGGCGGCAGATCGGTCAGGTGTCTCCGCACCAGGTTCCCGCCAATGCCGTACAGGAAGGACGCGCAGGAGCCTGCGACCACCGCCCAGCCGACGCTAGCGCCCGCGGCCTTGCCGCTGGCGAGCACCACGACACCGACGAACCCGGCCGCCAGCGCGATGACACGTCGCGTACCGATCTTCTCACCGAAGAAGAGGAAGCCCACCAGCGCGGTGAACAGCACCGCCATCGAGTTGGTGATCGCGCCGATGCCAGCCGGCGCGCGTTGCGCGGCCCAGGCGAACAGCAGGAACGGGATCGCCGAGTTGAGAGTGCCCACCAGCAGGAGCATGGGCCACCGCTTCAGGGGGAACGACGCACGTGCGCGCCACAGGAACGGCAGCAGCACCAGCGCGCCGAGCACCAGCCGCACCTCGACCAGCGGCGCGGCGCCGAAATCCTTGGACGCCACGCGCATGAACATGAAGGACGCGCCCCAGATGGCACCGAGCAGAGCCAACTCCAGCGGGGTCCGCCAGGCCTGGGGGTTGGGTGAGTCCAGAGGGACCGTGACGGCATCGACCGTGCGCATGGGAAGAGTCTCGTGAGAGGAGGGGAGCCTACGGCAACCATCCTCTTTGTGGCTAGACTGCCTTCTGAGTAGCGAGCGCAACTCAGAGGCACAAGCGCATCGTATTGGGGTTAGACACAAATCAGATTTGAGGCTCATTATGGCTCTGCGTCCCGACTGGCTGTCGGCACTGGCGGCGTTCGAGGCCGCCGCCCGCCATCAGAACTTCGCTCACGCCGCGGAGGAGCTGCACCTCACCGCGAGCGCGGTCAGTCACCATGTGCGGAGGCTGGAGGCCCAGCTGGAGGTGGCCCTCTTCCAGCGCCATGCCCGAGGCGTCTCCTTGACCGCCGAGGGCCGGCAGCTGGCCGATGCCGCCAGCACGGCGCTGGCGGACGTGGACAGCGTGCTGCGCGGCTTGCGCTCGGCGCGCGAGGACCAGGAGCGCGTGCGCCTCACCACCCTGCACTCGCTGAGCTACACGTGGCTGCTGCCGCGGTTGCCAGAGTTCGTGGCCGCGCATCCGCGGGTCCGGCTCACCGTGGATGCCGGGATAGCGCTGGCGCGCTTCGACGAGGGAGGGCCGGACCTGGGGATCCGTTATGGCCCCGGGCATTGGCCGGGGCTGACGGCGCATCACCTGATGGACGAGACCCTGTTCCCTGTCGCATCGCCGAAGCTGCCGGAGCTGACCCACGTGACGGAGCCCGCGCATGTTGCTCGGCTGCCGTTGATCTCTGATCTCTCGCGGCAGGGCTGGCACGACTGGTTCCGCGCCGCGGGAGTGCACGGCGTCAAGTTCGACGAGCGCTACATCTTCAGCGACGCCACGGCTACATTGAACGCGGCCACCTTCGGGATCGGCGTGGCGCTAGCGCGCGAGAAGATCGCGGCGCCGTATCTGGCCGATGGGCGATTGGTGCAGCTACCAGGGCCGATGGTGAAAGCGCGGTGGGGATACTACGTGGTGTATCCCGCGCATCGGCGCCTCCGGGCTTCAGCGCGGGTGTTCGTGGACTGGCTGTTGGCAGTGCGTTGAGTGCCGCGGGCATCTATCTATGGCTGGAGCACGGCTTTGATGCGCTGGGGGGAGCCGCGTCAGCGGCTCTCTGCGCGCGCCTTGGTATGGTCGTCGTAGGCGAGATTCCCTCGAAGGACGGCGAAGCGGTGATGGCGGCCTTCGTCGACGGCGAGCTGGCGGCCATCGGCGCGCTCACCGTCGAGCCGGCAGACGCTGGGACCTTCCGCGCCTCACCGTGCACGCGAGCCACCCCGGAGCCCGCGCCTTCTGTGACCAGCCCTTCGGGAGGGCGTAGGCTGGCTCCCATGAACTCCCGCCTTGTGCTGCTTCTCACACTGCTCTTCTCCCTGGAGGCTTCTACGAGTGGACGCCAGACCGAAGTTCCTCTCGCGACGGTGGTCGCCGAGTCACGCCTCGTCGTGCTCGCGCGCCCGGCCAGTCCGCCTTTCCGCACGGTCACCGTGGACATCCAGCCGAAAGGCAAGGCCCCGGGCGCCAAGCCACCGCCCTTCGAGTACCGCGTGCATCGCTGGGTGGTGGAGGAGCTGTTGACGCCCTCTGACGAAGTGAAGCCCGGCGACACGATCGAGGTCTCGCCCGCGGACTGGCAGTACCGCCTGACCATCTACCGGAAGTGGCACCTGGAAGGCGTGAACAAGATCGGCCTCTACGAGGTGTACCGTCCCTCCGCTTTGCCCCAGGACGAGCCGCGCCGCATCCTGTTCCTCGACTCAGAGGGCAAGGCGTGGCGCTTCACCTACGCAGGAGCCTTGGAGGCTCCCTCGCGCCGGGATGAGGTGCAGAAGCTGCTCTCCAAGCCATGAAGGCTCCAGGTACGGCGTCCAGAGCACGCGGACGCCGTAGCAGGGGATAGCTGCTGGGGCGTCTTGTCCAGCGCGCGCAGCCAGGAGAGCACCCGCTCATCTCCCGCCACCTTTGCGAGAGGAGCTGTCCGTGGAGGTGCTGGCGGCAGCGGAGGCATCGCTTCGCGCCGCGCGCCTGACGCTCTCGCCACGGCAGGAAGGCGGAGCTTGTCCTTCAGCTCGGCCATACCAGCGCCCTCATAGGCCGCGGCCGGGATGGGCAGCGGCTTGATTGTCTTGACGTAAAGTATCTTCACGTTAAGATACTTAGATGATGCGAGCCCCCCCTCCAGAGGACAAAGCTCCTGACGTATCGGGCACCCACGTTTGGTTGGTGCTGATGAAGGCTCACCGCGCGCTTGGGCACCTCGCCAGGCAGAGCGTCGAGGCGTTCAACGTGGGGATGTCGGACTTTGCAATCCTGGAGATGCTCCTTCACAAAGGGCCGCAGCCGGTGAACGACATCGGGCGGCGCATTGGCCTCACCAGCGGGGCCATCACGACCGCGGTGGATCGACTCGAGTCGAGTGAGCTGGTCACTCGGGAGGCTCACCCGACGGACCGCCGGGCGCGAGTCGTTCAGCTGACTGCGCGGGGGCGGGAACAGGCTGCCAGCCTCTTCGCCGGTCACAAAGCGGCCATGGATTCGGTGGCGAATGGGCTCTCACCCAACGAGCGCGCAACGCTCATCCGGCTGCTGAAGAAGCTGGGTACCGCAGCCGAGGAACTCACACAGGATGTCTAGACGGAGGACGCACATGAAGGGCTTACGAATCGGACTTTGGGTCGTACAGGTACTCCTGGCGGTGGCTTTTCTCGGCGCTGGCTTCATGAAGGTGGCTCAGCCGTACGACGCGATCGCTGCATCACAGGCCTGGGCGAGCTTGTTCTCGCCAGAGGCCGTGAAGCTCATCGGCGCCGTGGAGCTGCTCGCGGCCGTCGGCCTCATCCTGCCGTCGCTGACACGCATCTTGCCGGTGCTCACGCCGCTTGCGGCCTCTGGGCTCGTGCTTCAGATGATCGTCGCAGGCGCTACGCACATCCGCGTTGGCGAGCCACCCATCCCGAACGTCATCCTCGCCGCGCTCGCGGCGTTCGTCGCGTGGGGCCGCTTCAAGAAGGCCCCCATCGCTCCGCGCACGCGGTCGCCCGTGGCCACGGCCTAGGCTAGGGCTGCGCGGTGGGCGCACCGACGTGGCGGCGAATGCCCGCCGCGCGCCCGTGAAGCTCCAGGAGTCTACGCGACTGCCTCGGTGATGCTCATGGCTGTCGGGGTGGGAAGGACCCTCGAGAGCCGCAGCCCCGCTTGCGCGAAGAGCTTCCGGAAATCCTCCTCGGTGCGCTCGCGGCCCTGCAGCGAGGCCATCATCATCACATCCAGCACCTTGCCCCCATGCGGCGCATTGCCGGGAGGGATGACCGTGTCGATCACGAGGACTCGTCCGCCCTCGGCCATGGCGCTTCGGCAGTTGCGCAGGATGCTGACGCAGACCTCATCACTCCAGTCGTGGAGGATGCGCTTCAGCACATACACGCCCGCGCCCGAAGGTACGGCCTGGAGGAAGTCCCCCGTGACGTGCTCGCAGCGATCCGAGAGGCCCGCCCTTGCGATGCGCGACTCCGCGAGGACGTGGGCATGATCGAAGAGCACGCCCCGGAGCATCGGATGGGCCTGGAGCACCTCGATGAGGAGGCCTCCGTGTCCCCCGCCCACGTCCACAACCTTCTGGAAGGGGCTGAAGTCGTAGCTCCGGGCGATGGGGCCGTCCTCCAGATCGGAGAGGCTGGACATGCCACGGTGGAAGGTAGCGCCCGCAGCAGCGTCGCTTGCAAGGTAGTCGAAGAAGGGCTTGCCGAAGATGCGCTCGAATGGCGTCTTGCCTGTCCGGATCATCTCTGCCAACTCGCCCGTGGGGGCCCAGAAGATCTTCTGGGTGAGCATCAGCACCGCGTCACGCAGAGAGCCCGGCGCCTGCGCGCGCAGCAGGTCCGCGGCAGGCGTGAGACCAAAGCGCCCCTCGGCGTCTTCGGTGAACACCCCCACGCTGGCCAGCAGGCGGAGCGCTCGGAACAGCGAGGAGGCGTCGGCGCCCAGCTCCTCCGCGAGGAGAGCGGGGCTCTTGGGGCCCTGCGCCAGGCGCTCCGCGACGCCCAGCTCGGTCACCGCGGCGAGCGCACCTGAGAGGATGAAGCCAAATCCGAGATCGACGATGAGCTGAGCGGGATGGGGAGGAGTCGAGGCCATGTGTGCACTCTCAGGAGTGAAATGAGATTGGCGCACAGTACACCCGCTCCTGCTCAGAGGCCCGCGCGGGCGAGGGCTCTCCGGCACCTGTTCCGAAACGTCGGGGGTTTTGAGCCGCAAAAGTCCCGACATTTCCGAACAGCGCGGATGGGACTGCCTTGCCCCATGAGACGAAGATCGGTGTCTGGCGCGTGAAGGGGGGCGAGGCTGCGGCGCCTACGGCACGGTGTACCGGGCCGTGAGAGAGGGAGAAGAGGCGGCTGGTAGGTAGGACACCTGGCTGACAGAAGGGGTGGGCGGAACGGGAGAAGCAGGGTAGATGGGAGCTGAGTTCTCTCATGATGCTGTCCTACCCCATGCCCCTGAGTGTGGCGCCGATGATGGACTGGACGGACCGGAACTGCCGGTTCTTCCATCGCCAGATCAGCCGACGCACGCTCCTCTATACGGAGATGCTGACCACGGGCGCTGTCATCCATGGCGACCGCGATCGGCTGCTGGGCTTCTCGCCGGCGGAGCACCCGGTGGCCATCCAGCTCGGCGGCTCGGAGCCCAACCAGGTCGCCAAGGCCGCGCGTATTGCCGAGGAGTGGGGCTATGACGAGATCAACCTCAACGTCGGCTGCCCGAGCGACCGTGTTCAGTCTGGCCGCTTTGGCGCGTGCCTGATGGCCGAGCCCGAGCTCGTCGCGCGGCTGGTGGGAGCGATGCGCGAGGCCGTGCGAATCCCCGTCACGGTCAAGTCGCGGCTCGCGATTGACGAGCTGGAGGAGTGGCCGACGATCGAGAACTTCGTCCGGCTCGTCTCGGCTGCGGGCTGCCAGCGCTTCATCGTGCACGCGCGCAAGGCCTGGCTTCAGGGGCTGAGCCCCAAGGAGAACCGGGACATCCCGCCGCTGCGCTACGAATTGGTCTACCGGCTCAAGTCCGAGTTCCCGCACCTGGACATCAGCCTGAACGGCGGCGTGAAGAGCCTGGACGCCGCGGTCGAGCACCTGCGGCACGTGGACGGGGTGATGATCGGCCGGGCCTTCTACGAGAACCCGTACCTCCTGGCCGAGGCCGACCGGCGCTTCTTTGGTGCCACGGAGCCGCCGCGCGAGCGCCATGCCGTGGTGGAGGCGATGCTCCCCTATATCGAGGAGCGCCTGAAGCAGGGCGCGCCGCTCGGCGCGATCACCCGGCACATGCTGGGGCTCTTCCAGGGACTGCCCGGGGCGCGGGCCTGGCGCCGGTATCTGAGCGAGAACGCGCACAAGCGTGGAGCGGGTCCGGAGGTCGTCTCCGCAGCGCTCCGGCAGGTGCGGCCCGCTGCTCCCGATGAGGCCGCGGCCTAGGAGAACAGCTCGAGCAGGTCCTCGCGGGTGATGGCGGTCGCCGCTGCCGCTTCGCTCAGGGCTGCCTCGAAGAGCGCGCGCTTCTTCTCCTGGAGCCCCAGGATCCGTTCCTCTACCGTCCCCTGCGCCACCAGCCGGTACACCATCACCGGGCGCTCCTGGCCGATGCGGTGGGCGCGGTCCGCCGCCTGCGCCTCCACCTGCGGGTTCCACCACGGATCCATCAGGAACACGTGATCCGCCGCCGTGAGGTTCAGGCCTGTACCGCCCGCCTTGAGTGACATCAGCATCACCGGCGCACCGTCGGACCCCTGGAAGCGCGCTGTCACCTCTCCGCGATTCGGCGTCGACCCGTCGAGCCGCTCGAAGGTGATCCCAGCCCCCTTCAACGGTGTCTCGATCAGATCAAGCAGCGAGGTCCACTGCGAGAACACCAGCGCCTTGTGGCCCTCCGAGACCGCGGTGCTGAGCGCCTCCACCAGCGTCTGCACTTTCGACGACGTGTTGGCCTGCTGGCCCGGAACGAGCGCCGGGTGGCATGCCGCCTGGCGCAGCCGGAGCAGTGCCTCCAGCGCCTTGATGACGCTGCCGCCCTCGTTGAGCAGGGCGACCACCTCCTTGCGCGTCGCCGCCATCACCGCGTCGTAGACAGAGCGCTCACGCTCATCCAGCGACACGTGCATCACAGACTCGGTGCGCGGTGGCAGCTCGGGCGCGACGTCCCGCTTGAGCCTCCGGAGAATGAACGGGCGCAAGCGCCTGCGCAGCTGCTCCGCGACCGCTGTCTGCCCGTCGGCGATCGGCCGGGCCACGCGATCGTCGAACTGCCGACGGCCCCCGAGCAGCCCCGGGTTCGCGTAGTGCATCAAGCTCCAGAGCTCCTCCAGCCGGTTCTCGAGCGGAGTGCCGCTCAGCGCCAGCCGGAAGTTCGCCTTGAGCCCGAACGCCGCGCGCGCCACCTGGCTCTCCGGGTTCTTGATGGCCTGGGCCTCATCCAGAACCACGGCATCCCACGTGCGCCCCGAGAGCACGGCCGCATCCAGCCGCAAGATGGAGTACGTGGTGAGCGTCACGTCGGCGGACTCGTCCAGCGTGCGTCCGGGCCCGTGGTACGTGCACACTTTGAGCGACGGGCGGAAGCGCTGGAGTTCCGAGGCCCAGTTCGGCAGCACACTGGTGGGGCAGACGACGAGCGAGCGCGAGCCCAGCACACACAGCGTCTGCAGCGTCTTCCCGAGGCCCATGTCGTCCGCGAGGATTCCTCCCAGCCCTGCGGACCGGAGGAAGCTCAGCCAGCTCACGCCCTGCTGCTGGTAGGGACGCAGCGTCGCGGTGAGATCGCCTGGGAGCACCGGCGGTGGGAGCTTCTCGAAGCCCTCGATCATCGGCGCCAGCCGGTCCAGCCCTGGCGGAGGCGGCTGCTCCAGCGTCTCGCACAGAGCGCTCAGCTCCGGCAGGGCGTGGTTGGAGACCTTGCCATCCGCCTGCCGCGCGGAGAGCAGATCCGCGACGCGCTGGCCGTTCTTGTCCAGCCAGTCCCGAGGCAGCGGCGCCCAGCCTCCGCCCTCCAGCGGGACGAGCCCCAGCCCCTCCGACCACGCGCGGATCACCGCCGCCGCGTCCACTGTCCGTGGCTCGCCCTTGCCGCCCTCCACCTGGAACTCAAGCGTGAAGCGCACGTCGGGGACACCGGCCCCCGTGGCAGAGCCCTCCACCCGGAGCAGCGGCCGGAGCCGGACATCCGGGCTCACGAGCCCCGCCGCATCACCCGTGAGATCGCCGCGCCAGCGCCGCAGCTTGTCCGCCCAGCGCACCATCTCCTGGCCCTGCACCGTCAACCGCCGGCCGGGGACCAGGTTCAGCTCGTCCCGGAGCTGATGGACCAGGCGCTGCTCCGCGGCCTCGTCGCGCAGCGGCACGGAGCCGCGCAGGTAGACCATGCGGCCGTTGTCGATCCGCACCGAGGGCGGCGCCCCGTAGACGAGCGTGGGCAGGACGGACAGGCCCGCTTCCAGCTGCTGCAGCTCCAGCTGGACACGGGGCTTCAGCTCGCGGTCGATGGGCGGCAGGCGCTTGCTGCGGACCTCGACCGGGAGGCGGCGGGCCATCTCCGGGAGCACCCGCGAGGCGACCTCGCCGAGCTGCTCGGGGCCATAGGTGCGGACGATCGGGAGGCTCTGGAGCCAGGGCCCGGTCATCGCTGTCTCACCCAGGCGGACCAGCGCATCGCCCGCCAGCGCGACGCCCGGGCTGAGCACCTCCGCGATGCGGGGATCGCGCGTCACCGTCACTACCAGTTGTGCGCCCCGGTCTTCCACCACGGCCCTGGGAGGAATGCTCTCCTCCGAGACGGCCACGGGACGCCCATCCAGCAGCACGTTTCGTGCTGGCTCCAGCGCCTTGAGCAGCGCGTCCAGCTTCTCGGGAGAGAGCGCCCCGCGCGTGCGCCGCTCCAAGAGACGATCCACGACGAGATCCGCCTGCTCGACCTGGAGCGTCGCGGCCTGGGCCGGCTGGGCGATCAAGGAGGCGAGGCCCCCCTCTAGAGGCTCTTCCTTCCCATCCGCGTGAGCGAGCGTGCGATGGAGCTCCAGGCCGCCCGGAACACGCGTGAACCGGTGCACCACGCGGGACCACAGGCTCGAGGTCGTCTGCAGCGGGGCCTCCTGGCTCTCCGCCTGCTGGAGGGAGATGGCCGCGGCGACCACGTGCTCGCACGGGTCCACCTTGCTGGGGCAGTCGCACTCCCAGGCCTCGTCGCCCGGATAGAGGACGACCGTGACGGCGACCGAGCGCCCAGGCGCTCGCACCCGGAGCTCGATCTCACTGGCGGTGCGGGCTTGGAGCGCGACGGCCCCAGAGCGCGCGAGGTTGACCCCGTTGGACCAGATGCCAGGGCGTGCTTCCTTCCGAACGGCTTCGAGCAGTTGAGCGGGCGCGGACATGAGCGTCGGGAATCCCTACGCTTCGTGAGTGCGCCGCGCAACGCCCAAGACCGGGCCAGTGTTACGGAGGCTGCTCGCCTGGGTCTCAGCGGAGCCGCTCAGGGATTCCAGCCATTCAGAAAATCGCGCCCAGCTTGTGGCCAGAGGAGGGTCGTCATGAACAATCTGCAAGCAGCGAAGGGATTGGGCGTTTTCAGCGTGGCTCTGGGGCTGACCCAGCTCGTGGCTCCCAATTGGCTCGGGGTGAAGGCGGGGGTTGGTGCATACCCCACCTTGACGCGGATCTGTGGCGCTCGGGAGCTCGCCTCAGGGATCGGGGTGCTCTCGGGACGCAGGCCCGCGACCGCGCTCTGGGCGCGTGTGGCGGGTGACGTGATCGACATTGGCCTGCTCGGCGTGGCGCTGTTCAAGAGCGCCCGGCGCGGCCGGTTGGCTCTGATGTTGGGGGCGGTCCTGGGCGTCAGCTTGCTGGACCTGATCTACGCGCGGCGTCTGCAGGGCGCGTAGAGCCCTGGCTCAAGACTGCGGAGGCTCGGCTGTCGTCGATGCGGCAGCCGAGCTTCGCTTCCGAGGGACGATGGATCGGCGCGGTCCCTTGATGGCAACGCCTAGAAGGAGGGCGCCGGGGAGGAGCATTCCCAGCCCCTGAGTGAGGTTGGTGGGTGGACGGGCCACCACGCCGAGCACCAGCGCGACGAAGAGCAGCCCACACACACTGCGGAGAATGAGGGAGTTCACGTGTAGCTCCTGGGGACATCATACCCCAGGCTGGTGTCTCAGGTGTGGCGCCACTGGTCACGTGCAGCCCACAGCGCTTCACACGCGGCGACCGCGCCCATAGCCAGTCGCACGTCCACGACGTCTGACAGCGAGGTGCGCCCAGGGTTGATCTCCACGGTGGCGCCTCTGCGAGCTGAGGTCATCAACACCGGCGCGGTGATGTACGGGAACAGGCTGGAGGTCCCGACTGAGAACACCACGTCGAAGCCCCTTCTGACCTCCTGGTCGAGGAGCGCTGACTTCGCACGTGGCAGGACCTCCTCGAAGAGCACGACATCGGGGCGCACGACGCCGGAGCACTGGGGGCAGGCCGGGCACGAAGCCAGCTGGGCGTAGTCCGCCACACGCTCCCGGAAGGCGCATTGCGTGCAGTACAGCTCATGCAGGTCTCCGTGGATGTCGATCACGTTCTTCGAGCCCGCAGCCCGGTGGAAGCCGTCGACATTCTGGGTGAGCACCCAGCAGCGCTCGAAGGAGCCCTCCATGAGAGCCAGGAGCTCGTGGGCGCGGTTGAATCGTGCGCCACGGCAGGCGTTCTCGAGCCGGTGCAGGTGCTTCCAGGTCAGCTCAGGCCGACGCCGGAAGGTGTGCGCTGACAGGACCTCTTCAATGGACATGTCGCCTTCGGCGTTCTCAACGTTGTAGAGCCCGCCGATGCCTCGGTAGGTGGGGAGCCCCGACTCCGCGGAGATGCCTGCACCCGTGATGAACAGGACGCTGCGAGCCTCAGAGAGGATGGTGACAACACGCTCGAGTTCACGATCCATGAGCGGAGGGTCTCAGCCTGGTGGCGAGTCTGCAACCCGGTGGCTGCCTCATATGCCGCTGCCGGTACATATGCGAACTCCTCGATGAATACGTCTTCGACGCTCAGCCAGTGACGGAAATAGACGAAGCCGTCATTCAAGCAGCCGCTCGCGATGATGTACGCCGCGCCCCACGAGTCCCAGCGGAAGGCTACGTTCATTTGCTCGCGGAAGCGGTCCCGGAAGCCCATGA
>Ga0247822_10003060_pt1 | contig 10857 bp, 9 predicted proteins | sample 13C_Cellulose_Da_FD_192423 | JGI IMG/M metagenome (GOLD analysis project Ga0247822, IMG submission 192423) | Soil microbial communities from agricultural site in Penn Yan, New York, United States - 13C_Cellulose_Day30 | ecosystem: Environmental > Terrestrial > Soil > Agricultural land | place... | reverse complement strand
CTACATGATCTTTGGCGAAAGCTCACAAGCCGCCCGGTTCAAGCGCGACCCCGCCTTTGATCGAAGCGATCTATTCATCATCACGCAAAATGCCCTCGGCGAGCCCAGTTACATGAAGTACCTGCGTGACCAGTACACCCGTGAGCGTCCGCCCGTCTCCTCCGCCTTCGAGCACTGGCTTGGCCGCGACTCCGCCTACCCCACCGACACGCTCACCCTGCCCAGCCCTTCCGAGATAGATACCGTCAGCCGCCTGGCGACCCAACCCGACCCCGCCACCGGCCGCCCGCTGGAGTTGGACCGCGCCATCGTCCCCTTCAGCGCGACGCTTTACTGGATCTGGCTGCGCAACCGCGACTGGCGCGATTTCTTTGTGGAGGAAAGCTTCCCCATTCGCTGGACCTACGACTACGCCATCCCCTGGGGACTCGTTTATAAACTCAACCCGACCAAACTCGACCGGCTCCCCACCGACGCCGTGGAGCGCGACTTCGCCTTCTGGGATTCCTATGCGAAAAAACTCCTCGGCGACCCGCACTTCGCGGACGACCTCGACGCCCGCCGCTCCTTCGCCCGCCTGCGCACCACCGGCGGCAATATCTATCGCCATCACAAGATGATCACCGAGGCCGAGAAAGCCTACCGGGAAGCTCTCGTCCTCTGGCCGGACGAACCTCTCGCCCTGCACGCGCTCACCCAGATCCTCTGGCTGCGCGGGGACTTCACCGCCGCTCAGGAGCTCGCCGCCGCCGCACTCCAGCGCGACCCACGGAACACCGCTCTCCAAAATCTCGACCGCCTCACCACTCAGCGCCGCGAGAGCCAGACCAACATCGACGCCCTCGCCGCCCAGCTCAAAGCCCACCCCTCCGACCGCGGCACCTTGCAGGCGCTCATCATGCTGCTCGCCAGTGTCGGCGAGCGGGAAAAAGCCAGCGAGTTCCTACAGCAGGGCTATCGCCGCTTCGGCCGCACTCCTGATTTCCTCCGCTTCGCCGCCGCGCATGACGTCCTCAACGGCCAGCCGGTAAACTCGCTCACCCCCGCCCTGCAACTCGCCGAGATCGAACCCGGCAACCCTGCGAACCAAATGATACTCGCCCAGGCTTGGTACTACAATACCAACCTCCCCGCCTTCTTCTCCGCCATGGAGAAAGCCATCCAGATCGGCGGCCCCACCTATCGCGAGATGTTCCTCACCGATCCATCCCTCGCCCCCGTGCGCAAACATCAGGACTTCCAACGCATCACCCGCGAGCAGACTCCCTCGAGCGCTCTGCGGCCACAACCTTAGCATCCGCTTTGAGCCTCCCCCTTCCAAGAGGAGAGTTCCCGACGGCTCCTCCGCGTGATCAGGGCAAGTCAGCGCACCTACGATCCTTAGTCTAATAGGTCTTACTCAGCGCCAGACATACTCAGCGTCATGCGCGAACCCTCGCTTGCGCGTTACCCGTGTGAAACGCACCGAAAGGTAAGCCTAGTTATGTCAGCCTATACGACACCGGTCCGTCTCCAGCGCATCACGCAAAGAAGACCCATCATAGCGCCGAAAAACAGCGCGATAGTCGAAGGCTCCGGCCGTTCGGTGACAGAGCACTAAGACCAGTCGAAAAAACTCTTAATTTTGTTCCAGGACAATGGCCCATCCGGGTGCTTATTCCACCCACTGGCCGGGGTACGCCCACCGCCTGCCACATCACTAAGCTCTGCGTCCTTTAGCGACTTCTGCTGCAGGGCCGCCGAAAACTCGTCAGCAGTGAATGGGAAACCAGACTCGGCGCCAAGCCGAGCCAACGCTTCCGCGACAGAGTCGGGAGAACCCTCAAAAACAGCTTTTACTTGTTCATTCAGGATCGGGTCCTGATCCGCTTTTTTAAGAAATGCTGGGATATTTTCCGTACTCACGCCTCCCCCTATACATACCCCCTCTTCCCATGAAAATAGATTTGGGCCGAGCGGTTGAGAAAACTGGGACCAGCGGCAGCCCCCTCTATCGCAAAAAAGCCACTTCACTGCGTAGCTCGCCATCACGCGCCCCTCCTCTGCACCAAGGAAAGCCCGCGAACTCGGATACTAAATACACCGGCGGCTTGGGAGACAAACCGCCAAAGCGTATCATCCGAGCAAGCCTTATTGTGAGGCCGACCCAAGCGGAACAAGCAGCCGCAAAAACACCTCATGCCCGCCAGCAAATCGCCCCCCTGCACGAGGTCAATGCTCGCGCATCCCAGGCATTGATAACTGTCGCCGAAAACCTAACTGAAAATATTCTTTATCTTATCCCAGGTAAAGGGCGCATCTGGGTTTTGCTTTTTCAGATTGGTGTGATGTAGAACACCTCCAGCCACATTATCAAGCTCGGCATCGTCGATCGATTGCGCGCGGGCGTAAGCCGAAAACTCATCGGCCCCAAACGGGATGCCAGCCTCGGCCGCGAGCCGGGAGAACTCCACCGCCACCGCCTCAGGCGAGCCATCGAGAGCCGCGCGGACATGTCCATTCAGCAGAGGTTCCTGATCCGCCTTTTCGAGAAATGCTTGGATATTTTCAGTGCTCACGCAGCCTCTCTACAACAATCCGCCCAGAGTGAAAACGAATTTGGGACGAACGGCTCCGAAAACCGGGATTAGCGGTCGATCCACATCAAAAAGCCGGCGGCGCCGGTCACTCCACCCATCCATCACAGCAACTATCAAATAAAGCCCTCACGAAAACTCCCCTTCTCAGCGCGCAACAGCCTCCAGCAAACAAACGATCACCAGGAAAGCCTCATGCCCGCCACATCACACTTAGCGTCGCACCCCGGATCGATTAAAGCGCTCCAGATCGGGCGATCATCTGCTAAAACCAATTCTTGAAGAAGTTTATGAACTTATCCCCATCCCTGACCTTGTTCGGATCATGATTATAAGCCATCCCACCACCGGCGACTTCACTAAGTTCCGCATCTTCCAGCGTCCTCTCATCGACATAAGCTAAAAACTCATCGGCCGAGAAAGCGATCCCAGACTCTGCCGCAAGGTGGGCCAGCTCGGTCGCCCCCGATTCAGGCGCGCCGCCGATGATGCCTTTGATTTTTTCATTCAGGAGAGGGTCCTGAGCCGCTTTTTCGAGAAATGCCTGGATGTTTTCCGTACTCACGCACCCCCTATACAAAAACCCTCTCGCCAGGGAAACAGATTTGGGCCGAGCGGTTGAGAAAAGCGGGACCAGCGGCCAACCACGGTCCCAACCTTCTCCGCACCAAAGCCAGCTAGTTGAACCAATTCACCATTTGCTCCCACAAGGTAGGCTGGCCTGGCACCCGCACTCCCTTGACGGGGGGCCTTCCTCCTCCAGCCACCGCGTCCAGTTCAGTATCAGAGAGAGATGCGCCTTGCAAACTCGCGGCGAACTCCTCCGCCGTGAACCCCAGTCCCACCTGCTTCGAAAGCTCTGCTAGTGCAGCTGGAACCTCTTCGGGAGAACGTTCCAGAATCGCGCACGCTTTCTCTTTCAGCACGGGCTCTTGATCTGCCTTTTGGAAAAAGGCCTGAATATTCTCTTTGCTCATAGAAGCGGCTTTCTACTAAAGGCACACAGGCCTTGCAAAGATGTTTCGGACGAGCGGTTCGCCATCCTTGTTCAACGGTACTAACGCCCTCGCCAATCTCTCGCCTCCCAAAAAACAAGCGTCACCCGCGAGGCGCGTTTGCTAATATTTTCCGACCGGCCACCTCGCGCTGATAGGCGAGAAACTCCCGCACGTCCGCCGACACAAACAACGCCCAGAGAGCGTAAAGCACACCCAGCGACTTCAAGAGAGTTGGCACAGTATTGACCAGCGTCGGCGCATTCGGCAGCCGTATCCCGCCAGCGAGCGAAATACCGATCACCACCAGTACGCTTACTAAGAGAAGCGCCATCAGCACCACAAAACCCTTGGTTAGCTTCATCGAAATCCGCCCTCCTCGATACGCCAGCACCAGCATCCAGATCAGCATACCATTCCCGAAGAGTCCCCCAGCCGTCTCGGGAACACCTTCCTGAAACACCGATAGCATCGCCTCGATGATAAAACCTCCGAGCACCCCCATCACCATCAACAAGAAAATCCGGCCACGTTTCTGAGCATCATTCATAACTCGCAGGACTGGTCACGCCCTCCGCCATCTTCCCACAAAAGGAAGATTCGTTAAGAAGAAAACAGCCTCTTAGAATAGGTAATACACCCCATATAATTCCCCTTCCGCACGGAGATTCCCACCCACACACACAGAACTGCTCGACCCCATCAATAATAACCCTCCAGCCCCAGCCCACGAACCGCCGCTCTCTGAATCAGACTTCAGTAACAACAGACGTTACTGCTCACATAAAAAGCCCGATTCCGCTACGGGCGAGAGATGTTGAAAACCAACATCTTAAAATGGAGCCGATGACGAGGTTCGAACTCGTGACCTATCGATTACGAATCGATTGCACTACCACTGTGCTACATCGGCAAATGGTCGGCAGCCTAGGCTGCTTTCCGAAGAGGAGGTGTTGTTTATCACACTACCGTGCGGGACGCAACTCTCAGATGGCATTATTCCACCATCTCCTCCGATTTTAGGCAAAAAAAAGCGCGCCTGAGTAAACAGACGCGCTTTTTGAAAGTCCGACCGCGAATTAACGCTTGGAGAACTGGAACCGCTTACGAGCGCCGGGCTGACCGGATTTCTTACGCTCTTTCATGCGCGGGTCGCGAGTCAGCAGGCCTTCTTCACGGAAAGGAGCGCGCAGATTTTCGTCAACTTCGAGCAGGGCGCGGGAGATCGCGAGGCGAAGCGCACCAGCCTGGCCGGTGATGCCGCCGCCCGATGCCTTGGCCACGACGTCGAAGCCATGGACAGCATTGGCGATTTCCAAAGGACGCAGAATGATGTTCTGCATGGAAAGACTTGGGAAGTAATCGACAAAATCTTTGCCGTTGACCTTGAATGCGCCGGTCCCCTTGTTCACTCGGATCTGAGCGACGGAGGTTTTGCGGCGGCCTGTTGCGGTGATTTCAGACATGGGATGGATTAAACGGATTTAGGATTCTGCGCGACGTGAGGATGCTCAGTGCCGCGATATACCTTGAGCTTGCCGTACACGGTACGTCCGAGGCGATTGTGAGGGATCATGCCCTTCACGGCGCGCTCGATGAGGAGCTCCGGATGACGCTCACGACGGGCCGCGAAGGTCTCCGACTTGTGACCGCCTACGAAGCCCGAAAAGCTCATATAGGTCTTTTGGATGTCTTTTTTGCCACCGACACGCACTTTATCAGCGTTGATCACGATGACGAAATCGCCGGTATCCACATGCGGCGTAAAAATAGCTTTGCCCTTCCCACGGAGAAGGTTGGCAGCCTTGACGGCTACGTGTCCGAGATGCTGATCGGCCGCGTCGATGACCCACCAGGCGCGCTGGACGTCACTGGCCTTTGCAGAAAATGTCTTCATTGATTCTTTGAGAATCGAGGAGTGTGCCCGACCGAACAAGGGCTGTCAAATGCAAAGAACAGGAAATCTTCCAGGGGCTATCGCTCTAATAACTCAATGTAGTTGTGATATTTCCTTGAAAAAGAGGTGGGATCGCACAAGCCTTTCGCGCCGTGCAAGCTAGCGGAGAAAAGCACATGTTTTCGCATTGGCATGAGGTCCAGGAGGGATCCGGAATGCCCAGAGAATTCTACCGGCCTCTTTTTGGCCGGATGGATGCCCTTTCTCGCGCCCAGATCCGCAGCCTTGATGAGCGCCTGGAGGCCACCATGCGCGAGATGGGTGTCACCTTCGACATCGCCCGCGAGCGCCCTTGGGGCCGCCGCCCCTGGTTTTGCGATCTGCTGCCTCAGATCTTCACGCCCGATGAGTGGTCGCTCCTCGAGCGCGGCATCCGCCAGCGCGTCCGCGCGTTTGAGCTTTTCCTCCGTGATATCTACGGGAATAAAGAGATCCTCCGCTCCGGCCTGCTCCCCGTGCAGCCAGTCCTCGGCAGCGGCTACTATCAGCGAGCCGCCCATGGCCTGAGACCGGCCGACGATGCTTTCCTACATCTCTGCGGCATGGCCGTCACCCGCCTGGCGAATGGCGAGTTGGCCGTCAAGCATCACTACTTCAGCAACGCTTCGGGCATCTCCTACATGATCCAAAACCGCCGGGCACTCGCCAGAGTGATCCCGCAGAGTTTTCAGGATTTCTCCATCCGTTCGATCTCGGATGCGCCCGTGGACATCCTGGAGGTGCTCCGCTCCTTCTCCGCCGATCCGGACCCTACCGTCGTCCTGCTCTCGTCCGGACCCGGCAGCGCGGTCTATTCTGAACACAGCTTCCTCGCCCGCCGCATGGGCATCCCGCTCGTGCAAGGCGGCGATCTGCTCGTATTGAACGACGCCGTCTATCTCAAGACCGTCTCCGGCCTGGACAAGGTGGAGGTCATTTACAACCGTATCTCCGACGAGTGGATCGACCCCATGGCCTTCCGGCGCAACTCCATCCTCGGCGTGCCCGGCCTCGTTCACTGTATCCGCCGCGGCAGCGTCGCCGTGGTCAATGCCATCGGCTCCCAGCTCGCCGACGACCGCGCACTCCTGCCCTTCGCCCCCACGATCATCCGCCATTATCTGGGAGAGCAGCCCATCCTCCGCGGCCTCACCACTTTCTGGCTCGGCGATATCGACCAGCGAGAACTCGTCCTCTCCGATCTCGAGCGCTACACCATCCGCCCCCTCTATGGTGAGAAAATCATCATGGGCGGCGATGGCCAAAAACCCACCGAGAAGGAACTCACCGCCGCCCGCGAGGCCATCCTGCGAAATCCCTCGCACTACGTCGCCCAGCCTCAGGACTGCGATGCCGCGACGGTCTCCTACTCCGATGGCCGCAAGGTCGAGCGCCGCCAGGATCACATCCTCTTCACCCTGCGCAAGCGCGAGGGCGAGTACGAGGTCTTCCCCGGCGCCCTCACCCGTGTTTCCACCGACGACTCGCCATTCACCGCGAACGAACTCGGCGGCGGCAGTAAGGACACCTGGGTGCAGGCTCCCTACGAGTTCATCCAGCCCGCGCCCGATCGCACCCGCCTGCGCGAAGCCCTCATGCCAGCGCATCACGTCACCAGCCGTGTCGCGGAGGCCTTCTACTGGATCGGTCGCTACCTCGAGCGCGCGCAAAATCTCGCTTTCATGATCGGCGTCGTCGAGTCTTTGGAACTCGAGGAGCTCAACCCCACCGAGCGCATGCTCTACCGCCCGGTGTGGAACCGCATCCTCCCCCCGCTGGAAAACCCCGCCGTCGCCACCCGCCGCAACATTTCCAACATCGAGGGCCGCTGCCGCCTCACGCTGGACCTGAAGGAGCCCGACTCCATCATTCAGGACATCCGCCGCGCCACTGCCAATGCTGACTCCATCTTGGAGTGCTTGAGCCTGGAGGCTTGGAGCGTTTTGAGCAGCCTGCGCACACGGTTCCAGCGCGCCCGCATTCGCACCCGCGCCACCGAGGAGGAGCTCTCATCCCTCACCCGCCGCTACAGCGAGCTCGCCGCCCGAGCCGTCTCCGAGTTCTTCGGTACCGCGCAGAATACCATGGTCTCTGACGGCGGCTGGGCCTTCTGTGAGATCGGCCAGCTCCTCGAGCGCGCCATCATCACGGCGAATGCCACCTGCTCGATCATGAAGCCCATGCCCCGGAGAGGCAAAAACCGCACCTCCGAGCACGAGACCGAGATCCGTCTTTCCGCCTTCCTCCGCCTCGTCAACAGTCGCGACGCCTACCGCCGTGTCTATCAGATGCGCATCGAGGACGGCCCCGTCCTTGACCTCCTCTGGGCGAATCCCACTGCCCCGCGCTCCGTCACGCGATGCCTCACCGGCTGCGTACGCCGGCTCCGCCGGGACGGCGGGGGCGAGACCCCGGGCGCTCAACATGTCATCACGGCGATTGAACAATTAACCTCCTCCATCCGTCAAACGGACTGGGATGAACTCATCGACATGGACGAAAACCAGCCTTCCGGTTTGCGCTCGGAGCGCGTCGATGAACGCGGGCAACAATTCTTGAAGGGCACCTTGGGCATTCATCACCTCATCGCCGACGGCTTCCTGAATCACCAGATTCATATGCGTCCCGAGAGTCAACCGCTACTTCTGGCCTGAATCATGCTCTTCGAGATCGTGCACCACACCGACTATCGCTACGGCCATGCGGCCAGCGAGGCCTACATCGAGGCTCGCTTGACGCCCCCGATATCGTCGGCCCAGTCGATCATGTCGCACGCTATCGAGTTTCAGCCCACGACGCCTGTCTCCAGCTACCTCGATTACTTTGGGAATCAAGTCACCGTTTACTCGATGACCCTGCGCCACGAGCGGCTTTCCATCGTGAATCGCCTGACGGTGCGCACCCATGAGGTCCCCCGCCCGGCTGAGGCACTTTCCGTCAGCGTTGCGGAGGCCCGGCAGATTTTCTCATCGCGGATGACAGATGTGTTCGATTATCTCCAGCCCACCTCCGCCGTACCCATCGGCGGACCCGCCACCGAGTGGGCGCGTAAGATCTTCCTCAGCGAGGCTCCGCTGCATGAGACCTTTGAGACGCTGAACCGCCTCGTGTACGAGAAGTTCCGCTACGTCCCCGGCTCGACAACGAACGCCACCCCGCTGCACACCGTCTGGAAGCAGCGCACGGGCGTCTGCCAGGATTTCACCCACATCATGCTCAGCGTGCTCCGCACCGCCGGGATTCCTTCGCGCTATGTCTGCGGATACATCGAGACCGACCCAGTCAAGACGGAGCCCGGCGCGAAAAAACTCATCGGCTCCGTCGCCACCCACGCCTGGGTCGAGGCACTCACGCCCGGCATGAAGTGGATCGCCCTCGATCCGACGAATAACCAATGGTGCGGCCCACGCCATGTCGCGATGACCTTCGGGCGCGACTTCGAGGAGGCCGCTCCCGTTCGCGGTACGTTCAAGACCTCGGGCAGCCAGAATATGAAGATCAAGGTCCTGATGAAACGCCTCACGGAGAAAGCATGAAACTCGCAATCAGGTACTCCGCCACCTACCGCTACGGTGAGAAGGCCAGCCTGTCCCCCCATATCGTCCGCCTTTTCCCCCGTCAAAATTTCTCCCTCCAGACCGACCGCATTGCCTTTTCCACGCACGCCAGCGCGGACGTCCAAAAGCGGCAGGACCTCTTCGACAATCTCGTCGCCAACTGCTTTTTCCCAGCCCCCCTCGATACCATGGAGTATCGGCTGGAGCTCGATATCACCCTGGAGCCGAGGAATCCCTTCCACTTCCTGCTCGATTCCCGCAACGTGGAGATCCCCTTTGCCTACACCCCCGAGCAGGCTGCTGTCGTCAGCCCCTACCTGCAAAGTATCCAGGCCCTAGGCCCCCTGCCCGCCGACCTGTCCAAGCCAGCCAAGCCCGTCCCGACCGTCGATTTTCTGAATAAGCTGAACTTCTGGCTGCATGAGAATATCGCCTACGAGCGCCGCGACGAAGGCGAGGCCTACGCGCCCGACTTCACCCTTCAGCAGGCCAAGGGCTCCTGCCGTGACTTTGCCGTCCTCATGGCCGAGTTGCTCCGTCACCACGGACTCGCCACGCGACTGGTCAGCGGATTTCTTTGGGAAGACGAGACCGAGGAGCTCGAGCGCCGCGCGGAGAATGCCCTGCACGCCTGGATCGAGACCTATTTGCCCGGCGCTGGCTGGGTCGGCTTGGATCCGACGAATGGCGTCTTCTGCGACCACCACTTTATTCCGACCGCCGTCGGTCTGACGCCCGCCCAGATCGCCCCCGTCGCGGGACATTATTATGGCCAGCGGGCCATCAGCAGCAACCTAGACACCACCCTCACCGTACAGCCGATCACTTTATGATAGATCCCTGGATGAAAGAAGCCTCCGAGCGCGTTCAAGCCACCTTCGCCGGTCACGGCGTAAGGCTCACCCTCGGCGGAGAGCCGACCTTTATCCCGATCAACCCGGAAGGCGCCGAGTGGAAGTACTCCGCCGTCGGCCCGACGAAGCTCGCCTACGCGCGGAAGTTCGCCGACGCCCTCATGCAGAGCCGCCTGGCCGGAGCCGCCCGCTTTTTCTGCCCCGGCAAGCTGTATCCCGGCGAGACCAATCCCCGCTGGGCCGTCCGCCTATTAGCGAACCGCGATGGCAAGCCCCTCTTTCGCCTGCCTAAGCGCGGCAAGCTCCCCACTCCGCAAAGCGCCCAGCAGGTCGCCGATGCCATCTCTAAGTATCTCGGCGTTCCGTCTCACTGGATCGCATTGACCGATCCCAAGGACGACAATGGCGAAGTCCTCGCCATGCCGCTGGATCACGATGGCGAACTCTGGCACTCCGCGAAGTGGCCGCTCGCCAAGGCCGACCGCAAGCTCTCCGAGGCCGAGGGCCCAGCCGGCCTGCGCATGCCGCTCTACCTGCTGCCGCCGCACCTGCCCCGCCGCGCGCTCTGCATCGAGCGAAAAGGCAATACCGTCACCCTCTTCCTGCCGCCCGTCCTCCAGCGGCCCATGCTTCAGCTTCTTTCTGCCGTGGAGCAGGCCGCCCGCCAGCTCTCCCTGAGCAATATCGAGTTGCAAGGCTACACCCCGGCCGACGAGGAAAACCGCTGGACCGTTCTCGGCCTCGCCGCCGACCCCGGCGTGCTGGAGATTAATCTTCCCGCCTGCCGCGACTGGCAGGAGTACGCCGAATGGATGGAAACCCTCCACGAATGCGCCGCTAAAGTCGGCCTGCGCTCTTGGAAGGAGACGCCCTGGGATCACCCCGAGGGCAGCGGCGGGGGCAATCACCTCCTCTGGGGCGGGCCGAATCTCGACGAGC
>Ga0247822_10003059_pt1 | contig 10858 bp, 9 predicted proteins | sample 13C_Cellulose_Da_FD_192423 | JGI IMG/M metagenome (GOLD analysis project Ga0247822, IMG submission 192423) | Soil microbial communities from agricultural site in Penn Yan, New York, United States - 13C_Cellulose_Day30 | ecosystem: Environmental > Terrestrial > Soil > Agricultural land | place... | reverse complement strand
AGTCGGGATTTTAAGCTGAGTTTATTTGCGCGGACAAGTTGTTCGAAATAACGCTCGACATAAAGCTGTACGGTGTCATTGTCAACAAATGCGCGTGCACGCACCATACGTTTTAGAAGTGTCGCCTGCCGCAATCGAACGTGCTCGATCCATGGGTCGGGTGTCGTCCGCGCACTCAATTCCCCTGCGAGATGCTTGTCAATCTTTGACATTAGCTCCACAGATTTGGGACCGTGCAAACGAAGGGGAGTAAATTTTCTGCTCTGACCGAAAGCGGTTCCGGTCACCATTGTCAACACCAGTGCAACAAGCAGTATTCCTGTTTTGGGACACAGCCATTGAGACATTTCTGTTCTGTTAACGGGGAAAATGGTTCGTATAACGCTAAGGGTAAACACAAAGCTTATGTAACTGGCAGTACTTGATCTAACAGGCAGTATAAATATGAGTGCTCAACCTCTGGTAACCCTTCGCCATCAAATGAAATAACGGAAAAAGCCCTCAAAATGCACGCCATGAGCACTTTTCTAACGGATTTCACATTACGGTATTGTCACTGCAGGTATTATCTTTCGCCCTGTGTACTGGCTCACCCTCTTTGCCGGGACCGATGAAACGAACTTTGTGCATTAAACCTTTTGCCTCATGGCCTATCAGCTAATTATTTTGAAAAATTTCTTGTCTGTTAGATCAGTAGTCATTCTTTTGATGGTGTGCGCAGTGGTGCGTACGGCGCATGCCCAGGACTACATATGGACGGCGGATGGAAGCGGTTTTCACGTTGTTGAGCAAAATGAAATCATCAAATACGATCTGAAGACATCGAGCCGCACGCCGATTGTTACAACAGGCGATCTTCAGGTAGATGGCAATACTCTGCCGATCCGGTCCTTTTACTTTTCACCCGATGAATCAACTGTGCTCATCTACACCAATTCTACGAAAGTATGGAGACTCGATACTCGTGGAGACTACTGGACGATCAACCTTCAAACCAAAGAACTTCGAAAGCTTGGCAAGCCACTGCCTGCCTCATCGCTCATGTTTGCGAAATTTTCTCCCGACAGCAAACGGGTAGCCTATGTGTCGGCAAACAATATTTATGTCGAAGAAGTTGCTGGAGGGACTCCGCTACAACTCACAAAAGACGGAAACCGAAAGCTTATCAATGGGACCTTCGACTGGGTGTATGAAGAAGAGCTTGCGTGTCGTGATGGTTTTCAATGGAGTCCTGACGGCATGAATATCGCCTTCTGGCAAGTTGATGCTACCAGCATTCCAGACTTCAACATGATTAATAATACAGATTCCGTTTACTCTTCAATCATTCCGGTTGAATATCCGACTGCAGGAAAGGATCCTTCGTCGGTGCGCATTGGAATCATCCCATCGACTGGTGGCAACGCAAAATGGCTTGCCATACCCGGCGACCCGAAACAAAATTACCTGCCCCGAATAGAATGGAATTCTCCGAAGTCTCTGTTCGTCGAGCAGGTCAACCGTAAGCAAAATGAATCTCGCATTTACGACTGCAATACGGAAAGCGGGCAAATCAAACTTGTTCGAACAGAGCGCGACGACGCATGGGTCGATATCATTACGCCATGGGAAGATTTCTACTACATCGAATTCAGGCATCGCTTTCGCTGGATCAACAAAAACGAGGAGTTTCTTTGGCTTAGTGAAAAAGATGGATGGAGTCATCTGTATCGCATATCCAAATCTGGTCGTGAGGTCCTCATAACGCCGGGCGCGTTCGACGTGATGAACGTCAAAGCCGTTGACGAAAAAAATAACCTGGTATACTTTACCGCCTCACCCTCGAACGCGTCACAATTGTACTTATTCAAAGCGCGTCTGGATGGCAAAGGCAAGCCTGAACAGGTAACACCAGCGCAATTGAAAGGCACGCATGAATACGAAATCTCACCTCGCGGCAATTATGCCTGGCATACTTTCAGCAATACCTATACAAAACCACTCGGTGAACTTATTTCCTTGCCGGATCACAAACCGCTTAACGCTGCACAAAGCATAGCGGCCAATGTTTCGAAGGCTGTAGAAAAAAATAACGTTGAATTCTTCAAGGTAAAAACGTCCGAGGGAGTTGAACTCGATGGGTGGATGGTTAAGCCTGAAAACTTCGACCCGTCGAAGAAGTATCCAATTGTTTTTATGGTTTATGCCGAGCCTGCAGGAGCAAATGTGAAAGACAGCTATGGTACCGGCCGTAATCATTTGTATGCCGGCGACATGCGGGCAGATGGATACATTTACGCGACCATAGATAACCGGGGCACGCCTGCACCAAAGGGCCGGGCCTGGAGAAAGGCAATACACAGACAAATCGGACGACTTAATATCAAGGACCAGGCTTTGGCCGTCAAAGAAATGTTAAAGTGGTCGTTTATTGATTCTGAGCGTGTAGCCGTATGGGGATGGAGTGGCGGCGGATCGACCACTCTGAATTTGCTCTTTCAATATCCCGAGATCTATAAAACAGGCATCGCTGTAGCTGCGGTAGCCAATCAACTCACGTACGATAACATCTACCAGGAACGCTATATGGGCATACCTCAGGAAACGATGGCCGACTACATTGCCGGATCACCCATCACGCATGCAAAAAATCTAAAGGGAAATCTTCTGTATATCCATGGGACAGGCGACGACAACGTGCACTACGCAAACGCCGAAATGTTGATAAACGAATTGGTAAAATACAACAAGCCATTTCAATTCATGGCCTATCCAAATCGCACGCACAGCATCAACGAAGGAGAAGGCACATCAAAGCACCTGTCGAATTTGTATACGACCTACCTCAAGATGCATTGCCCTCCTGGTGGGAGATAAATAATTCAAAGCTTCAGCAAGTCTTATTTGCCTTTGGCTGATGAGGCTTGCTTTAGCTCAACATTTACCTCTTTTTCTAAGTCAGATTCTTTTACAACAGAAAGTTCATCTTCACAACGAAGATGAAACACAGTCTGACCCTCGTTGTCTTCACCCACCTGAGTGATTGTCCATAGCTTTCCTTCGTGATTAAGCTTATCGCCTGTTTTCAACGGCTTGTCCATAGCTTTTATTCTGAGCAATCCCAAATACTGTACCATCAGCGCTGGCACCTCAAAAAGGCAACGCAGCATCTCCGGGAGTTAAAAAGTGTGGAGCGGAATCCACTCCACACTTAATTGCAAAGACGCGGACTATTTTATCTGAATCTCAAAAACCACATCAAGATCGGATTCACCCATTTCCGACGTGGAGGTTTCGCTTTTGAGTCCTGGCTGGTGCTTGAGCAGAATTCTGAATGTACCGGAGGCCGGAGATGATGTTGTCCATTTCGTATGAAGGCCCAACGGCAGACCACTGCTGTCTTCATCTTCATATAACAGTGGCTCACTGCGGGAGTCAATATTGCCGGTGCCGGTCGGATTCAAAAACAGGCTTCCACTCCATCCGAAGAAGAGCATATGCTCATCGCTTTCAGCCTCCACCTCGGCCGAGATGTCGTATTCATCGGAATCTTTGTCAGCAAGGTCGTTGTACATGCCGATCGAAAGCAAATAGGTGGTACCGGATTGAAGCACAATAGGTCCATCGGTTTCGATATCGCGTATTCCTTCAGCATCCGGATCAAAGGCGCGGCCAACGATGGCTTCACCGCCATCTTCAGGAGCAAACGTCGCCGTTACAGTCGTCACCATTTCGGGAGAATCTTCGCGCGTAGGTTCCTCCGCTTCACACGCTAACATGAAGTAAAGCACGCCAAACATCAATACACGGCTGGCTCTTACGCGCAGCATTGGTCGTATGTTAACAAATACTGCGTTCATCAGAAGATACATTTTACAGAAAGTATGATGTTACGTCCCATGTCGTCGGCGTAGTATCGGAAACGGTTCGTGTATTCGCGATAAGAAGTATTAAGCAGGTTGTCGGACGCCAATCGGAAATCATATTGGGCATGCTTGCCGACGACGGTCCATCCCAGGGCAATATTCCAAAGAACGTATCCATCAGGCGCAGCCATATAATCAAAGTTGGATGGATCATCTCCAAACGGATTGTTACCTGATTCGATCGCATCTTGGATTTCCTGAACAGTCACTACTCTGGGCGCGCGATTTTGCTTTGAAACGTATCTGAATTTTGTTTCTGCATAAAAGTTCTTACCAAACCCAATAGCAGGTTTCTCATACCTCACGGCCAGATCAAATCGATTGGAGGGAACATACACGAGGTAGTCATTGTTTCGAACATCACTTGCCCACAGCAGAGAACTGCTCCCCGTGATCTTCCAATGATGACTTGCCTGTAACATGATGCTGGCATCTGCTCCTGTAAAAAGTGCGTCAGTTTGTGTGTAGCGGAAATAAGGATACGTACCTCTCGAATTTTGCGTTACCCCAGTGGGGCGCAGATAAGTATAATTGAATATATAATTGACAAACGGACTGAGGAGGAACGACCATTTACGCCAGTCGAGCTGATAGCTTACAACTGACTTCACTGCCTGTTCCGTCCGGAACCTGACATCAGTAAAGTTCATGATCTCATTCGTGGAGTCATTCAGCAATAATCCATATTCGATCGCGGCGGCGCTCTGGTGTGTGCCCAGACTAAACAGTTCGGCTACGTGAGGCGGTCTCCAGGCACTACTTACACTCATACGCACCGATTGTTTATTGCTTATATAATAGGTTGTTCCAATCGTTGCACTTGCATTGTTGAAATTAAAAGACGTCGCGTAATAGGTATTTTTAAAGTCGTACCCTTTAACATCATAATATCGAAAATCATAGCGGGCGCCGATATCGAGACTCCAGGTGTCCAATGAGATTTTGGTGAATCCAAATGCGCCCGTATTGAAAGTGAAAAAATTTGGGATAAATGGGATGCGCTGAGTGCCGGGAATATTACTGTTGTCCTGAGTCATCATATTGACACCAAACGTGTAGGTCGCAGGACCGAGATGGAGAGTTTCCCACTCCGCATCCAGCGTTTGCGTTGTAAGCTTCAGATTCATGGCTGGCGTGTTTTCCAGATCCCCCATTCGCAAGTCATACTCTCTGCGATTATTTTGTTGCAATCCGTATTGGACCCGCCATTCTCCTCTGCTCGTCTGCAGGTGACCATTAAGTTTTAAAAGGCTGTGATTAACGGTTTGCCTGGGCGCACCGATATCGTATGAAAATCCCGACGTATATAACGGCTCCTCCCTGTCCATGGCGTTGGCGAGATCGTCGAGGTTACTGATGGATGTTCCTTTCAGAATTCCCAATTCGCTTTGAAAGCGGCTAAAGAAGACATCAAAGCCTCTCTTTTCTTCATGATAACCGGTTGCTAAAGAGAAGTTAAGTTCACGAACACCCGTATTTGTCAAAGAATACTTCGCAGCGTTATAGTCACCCGCACCCTTCGCGGTTCCCTGAACACGCCAGCCCCATCCGGCCTGTTTGCCGATACCTCCTTCTAACGTACCTGATATGGTACCGGAGCGGCCGTTGCTTTGAAGCACCGTGTGCACTGCGCCGGTGACCCCTCCTTCTTCGGGAAGTTCAGCGGGATTTACAATGATCGTTCCGCCAAGTGCATCAGAACCGTACTTGATAGCGGAAGCATCCTTAACAACAACTACATTGGAAGCAACGAACGGATCAATTTCCGGGGCGTGCTCTGCTCCCCATTGTTGACCTTCCTGGCGAATGCCGTGATTCAGAATCAAAATCCGCTGACTGTGCACGCCATGGATTACTGGCTTAAAAATTCCCGGACCTGATTGGATACTGTTAACACCCGACACATCACGCATGACTTCCCCCAGCGTCTTTCCCGCATTCTCCGATAGTTTGCGCTCATCCAGTTCTGTGATGTTCGTCGCCGTCTCGGTGTGTTCAGCATCGTGATGTATAACTACTTCTTCAAGTTCGGTTGCTACCTCCTTCAGATGTATTTCACGATTGACATTGCCGGCGATACGCAACGTCATAGAGAGATCTTCATAGCCGAGAAACTGAATCTTAACGGTGTATTCGCCTGCACACAATCCAGAAAACTGAAACTTGCCCTCAGCATCGGATAACTGCCCAAGTTGCCGGGGTGTAATCATAATTACCGCCCCGCTAAGAGGTCGGTCTTGTTCGTCGACGATGATACCCGTAAAAATACTGGTACACGTCGACTGGGCCCCGGCCGGTATACAGATACACAACCACGGCGCCAGCAATAGTATATTGCGCATGAGATTTGATTAAAATGAGTAAATGAAAATTACAGCGTCGTATCAGACGAGTAATCCGACAGGGGGCCCCCTGGTGAGGAAAGTATAGGTAACAATAATCGGCCGGGCGCTGTCTGACAACAGCACTAGCACCCTACCTATCGAAATTGAAAAACCGTGACACGTATCAAATAGCGCAGGATCTGAATGTGTCAGCGTATGAATGAATGTGCAGGAATGTTTCTTAACGAGATGGAACTCGTGCCGGCAACCACTATCCACACCGTGGTACATCGCCCTGTGGCAGGGATCCAGTTCTTGCTTCGTAGAGTGGGTGGCAGCAGTCTCCTGTGGATGCAGAAGCTGATGTAGATAACCCGATTGCGTGCTGCCAATGAGATACAGCAACAACATCGCTGCTACGGTCAGTAGTCTCGCAATGCCTCGTACTTGCCGTTTAGGTGCCGGGATACTCATTGTTCGTTTCCATCGGTTGCGTCCAGCGAATCAGATAGAATCACAGTCACCCACCAACGAAGACGCCAAAATAAAGAGAGCAGCTCCTATTTGCAACATTATTGCAAGTAGGAACTGCTCTTTTCTGATGGCAGCGATTTATCCCTGATTATCCTGGGGAAATTCTTTGACAGCCGGCAGTTCAGTTTTACGACGGAACCACTTGACCGCTGCCGTTACCAGCCCGACAATTGCAAGACCTATCAGTTTGATGTTCTTGAGCAATAACGCCAGGATACCGGCCTTGGCAAGGACTTTCCCGGCTACCAATCCTCCGACAGTCCAGGCAGCAACCTGGTCGAGCTCCGGATTGAAGTCGCTGTACTGATACCCATCGGCGTATTGAAATGCTGTTAATACCGGATCAATATTTTCTTGCACGGTGGGCAAAGCATCCATTGACGCCACAGCGTTGAGAACCAGTACCCCTTTGCGCCCGAGAACACGTACGTTGTAGTTCAACGTGTGTACTTCAGATTCACCAAAGGTTAATTCCTTTGCCCAATGCAATACTTTTTTGTTTTTATCATAAAAAGGTTTTGAAGCCCATCCGATGATCGAGATAGGTTCATAACCAGCTTCTTCACGCTCTTTATTTTCCTCTGCGGTCTCCTCCTGCATGTCGGTGAGCATGTCATCGTAGTCGATGTCGTCTGCATCATCATCTTTCACGAAACCCATTTCATCGTAGGTGATAATAAATGCCCACGACTCAGCAGCAGTAATCGGAATGTTAGAAGGAACAATCATACCCATGGTTCCGTCGCCGCCGGGATTACCCCAAAGGTCGTGTATCACAAATCGGGCCTGGTCGGCATCGAGGTATCGAAAGCCCTTGGGTACTCTCAGTGTACCTACATTGTTGTCAAATTTGATGTCACCTTCCTGGTAGCGAAAGGTGGATTCTATACTGTCCAGGAACACTTGCGTGCTATCGACCTCAGGGTCGGCAGCGAATGCAGGGAGCAAGACGCAGCTCAAGATTAACGTAATTAATTGTTTCATAGGGGCAGGTTGGTAATATTGTAAAAAAGAGACTTCACCCGGCACTGTGATCTCAGGTGAACAGTGCCGTACGCGGTAGATACTCGCCGGGACCAGGCCGTGACCACGTGCAGCTGAAGTACGCGATGAATTGCCTGATTCGGATGACGAGTGGAGGATCAAAAAGATGGATTTTGGGGCCCAAAAAGTCAATTCTTAATTTTTAGTTGTATCATGTTTATCATCGATCTTCATTACATCGTACCGCTTGAAAAACTCGACGCCCACATGACGGAACATGTGAAGTTCCTTCGGAAATACTATGGCCAAAACATCTTTGTAGCATCAGGCAGAAAAGTGCCGAGAACTGGGGGAATCATTCTGGCCCTTGCCGATTCGCGCGAGGAACTCGACAAAATTCTCAGTGAAGACCCCTTTCATGTCCATCACCTGGCGGAGTTTCGAGTCACCGAGTTTCAGACATCACAATATCATCCGGAGTTCAAAAAGTTGTTAAATATGAAAAGTCGATAGTAATCGATATTTTGTATCACAAACCCCTTCATTAACCTAAACCTGTTCACTCATGCGAATAGCTACGCTATGTGCGGCGCTTATGATCTGCGTTGCCGCCGCTGCGCAAAAAAACATTTCACAAAAGACAATCAACGAATTCGATTCACATGTGGCACAGGTGATGAAGGAATGGGATGTGCCAGGTCTGTCCATTGTTGTCGTCAAGGATGGAAAGGTGTTGCTGAAGAAGGGCTACGGTGTGCGTGAACTTGGGAAGCCGGAAACCGTTGACACACAAACACTCTTCTCCTGCGCTTCCACGACTAAAGCCATGACTGCGCTGGTACTTGGAATGCTGGTCGATGAAGGAAAGTTGAACTGGGATGATCCGGTGAATAAATATATTCCTGAGCTGCGACTCAACGACCCCTATATCACCAGAGAGTTGCGCGTACGTGACCTGCTTCTCCACAACAGTGGTCTCGCAAGCACAGATTACTTCTGGGGCATCGCCGACTTTACGTGGCAGGAGATGATCGAGAGGCTCGTTTATGTAAAACCAGCTTACTCGTTCCGTGCAGGGTTCGAATATCAAAATACAATGTACATGATCGCTGGCGTCGTCATTGAACGAATCACCGGAAAAAAATGGAATGAGGTAATGACGGAGCGGCTGTTCAAACCCCTTGGCATGACGAGCACAGTTCCGGATAGAGTGTTAAGCAAGTCGCCGAATATAACCCGGCCTCATTTTGAAGTGGATGGAGTGATCAGGATTCTCGACTACGACAAAAGCACACAAATTGGAGCGGCCGGAGGTGTATGGTCAAATGTTGATGATATGGCAAAATGGGTTCAGACGCTATTGGATAGTGGAAAATATCAGGGCGGACGACTGGTGACCGGATCAACATTCCGCGAATTATTTAAACCTCAAACACTGGCACCCCGAAATGAATACCCAACGTTTACGATCCTCAAGCCTCACTGGGTTACGTACGGCATGGGTTGGTATCAGATCGACTATCGGGGTCGAATGGTTAATTTTCATACCGGAAGTCTGGCGGGTTTGACTGCGATCATTGGGTTACTGCAGGAAGAAAAATTTGGCGTGTATGTGTTTGGAAACTATGATCACGCCGAAGTAAGACATGCGCTCATGTACAAGGCGATCGATCATTTCGTATTAGGAAATGACCGCGACTGGAATGCTGAGTTCAAAAAGCTCTACACATCACTGAAGGAGAAGCGGCAAAAGCAAATCGCGGAATTTGAAAATGCTCGTATCGCTAACACGAAAACAACCTTGCCGTTACAGGCGTTTGAAGGTGAATATACTAGTGAAATATATGGAGCTATCCATGTAAGTGTTGCAGGCAATAGCCTTCGCTTCGATCTGAATAATGGATTTCTTGTCGCCGAACTTCCCCATTGGCACTATGATACGTTCTATGGCCCGATCGGCGAGGCTAATCAATATGAGATATCCGCGACGTTCACCATAGGCGCTGACGGAAAAGTCTCTAAGCTTAACGTTGATGGCCTCGAATTTGGCAAGAGCCCGGTTACATCGAAACCATCGCCTTGATTACTTTCGACTGCGGATCGAGAAGTGACGAAAAGCGTGTAGCCACATCGCTGAAGCGCATTTGATGTGTGATGTATGTCGTTGGTTTAACCTGACCGCTACTCATCGCCTCCAGAACATTGTCAAAATCCTCGCGCGTTGCGTTACGGCTGCTCATCAATGTGGCCTCACGTTTATGGAATTCAGGGTGCACAACCCCAATCTTGCCGCGCTGCAGCCCAACGAGCACGAACCGTCCACCATGCGCTATGAGGTCAAAGCTTTTTTCGATGGCGCCGAGATTGCCTGTTGCGTCTATCACGGCCGTTGGCATATCACCATTCGTGATATCGCTGATGATCTCCTTCACATTTGGAGTTGCTGCATTTACCGTGAATGGCACGTTAAGGTTCCGCCTGCAGAAGGCCAACCGGTCTTCATTGACATCCATCGCAATCACCCGTCCGCCTGCAATCCGGGCAAATTCCATAACACCTAAACCAATCGGACCGGCGCCGACTACAAGCACGTATTCGCCAGGCTGAATCTGAGCCCGGCGCACCCCATGTGCGCCAATAGCAAGTGGTTCAACAAGGGCGAGTTCTTCATAGGTATGATCAGAGCAGATTATTTTGTCGGCAGGCACCTGAAGGTATTCCACCATGCCGCCGTCGCTGTGTACTCCACAAACGTTAAGTGACACACAACAGTTGGGTTTACCATTTCGACAAGCGATGCAACTACCACAGTTGAAATACGGAATAATGGTTGCACGTTCACCCGGCAGAGGAGCCATTCCGTTCCAATCCACCACTTCGCCCGCCAACTCATGACCTAAGATGCGCGGATATGAAAAATAAGGTTGTGTGCCCTCAAAAGCATGCAGGTCAGTTCCACAAATACCAATGCGCTGAATTTTCAAAAGAACGTGAGCTGATTTCAATGGCAACGTGTCCACATCACGGTATTCAAATTGATATGGCTCTGGGCAAACAAGGGCTTTCATTTATTATTATTATTCATCAAAATATAAAAATAAAGTTATCCAA
>Ga0247822_10003057_pt1 | contig 10861 bp, 8 predicted proteins | sample 13C_Cellulose_Da_FD_192423 | JGI IMG/M metagenome (GOLD analysis project Ga0247822, IMG submission 192423) | Soil microbial communities from agricultural site in Penn Yan, New York, United States - 13C_Cellulose_Day30 | ecosystem: Environmental > Terrestrial > Soil > Agricultural land | place... | reverse complement strand
GCGAAGAATGCCCGTTCGACCTCGACCGACATCCTGCGATGCCGGTCGTAGCTCCACGCTGCACCGTTTCACCCGGTTCAGACGTCGGAGATGCAGTAAATCGGCCCGATAGATCAGACCAGCCACCTGCCCTCCCCGCAGACGCACTACAGTGCGACCTCCTACGGCGGTAGTTGGGTATGACAATACTGCCCAAACAGACACCGCGCAACACTTCTACTTTAAGTATCATCGAAGTGAATGGCCCCCGCTCGATCGGAGCAGCCCTCTCCGGGCGCAGACCGCTAGGATAAGTTCGTACCCGGTAAGTAATTGACTCGGTTCGCATTGGTGGCAGCTTCGCCAGGCGACACCGAAAGAAACTCCAAGCATTTCCGGCGGATTCAGGATGAGCAATGCCTAAATCGTGATCAGAATGCGCCCCCTCGCGAGGACATTCGACGGACCCGAGCCGATCGGCATGGTGAAAAAGCACAGGCAGAAAAGATCAAATTGTTGTCTACAACTAAAGTAATAACTTAGTATTCGAAAAGCTCTCAATGCCACGGACTATTCGTTGCAGATGGCGGAAGGAACCCGCCAGCCGGTGCTGCGAACTGTCATTCAGATCCATCAAAACGCTGAAATCCGGGGGATACGGCTTCCGCCCGGCCGGTGGCAACCATATGTTGGGAGAGTTTGGGGAACAGGCATAGTCATGGGATTTATCTACTGGATCGCGTCGTATCCGAAGTCGGGCAACACTTGGACGCGTGCCGTACTGACATCGCTGATCACGGGTGGCATCGAGGGGAATCTGGACCGGCTGCAGGAGACCATTCCGGACGAGAACGCCGGCCGCTACTACCAGCCGTTCCTCAACAAGCCCATTGCAGCGGCCAGCAATGCGGAGCTCGCACAGGCGCGGCCCCGTGCCCATAGGTTGATGGCGAAGAACACGCCGAACTTCCTGCTGCTCAAGACCCACTCCATGGTCGCCATTCATCACGGCACGCCGACCATCACTTTCGATGTTACCGCAGGCGCCATCTATCTGCTTCGCAACCCGCTCGACGTCGCTGTGTCCTACAGCGACTTCCGTGAGCGCGAGATCGACAAGACGATCTCACTGATGAACCAGAGCAGACGCGAACTCGACCGGCCGAAGTACGGCAGCTACGAAATCTCGGGGTCGTGGAGCGAGAACGTCGCTTCCTGGACCAAGCCGCACGACCGCATCGTCGTGGTCCGCTACGAGGAACTGCTGGCTGATCCGAAAACGCACTTCGGCCGTATCGTACGCTTCCTGAGCATGAACGCTACCGATGAGCAGATTGCGAAAGCGGTGGAAGATGCCTCCTTCGACAATCTCAGGGCGGCAGAACAGGGGGCGGGGTTCAAGGAGCGCCCCAAGGAAACCAAGGCCTTCTTTCGATCGGGCCGATCGGGGGAATGGCGCGAGCGGCTGACCGAGGCCCAAGTCGCCGCGGTTGTGACCGCCAACCAAGCGCAAATGAAACGGTTCGGCTATTGGCAGGACGAGTTTGACGCTCTGGTCAGATCACCTGCTGGCGTGACCTGAGGCCATTGATCACGGCGGAGGCATGACCCGACTGGTGAGGAACCCCACTGTCAGCAAAAGCTCGTGGGGCGTGCAGAAGTGCACGCGCGCCGCCGGGGAGACGCGTTCGGCGCTGGCACGGTTCGGAGCGGCAGCAACGATCTCGTCAAGGCGCATACGGTCGCGCTGGGTGAGCTTGCCGGCAGAGAGGTGGAGCAGCCGCGCCTTGACGTCGTCATAGAGGCGCTGCGTGCCAATCCGGGCGTACTTTTCCGTTGCTTGCGCCATGAGGAGTGCCGGGTCGAAGTTCAGCACGAGGCCCTTGTCCGAGCGACGGAGGCGTCCGTCGATCAGCGGTAGCAAGCGCCTTAGGGAGAGGCCTGCGAATTCCGTGGTTCCGGCCAGCATACCGGCGGCTGCCTCGATACTGTCAAAAGCAGGGGCCCCAGCGGCGTCGCGAACCGCATCGTCGACCTGGAGCTCCCAGGGAAATCCCAGGTCAGCAATCACGAGCCGCGTCACCGTCACGTCCGGCATGCGCGCGAGAGCCAGGGCGAGCAGCGCGCCCCAGCCCTTGGCGACGACAAAGACCCGCGTCAGCGCCAGCGACCGCACGAATGCAAGCAGCGCCATCAGGTATGTGTGGGGATTGTAGTCAGCGGCTGAGAGGTAAGCGCTCTCGCCCCTACCGGGCAGATCGGGACACACTACCCGGAGGCCGTTCGCCGCCAGGACGGGCGCGAGCGCTGTGAAGTCCTTGGCATTGCCGGTGAAGTCATGAAGGCAGAGGACCGTGCGCCTTGCCTTCGACGGCTCCGTGACGGTGTAACTCAGTTCCGAGTACCCGCTCGCCAGTTGCAGGACGATACTTTTCCGCTCCCGCCGCAACCCACTTGCTTCACTCATGCCTGCGCGGCGGCCCGCTCTTTGACGTCGCGGGCCAGTGTCTCCAGCCTGCTGACGATGCCGGGAAGCCGGAGGGCTGGGTCGTGCTCCTTCCAACGCTCAAAGGATGCCGAACGATACTGCCGATAGAGCGCGTCATCCTGCAGGAGTGAGCGCAGCACTTCGACCCAGGGGATCGCATCAGTGACGGGCGGGACCAGCCAGTGGTCCTGCACCAGCGGCGCCGGCGGATCAATGACGATTCCGGCATCACCGACCAGTTCAGGCAACCCGCCGCGATTGGTGACCACGGCTGGGATCCCCATGGACAGCGCCTCCACCGAAACGCGGGGACCACTGTCGTGCCAGAGCGACAGCGCGAGCAGGACCTTGGTGGCGGCGAACACCGCACCCATGTCCTTCTGCAATCCGACACGTGTGAGATTGGGGTAGCGCGACAGGTCTATGCCTGTGCGTCGCTCCGCATCGGCCAGCTTGCTGCGGCTCTCGACGACAAGGAACTTGGCCTCCGGCAAGGTCTTTGCCGCCAGTTCGACGATGCGCAGGAAGAGGGTCACGCCCTTTTCCGACGAGGGGTTGATGAAAGTGATGTACTGCTGCGGCTGCGCATTGGGCGGCGGCACCGGCTTGTCGATGAACTTGCCGATCACCTGGCAATTGAAGCCGAACCGATCGGCAAAGAGCTGGCGAGTAGCCTCGGTGTCGGTGAAGATGTGATCGACATGGGTGAAGGCCTCGAGCTTCTTGTAGCCCGGGTGCACTAGGTAGAACACCGTGGCAATCCCACGCTCCCGGGCCTTGCGCAGCAGGGAGCGCTCATAGCGGCGTGAGCCGTACATCATCAAAACATCGGGCTGGTACGTGTCCAGCATTCGCAACACGCGGTTGTAGAGTGTCTGCTCCTCCTCGAGCACGAACTCCCGCTGCGACATATGCGGAGTGTGCTCGATGTAGTGATGCACGTCACCGTCTACGCCCAGCCACAGCGTCTGCGGCAGGCCAGGTTCCTGCACGGGTTTCGCTCCCGTCGAGACGAGGTTCTGCAGTGCGTCGCCGGGGCCTGGCTTGTCGTAGACGCTGGCACTAAGCGATCGGCACTCGACGCCATATCGACTCAGGAAATTCAGAAACGTCCTGATGCTTATGGCCGCGCCGTTGCTGGTGTCGAGCGTACAGTTGATTGCGCTGAAAAGCAGCTTCAAAGGCAGACTCGCATCGTTTCGGGCCACTTCAGCTCAACTGCAAAAACAGTCGGCCGAAGCGCAAGCTCCGACCGACTGGACCGCCCCCCGGGGTATGGCGACTAGAACGAGCCGCTAAGCTTGACGAATGGGCCGTGAGTCAGCACGTCGATCTTGTTGCCGACCTCATCACCGCCGACCTCAACCAGCTTCTCACCCCGGTAACCAATAGTCAGCGCAGTGCTGTCGTCCAAGTAGTAGTCCCCGCCAATCGACGCCTCGAGATTGAGCACAGTCGCATTGCTTTCGACTGAGGACGATATGGCGCCCGAACCGCCGGTGCTCCCGCCGACAGAGCCTGAACCATTGTTGGAGTCCCATTCGTCGAACCACGACGAGTTGGCGTACCCGAAACCAGAAGCCGTTTCCTTCTTCTTGCCAAAGAGGACCGACGTCGCCACCGAGCCCGATAGGCCGAAGTTGGTGCCTTCAAAGCGGGTCGCGAACTGCGCACCCGCGCGCGGGCCAACACCGGTGAACTTGGTTTGGACCGTACCCTCGAACTCCGTCGTAGCAGAGCCCGAGTACAGGCCCGAGGACCATGACGAGGATGCCCAAGTTTCGTAGTGATCGTGATATTCCAGTCTCGAGCGAATGTCGCCGTCGAACTTGCTGCTGAAGGACACCCCCCTGAAGCCGGCGAACAGCCGAACGTTGAAGTTGTCGTTCAACACAGGAGTATAGCCAACCTCGAAGTCGAGAGCACCGAACCCCCAGGACGTCGCACCGGACTCCTCGCTGTAGATATCACCATGAATTCGGGAGCTCGACCCTGCGCCCGAGTCCCCGATGTAGCTGGAGCCACTAAATTCGAGATGCGCTCGGCTGACGCCGCTGTACCCGCCCCCCTTGGTGAACGAGGCGCTTCCGCGCACGTCCCAGTTGTCGTCAAGCTGTTTGCCGAACGAAACCGATCCGTTGATTCCGACGGCATCGGCGAAACCGCTATTGTAGGAGCTTCCGCTGCCGGCGCCGACCTTGTCGTCGAGTTCGCTCAGATACTCCTCGGCCGAGCTGAACATCAGCCCGCCCTGCACGCTGTAGTAGTATCCGTTTTCCCCGGGCGACAGATCCTGCGCCAGGGCGTGCTGCCCGCCCGCTGTCGAAGCGGCGGCAGTTGCGATTGCTGAAACCGATCTAAGTAGAATTGCTTTGTTGGCCACGCCCAACGACTCCCCGAACCCCAATGGGTCAGGATTACCGGATGCGCACAAAGTCGAGCTAGGCCAAAGTGCGGTACTGCCGCGCGAACTCACTGTTCGCTTCCGCACCGTGGATAAAATGTCACAGCATAAACGAGAACTTATTCACTATCCCGCGAAGGAGATCGCCCCTGGATGACGGTCTACCAGCATTTGTTTCCGATTATTGCGGAGCTGGCCGTCGTAGGAGCGTTTGAAGTACCACTTCTTGTCGCCGCATATGTTCCGAACCCGACGTAATAGCTCCCGCGTAACAGCAGGCGCGCTGCTAACAACAATCGTCAGCGCCACCGCGTCGGCGTCCTTCTCGAGTATCTTGAGAGGACCGCGATCTTCGACCCAGAGTTCGGCGCTCGCCTGCAGGGTCGGGACCCAGCCCGCGTACGCGATCAGGTCGCCGTTCGGCGCCAGCGCAGCCACCTGGCGCCCGCGTTTGAGTTGCCTGCGGATCGTTGGCACCATCGTCGCAAGCGACGCATCTGCGAAAGGCGCATGCCGCGACAGAAGATCGAGCACCAACCCCAGCGTCTCAAACGAGCCGGGAAGTGTTTCGACGCGGTATTCGGGCTCGGACATGGACGGCTCCGATGATGGGGCCGATACTTATCGATGCCCACCTCCCGCCCGGTCAAGCGCCTACAGCGAGAACGGCTTGAAGTGCTTGCTCAGCTTGAGGGTCTGGGCCTGGTAGTTCGAGCCGAGGCCGGTGCCGTAGAGGCGGTCGGGGGCCTCGGCTAGGCGCTCGTAGATCAGGCGGCCGATGGTCTGGCCGTGGCCGAGCAGGAACGGGACTTCGCGGCTGCGGACCTCGAGCACGGCGCGGCTGCCGGTGCCGCCGGCGGCAGAGTGGCCGAAGCCGGGATCGAAGAAGCCGGCATAGTGGACGCGGAACTCGCCTACCAATGGATCGAAAGGCACCATTTCGGCGGCATAGGCCGGCGGGACATGCACGCTTTCGCGTGACACCAGGATGTAAAACTCGTCGGGATCGAGGATGAACTCGTCCGACTCGCGGTTGATCAGCGGTTCCCAGTAATCCAGCACATCGAGGTTGTCCTTGATGTCCATGTCGATGACGGGCGTGTGGCGCTTGGACCGGAAGCCGATCAGCCCGCCCCTGCCCTCGCCCTTCAAGTCGATCGACAGCAGCACGCCCTCGCCGACCTCCGCGTTGGCGTCGAAAACCAGCGTTTCGATGTTGTGGAGCGAGCGGTGCTCGTGAACGCTCAGCCGGCTGTCGCCGACCCGGAAGCGCATCTGGCTAAGGCGCGAACCGGTCCGGACCCGCACCGGGAAGGTGCGCGGGCTGATTTCGAGGTAAAGCGGTCCCTTGTAGCCGTGTGGCAGCATGTCGAAGCCGCGGACAAAGTCGCCGATGACGCGCGTGAAGACATCGAGCCGCCCGGTCGAACTCTTGGGGTTGGCGCCGGCAGCAACGTTCTCGGGCAGGTCGAGGCTTTCGAGCAGCGGCACCAGATAGACGCAGCCACGCTCGAGCACGGCGCCTTCGGTGAGGTCGAGCTCGTGGAGCTTCAGCCTCTCGATGCGATCGGCGACCGTATGCTCGGGGCCGGGCAGGAAGCTCGAGCGCACGCGATAGGCCACCCGGCCCAGCCGCAGGTCGAGGCTGGCGGGCTGCACCTGGTCGGCATCGAACGGGCGGTCGGCGCGTATGCCGCCGCCGCTCGCCAAACGCTCGATGATGCGGGCGGGAAACACGCCCTTGGGCCAAAGTTCGCTCTGCACTGCACCTACCTCGCCGCCCGCCAGCGATCGCCGCGCCATCGCTCCGGGTTTCGCCGGGCATCGGGATGACTGCAGTCCTCCCGATCCCGTTCCGCTTCTCCCCTACCAACCTCGACCGTTGACGCCAAGTCAGCTTGGGTCGTATATCCCCGGTAAGCGCCGCAGTGGACACACCGTGGCGCTGGTGGCGATTTGGCCGGTCTGATTGCAGCCACCTAAAACAAGTCGCTAAAGGGACCTTCGAGCCGGCCGCAGACGCGTGCCGGCTTTTTCGTTTTCGAGGCTCATTTCGATGTCCAGATCCAAGAACCCGCTCAGCGACGAGACGAACCGGGCACCGGCCACGATGCTGGTGCATGGGGGCACGCAGCGCAGCCAATTCAAGGAGACATCGGAAGCCATCTTCATGAACTCGGGCTATTCCTACCCGAGTTCGCAGTACGCCGAGGATCTGTTCCTCAACAAGATCAACAAGCCGGCGCACAACTACTCGCGCTTCTCCAACCCGACGATGGAGATGTTCCAGGACAGGATGGCGCTGCTCGAAGGTGCAGAGGCGGCACGGGCCTTCGCCACGGGCATGTCGGCCGTGACCAACGCGGTGATGAGCCAGGTACGGGCCGGCGACCATATCGTCGCGGCGCGGGCCCTGTTCGGCGGCTGCCGCTATGTGGTGGAAGAACTGATGCCGCGCTTTGGGGTGCCTTCGACGCTGGTGGACGGCCGCGATCCCGAGAACTTCGCGCGGGCGATGCAGAAGAACACCAAGGTCATCTTCATCGAGACACCGACCAATCCGACACTGGAACTGGTCGACATCGCCGCGGTGGCTGAAATCGCCAAGGCGCATGGGGCGAAGCTGATCGTCGACAATGTGTTTGCCACGGCCATGTTCCAGAAGCCGTTGCAACTGGGGGCTGACCTCGTCACCTATTCTGCCACCAAGCACATCGATGGCCAGGGCCGCGCGCTGGGCGGCGTCGTGCTCGGGAGCAAGGAACTGATCGAGGGCGACGTGCACATGTTGCTGCGACAGACCGGGCCGTCGCTGTCGCCGTTCAATGCGTGGGTGCTGCTCAAGGGCGTCGAGACGCTGCCGATCCGCGTCAAGCAGATGACCGAGAGCGCGGCGAAGGTGGCCGATTTCCTCGCGGGCCATCCCAAGATCGAGCACGTGTCCTACCCGTTCCATCCGTCTCACCCCCAGTACGAACTGGCGAAGCGGCAGATGAAGAGCGGTTCGACCCTGGTGGCCTTCGAGGTCAAGGGTGGCCGGGAGGCGGCCTTCGCGCTGTCAGACTCGCTGGCGGTCATCCTGATCTCGAACAACCTCGGCGACGCCAAGTCGCTCATCACCCACCCCGGCACGACAACGCATGCGCGTTTCACCGAGGAGGTGCGGCTTGAGGCGGGCATCACGCCGGGCCTGCTCAGGCTTTCGGTGGGGCTGGAGGATAGCGAGGACCTGATCAAGGACCTCGAGTTCGCGCTGAGCCAGATCTAGGGAACGCTCCCTTCGAACCTGAAGGCGGTCGCTTGGGCGGCCGCCATTTGTCGCGATGCCGTCATACGGCGACGGCACCCTCCGAGCTATCCACAGGCGGTTCCGTCGCGGAACAGGAAACCGCTTTTAGATTCAATGACATCGTCTGTCACAAAAGTGCAATCCGGTTGTCATAAAACGTTGTGACAACGCCCATAGGTTCCGCCCTGCAGACAGGGCGGCCGGGGAGCCGGGACCGCCGAATGGCCTTAGACGGCCACTCCTTCCGAAAAGGGACAGACATCATGAAGATTGCAGTTTTCGCGAGCGCCGCGGTCATCGCGCTTGCCGCCGGCCTCGGCGCGGCCGCCGCCCGGGACCAGGTCCAGGTCGCCGGTTCGTCCACCGTCCTCCCGTATGCCAAGATCGTCGCCGAGCAGTTCGGCGAGGCCTTCCCCGACTTCAAGACCCCGGTCATCGAGTCCGGTGGTTCGGGCGCCGGCATCAAGCAGTTCTGTGAAGGCGTCGGCGAAGACAAGATCGACATCGCCAACTCCTCGCGCGCCATCAAGGCCGAAGAGCTCGAGACCTGCAAGGCCAACGGCGTCGCCGACGTCGAGGAAGTCAAGATCGGCTACGACGGCATCGTGTTCGCCTCGGACATCGCCGGCCCGGACTTCGCCTTCACGCCGGCCGACGTCTACAAGGCCCTCGCCGCTCAGGTGGTCGTCGACGGCAAGCTCGTCGCCAACCCCTACACCAAGTGGAGCGAAGTGAACCCGGCTTTCCCCGAGTGGGATATCGCCGCCTACATCCCGGGCGAAAAGCACGGCACCCGTGAGGTCTTCGAGACCAAGCTCCTCGAAGGCGGCTGCGACAAGCCGGCCCTGACCGCCGCCGGTGTCGCCGATGCCGATCTGTTCAAGACCTGCGTCGCGGTCCGCAAGGACGGCAAGGCCGTGGACATCGACGGCGACTACACCGAGACCCTCGCCCGCATCGACAGCAACAAGACCGGTATCGGCGTGTTCGGCCTGTCGTTCTACGAGAACAATGCCGACAAGCTGAAGGTCGCGACCGTCGGCGGCATCGTGCCCTCGACCGAGTCGATCTCGTCGGGTGAGTATCCGGTCTCCCGTCCGCTGTTCTTCTACGTCAAGAAGGCCCACATCGGCGTCATCCCGGGCCTCAAGGAGTATGTGGATTTCTTCATCTCCGACGACATGATCGGCCCCGACTCGCCGCTGGCAGAGTATGGCCTCGTCGCCGCTCCGGATGCCGAGCGTGAAGAGATCCGCGCCAGGTTCGAAGCTGGCACCGTTCTCTGATTATTTGGCGCGGGCCCCCAGGGCCCGCGCCTTACCGCCCTGGTGCGGTCCTGTTCGTTCAATGTGAGGCGTAGATGTCCGCAGGTTGGGTCGTTGCCATAGTTCTCGCCATCGGCGCAGTGGCGTACTTCTTTGCGGCCCAGCGCGCCCGGACGCAGCGCGACGGGGCAGACCGCCGCACCGAACAGGCGCACTCGCTGCCGACCTATCATGGCTGGCTGAGCTTCCTGCTCGCCACCCTTCCAGCCCTCATCGTCTTCCTCGTGCTCAGCTCGGTCTCCAGCGGCCTGCTCGAGAACCGCGTCCGCACCGAGGTTACCTCCCATGTCGGGGACAGCGCCGAGTCGAGCCTGCAGATCGGCATCGTGCACAACGCCGCCAACGCGCTGACGCGGCTTGGTCTTTCCGGCACCAACATTCCCACCAGCTACGCCGCCCTGCGCGACATGGCTTCGTCCGCCGGAATCGTGCTGGCCCAGAGCGGCGAGGACTACATGGTTCCGCTCGCCGCGTCGGTGAACGAGGATGCCAGCGCCCACAGGCTGCTCATCCACGGCCTGACACTGGCCCTGGCGCTCGCTGGCGCCGCCTTCGCATATTCCCGCATCCGGCTGCGCCTCAGGGCCCGCAACGAGGTCGAACGCATCGTCCTGTGGAGCCTGATTGCCGCCTCGAGCGTCGCAATTCTCACCACCGTCGGCATCGTGCTCTCGATGCTGGGCGAGACGATGCGGTTCTTCTCCGAGATCAACCCGCTCAACTTCTTCTTCGGCACCGTCTGGGATCCGCGCTTCGCAGCAGCGGGTTCGACTGGCGAGGAAGGCCAGTTCGGCCTCATCCCCCTGCTTTCGGGCACGCTCTACATCGCGCTGGTGTCGATGCTCTTCGCCGTGCCGGTCGGCCTGATGGCTGCCGTCTACATGGGCGAGTACGCCACCCCCCGCATCCGCTCCATCGTCAAGCCGTTGCTCGAGCTGCTCGCGGGCATTCCCACCATCGTCTACGGCATCTTCGCCGTGGTCACGCTGGGGCCCTTCCTGCGCGACCTGTCGGCGGCGCTGTCCGGCGGCTTTGCCTTCATCCAGTCGCAGTCGGTGTTCACCGCCGGCATCGTCATGGGCGTGATGCTCATCCCGGTCGTGTCGTCGCTCTCCGATGACGTGATCACCGCGGTGCCCCGCGCCATGCGCGACGGCTCCCTGGCGCTTGGCGCCACCCGTTCGGAAACGATCCGCCGGGTGATCCTGCCAGCGGCCCTCCCCGGCATTGTCGGCGCTCTTTTGCTGACCGCCTCGCGCGCCATCGGCGAGACCATGATCGTGGTGCTCGCGGCAGGTGTGGCGGCCCGCCTGACCATCAACCCGTTCGAGGCGATGACGACGATCACCGTCAAGATCGTCAACCAGCTGACCGGC
>Ga0247822_10003055_pt1 | contig 10862 bp, 10 predicted proteins | sample 13C_Cellulose_Da_FD_192423 | JGI IMG/M metagenome (GOLD analysis project Ga0247822, IMG submission 192423) | Soil microbial communities from agricultural site in Penn Yan, New York, United States - 13C_Cellulose_Day30 | ecosystem: Environmental > Terrestrial > Soil > Agricultural land | place... | reverse complement strand
CAGCACGCCTGGAAACCAACCTCATGATTTCCTGGAAATACTGGGCCTCGCTCGATCACCGGCGGGAATCTAGTTTGACGCACACGGCGGATGTAAGCTTAGCTTTGACTTACAACTGAGCGTTCAAAGAATTTTTTCTTACGTTCTGTTAGCTCGAGCGTGTCGCGTGCGGCGTTGGGGGAAGCGGCTGGTCCGGGGCGCGATCGCCTTGTGCATCGCGACGGCCGGGCCGAAGACCTCGATCACGACGAGGATGGCTGGCATCCGGCCCGGTTCGAACTGGGCGTCGGCGCCCAGGCTTTCCGCGATGCCTGGGCGCTCTACACCGGGGTGACCGCCGCACCTTTCGGCGGCCTCGGCAGCGACGGCCTGCGCCTGCGGGCGGTCGGCGGCTACGGCGCCTACACCTACAGCGGTCGCCGGGCAGCAGGCGTCGGCTCCCGGATCCGGGAGTTCGAGGGCGAGACGGCGTTCGCTGACCTGCTGGCGGGCTATCAAAAGCAGCTGGGGCCGCTGACGGTCAAAGGATTTGCCGGGCTGATGACGGCCGGCAATCGCATCACGCCGGACGACCCGGAAACTGCGATTCGCGGGCGCGGCCTCGGCGCCAAGCTTGCTCTCGAGACCTGGTGGACGATCAGCGAGCAGGCGTGGGCGTCGGTCGATTGTCCTGGGGCACGATCCACGACACCTATGGCGGGCGGGGTCGGCTCGGCTGGCGGCTGCTGCCCACCCTCTCGATCGGGATCGAGGCGGGCGCGGCGGGCAACATCGAGTGCGACATTGCCCGCGCGGGCGGCTTCCTGCGCTACGAATGGGCGGCGGGCGAGGTCTCGGCGTCGGCGGGCTGGTCGAACGACAAGCTGTTGGACGGCACGCCGGTCGCGGGGCTCGCAGAGGCGAGCACGCCGTACGCATCTCTCGCCTGGCTGACCAAATTCTGAGCGCCCCTATTCCGGGGTCGGACGACCCGCACGGCGGCACCACGTAGAAACGGCACTGAACGCCGGCCGTTTGTGTGTTATAGTTAGCGGGCGACTACAGAAGAAACGAATGTCCGTCACAACATCGGAGAATGCCATGAAAAGCATTCTTCTGCCGATCGACCAGGGCGAGCACATGCCTGCCGCGCTGGAAACAGCCTGGCTCCTCGCCGGTCTCTCCGGAGGCACCGTCGAGGGCGTGGCCCTGCGTCCCGCCTTCGCCGAGATCGTGGCGCCCGACCCGATCGTGGCCGTCACCATCCCGCCGGCCGACTGGAACGAGACCGAGTTCTGCCGCAGCGTGCGCCAGACCTTCGACGCGTTCGCGGCTGCCCATCCCGCGCAAGGCGAGACCGGCGCGCGCTTCCGATGGCGCGGGGGCTCGGCCGTCGAGGACAGTGCGCTGGGCAGCCTGGGCCGCGTGCACGACGTGACGGTCGTGGGCCGTCCGGGCGGGCGCGGCGCGCGCATGACGGCGCTGGAGGCGGCGCTGTTCGACAGCGGGCACCCCGTGCTGATGGCGCCGCCCACCGCGCCGAAGTCTGTCGGCCAGACGGTGCTGGTCCACTGGAACGCCAGCACCGAGACGGCGCGCGTCATGCTGATGGCGATGCCGATCCTGCGCCGGGCCAAGCGGGTGATGCTGCTGAGCGTGGAGGGCAACATCGTGCCGGGCCCGAGCGCCAAGGATGCGCTGGGCTACCTCGAGGCCAACGGCGTGGCGGCGACCGAGAAGGCGGTCGTGCCCCGCGGCGGGCGGGGGGGCGAGGCGATCCTCGCCGAGGCCAAGGCGATGGGGGCGGACCTGCTGATCAAGGGCGCCTACACCCAGAGCCGCCTGCGGCAGATGATCTTCGGGGGAGCAACCAACCACATCCTCTCGGCCGCCGAGCTGCCGGTGTTCCTGGCGCATTAGGTGCGGCTGCTCCCGCGCTGTGGGGGTGCACAAGGGACATAAAGACTTCTTTATATCTTTATTGCGGGTTGCCGGATGACCGGCTATAGAGGGGCCGCCTCGGCGCTCCGGCCGGCTATTGCGGTTGCGCGTGGCGCCTGTCCGAACCTCTTGTCCGCAGCCCTCGGGAGCCATCCGCCCATGCCATCCAGCAAGGACTACGTCGTCAAGGACATCGGCCTAGCCGATTGGGGCCGCAAGGAAATCTCGATCGCCGAGACCGAGATGCCGGGCCTGATGGCGGTCCGGCAGGAGTTCGGCAAGTCGCAGGCGCTCAAAGGCGCCCGCATCGCCGGCTCGCTGCATATGACGATCCAGACGGCGGTGCTGATCGAGACGCTCCGGGCGCTGGGCGCCGACGTGCGCTGGGCCTCCTGCAACATCTACTCGACCCAGGATCATGCGGCCGCCGCGATCGCGGCGGGCGGCACGCCGGTGTTCGCGGTCAAGGGCGAGAGCCTCAAGGAGTACTGGGACTACACCTATCGGATCTTCGAGTGGGGGGATGGCGGCACCCCCAACATGATCCTCGACGACGGCGGCGACGCAACGTTGCTGATCCACCTCGGCCTGCGCGCCGAGAAGGGGGACACCAAGTTCCTCGATGGCGCCACCAATGAGGAGGAGGAGGTGCTGTTCGCCTCCATCAAGAAGCGCCTCAAGGAGAAGCCGGGCTGGTTCGCCGAGAACGCCAAGAACATCCGCGGCGTCACCGAGGAGACCACCACGGGCGTGCACCGGCTGTACGAGATGCAGAAGAAGGGCACGCTGCTGTGGCCGGCGATCAACGTCAACGACAGCGTCACCAAATCCAAGTTCGACAACCTCTACGGCTGCCGTGAATCGCTCGTCGACGGCATCCGCCGCGGCACCGACGTGATGATGGCGGGCAAGGTGGCGATGGTCGCGGGCTACGGCGACGTCGGCAAGGGCTCGGCCGCCTCGCTGCGCCAAGCCGGCTGCCGCGTGATGGTGTCGGAGATCGATCCGATCTGCGCCCTGCAGGCGGCGATGGAGGGTTACGAGGTCGTCACCATGGATGACGCCGCCTCGCGCGCCGACATCTTCGTCACCGCCACCGGCAACCTCGACGTCATCACGGTCGAGCACATGCGCAAGATGAAGGACCGCGCCATCGTCTGCAACATCGGCCACTTCGACTCGGAGATCCAGGTCGCGGGCCTCAAGAACTTCAAATGGCAGAACGTCAAGCCGCAGGTCGACGAGATCGAGTTCCCGGACGGCAAACGGATCATTCTGCTGTCGGAAGGCCGCCTCGTGAACCTCGGCAATGCCATGGGCCACCCGAGCTTCGTGATGTCCTCGTCCTTCACCAACCAGACGCTGGCGCAGCTCGAGATCTTCACCAACCCGGGCAAGTACAAGAAGGAGGTCTACACGCTGCCCAAGCATCTCGACGAGAAGGTCGCGCGCCTGCATCTCGACAAGATCGGCGCCAAGCTCACCAAGCTCAACGACAAGCAGTCCTCCTACATCGGCGTGCCGGTCGCCGGGCCCTACAAACCGGAGACGTATCGGTACTGAGGCAGCGCGCGCCGCGATTGTCGCCGCCCCTCACCCTGACCCTCTCGTCGTGCTGAAAGCACGCCTTCGGCATGACGCAAGCGGGGAGAGGGGACCATAGTCACGCGATCCACTTCTCGAAGAAGGTGCTGAGCGGGTCGCGCTGGTAGGTCCCGAAGGGTCCGCGCTCGGTGTAGCCGTGGCGGCGGTAGAGGGCCAGCGACTCGGGCTGGCGCACGCCGGTTTCGAGGCGGATGACGCGCACGCCTTCGGCCTTCGCACTGGCTTCCAACGCGTCGAGGATGCGGCTGCCGATGCGCTGGCCGCGCGCCTCCGGCGCGACGAACATGCGTTTCAGCTCAGCCTCACCATCGACGCCGAGGATCAGTGCGCCGCAGCCCGCTGCGATGCCATCGCGGCGCGCGACCACGAAGCGAACGTCGGGCGACGAGAGCTTCGCCACGTCGACGAGGTGGTTGCTCTCCGCCGGATAGAGCGCGGCGTGATAGACGTCCGACTGGCGCAGCAGGGCGTGCACCTCGGGTTGGTCGGCCGGCTCCGGCGCGACGGCGATTTGCGGCTCAGACCCGATAGACGTGGCAGCAGCGGCCGCTTGCGAGCCCTCGGCAGGCTTGGCGCCGGCGGTCGCATCATTCGTCGCCTCCGGCGGCTTGCCGAGCTTCTCCCACTCGGCCACCTCCTCGTCGCTGAGGAAGCCCTTGCCGATGCGGTAGGCGGTCTTGAGCGTGCCAGGCGGCACGGCCACGGCGGCGTCGGTGTAGTCGTGCAGGTAGTCCTGGAACGGATCGGGCGTCGTGTAGAGCGCGTCCGACATCCACAACTGGCGCAGCGCCTTGTTCTTGATGCTCTCGGGCACGCCAGCCTGGAGAAAGCGCGAGTAGTCGGACTTGGCGTCGAGCGCGTCGAAATCGACGTCGGCGAAATCGGCCTCCGTCAGCTCGCGCTTCTCCTGCGGCCCGGCCTCCGGCTCGACGTCGCATCGCTCGGATCTTGAATCGAGCGCGGCGACCTTGGCCTCCTCGGCAGCCGCGGGCTCGTCGCCCGGCTTGGGACCTTCGCGCGCCGCGACCTTGCGCCGCGACCAGCGCTTGAGGAACGGCTCCTCGCTCATTCCTCGCCCTCCCGCCGGCCGCGACGCTGGCGCAGCGCCTCGATGGGCTCCTGGCCGAACTTGTGCTCCTCGGCGCGATGATGCTTCTGGCGCTGGCGCTTGACGAACGGCTCCTCGACGTGGTGCTCGGCCACGAACGCCTCCAGCAACTCGATGAGCGGGTCGGGCATGGCGACCGTGCCGACGATCTCGCTGCCCATGTCGTAGCCGTAGACCTCGGCGTCATAGGGCGAGGCCGTGATGGCGGCGACCTGCATCGGCCTTGCGCTGTCGCTCGTCTCGCGCAGCACGACGTAGACGAGTGGGCTGCCGGTCTCCAGGTTCGCCTGGTAGCCGATGGTCTCCTTGGCGTGCAGCTCGAGGGCCATGGTGGCGGCATGATAGTGTACGGATTTTTCCTCCCGGCGCAGCTCCCGCCATTGCGAAGCCTCGGGCGCATTGAGGAACACGCTGACCGGCCGCCAGGCATGCTCCTGCCAGGGATGGTCTATTCTGTCGCGGGCAATGACGACGCCCAGCGTGATGGACAACACTCGGTCCATGCAGCCTTTTTCTCTCCCGATCCTCGGGCCCCGATGCCCCGCGCACATGGGGCGAAAATCCACTATACAGGCTTTTTGCAGGCGGTTCGCCGCCCACCAAGCATCGATCGCTGAAGCGCCACCAGGGAGACGCAATGCCAGCCCCAGCCCAAAGCCAACGGCTGCTCGTCTGCAACTGCCAGCGCACCATGGAGATCGACGGCGAGCGGCTTGCCGATGCGCTCGGCCGGTCGGCGCCGCTTGCGGTACACACCGAGCTGTGCCGCGCCCAGGTCTCGGCCTTCGAGGACGATCTGGGGTCGGGCGCGACCCTGACGGTCGCCTGCACGCAGGAGGCGCCGCTGTTCCGCGAGGTGGCGGAGCAGAAGGGGAGCGAGGCGAGCCTCGCCTTCGTCAACATCCGCGAGCGGGCCGGCTGGTGCTCGACCAAGGCCGCGGCCCTGCCGAAGATGGCGGCGCTGCTTGCCGAGGCCGCGCACATCTCCCGGCCGACAGGCGTCACCACGCTCAAGTCGGAGGGGCAGTGTCTCGTCTACGGGCGCGGGCAGGCGGCACTCGACGTGGCCTGCGAGCTCGCGGGCCGCCTCAGCGTCACCGTGCTGCTCAGCGATCCCGAGGAGGCGCTACCGCCCGGCATCGTCTCGGTGCCGATCTACAAGGGCCGCATCCGCAAGGCTACCGGCCATCTCGGCCGCTTCGAGGTCGAGGTCGACGGCTACGCACCGATGCTGCCCTCGTCCAAGAGCAGGCTCGAGTTCGTGATGCCGCGCAACGGCGCGCGCTCCACCTGCGACATCATCCTCGACATGTCGGGCGGCACGCCGCTGTTCGCCGACGTGCAGCGCCGCGACGGCTACGTCCAGGCCGATCCCAATCACCCGGCGGCGGTGGCGCGCGCCATGCTGAAGGTCACCGACCTCGTCGGCGAGTTCGAGAAGCCGCTTTACGTCAGCTACGACGCCGGCATCTGCGCGCACGCCCGCAGCCAGAAGGTCGGCTGCACCAACTGCCTCGACAATTGCCCGACCGGCGCCATCACGCCCGATGGCGATCACGTGGCGATCGATCCCGCCGTGTGCGGCGGCTGCGGCAATTGCAGCGCCGTGTGCCCAACGGGCGCGGTCAGCTATGCCTACCCCCAGCGCGGCGACCTGGTGGCGCGGCTCGGCATCCTGATCGAGACCTACCGCAAGGCCGGCGGCACGCGGCCTGTCATCCTGTTCCACGACGAGAGGCACGGCAGCCCGCTGATCTCGGCGATGGCGCGGCTCGGCCGGGGCCTGCCGGCCAACGTGCTGCCGCTGTCGCTGTTCTCCGTTTTGCAGCTGGGTCACGAGGCGCTGGCCGCGGCGCTCGCCTTCGGTGCCGAGCACATCGTGCTGCTGGCCCCGCCCGACCATCCGGCGGAGCTTCCGGCGATCGAGAGCCAGGCCGTGCTGATGGGGGCGTTCCTCACGGGCCTCGGCTACAAGGGTCCGCGCGTGCACGTGGTCGTCGAGCGCGATCCCGACGCGGTCGAAGGCCTCCTCTACGACCTGCCGCCGTTGCCAGCGTCCGTGCCCGGCGCGTTCGCGCCTATCGGCTCCAAGCGCGACATCGCCCGCACGGCACTCGCCAAGCTGAAGGCGGCGGCGCCGACACCCGCCGATGTCATCCAGTTGCCGGCCGGCTCGCCGTACGGCCGCATCCAGGTCGACACCGCGGGCTGCACGCTGTGCCTCGCATGCGTCGGTGCCTGTCCGACGGCTGCCCTCTCGGACAATCCGGAGCGGCCGCAGCTGGCGTTCACGGAAGGCGCCTGCGTGCAGTGCGGGGTGTGCGTTGCGACCTGTCCGGAGAAGGTGATCCGGCTCGAGCCGCGCTACAATTTCTTGCCCGCTGCCTTGAGCCCCGAGGTGGTCAAGGCCGAGGAGCCGTTCCATTGTGTCAGCTGCGGCAAGCCGTTCGGCACCAAGTCGACCATGGAGCGCGTGCTGGCGCGGCTCAAGGGCCGGCATGCGATGTTCCAGACCGATGCGCAGCTCCGCCTGATCCAGATGTGCGACACCTGCCGTATTGTCACCGTGGCCGAGGAGGGCAACGATCCATTCAAGGGCGCCGCGCGCCCGCGTGTACGCACCACGGACGACTACCTGGCCGACGCGCAAGCCGGCAAAAATGGCAAGGGCAAAACGCCCGAGGATTATCTAAACTGAGCCAACACGCTGGATGTCTACCGGATGTGCTCGCTGGTCGTGTGCTGCTGGCGCGCTTCCCGTATCCACGATTGCAGGGACGCGTCATTGAGGACGGGAGGGCTGCTTGGCTGAGGAGTACAATCGCGAGTTGGAGACGACTCAGCGACTTCCAAAGGAGCGCACCGCCCCCAGGAAAGGGATGAACTCGCACCAGGTGGAGGCGTGGTACGACGGCCTGGGCGCTGAAAAAGCGGCGAGGGACGGAATTGGGGCCCGCTCGGCAGGGCTGCTCTCCGCACTCCTCAACGTGCTGCTGGTGTATGCCGTGGTGCAACTCGCGGTGTCGCTGCCGAGCCTCGACAGGCAGGGTCAATCGGCAGCGCGGGAGCGAGCCGGCGAGGAAACCTCCAAGCGCAACTCCAGGGTCGAGCCCTACGACGCGCAGAAAGCCAGGAAGGACGCCAAGCGGTAGGCGTCCTCACTCGCCGGCGCGCGCGTGCGCTGCGACCCGTGCGCGGCGAGCAGCAGCGTAGGCCTTGCGCGCGTTACGCCCGGCGCGCCGGCCATGCCTGCGCGCGGCCGCGGCCCAGCGCTTGATGCGCGGGACGCTCTTTGCCACGACGACTGGCGCTGGCTCTACAGCGGGGGCTTCCAGCTCGCATGCCGTGGGCGGCGTGGCGATGTCGGGCAGCGCGCTCGAGCCGCCGTCGAAGACGTATTTGCCTCCGCAGGAGCCGACCGTCGGCGGCAGGCGCGCCTTCTCGAACAGGTCGTAGCCCACCTTGAGATTGCGCCAGTAGTCCTGCCATTCGCTGCTCGCGTGGGCCGCCAGGTTCGCCGCCGTCATGCGGAAGGGAAAGGCGTGCAGCTCGATGTTGATCTGGCCCTGGAACAGAGCGCGCTCGACGAGGACATAGATTTCCTCCATCGCCGGGTCGTGCATGGAGAAGCAGCCCGTGGACTGGCAGTGGCCGTGCACCATGATGGCCGAGCCGGTGCGACCGAGGCTCGTGTCGAACGCGTTGGGAAAGTCGAGGTAGAAGGTGCGCGAGTTCTTGCCCCTGAGGCGCAGCTGATTGACGTCGACGCGGTAGAAGCCCTCGGGCGCCTGCATGTCGCCTTCGCGCCGCTTGGGCCCGAGCTTCCCGGACCACACGCAGATCGGATAGGTCTCGAACAGCTCGAAGCGGCCGTTCTTCTGCAGCCACACCTCGAGCGCCGACTCCTTCTTGAAGATGCGGATCATGACCGGGCTGCCGGCGGACAGTCGCTTGGCCGTCAGACGGCGGTCGCGATCGATCTCGGAATAGCGCGGCGCCGGCGTCTGTGCGCCGTTGGAGCTCGTGTCGTGCAGGCCCGCAGCCCGCGCCACGCACGCGAACGCGCCACCGAAGACAACGACGGAAATTAGAAAGGTCGCGCAGCGCCGCGCGTACAGCATCATCCCTGCTTCTCTTCCCCGTTTACCAACTGCGCACATGACGCGCGGCTGCGAAGGAATTGAGCAACCTAGGCAATTTCGTGGCCGCCGCAGCCAAGCTGAAGCTTGTGCGTGCAGACAGCCTTAATGGCAATCGCCGAGCTTGGGCGGCGGAGAACCCTCGAGAAACGAGCGGATAGCCTGGTTGTACGACGCCGGATCCTGGCGCATTGCGAAGTGGCCGACGTTGGGCAGGATCATCAGGCGCGACCCGGGAATGGCGGACGCCAGGCGCTTCGTGTGGCCGCAGCGGATCGCCTCGTCGCGGTCGCCGAGCACGATTGCGGTCGGGACGGAGATTTTCGCCAGGTCGCCGATGGTCCACCTGGGCTCGCCGCGCCACATCGGCCGCATGGCGGCTTTCAGGCCGTCGTAGTCGCCGGCACCGGCGCCACCCTGACCGCAGCGCTCGCCCGCGACACGCCGATGGCTCTCGCGCGCCCACCTCTCGTATGCCCCCCACGCCGGTCCGCCCGAGCCCGTCAGACCGCTCGCATCGAAGTTTGCCGCATGCGCGAACAGCCCGCTCAGCCTCTCGGGATGGCGCATGGCGATGTCGAGGCCGATGATGGCGCCGTCGCTCCATCCCACCAGGGCGACCTTGCCGATGCCGAGCCGGGTCAGCAGGGCAACGTAGTCATCCGCCATGTCGCGATAGTGCAGCGCCCTGCGCACCACCCGTGTCGAGCGCCCGTGACCCCGGCTGTCGGCGACGATGACCCGGTACCTGGTGGCAAGCGCGGCCACCTGCGCCTCCCAGACGCCGGCATTGGCAAGGCCGCCGTGAACGAGGAGGACGGGTTCGCCCTCGCCGTACACGGCGTAGTACATGTCGATATCGTTGACTCTTACGCAGCCCTTCTGCTTGGGCGGCCGCACGCTCTCCCAATCCCCGGCAGGCTCCGGAAAGCTCTCCCATCGATTGCCGGAGGCCGCGTGCGCCGTCGTGGCTGCGAGCCAGAGCAGCGCGAGGCCGGCAAGAGCTGATCGCATCGCTCAGTCATACCGGGGCTCGCCCTCGGTATCCAGCCGCCGTCGACCGCTAGTTCGGCTTGGGCGCGGACTTCGGCTTGGGCAGCCAGTCGCTCTGCATCGCGGCCTTGGCGATGTCCATGTCGAGATGCGGCTTGATGAGGCTGAAGAACGCCCAGTTCAACTCGCCGTACTCCTTCTGGCAGTCCTGGGCGCGGGTGGTCGGCAGGTACTTCTTCTCCACCACCTCGGCGAACACCTGCGGGTGGGCGCCGTATCCGAGGCACAGGAGATTGTAGTAGCGCTGCGCCGGCGCGCTGTGCATGTCCGCGAACGCGATCAGCGGCACGGTCACGGTCTGGTCCTTGATGTAGTTCTTGTAGGAGTAGGCGGCACCCATGATCAGCCGCTTGGCCTGCTCCTGGCCGAACTGCAGCATGATGTAGGTCGCGAACTGATCGGCAGCGTCCTCCGCATGGCCGAAGACGGGCGTCGACAGCAGATCGAACATGGCGTGACCCGTCTCGTGGGCGAACACGTAGAAGAACTGGCCGACGAGCGCGTCCTCGCGCGTGACGCCGGCAGCCGTCGTATCCTTCGGCAGGGTTCGATTTATCCGGTCCAGGTACTCGTAGCAGACGGTCACGACCCCGTTCGCGTACCAGGCATTGGGGGTGCCGTCGCAGCCCATCGTGCGCAACGTCAGGTCGCTCGGAATCTTGAATGCGCTGAAGATCTCCTGCAGCTTCTCGAGCGCCTTGCGCTTCTTCATCGTGTCGTAGATGTACTGGTGCTCGGGGTTCTTGGGTGGGACGTACTCGACGCGGACCTTGTTCGTCTGAGGGTCGGCCTGCGCCTGCGGTACAGCAAACGCGACCAAGGGAAGCCATGCCGCGCACACCGCCGCAACACGGGAAATCCTGCACAATCTAGTCATCGCACCGCCTGGAGCACACCGGAGCAGGATCGCCTTGAAGGTGACGTCGCAGCCTGAGAAGGCTCACGCGCCGATCCTGCTCCGCCTCGGGAAAACCAGAGCGAGACTCCCCCGTTCCTCGACAGAAGCGGCAGCCGCTTCGACGAGGAACGGGGGAGTC
>Ga0247822_10003054_pt1 | contig 10862 bp, 10 predicted proteins | sample 13C_Cellulose_Da_FD_192423 | JGI IMG/M metagenome (GOLD analysis project Ga0247822, IMG submission 192423) | Soil microbial communities from agricultural site in Penn Yan, New York, United States - 13C_Cellulose_Day30 | ecosystem: Environmental > Terrestrial > Soil > Agricultural land | place... | reverse complement strand
GTAGAGGGGGGTACGGGGCCTCGTGGGGCGGAGTCGACCGGGTGGCTGGTGGGCAGGTGGAATTCCTCGCTTTCAAAAAATGATCGGCGTGACTGACTCTCGTACGAAGGCGCCGCATGAGTGGCCGTCCTCCTTTTATCTGCTGCCGGGCGGGATGCAGGATCAACTGGATCAACTGCTCACGAAGATGGAGGATGGGGTCACGCGGTATATCGGGTTTCCTAATGCGCTGGATTTGCAATCGAACGAGTGTCTGGCGCCTTTTCTGAATTTCCCGATCAATAATGTCGGCGACCCCTTTGTGATGAACGCGGGGTTGCACACCTGTGAGCTGGAGCAGGAGGCGCTGAGGTTTTGCATGGACCTGCTCCATCTGCGTGATCCGCATGACCGCTGGGGGTATGTGACGAATGGCAGTACGGAATCAAATACGTATGGCCTGATGCTGGGGCGGGATATCTATCCTGATGGGATACTTTTCTTCTCTAATGACTCTCACTATAGCCTGCCGAAGATCGCGCACATGCTGCGCATGGAGGCGGAGGTGGTGGCGAGCGATGAGGGGGGCGAGATCGACTACGATGCGCTGCGGGATGCTCTGAAAAGGCGGTGCGCGGACACGGGGCGGGCGGCTGTGCTATGCTGTAATGTCGGGACGACGATGAAGGGGGCACTGGATAAGCCGGCGCGGTTCCTGGAGATCTGCGATGAACTCGGCATCGAAGAGCGGCACGTGCACTGTGATGCGGCTTTGCTGGGGCTGATGCTGCCTTTCCAAGAGGGGGCTCCGATGGCGGATTTTCGGTTGCCCATCGGGAGCATGTCGTTTTCCGGGCATAAGTTTCCAGGGTCACCGATCCCGTGTGGTATCGTATTGACACGTGCCTCGACGGTGGGTGGTACACAGGAGATGCTATGGCGTCGGGAGAATAGCGCGGAATACGTGGGGTCGATCGATACGACGATCTCGGGGAGCCGAGACGGGATATCGGTCCTGACGTTGTGGCTACAACTGCTGCGGCTCGGTCGGGAGGGACTGCGGCAGAAGGTGCAGCAGTGCACGGAAATGGTGGACTTAGCAGAGTCCATGATGTTGGCTCAGGGGATCCCTTGTTATCATCATCCCTACTCCAATATCCTGGTGTTTCCGCAGCCGTCTCCGCATCTCCAACGTCGGTGGATGCTCGCCGTGGAGGGTGGGGTGCTGGCGCACATCGTGCTGATGCCGGGAACCGGTCCGGAAAAGATCGCGCAGTTCGTCGATGAAATTAAGGATGATCCGGGCCTGCGCAATGCGGCTCGCAGTTTTCGCATCCCTAAGCTGGAGAAAATGAGAGATGAGAGTGCACCCTGTACGTGAAGGTGTGGCGATCGCCCTGATAACGGTGCTCTCCATCGGGGTGAATCTCTGGTGGACGTATGAGCGAGCCGTGGAGGCACTACAGGGCGAGATCAAGGAGGGGCTGCAAAGAACGGTCGCGGCGAATGCGGAGATGCTCGACGGGGTGCTGGCCGATCAACACAGGGCATTTCAGCCGCCGGAACGTGCAGGGAATTATTACGACGAGGGGAATGCGGCGAGGACTTATGCCAAGGCCTGGGAGCGGCTGCAGACAGATCTGGAATGGGTGAAATGGAGGGAGGCGGTGAAGGCTAGTCCCAACTATCGAGAGTGGACACATCGGATGGAGTCGGTCCGGAAGGCGACTGCTCATGTGCGCTATCTATACACCTGCGTGCTGATCGACGGTCGGGTTTATTTCGGGTTTGATGAAGCTCCGCAGAACGATGCGATCAATAATAAGGTCGGGCCGTACGAGCCGGGCGGTGATCAGTCTGATGGTCTGCCGGATCCACCGCCTACGCTGCTGTGGCCCTATCCTGACGCGGGGGCCGGTTTGATCGAGGCCCTCACGAAGGGGATGCCGGTGGTGGAAGCGGAGCACTACTCCGACTCCTGGGGGACGTATTATTCAGCGTACGCGCCTTTTTATGATAGTGAGGATAAGTTAGTCGGGGTCTTAGGAATGGATCTCGAACTGGAGGGATTTAACAAGCGGCTGGAGCCGGTGCAAATCGCTCTGAAACGCACGGCGGTGACGGGGCTTTGTCTGGCGATTCTCTCCGGCGTAGCGGTGTGGTTCGCGCGTCGTCTGGCGCTGCAAGCGTCGCAAGAGGGGGGGGAAAGCGGGCGCGCTACCTTGGCCGAGCAACAGACGAGCGCGGGAGCATTTGCCGAGGCGCTGCTAAAGGTGGCGCCCGAGGACGCGCGGGAACTCCTAAGTGCGACGGCGCCAGTAGGGGAGAGTGCTAACTTTCCCGTGCGCGCTCTACAGGAGCATCTGATCGCGAAGGCGGCGGCTGACACTATCTCGCTCTCGCTCGATTTCGATCCTGAGATCCCGGGGACCCTGTACGGGGTGGCTGATCGGGTGGAGGCGGCAATGACACACGCGATCCGGCATGTGGCCGTCGAAAAGCGGGTGGCCAGGCTTTCGGTACGTGTCGTTGAGGAGATGATCCAATGGCTCCGGATAGAGGTGATCGCGGGAAACTGCGCGGCGTCCGGGGATCATTCCTCTGCGGCTGATTTGATTTCGCAGGGGCTGTATCACGCGGCGCTGGCGCAAGCGCACGCGCGGGCGATCGGCGGTGATGGGGTGGCAGATGGCGAGGGAATCCGACTCGTCCTGCCCCTCCGTAAGGAGAGACTGTGAGAGAGGGCGGGAAGTTTCCCCTGGCCAGCGTGCTGGGAGTTTTGTTTTGCGCGGTGGCGGTGATGGGGGCGACCGGAATCAACGCGGTTTTACTGCCGGTGCGACTGCAGGAGATGGGGTACTCCAAAGGAGCCATCGGAATATGCATGGCGGCGGAGGTGGCGGCGGTCGTCATCGTCAGTCCGTTTGTGGCGCGAATAGTCTCCACGCTGGGGTTGACCTTTACGTTTCTACTGGCGGCGTTTGTGCGGTTTCTCTGTTTGGGGTTTATGATGGAATTTCCCAGTTACTATTCCTGGGTTCCCGCGGTCTTTGCTTATGGGTTGGCTAGTAATATATTTATTGCGGCGGTCATGACTTGGCTTTCCGAGTTGCCTCTCGGGCGATTCACGGGCCTGTGCACGGGGCTGTTTTCCAGCGCGCTTTCCCTGGGGACGGCGGCCGGGCCGCTGGCGCTATCCTTCGCGGGGTTCGAAGGGCATGCGCCTTTTCAGGCTAATATGATCGTTGTCGGACTGGCGGTGATACCGGTGGTCTTGCTCCTCGCCAAGATTCCGAAAATAGCGCCCAGTCCCAAGCCTAGGATTCTCTTTATCACCCGTCTGTCACCGGCGGTGGTGGCCTCTGCTTTTGTCGGAGGGATTACTTTTACAGGGTTGCCTGCTTTCCTGACGCTCTACGGCATTCAGAATAACTATGAGCCTCAGGCGGCGGCCTGGCTTTTGACGGCGTTTATGCTGGGGTCGGTGACGCTCTCGCCGGTGGTCGGGGTGGTCTCCGACTATGTGGACCGACGGTTGGTGATTCTGAGCTGTTTTGCGTTGGGGATGGTGGCGGCGATTTATTTGCCGCTCGCCATCGTGTCTTACAAAGTGACCCTGGTGTTGCTTTACCTGTGGGGTGGGAGCGCCGGCGGGATCTTTGCGGTGGGGATCGCTTTTCTCAACGAGCGATTCCGCCCGGAGGATCATATCTCGGTGGGGGTAACGTACACTCTGATGGACTGTCTGGGCGGCATGATCGGCGTCTTTTTAATAGGCTATGCCATGGATTTTGACCGCGACGGGCTGACCTATGTGATCAGTGCGGCGGCTATCTTGTACTTCATCTTTGCGCTGACTCGGTATCGCCGTACGCCGGAACGGCGAGAGGGGCGGAAGCTTTAGATGGTGACGCTATTAGTATAGGAGGCGAGCTTCGACCTGAGACGCTGAGTTAGATCTCGATCTCGGCGAGGCGGCCGGTTTGGGCGTGGGTGTCGGCGGCGGTGCGGGCGGCGAGGGTGGCTGCGGTGACGGTGAAGGATTCGGCCATGGAGAGTAGACCGGGGCCTCCAAGGGCGGCGGAGACGAGGTCGCGGGCGCGCTGGATGTCGCAGGTGGCCGTAGTCGGGCAGTGCCAGTGATGGGTGCCAGCGGCGTCGATCAAGGTGACGTCGTGATCGATCATTTCCACGACGGCTTTTTCGCCGGTGATGCGGAGGCGGTCGTCGCCGTGGGTGGCGGCACCCTGGGGGCGAAGGAAGTCGGCGGTAATCAGGCAGGGGATCTGGCCTGCCATCTGAAAGAAGAGGGCGGCGTGGTCCTCCATGCCGGGATAGTCGGGGAAGGCGCGGTTCCCATGGGAGGCGCTGACGGATAGATAGGCCAAGCCGGTGCACCAACTGCAATAGTCGATGGCGTGTGAGGCAACCCAGGGGATGATGCCGCCGAAGGTGGCGCGCTGGCGGTAGAAATCCGGGCGTGAGGCGCCGAATTTGTAGGTCTTTTGTCCCTGGACCATGATCGGTCGGCCGAGGGCTCCGCTCTGGACGATCTCGCGGACTTTGAGTACGGAGGGGTGCCAGCGCATGGTGTACTCGGCGACGATGTGCAAGCCGGTGCTCTCGGTGAGGGTGCGCAGGGTGAGCAGATCCTCGGGCGAGGAGGCGAGGGGTTTTTCGCAGACGACGCTTTTTCCGGCGCGAAGGGCTGCGGCGGCGAGGGTGCCGTTGCGGGCGTAGGCGGAGCCTATGTAGATAATGGTGGGATCAAACTCGCGGAGGAGGGTGGCCATGTCGGCGAAGTGCCGGCCGCCTCTCGATGTCGCGCGGGTGGCGGATTGATGATCATAGCCATCGTCGGCCCAGGCGAACTCGGCTTCGGGATGGGCGTGGATGGACTCGTGGCCGTAACCTCCGATGATGCCGATTTTCATAATACTAGCAGGAGGCGGCCTCGACTGAGAGGTGAGTAGGCAATCCGAAAGGGCCTCGGGTGGGCCTGGAAGGAACGCGGCGGCTGCGGGTGAGATTGGTCATGCCTCCCTTTATGGGAAAAAATGGCCGGGCTGAACACAATATCCGAGCGGTGGTGCTGCAAAAAAAACGGTGTCGGGCCGGGTGATGTCGCGAGGGTTTAGTAACTCGACGGCGGGGAGGGATTTTTTTGGGTATGGGCTTTTCCTGTGGAGTGATCTTTACATAGGCGGTGAGTGATCAAGGCTCGCTTAGTCGAATTTGTTGTAGGTGTGAAGTTAGGGCAGGAGGGTGAGCGGTCCTAGTAACCGTTCTGCGGAGGTGGGCGGCCGAACTTTTTGACGTAGTCGTCGTAGTATTTTTCCAGGCCTTTGCTGAACGACTCAGCGCCTCCATAATAACCCCCGGCTACGCCTTCGAGTTCCGAGTCGGGGATCTCCTCATTCACGGTGAGGGCGGCGCGGATTTCCTATTCGGTGACAGGGGTGCCGTATTCCTGCGAAAGAGCGGCAATAGATGAAAAGGCGGGGGCCGTTGTGCCGAGTGCCTGGATCTGCTCGCGCAACGCAGGATCGGTGCTGATTTTTTCCAGAAAATTCGGAAGGTTGCTCATAGGAATCTGGGGAATGCTAGGATGATTTTGGGAAGGTGATGAGGGTCTGTTTCCCGTGGTACGAGGGATCCGTAATCACGATGACGCGTTCGCCAGAAGGGGCGACGGCCTTGTCGATGTCGATGCCGAGTGGCTCACCGGTGCCGCCAGCAATTTGCTCAAGGCTCTCCTCGGAGATTTCTGCTTCGGCTTGGGTCGTCTCTGGTTTCTCGGTGCTCATGGGTATACCGTTCCCGCGATTGCTCAAGAGCGCCAGTGAATTCTGACCAATGGTCTCCGAGTCTGTGATGAGCGGCGGGCATTCGTGATCGGCGAGCGGAGTGGATGGTGCTATTTCATTTCTCCAAGTGGTGAGTGCCGGCGCTTAGCTCGATGATGGAGTAGGAGGTGCCGTTTCTGATGGCTCAACGGGCTTTCCGTTCAGACGTAGGGCGTGCCGAGGGGGACCATGCGATCATCGGGCCAGCCGAGGACGCCGCGCAGGGTGGGCCAGGTCGTTCCGGCCAGTGTTGGCGGGGACGATGCGAAGAAGCTTCGCTACGCTGCCAAAAACGTGGGAGATAGTACGGTGATCGTGGTCGTGAATATGGATTCATCCCCGATTTCCGATTGGCGATTACAGGTCGATGGTAAGCCATTTTCCTCGGTGGAGAGTTTCTTCTATACTGAGGAGAAGATTGCGCTCAGGGAAGGGGCGATTTCGGAAGAGCTACTGGATATGGGGTTGGCATCTACCGCGCGCAATGATGGCTAAAACGGTTTCGGGGGGAGGGAAATGCGCGGTGATGAAGAGATGATCTCCAAGCTTTCGCGGTTTGGAAAACTAGTGCCTCAGGCCTGGGAGGGATGTCTAATACTCGATGGAAGGCTATTTGGCGAACTCGATCGAGATGTCGTCCAGGTAGATGGTGGCGGGGACTTGCTGGGTGTTGGACACGAGCATGAACACGATCGAATGGGCGTCGCTGCGCAGGGTGCCTTCCACGGTAAGCTCGGTCCATTCCGGAGTTTCAGTGATCGAGACTAGTGACTTTTGATTTTTTAGCAGGCCGAGGCTTTTGCCGTCTTTGTTTTTTTCCAGAACGCGGAGGCCGACTTCGCCGTCGGAGATTCCCTTAGCGCGGACGTAGGCGTGGATGATGACTCTTTCCCCCTGTCGGGATTCGCCGGAGGCGAGTTCAGGCAGGATGATGGCGGGGCTATGGACGATGATTTCGTTCGTGGGCACCTCAAGCAACTCAAAGCGGAGGGCATTGTTGCCGGAGTGGGGGTCTTCGTTGTCTAAGGTAACCTTAAACGGAGCGTGCCAGCCGGTGGCGGGCTTGTAGGTGCTGCCGTAGCCGGCGCCCCAGCCGGGAATAAAGGTGGGGATTTTTTCAAAGTCGTACTGAACAAGCAGCTCGGGAGGATTAGTTGATTCGGCACGAGCGGTCGTGTGCAGCGTCAGGGCGAGGGCGGCGGAGAATACTAATAAAAGGGGGGCTTGGGTCAGTCGCATGGGAAGAAGGGGAGACTTGAGTCAGTTAAGAATTTCGGGACGAAAACTGCGATCAAAACTTTCGAGCCCTGATCAACCGGAGGCTGATCAGGGCTGCGTGGAATAACGACGACGGAGCGCGAAAACGAGGAGCCCGGCGAAAAGGAGGGAGGCGATGGCGGGCTCCGGAACGGCGACGGGAGTGTAGGTGAGGTCGAGGTTGGAGAAATTCGTCTGGGAGGTGCCGAGTCCGAGCACGGCGAGGCCGACGCGGTCGAAGGTGAAGGTCTGGGCCGTGTTGTCGAGGAACGTGCTGGAGACCGAGTAGTTCAGGTCGGTCCCGATCAGGTTCCAAGTAATGCTCAGGCCACTGGCTGTGCGAGTGTAGCTGAGCGAGAAGGTGTAGCTACCGGAGGCGAAGGCGGTGTTGGATGGGGAGGCGTTGGCAAAGGCATCCATGGTCGCCTGGCCAGTGCCGTTTTGGTGGAAGTTGGCCGTGTTGGGGTTGTCTCGTTCCCAGAGGCGGCTGTAGGTGGGGCCTCCGCTGGTACCGGAGTTGGAAGCCATATAGCCGAGCCACCCAAAGGAGGTGGACTGACCATTGGAATCGTAGATGCCGAAGCGAAACTGATCAGCGGTATTAGCTGCGCTCACGCCGACGAAGGTGACGTCGCCGGAGAACTTGAGGGAGTCGCCTACGGCGAGAGTGTAGGCGCTGGACGAGACGGCATAGATAGCCTGAGCCGTATTGCCGAGGACGGGGGTGTTTGTATTGAGCTGGGTACTCCCTGTGCCGGCGCCCTGGACCCAAGACGTCAATGGGGCGGCATGGGCGGAGGAGGTTAAGGCAACCAGATACACGGAGCCAGCGAGGGTGAGAAATGAGGTATGGAAAGGTGTGCGTGTGGAATTCATCGGGGGAGGTGAAACGGTTTGAATGCGCAAATAGAGAAACTACTTTCTCTCGATTAGGCAAGTACTTTCTTTTTTGGGAGGATTTTACGAAGAGATGCCAGGCAATGGCAGCTGGGGGTGGACGTTGGAGAGCGGTCGCGCTCGGGTGAAAAGAGGTAGTCTCATGCCTGCATAAGTGCCTTCTCTTGTGAGAAAGTGGGAGGTCAATGAGCGCCTGATGGAAAATTGAACAAAGTATGTTAGATGCTGTTTGATAGTGATTTGCTATAGAGATGTCTGATGCTTAAATGCCACTCCCGCCGCCCACGTCGGCTGGGAACGAATGCGGGGAGTTCTGCGAGTTTCCTCTTATTTTGGATGGGATAGAGAGCGGTTACTGAGGGTGTCTCAGAGCGCTAGAGTTTCGGGGTAGACGCGAGTTTCTTGATGCACTCTGAGGGAGTGATGAACCGTGAGGGAAAGAAAGTCCTTTCTTTTGGCCCAGGCCACCTCTATTTAGAGAATATGTCCTCTCTGGCTGAAATCGCACGCATCTGCGGGGTATCCCTCGGAGCCACCTCTAAGGCTCTAAACGGGAAGTCGGGGGTGTCGGAAGCAACTCGCCAGAAAATACTCAATGCGGCAGCGCAACGCAGCTATCGGCCAAACAGGCTAGTCCACGCGATCCAGAGCGGGCGCAGCATGACGGTCGGGCTGACGTGCAATGACTTTCATAGCGACTTCTCCGGACGAATCGTGGAGGGGATGTTGGAGAGGCTTTACGGGGCTGGGTACGATGCGATCGTCATTAACTGGGATCTCTGTGTCCACGATGGTGAGAAGGTGCTGCGGACGTTTGCGGAACGACGCGTCGACGGATTGCTCATGTTCCCTCCGGCCGATCAACCATCGAACGCTTATTTGCACGAACTACAGAACTTTCGACGACCTATCGTGGTCGTGGATCAGACTTTTTTCGGCGGGGAGAATTATGATTTCGTCGGCAGCCAGGATCTGGAGGGTGGAGTCTTAGCGACGGAGCATCTGCTGGCGCTCGGGCATACTAAGATCGCGAATTTTTGTCACCGCAAGACGAGCACGGGCCGGGCGCGGATCGAGGGTTTCCAATTAGCCATGGCTAAACATGGAGTGCCGGTGCGCGAGGAGTGGGTGCGCGAGATCAAGCACTATGGCTCAAACGAGCCCTACCAGTATGCCCGAGAGTTGCTGACTGGCGAGACTGCGCCGACAGCGATACTGGCGTTTAATGATTGGGTGGCTCTGGATGCGATGGCGGCTGCGGCTGACTTGGGAATGCAGGTGCCTCGTGACCTGTCGGTGGTCGGATTCGCGGACCTACGCGCGGCATCCAGTGTTCGTCCGCAACTCACGACCATCGCGCAAGATCCGGTGGAGATGGGACGGCGGGCGGCGGCTCGTTTGCTCACTCAACTCGATGCGGCGCGGTCGGAGGATGCGCCGCAGATGGATCAGCAAACTCCTTTTTCCTCTAGGGTCCCGGTGCGGTTGATCGCGCGTCAGTCGACCAGTGCGGCGAAGGAATAGGGTGAACGGTGTTGTTCCCTAATGGGGAGCGATGGTGGCTTGGATAGGGCGCGCCCGTTTCTGGGGAAGTGTTAGCTTTTGTAATCGAGCGGTGCGGTCTGGAGTTAGGCAATAGTCTCCATCATCTTTTCAGTAACCTCGCCCCGCAGAGGCTGGCCAGCGACATAGCGCTCAAACTCGTCGACGGCCATGGAGCCCAAGCGACGGCATTCCTGATCAAGTGGGCCTGCGATGTGAGGGGTCAGAATGACATTCGGCAGGGAAAAGAGAAGGGAATCTGGTGAAGGGGGTTCAGGATGGGTGACATCCAGGATCGCCTGAAGGTCGGAGCGGCGGGTCAGGACGTCGATCATTTCCCGCTCGTTGACAACAGAACCTCGCGCCGTGTTGATAAAGGTCGCGCTCTTAATCATGCGCGAAAAATGGCCGCCGCGAATCATTCCCTCCGTCTCGGGTAGTGCGGGGGTGTGGAGTGAGACGACGTGGGAAATCTCGAAGAGCTGATCGAGCGAGACGAGCTCGATGCCGAGGGACTTCGCCTGTTCAGGGGAAAGATAGGGATCGAAGGCGACGATCCTAAGGCGAAAGGGCTTTAGGAGTGAGATGAGGTGCCGGGCGACCGATCCGACGGAGACGAGACCAACGACGGAGTCAAAAATTCCGGGAACGGTATGACGAACGGGCTGGCGCTCGCTGCGCATATCGCGGACGTGCCGCCATGTTAGCTTCAGGCTAAGGAGGATTTGGGCCAGTGCGAACTCCGCTACGCTGATAGCCAGGACGCTGTTCGACGAAGTGACGGTGATGTTTCTGTCCCACAGCGCTCCGGTCATAAATGGGCGGATGCTGCCGGCGGCGTGAAAGATGGCCTTTAGTTTTGGGGCGGAAGCGAGGAAGGGCTCGTCGCAGACCGACATTCCCCAGCTCGAAAAAATCACCTCCGCCTGGGATAGGATTTCGGGTTTTTCAAGAATGGACTTGTCCGTGTAGAAGGCGAGGGGCTCCTGGACGTGGGGCTTTAGTCGCTCGAGTTCGGCGGGACCGTAGACGTTGTCCCAGTGATGACGGGCGAGGAGCAGGAGGGCGGAGACTTTCATGGGTCAGTAAATCCGGGGAACGGCCGCGAGGGGGGATTAGTAAGACAAGGAAGGGGTCAGTCAATAATCTCGCCGACGATAAAAATAGACCCGGCATACCAGGATGTGGCTGCATATTTGTTGGGGAATTTTTCGAGGTCCGGGCGGTTTTTAGCGAAGAGGATGTTAGCCTTATCTGGAGCGGTCGGCAGCACGGTGATGGACACTTCGTGCACAGTGTCTGGCAGCTTGTCGGCGATGCTCAGGGTGCCGAGGCGATGGT
>Ga0247822_10003051_pt1 | contig 10868 bp, 12 predicted proteins | sample 13C_Cellulose_Da_FD_192423 | JGI IMG/M metagenome (GOLD analysis project Ga0247822, IMG submission 192423) | Soil microbial communities from agricultural site in Penn Yan, New York, United States - 13C_Cellulose_Day30 | ecosystem: Environmental > Terrestrial > Soil > Agricultural land | place... | reverse complement strand
GATCCGCATCAGCCCGATCCGGTTGATCGGCGCGGAGGGCGAGCAGCACGGCATCGTTCCGACCTCCCAGGCGCTGGAGATGGCCCGTGAGGCCGGTCTGGACCTGGTCGAGGTCGCCGCCACCGAGCGGCCCCCGGTCTGCAAGATCATGGACTACGGGAAGTTCAAGTACTCCCAGTCCAAGAAGCAGGCCCAGAAGACCCACCAGCAGAAGCTCAAGGAGCTTCGCGTCCGGCCCAAGACCGGCCAGCACGACATCGATACCCGCGTCAACCAGGCCCGCGGCTTCCTGGAGGACGGCGACAAGGTGCTGTTGCGGGTCCAGTTCCGCGGCCGGGAGATGCAGCACATCGAGGAGGGCCGGCGGATCATCGACGGGATGCTCGCCCAGCTCCTGGACTCCTGCAAGGTCGAGAAGCCGCCGTCCATGGAAGGCAAGCAGATGACGGCGCTCCTGGCGCCAAAGGGTAATAAGTAATCGGGGGCGAAGCCCACGGACTGCAGTCCGTGGGCTTGGATAGATTCCTCCCTTCCCGTTCTGTGGCCGCGCCTTACAATCACCAACTACCGAACGGACCACCGATCGGAACCCGGCGACGGGTTCCGGTCTTTTTTGGGTCCGTCACCCCTGTAACGGGGTCGGGGCCCCCAAGTGCGACTGCCGACAGTCGCCCCCTTGCACCCCTTCCCCCGGCGGAGACGCCGGGGTGGAGACCGAGGTCATGGCCAAGAAGCAGAAGACCAACAAGAGCGTCAAGAAGCGGATCAAGGCGACCGGGACCGGCAAGCTCAAGCACAGCGCGTGCGGCAAGCGGCACCTGAACGCCCACATGTCCGGCAAGAAGATCCGCCAGCTCCGCCGTCCGGGCGTGATCACTGGTGCGGTCGTCAAGAAGTACCTGATCGCCATGGGCGAGTACTAACGGCGCTCTTGTCCCGAACACACACGCACACATCCAGGGGTTTCAGTCATGGTTCGCGCAGGTAGTCCGAAGACGACCGCCGCCCGCCGCCGGCGGACGCGGAAACTCACCAAGGGATTCCGCCTCAGCCGCCACAACCTGTACCGGCAGGCGATCGTCACCCTGATCCGCGCCCGCGCATTCGCCTTCCGCGACCGGCGAGCGAAGAAGCGGGACTTCCGCCGGCTGTGGATCATCCGCATCAACGCCGCCTGCCGGATGCGGGGGATGCGCTACAGCGAGTTCATCCACGGCCTGCAGCGGGCGCTGGTGGCGCTGGACCGCAAGGCGCTCTCCGAGATCGCCATCCACGACCCGGCCACGTTCGACAAGCTGGTCGAACTGGCGAAGGCCAACCTGCACCCGGACCTCGCCGCCCAGGGGCAGAAGGCCGCGAAGTAGCCCGATGGACACGAACCGCAGCCCCGGCGTCGGCCCGCTCGCGTGGGTCACGCTGGGGCTGTTGGCGTTTAGTTGGCTCTTCCACAGTGGGTTAGTGACGTGGTACTGGTTCAGTTTCCCCTGGGGCTTGGAGGGCCTGCTCGTCGGAGCCGGGATTTGGCTGGTAATCTCCGGGCCGCACTTACTATTCGGAGCGGCAGCCTTGCGAAGCGGTAAGAACCCAGACGCCCTGAGTCCGGCGTTGGTGTTCGCGTTCCTGTATGCCGGTTCGGCCGTGGCCATCGAGGTCGGGGAACTGACCGGGGGCGGATTGGGGGAAGGGAGGGCTGATCTGCGGCTTACTTTGGCTAATTGGCTGGCCGATTGGAATCGTGGCACTCCGTGCCACCTTCTGGACTGACCCGCCTCAAGTCCCTCCAGACGACGACTGACCGTTCGACTTTCCACCCCGCCTCGGATATCGTGTCTGGCACCTGCCCGACACCCTTTCCGCTGAGGCTCCCCGCCATGCCGTCTCGCCTGACCCGCCGTCGGTTCCTCGCCGCGTCCGCGGCCGTTGCAGCTGCTCCCTACGTCAAGGCGTACGCACCGGGCGAGCCGAAGGACAAGGTCCGCCTTGCCATCATCGGCGTCGGAAACCGCGGGGCCGGCAACCTCGCCGGCATCGCCGCCGAGAACCTCGTCGCCATCTGCGACGTGGACCCGCAGCACGCCGTCAAGGCCCGCGCCCAGTTTCCGAAGGCCGAGTACTTCACCGACTACCGCAAGATGCTCGACGCGGTGGCCAACAAGGTCGATGCGGTCGTGGTCAGCACCCCGGACCACACCCACGCGCACCCGTCCTTGATCGCGATGGGCCTGGGCAAGCACCTGTACTGCGAGAAGCCGCTGGCGCACACGGTCGAGGAAGTGCGGCTCGTGCGGCAAACGGCGAAGGACAAGAAGCTCGTCACCCAGATGGGCACGCAGATCCACGCCGGCGACAACTACCGTCGGGTCGTCGAGATCGTCCGGTCCGGGATGCTCGGCCCCATTAGCCGCGTGCAAGTCTGGCTGTCGCGCAAGCCAGACGCCGCGAAGCGGGTGGACTCGCCGGTCAAGCCGATCAAGTTCGACATCGACCAGTGGCTCGGCCCGGTGCCGCACGAGTTCTTCTACGCGAAGCACTCCGAGCACAACGGCGGCTGGCCGCACTGGAACTGGCGCTACTGGTGGGCCTTCGGCGGCGGCACGCTGGCCGACTTCGGCTGCCACTACATGGACCTGCCGTACTGGGCTTTGAACCTCGGTGCCCCGACGCGGGTCAAGTCCACCGGGACGAAGATCCCCGACGCCGACAACGACGTGCCGAACACGCAGCGGGTCGATTACCACTACGCCGCCAGTGGCAAGAACCCGGCCGTCCACATGACCTGGTACCACGGCGTCCCCGGCCCGGACGACGGCCAGACGAAGATCGATGGTTTCCCCAGTGGCGTGCTGTTCGAGGGCGAGGCCGGCCAACTCGTCGCCGGGTACTCGAACTACCGCTTCCTGCCGGACTCGTTCGCCCAGGTTGTCAAGCCGCCGCGACCCACCATCGCGAAGTCGGTCGGCCACCACCAGGAGTGGCTCGACGCGATCCGGGCCGGCGGCGGGCCGACGACGTGCAACTTCGGCTACTCGGGCACGCTGGCCGAGGCGGTGCTGCTGGGCAACGTGGCCTACCGCGCCGGCCGGGAGATCGCCTGGGACGCGGCGGCCGGCAAGACCGACTCGCCCGAGGCGGACAAGTTCCTCAAGTGGGAAGTCCGCAAGGGCTGGGAGTTGAAGTAACCGAACCGGTCGGGGCAAACTGGTCTCCTTCCGGGCGCGGGCGGCTTGTCCGTCCGCGTTCCGCTTTCCACACTAACCCCGTCCGCACTGCCGAACGGAGTCCCCCTCAGATGGCCGACGCGACCGCGACCGACGAGTTGAAGACCCTCGAATCGCAGGGCCTCTCCGAACTGCAAGCGTCCTCCGACGAGGCCGCGCTCCGCGCCTGGAACACGAAGTACTTCGGCGACAAGGGGCTGATGAAAGCCGCCCTGTCGGGCATCGGCAAGGTGCCCAAGGACCAGCGGGCCGCCTTCGGCCAGGAGGCCAACCGCGTCAAGGTCGCGCTCACCGAGGCGTACGATGCGGCTCTGTCCGCCGCGAAGGAGAAGGCGCTGGCGGCGAGCCTGACCGCCAGCCCGCTGGACGTGACGCTCCCCGGCCGACCGCGCACCCGCGGCCGACTGCACCCGGCGACGCAGGTCCTGCGGCAGATCACCGCTGTCTTCGCCGACATGGGCTTCCAGGTCTACCGCAGCCGCGAGGTCGAGACAGACCAGTACAACTTCGAGTTCCTGAACATGCCCGAGCACCACCCGGCGCGGGACATGTGGGACACGTTCTTCACCACGACGCCGGGCGTCGTGCTGCGGACGCACACCTCGCCGGGGCAGATCCACGTCATGCGCGAGTCGGCCCCGAACCCGGTCCGCGTGATCCTGCCGGGCATGTGCTACCGCAACGAGGCGATCAGCACCCGCAGCGAGATCCAGTTCTACCAGGTCGAGGGGCTGGTGATCGGCGAGGGCGTCACGATGGCCGACCTGAAGGGGACTATTACCGCCTTCGCGCACCGGCTGTTCGGCCCGGAGCGGAAGGTCCGCATCCGGTCCAGTTACTTCCCGTTCACCGAGCCGTCGATCGAGGTGGACATCGACTGGCCTGCGGACGACCCGAACCGCGACCGGCTGACGAAGGGGACCGGCTGGCTGGAGATCATGGGCGCCGGCATGGTCCACCCGACGGTCCTGCGGCACGGCGGCTACGACCCGGACAAGGTCACGGGGTTCGCCTTCGGCATGGGCCCGCAGCGGATGCTGATGCTCAAGCACGCGATCGACGACATCCGCCTGTTCTGGCAGAACGACCAGCGGTTCCTGCGGCAGTTCTGACCGCTGCGCGGTAAACTCCAAATCCCAAGCACCAAATCCCAAACCAGACCTGCCTTGTTTGGGATTTGGTGCTTGGGATTTTCCCCGGAGGGGTCATGGGCGCCGACGCCCTGCTCGCGGAGATCATGCGGCGGTCGGACTTCATCTTCGCCGGGTGGAATGTCCTGCTGCTCGGCGGGATCGCGCTCCTGGCGGCGATCGGGCTGTCGCCGGCGCTGCGGGCCGATCGCCGGACCGCACGGGCGCTGATGGCGGCGTTCGCGTTCTTCGCCGTCACGCACCTGCTCGGCATGCTGCACGTCACCAAGCAGTGGGCGTCCCTGACTGAGGCGCTCAAGCACAAGCTCGCCGCCGACCCGACGCTGGCCGAGAAACTCGACTTCGCGGTGATGGCCCCGCACCTGAGCTGGATCGTGCCGTTCCACCTGGCGTTCGACGTGTTCGTGATCGCCGCGGTCTGGTGGCTGACCCGACCGCGGCCGGAATAGCCGTTGGGCTGTTCCCCGCGCCGGAAAAAACGGTAAACTCGCGAAATCAATCTGCTCCCTGGCGGGACCTATCTGCACGGACGGCCGGTAGCCGAACGGACTCGGGAGGATCATGCCCGCCTCACGCCTGCGCGCCGCGCTGCTGAACCACCCCCTGGCCCCCGTCGCCGACCCGCGGCCGGACGGGGAACTGCTGACGCTCTTCGTCCAGCGCGGCGACGAGTCGGCGTTCGCCGCGCTCGTCGTCCGCCACACGCCGGCCGTCCGCGCCGCCTGCCGGACGTGGCTGCGGTCGCCGGCCGACGTCGATGACGCCGCCCAGGCCACGTTCCTGGTGCTGGTGCGTCGGGCCGACTCGATCCGCGACCCGAAGGCCCTGCCGCGGTGGCTGTACCGCGTCGCGGGGAACGTCGCTCGCCGGCTGCGCAAGCAACTCGCGAAGGCCGGACCACTGCCGGCCGACGTACCCGACCGCGCGATACCTGTGGTAGATGACCTGGCCGACGTGGTGGCCGAGGAGGTGGCCCGGCTGCCGGAGAAGTACCGGCTGCCGGTGCAACTGTGCTACGCGGCGGGGCTCAGTGCCGCGGCCGCGGCCGAGCGGCTGGGCTGCCCGCGCGGCACGGTGCTGACCCGGCTGGCGCGGGGGCGGGATCTGATCGTGCGCCGGCTGGCCGCCCGCGGGGCGGCCCCGGCGGCGCTGCTGGCGACCCTCTCGGAAGTGCGGGCTGTGGCCCCGGGCTGGGTGGCGGCCACGACGCGGGCGGCGAAGGGACTTCTGGCCGGGGCGTCCCCGGCGGTGTTCGGCGTGTCCGACCGGACCGTCACGTTAACCGAAGGAGCGGTGCGAGCCATGACGTGGAAGAACCTGCGGGCGATCGCCGCGGTGGCGATGCTGGCCACCGGGCTGATCGGGTTCGTGGTCGGCCAGTGGGCCTCCGCCGACCCGAGCGGCCCGCCCCGCAAGCCGGCCGCGGCCGGCACGCCAGACCGGACCGAAGCCGCGGAGCCGGCGAGGGACGCGAAGGCCGACGACGCGAAGCCCGCCCCCGGCCGCCGTCGCGAGGCGGTGATCCGATTGCCGATTGGCACCTTCGTGAAGGAGTTCGACGCCCCGCCGTACGGGTCCGGGCGGCTCATCTGGGAGTACCAGGAGGATCGCGTGCTGGGGCGGGTCGAGGCGTCGGTGATGGGCGTCGAGGTCGAACTGGCGACCGAGGCTGAGATCTCGCTCAGCGCCAACGGCACCATCTACGGCATCCTGAACTCGGTGAAGCTCACCCACGTTCGCATCCCGGAGGGGGGCGAGTTGGCCGAGCTGAAGCCCTACGTCGGGCTGTGGCCGGTGGTCGAGCCACTGGTCGCCGAACTGACGACCGACCTGCCGTTCAGCTACCAGTTCCGGGTGAGCGGCGACCGGCTGTCGATCCACAACTTCCGCATGCTGCTGGCCGGCCCGAATCCGCTGGGCAAGGTGGCGGCGGTGGCCGGCGACCTGCGCGAGGCGGCGGGACTGCTGATGTACTTCCAGGCGGTCGGGGTGGCAGTCGAGGGGTCATACGCCGCAGCCGATGCAAAGGAGAAGGAGACGCCGAGGGCACGGCCGACGTTCAAGAAGCCGCCAGCTCGGACCGCCGCCCCGCTGACCCTGCCGTCGAGTTCGTATCTTTCGCCGGCAGCGCCGGAGGGCCAGGCCGACGCCCCGCCGCCGTATCAGCCGAAGAGCAGGTGATCGACGGCGCCCCGCGGCCGTGGCAGAATGGTATTCCTTCCGGGACCGTTCTGCCCACAGCCGGAGGCACCGTGCCAGACAACCCCGGCACTTACCGCTTCTCCGAGGACGAGCCGCCACGGCGTCGGAAGTACGTCCCGCCGCCGGGCGCCGACCCGCACCCGGAGTTCGATGAACCCGAGCCGTCGCCGCTGGGCCGGTTCGCGGGGCTGGACCCGCTGCCCTTCATCCTGGCGCTGGTGGCGGTGCTGTGGGTCGGGCTGGGGCTGGCGACGCGAGTGTGGCCGTGGATGGGCCTGGTCCTGGCCGGAGCGGGGTTGCTCGTCTGCCTGGCCGGGCAGGTCTACCTGCACTGGCTCATCTTCCGCGAGGACGAGCGCCACGGCTGGCTCTCGCTGTTCTCCGACTGGTATCGGGTGTTCTACCTGCACCAGAACCCGGAGTTGACGTGGCGGCCGATGCTCGTGACCGCCTGCGGGCTGTTGATGATCCTGACCGGAGTGGCCCTGTTCCTGGCGAAGATCAAGCCCGCCGGCCCGTGAGGGCCTCCGTTGATCTCGTAGGGTGGGTCAAGCGAGTCTTCGAGCGCCGACCCACCCTGCGAGAGAGTTGTCTCAGGCCGGCTTCTGGAACATGCCGAACACCGCCAGGGCCACTCCGACGACCGCGAGGACCAGGCTGGCCAGGATGATGAACCGGGTGAACGCGTACATGTTGTGGAGCTTGCCGAGGGCGTTCATCAGGTGCCAGATGTCCTCGTTGCGGGTCTGGACGATGCGGCGGAACGAGTTGGATGCCCGGGCGGTCCAGAACCCGAACGCCAGGCAGAAGAGGGCGCCCGCCCCGAACCCGACCACGGGGATGAAGTCCCGGACCGTGCGGACCTCCGCGGCGGTCTTCAGGATGGCCACGATCTGAACGCCGCACAGGGTGGCGAAGGCGACGCCGAGCAGTTGCAGCAGGGTCGCGGACGTGGACATGGCGTCCGAGAGGCCGCCTATGGTGCGGCCGTGCTCGTCGGTGAACTCGAACTGGGCCGACTTGAACTCCGGCTTCGGGTCGGTGCTCATGGCGAACCTCGGGACGGTGAGCGAGGAAACGAGTCGCCGACATTGTAGCCGCCTTCTCGTTCCCACGCTCCGCGTGGGAGCGTTCTTCGGACGCTCCGCGTCCCGAGCCTGCACGTGGCGGTGAAATCCAGGGATGACCGGTTAGCTCCTGGGCGGTGTAAGTCGCGACGTGGAGCGTCGCCCCCGTGCGTTCCCACGCGGAGCGTGGGAACGAGGTGACGAGGAGATGCTTAGCTGGCAGTCGGCTTATCGGGTGAGTCGGCGTCAGTCACTCGTGTTGATTCGGAGGAGGAGGCATCTTTCGTATCATCCTCTGACGACTTCGCCGTGGTCCTCAGTGTGCGGTTGGCAGCGCGGGATACGAGCCTCTTTGCAGCCTCTGCCTTATCGCCTTCAAGCACTTCTCGCTTGATTACTTCCTGTTGCAAGACATTTGCGATCTCGGCAATCTCGACACGAATACCGGGCGATACCCGCCGGACCTCTCGGCGTATGACTTCAAGAATGGGTTCGCTCTGAAGCAGCGCGCCGAAGACGAACCGGCTTAATGCTTGACGCTGCGCGTGGTACTCTTTGAGCGTCTCCTTCTGCCAACTCTCTTTCGATAGCATCCAGAGCAGTTCGATGTGGTCTTCGTTCTTTGCGTTCAGTTCCAAGAAGTTGAACTCGACCACCAGTTCATGGTCGATTGGTTTCGTGAAGTGAACCCTGTAAACGCGCCAGAGAACACCCGAACTGAGCACAACCCAATCGACGCCCTGGTTTGCTGCGTAGTCCACAGCCTGCTTGACGTAGGCGTCTTTCAAGTCCATGCCGATCGCTTTCAACTCAAGCAACAGAACCAAGGTTCCGTCCAGCTTGATCGCGAGATCGACAAATGTGCTTTTGATGCTGTGTTCGGAAGTGATCTCCGTGTACTTGTCGTATCCGAACACTTCCTGCAGCATGTCGGCGACGATCACGACCGTATCCGACTCGTTGATGTCGCGGGCTTTTGCGGCCGTGAGGATCGGTTGAAAGCGCTTGATCCCAGCAACGATGCGGGAGGAAACTCTGCTTGGAACCGACGCCATTGGGCAACTCCAGGTGCAAGTCTACCAACACCATAGGTCACTTCGAGGCAAGTTACCAGTATGAGCTGCTGCCAGCAAGAATTTGCCGTCGTAGAGTTGCTCGTGCGACTCATTCGGCCTTGTGTACCGCTAGCAGTGTGAACGTCGGGCCTCGCAGACTCGACCCGACCTACAAGACTCAAGGTCAGTCAGCCTGGTACGCCACCACGAACAGCCGCCGGAACGGGAAGAGCAGCCGGCCATCCGCTTGCCGCGGGTAGGCTCGCTCCACACCGCACAGCAGTTGCCGCTCGAACTCGGATCGCTCGGCGTCGTCGGCGCATGCCGCCAGGAACGGGCGCAGGCCCGTGCCGCGGATCCAGTCCACGATCGCCGACGGGCCGTCCATGACGTGCCAGTACTCCGTCACCCACAGGTCCACCCGCGCCGCCAGCGGCGACAGCGCGTCGTAGTAGAACCCCGGTCGCTGTACCGTCAGCGCGGTTCTGGCCGTCGCCGGGTGGCCGCGCCAGCCGGGGCGGTCGGCGATCTCCTCGATCAGCCGGTGTAGCGGCGACTCGAAGTGCGCCGGGATCTGAATCGCCAGCGCGCCGCCGGGGGCCACCAGCTCGAACAGCCGCGGGATCACCGCCGCGTGATCCGGCACCCACTGGAGCGCGGCGTTCGAGTAGATCACGTCGAACGGCCGGTCGGCGGACCACGTCGCCAGGTCGCCGAGCACCCACCGGCCGGCGGGGTCGGACGCCTTCGCCGCGGCGATCATCTCGGGGGAACTGTCCACCCCGACGACCTCCGCCGCCGGCCACCGCGCACGCAGCACCGCCGTGCTGTTCCCCGGCCCGCAGCCGAGGTCCGCGACCCGTGCCGGCGACGCCAGCTCGATCCGCGCCGCCAGGTCGATCGCCGCCTGCGTCCGCTCGTGGCCGAACCGCAGGTACAGCTCCGCGTCCCAGTTCGCCATCGGCGTAGTATCCCATGTCGGTGACGGGTGCGTAAGGGCCGGCGGTTTTGCCTCCCCGCCGCTGCCGCGCCCGGCTACACTCGGAGGACATTGCCGCCCGCGGAGGGTTCGCCGATGGCCCGCTCGATTCTCCTCCTCGCGGCACTGCTCGTCGCCCTCGCGGCCCCTGCTCAGGATAAGGCCGACGGTATCTCCGTGGACAAGGAGAAACGCACCGTCACCGTCGCGGCGAAGGTTGCCTCGCGGAAGCTGCCGCACCTCGCCGAGGTCTACCCGATCGAGGTGATCGCCACCTTCCCGTACCGCGAGGGGGTCAAGGGCAAGGCCCACGAGACGGTGGTCGTCACCGAGGCGAAGCCGAGCGACGTACACAAGGCGCTGGAGTCGCTGGGCCTCAAGCCCGGCAAGCCGGCCCGGGGCGAGGGCGCCGCGGCCGAGGGGCCGGACGTGGACCTGTTCGTCGAGGTGCCGCAGCCGGGCGGCACGACGCGGCGATTGACGCTCGACCGGGTGTTGATCGACCCGAAGACCCGCAAGCCGATGCCGAAGGTGAAGTGGAAGTTTACCGGCTCGGCGATGGCGCAGGCGGCACCGGATAAGCCGGAGAAGGTCTACGGGGCGGACGTGACCGGGACGCTGGTGGCGGTCTTCCCCGTGACCGACGAGACGGTGATCCAGTCGAGCCTGACCATGAAGGAGGAGAAGTACCTCAAGCTGGAGGTCAACAAGGACGTGCTGCCGAAGGAAGGGGAACCGGTGAAACTGGTCATCGAGGTGCCGGGGAAGTGAGCGCGATGCCGAAGCGAACGTTGGTGGTCGTGATGGTCGCCGCTCTGGCCGCTGGCTGCGGGCGGTCGGGCGGGGAGCCGGCCCCCGCGCCGGTGCTCGTTGCCGTTGTCGAGCCGCCGACGCCGCCGGCCCCGGTCGGTCCCGAGCCGGCGCCGGCCCCGCGACCGGCCCCCGAGCCGTTCCGACAGCCGGCCGACGCCGCCGGCAAGACCGTGGCCGCCGCACTGGCCCCCGCGGCCCCGTCGGTTTCGCTGCCGCGTGCCGCACCGAGGCCGCGCACCTCCGCGCTCGACCGCGGGGAACCGCCGCTGCCGCCGGCGACCGCGACCGTCCCGACGCTGCCGGTGCCCGCGGCGAAGCCGCCGCGACTCAGCCCGCCGCCCGAGCGCGTGCCGGCCGATCTGGGACGACTCGCCGCCGAGAAC
>Ga0247822_10003050_pt1 | contig 10868 bp, 9 predicted proteins | sample 13C_Cellulose_Da_FD_192423 | JGI IMG/M metagenome (GOLD analysis project Ga0247822, IMG submission 192423) | Soil microbial communities from agricultural site in Penn Yan, New York, United States - 13C_Cellulose_Day30 | ecosystem: Environmental > Terrestrial > Soil > Agricultural land | place... | reverse complement strand
TCGCGGACGCGCACCGGGATGCCCCAGCGCTCCTCGATCAGGCGCTCGACGCGGTCGAAGACCACGGCGAAGCGATCGCGGGTCGTGGCCTCGCTCACTTGCGGATGGCGCGCTCGACCTTGGCCGCGGCCATGTCGTGCAGGACCTGCATGACGGTGTAGGCGGTCAGCTCGGCCAGGAGCTTGGTGACCTTGGCGTGCTGGTCGTCCGACAGCGAGCCCTCGACCGCGCGCATCGCGGCCTTGAGGTTCTCCTGCTGCTTCGCCAGCTCGCTCGCGTCGATCACCCCGTCGGCGATCGACTGGGTGAAGTGCTCGAGCTGAGCGACGTGGGCGTCGAGGTCGGGGTGGTTGTCGTCGTCGATCCAGTTGGCGCGGGCCATGGGCGTCCCTTTCGTGCGTCTCGCTGCGGACCTTGTCTCTAGCGCGTCGCTAGCGACCTTCCAGGATCTGCTTGATGGCGGTGGCGCGCTCCTGGGCGCGCTCGCGGCCGCCGAGCTTGTCGAGCTTCTCGCGTTTGGGCGCGGGCAGGAACTCGGCGTCGGTGCACTCGATGATCGCCGCCAGCTCCTGCAGCTCGCGCTCGAGGCTCTGGGTCGACGGCATGAAGCCGGCGAGCGCCTGGGCCAGGGCGTCGCGGGTGATCGTCGACGCGCCGGCGATCAGCGACGCGCGCCAGGCCCGGCCGACGACGCCCTCGATGTCGGCGCCCGACAGGTTGCCCTGGTGCGGGATCTCGGCCGGCAGGTCCTCGTCGGCCAGGGTCGCCCCGGCCTTCTTGGCCAGGATGGTGAACATGTGGCGCAGCTCGGCCTGATCGGTCGGGTAGAACAGCGGGATGTGGATCTCGGCCCGGCCCTGGCGCTTGATGTCGATGGGCAGGAGATCGGGCCGGGCGGTCAGCAGCATCCAGATGATCTTGCCGCGGTAGCGGGTGTCGCCCATCTGGTTGGCGATCATGCCGAAGATGCGGGCGCCGACCCCGGCGTCGCCGCCGCCGCTGTCGCGGTCGCCGAGGACGGTGTCGGCCTCGTCGACGATGACGACCACCGGGCCGATCGAGCGCAGCACGCCGAGCACGCGCTCGAGGTTGCCCTCGGACTCGCCGACGTACTTCGAGCGGAAGTTCTTGAGCACCACCGCCGGCACGCCGATCGAGCCGGCCACGCAGGTGGCGAGGAACGACTTGCCGGTGCCGACCGGGCCGCAGAACAGGTAGCCCATCGGCACGGTCTCGAGCTGGCCGCGGCGGATCAGCTCGGCGTCATCGAGCAGCCGGCGCTTGGCGACGTCGTGGCCGACCACGGTGTCGAGCCCCCACTTGGGCTCGACGAACTCGAGCATGCCCTGGGCCTGGCGCTCGATCAGCCGCTTCTTGAGGTCGCGGAAGTAGATCGGATCGAGGCGGCGGCCGCCCTCGCGCGCCGAGCGCACCAGCACCTCGAGGTCGGTCAGCGCGATGCCGGCGGTGAGCTTGGCCAGCTCGGCCACGCCGTAGTCGGAGAAGCTGCTCACCTCGAGGCCGCGGGTGGTGTGGGCGAGGAACGCCTCGCGCTCGCCGGCCTGGGGCAGGGGCACCTCGATGGCGGCGACGTGCGGGTTGGCGGTGAGCCGCTCGCTGACGTCGGTCAGGCGGGCGTCGATCAGCGCGAACGCCAGGTTGAGCCGCTTGACGTACGGCGACGCCGCCCAGTTGAGCAAGGTGACCAGGTGGGTCTGGTCGTTGAGCGACAGCCGGTCGCCGCGCGGCGCGACGTACGACGCGTGGTCGATGATGATCGCCGTCGACAGCCGGTCGCCGGCGTCGGCCATGACGTTCTTCTGGACGAACAGATCGAGCGCGGCCAGGCTGGTCGTCGGATCGCGCTTGATCTGGCGGACGTCGCCGAGCACGCGGTTGACCTTCTCGACCATGTCCTGCAGCCGCCTGGCGTTGGGCCCGGCCAGGCAGCGCAGGCCGCGGGCGAGGTCGTAGTGCAGGACCAGGTCCCAGCGGCCGAACAGCTGGTCGGCGAGGAACTCGGCCAGCCCGCCCCACTTGCTGCCGTCGGCGTTGAGCCGGACCAGGTCGAAGACGTTGCCGTGCAGCACGAACGACGAGGTCGTGCCCGAGAAGTACAGCTCGGCCAGCTTGGCCGCCCAGCCGGGGAAGTGGGCCGGCAGGTTGCCGACCCGCGACACGCCGTCGGTGCCGGCCAGGGTCTTCGACTCGGTGGTGGTGCTCACGGGGTCACCTCGACATCACCTCGTTCACGTCGGTGGCCAGGATCGCCGGCGCCTCGTCGCTCTCCGAGCCGAGCCCGGTGATCGCCTGCAGCTCGCGGATGGTCTGCTCGGTCTGGGTCATGCCCTCGGCGACCGCGTCGACCTGGATCGACAGCTCGTTGGGATCCTGGTGGCTGATCGCCATCTCGGTCATCGCCTGGATCTTGGTCTCGATGCGGTCGAGCTCGACCGACACGAACTCGGAGTTGGACCGGGCCTTCTCGTAGTTGTCGAGGCGGAGCTGGGCGGTGGCGACGCTGTCGACGATCGAGCGCAGGATCCGCTCGTCACCCTTCTGCTCGGCGACCTTCTGCTTGGCGACCAGCTCGTCGAGCTGGCTCTTGATGGCCGGGCCGTTGGCGGCCTGGAGGAAGCGGGCCAGGGCCTGCTGCGACAGCAGCAGGCGGAGGAACACCCACAGCAGGCGATCGAGCGCCGGCGTGCGCAGCTCGGCGGCGGCGCCGCTCTCGTCGCGGGTGTCGCCGCGCACGGCGTTGGCGATGCGCTGCATCTCGACGCAGCGGGCCCGCACGCGCAGGAAGCGGTTGCGCCGCTCGGGATCGAGCGAGCCGAGGACGTCGGCCAGCTTCTTCTGCTTGGCGACCGGCGGCGGCGCCGAGCCGGTGGCCAGCCCGCGCTCCTCGGCGCGCGCCTTGGCGTCGATCGCGGCCTGGAAGCGAGGCAAGGTGGTCAGCCCGCCCAGGTAGGCCAGCTCGCCGGCCAGCACCAGCGGCAGCACGACGTCGGGGCTCGGCGACAGGAGCGCGGCCGCCGCGGCGCCGCCGAACAGCAGCAGGTTCCACCGGTAGAGGAACGCCTCCTTGAGGTAGCGCGTCCACCCGGCCTTCTTCTTCGGCGCCACCGTCAGTCGCCTCCCCGCTGTGACGACTCGAGCTGCTCGATGATCTCCTTGATCCCGAACACCGTCTCCTGGAACTCGGGGTCGCGGAGCATCTCCTTCGACGGCTTGTTCGGCGGCGGGATCTTGACCTCCTTGAGGATGGTCCCCGGCGACGACGAGAAGATCAGGATGTGATCGCCGAGGTAGACCGCCTCCTCCACCGAGTGGGTGATGAAGAACACGGTCGGCGACTGCTCGCGCCACAGCTCGATCAAGAGGTCCTGCATGCGGGCGCGGGTCGGCGGGTCGAGCGCGCCGAACGGCTCGTCCATCAGGATGATGCGTGGCTCGAGGATCAGGGTGCGGGCGATGGCGACCCGCTGGCGCATGCCGCCCGACAGCTCGCTCGGGTACTTGGTGGCGTCCTTCTTGGTCGACAGGCCGACCTTGTGGATCCACAGCAGCGCGCGATCGAGGCGCTCCTTCTTGGGCACGCCCTGGCATTCGAGACCGAACGCGACGTTCTCGACCACGGTGCGGTTGTCGAACGAGGTGTAGTCCTGGAACACCATGCCGCGGTCGGCGCCGGGGCCCTTGACGACCTTGCCGTCGACCAGCACGGTGCCCGAGGTCTGCGGGAACTGCGGCTGCAGGCCGGCGATCAGGCGGATCACCGTCGACTTGCCGCAGCCCGACGGCCCGAGGATCGGCACCATCTCACCGCGGCCCGGGTGATCGTCGATGCGGAAGCTGACGTTCTTGATCGCGGTGAAGCTGCCGTAGCTCTTGGTGACCTTGTCGAACAGGACGATCGGCGTCGGCGCCGCCGGCTCCAGCGGCTTGATCAGCGGGGCGCCGCCGGTGACCTTCGGGGCAGGCGCCGCCGCGGGCGCGGCCGTCGCCACCGGCGCCGCCGGCGCCGCCGCCTCGCCGGCGAGCTCGGCCTCGAGCGCCTTCAGCGCCGCCGCCGCCGCGACGGGATCGACCGGCTCGGTCGGCTTGGCCGGCGTGGCGACCGGATCGGTCCCGCCCGGACCGACCGCGGCCCTGGGATCGACCCGAGTATCCTGAGGAGGTCCCGCGACGGAGTCGCGGGCCGTCTCGAAGGACCCCTTGGGGGCCTGCGCGGGATCGTCGTCGCTCACAGGTCCTTCCGGTACTGGAAGATGCCCTTCTGGAAGAACCGGAGCGTCCAGTCGACCAGGTAGGCGAGGATGCCGATGATGATCAGCAGCAGGTAGTTCTGCTCGATGAGGCCGAGCCGCTCGCCGTTGTTGATCATGTAGCCGAGGCCGGCCTTCGCGTTGAGGACCTCGGCGAGCATGATGTAGCCGAGCGCCAGCCCGAACAGGAAGCGCAGGCCGGTGAGGATGTCGGGCAGGGCCAGCGGGAACAGGACCTTGTAGATGATCTGCCACCGGCTGGCGCCCAGCGTCTGCGCGGTCTCGACGTAGCGCTCGGGCACCAGGCTGACCGCCTTCACCGTGTCGGAGAACACGAACGGCACCGACGCGATGAAGATGAACATCTCCTTCTGCTTCTCGCCGATGCCGAAGAAGAGGATCGTGATCGGGATCAGCGCGGCCAGCGGCAGGCTGCGGCCGAACAGGACCAGCGGGTTGAGGAACGCGGCGACCGCCCGGAACGACGACGCCGTCACGCCGAGCACGACCCCGACGATCGCGGCCAGGCCGAAGCCCTTGACGACGCGGATCATGGTGGCCGTGATGCTGTCGAACAGGCCGCGCTCCTCGAGCGCGCCGTACGAGCCGAACACGTCGCCCGGGCTGGGCAGCTTGGCCGGCGAGATCGGCCGGTCGACGCCCTCGCCGCGGGTGAACAGATACCAGATCAGCAGCACCAGCAGGATGCAGGCGAGCCCGAGCAGCTTGCCGAGCACGGCCGGCGGCTCGGCGCGCAGGGTGGCGATCCACCGCGGCGGCCGTGGCAGCGGCGGGCCGTCGCCGACCGGAGCCGCCGCCGCCTTGGCCGCGGGTGCGGGTGCGGGTGCGGTCACTGCGCCTCGGCCGGGATGACCTTGACCTCGACGCGCCGGTTCTTCGCGTGGTTGTTGGGATCGGCGGCGTCGGCCGGGCGCTTCCAGCCCACGCCCGACACGGTGAACTGGTTGGGCGGCAGCTGGAACTTGTTGATCAGCGCCTGCTTGACCGCGTTGGCGCGGTCGAAGCTGAGCTGCTCGACCAGCTTCTCGTCGGCGGTGCCCTTCATCGAGCCGTCGGTGTGACCCTCGATCAGGATGCGGGCGGCGCCGTACTGCTTCGACAGCTTGGCGATCTCCTCGACGGTGTAGTCGACGTTGGGGTCGTAGAGCAGCTCCTTGGTGGAGCCGTCGCTCATCTTCTTCTCGACCTTCTTGTACAGGTCGCTCGAGTTGGGGAAGAACTGCACGACGACGGTCTTGGTGAGGATCGACGACTCGACCTGGATGCCCTCGGGCGCGACCGGGGCGAACGACACCTCGTACTCGTTCTTCTGCTTCTTGTACTTGTCCTCGTCGCCGAGCTTCTTGATGACCGAGAAGTCCATCAGCTGGTCGAAGTCGACCTTCTGGCTGACCGAGCCGACCGCCTTGTAGAGCAGGAACGCGGTGTTGTAGGTGCGCTCGAAGTTGGTCGGGTTGTTGGCGTTCATGAAGAACTCGCGGTTCTCCGCGTAGTTCGTCCAGTGGGCGTCGCCGAGCATGCCGAAGGTCTCGTCGGCCGGGATGCCGTAGCCGTCGGCCATCCAGTCGGCGGCCTGCTTCTTGGCCGGCTCGTCCTTGAGCGCGGTGGTGGAGTCGAGGATGCCGCGGACCAGGCCCTCGATGATGTCGGGGTTGTCGCGGGCGAAGTCGGCGCGCGCGAACCAGACGTCGGCGATCAGGTGGTTGGCCTGCAGCGTCGTGACCAGCAGCTTGTTGCCGGGGATCTTCTCGGCGATGCGGTAGATGTCGGGCGCCCACGACACCGCGGCGGCGATGTCCTTCTGGGTCGCGAACGCGCGCGCCGCCTGGAAGGCGTCCTGGGTGAACACCATGTTCACCTCTTCGGGCTGGACGCCGCCGTTGAGCAGCGCGTTGAGCAGGAAGTAGTGCGACGGCGAGTTCTCGGCCAGCACGACCTTCTTGCCGCGCAGGTCGGACACGGTCTTGATGGTGTCGCGGACGACGATACCGTCGCCGCCGTTCGACCAGTCGACCTGCTGGTACACGCGCGGCATGGTGCGCGGGTCCTTCTTCAGGCCCTCGACCAGGAGCGGCAGCATGTCGACCGTGGCCCAGCCGACGTGGACCTCGCCGGCGGCGAACGTGTTGCGCATCTGGATCGGGTTGTCGATCAGGACCAGCTCGACCTTGAACGGCTTGCCGCTGGCGTCCTTCCACTCCTTCTTGGGCTTGAAGCCCTCGTTGGCGTGGATGATGGGCGCCCAGCCGGCCCACACGTTGATCGCGAACTTGACCACGCGATCCTTGCCGAGGCCCTTGTAGTCGGACGTGCCCGGGACCGGCGGCAGCTTCTCCGACGGCGCGAACGTGTAGTCCTTGACGGTGGTGACGCCGTCGAGCGCGTTGGGATCCTCGAGCACGCCGCTCGGCGCGCCGCCGGCGCCCTTCTTGATGTCGTCGAGGTCGATCTTCTGGGTGCCGGTGCCCGCGCCGGTCTTGTCGTCCCCCCGCTTCTTCGAGCAGCGCATGAACGCGAAGCCGATCAGGCCGGCGATCACGACCAGGACGGCGATGAAGAACGCGGGCTTCGGCTTGCCAGACGGATTGCTCATGAATCACTCCTCCCGGCGCGGGCGCGCGGCCCGCGCACGACTACGACGAGACCAGCGCGGCCAGGGCCGCGTGGTCAGGACTTCTCGGTCTCGACGGCCGATGGCCCGAGGTCCTTCTGGGCCTCGGCGACCGGGGTCACCTCGGGCGCGCGCATGCCGAGCTCGACCTCGAGATCCTTGAGGGCGTCCTCGGCCATCGCCTTCTCCATGCGCTCCTCGGCCTGGATGTCGGCGATGCCCTGCTGCGACAGATCGGCGGCGACCCGCGCCTTGCCGCGGTTGGTGTCGATCTTCCGCTGGATGACGTCCTCGAGCTGACCGAAGTCGGTGGTGACGTTCATCTCGAAGCTCGCCGACAGCTTGGCGACCTCGGCCTCGGCCTCGCTCATCTTGAGCTCGGCGTCGTACTGCTGGATCTTGTTCTTGACCTCGGCCAGCTTCTTGTTCGCGTGCTGGATCTTCTTGAGGTTGTTCTGGTACGCGGTCTCGTGCATCTGCAGCTGGGCCTTGTTGTTGGCCAGCTGCTCCTTGGACTTCTGCAGCTCGAGGGCGAACTTGGCCGCGGTCTCGCGATCGCCGGCCTTGAGGTAGGCCTTGGCCTGGGCCTGGAGCTTGTTGGCGTGCGCCTCGTTCTCCTTGACCTGGCGCCCGACCCGCTCGACGAGGCCGCGGTACTGCTCGAGGCCGACGCGGCCCTCCTTGAGCTGCTCCACGGCGAGGTCGTACTCGTACTGCATCTGGGCGATCGGATCGGCCTCCCAGAAGAAGTTGGCGAGCTTGTTCAGCTGCGCGCGCAACGCGCCGAACATCTTTCCGAAGATCATCGCGGGTACCCTCCGAGCACGAGGACCGGTCCTCGGCGTAGCACCGAGAGTAAGACGGTGTAGTTGGCGGCTCAAGCGGCGGGGCCGGCAACCTGCATCCCCGCTCGGGCTCGACTCGCGCACCCGCTCAGGACGCCTCGGCCAGCAGGCGCAGCCGGCCGAGGTGCTCGTCGAGACGGTGACGTTGTCCGGGCCCGAGCGGCAGCTCGCGCGCGACCTCCGGCCAGGCGTTCATCGCGGCGCCGGTCAGCTCGCGAACGACCTGGACGGCGCGATCTGGATCCGTCCCGGCGCGCTCGGCGATCCGACGGAAATGCGTCAGTCCGATCGACGCGAACTCTCGCTCCTTCGCCAGCTTGAGCGCGAGCCCGTCGGTCGGAATGTAGACCACGGTCGAGACGAGGTCATAGGCGGGTGAGAGGCGCGCGTGCACGGCGTCCGGGTATTGCAGCGACCAGTTCTTGAGGTGAGCGTCACCGTTTCCGATGAGCACGTTGAACGCGAGCCGTCGGAGGACCTCTTCGAAGTCCGCATCGCCCGCCGTGGCAAGCACGATGCGCGCGATCGCGTCATAGCTCAGCGTGCGGTACCGCTCCGACGCGCGCACGTTCGCGACCTGCGCGAAGTCCTCCTGATGGATCCGGATACCGGGCGACGGGCGATCGAAGCGTCGGGACAGGAATATCTTGCGTCCGGGCTCCAGCTCGATGGGGAGTCCGGCGACCTCACCCACGTCGACCAAGGCGGTCTCGGGCACCGTGAGCCCCGCGCGTCGAGCCCATTCGACCATTGCGAACTCGTTCTCCGGAACGTGCTCGTACGTCTCGCTCGGGAGCTTCGCGATCCAGTCTCCTCCACGGCCATCGAGTGGCAACGTCGGGCCTCGCCCCGACCGCCGGTACATCACCGAGAACTTCAGCTGCGCGCCGGCCAGGGAGAATCGCAACGGTCCGTCCGTGGGTGGCTCGGACATGGTCGACGGCAGGCTGGCTTCCTCACCATCGTCCAGACCGATCGCTCTCACCACGACCGCGCCGGGAAGGTCGTCGCCGAGGTGCGCGATCAGGTGCGCTTCGCACTCGGCGTGGACACCGGCACGACGGGCGATCAACTCGCGCAGGCCGCCCTCGGGGAGCAGGTTCGAGAAGAACGCGGGAAGCCTGGTCTGGCTCCGCATCACCTCGTCGAGGTGATCTTCGAAGTATTGACCGAGCACCGGCCGTGGGACCGCTCGACGGTACTCCTCCAGCAGGGCGAAGGACGTCCGGCCGTCGGGTAGCGTTCGGATGCGCCCGACATCGACGTCGCCGAGAAGGACGGCGAGCTCCATCAATCCTCCTCGGAGAGTCGCTCGATCGAGATCCGGTCGGTGTGCTCCCACTCGGCCCGCGCGGCCATGAGCCGTGCGGCGTGCTGCTCGAGAACACTCCGCCGAGTGTCGATGAACGCGAGCCGATCACCACGGGCCAGCGCTTGGTGTGCCGCGGCGGTGACCCCGTGACTCGCGAGCACGTCGGGGCTGGCGTGGACGAGGACCGATGCCAGGGATTGGCCGGCGGACGTCGGGTGCAGCATTCGGTTACCCACCGAGGCGAGCGGTGAGTCGCCGGGGCGGATGGCGTCCTGCGGGATCGCTCGCGGGCCAAAGAGCTGTGGCAGGAAGTCCTGCGTCGTCGACAGGAGTTGCGCCACGTCGATGAGCTCGCCGGTCACGAGGTGGCGCGGCCGGAGGTCCGCGAGCGCGATCGCCAGCAACTTCGAACGTGCATAGCGAAGGTTGAAGGGCTCCGTGGGCGGCGTCAGCGGCGCGATCCACGAGACAGTTCCGAGGATTCGCTGCGCGGCGGTCTCGGCGTCCTCGGTCGAGAACGCCGCATCGAGGGCAGGCCGCATCCCTTGTCCGTCACCGCGCAGGTCCTCGGCGATTGTTCCGCGCCACAGCCAGCGCGTGAGGAGTCGTCGTGCCCGCGATGAAGGATCGGCGAAGCGGTCGAAGTATGCCGTGAGGGCCGCCAGCGGGCTCTTGTACGGAAGTAGTCGAAGGTGAGGAATGCCGGCGTCCTGGACCAGGAACCCGACCACGCGGGCGAGCGCCTGCTCGGTCCGCGCGACCGCGGCGGGGATGTCGACGCTGGTCAGCTGACGCTGCAGATCTCCAGATGGATCGCGCCGCTCGATCGCGAGCAGGCTCCTGAGCACATGGACTTCCTCGATCTCGCCGAAGGACAACGTCCGAAGGCGATCCACGACCTCGGTCAAACTGACCGAGGGGTGGCCACCGAACACTGCGTGCAGGCCGCGGAAGATGTCCGCTTGATCGAGCGCCTTGCCGGTCGAGTTCGTCCGGGCGTAGATCTCGCGGACGACCGACTCGTCCTCGACGTGGACGACGTACGCCGGGATCTCGTACTCACGGATCGCGCGGCCGATCCGGATGGCGCTCCGCACTTGCTCTGGGGTCAGACCGAGCCGGTTCTGGTCGATCCAACGCAGCAGCTGCTCGGAATCGACCACTCGATCGAGCGGCAGGTGCGTCTGCGGTGGCGGTGCGTGGCCCTGCGGATGGCTGACCCGCTCGCGCACGAGGTCGAAGTAGAGATCGAAGAGCTCGCCACGCGCCCCGGTCGGATGCAACGTCGAGACCAGCGACACGATGCGCTGCTGGCCATCGATCACGAACCACGCCTCCTTCTCTTCGCGAACGTCGAGCTCCATCGCGCCCAGCCGCGCCTTGCCGGGTGGCGCTGTCCGCGACCACAGCAGCAGGGTGCCGATCGGATACCCGCGCCAGATACTGTCGAAGAGCTTCTCGACGTCGGCCCGCTCCCACTTGAAGTCGCGTTGGAAGGCAGGGACGCGGATCTTCCCGGCCAGCGCGTGGCGGACGAGATCCTCGACCCGGAAGGGGCGTGCCTCCGGGCGCATCGGAGTCTCGAGCGCGACCGCCACCATTCCCAGAGCTTACGCCAGGTTGGCCTAATGCGCGACGACGGTGCCGTAGGCGTTGCCGCCGGTCCGGTAGTACTCGGGGTGGCGCGCGAAGCTCCACGCGCCGAACAGGTTCACGACGATGCCGGCGACGATCAGCGCGCGCGCGACCGCACCGAGCGGCCGTCCGCCGACGGCGAGCAGCAGGATCAGGAAGACGGTATAGTCGAGGGT
>Ga0247822_10003043_pt1 | contig 10878 bp, 8 predicted proteins | sample 13C_Cellulose_Da_FD_192423 | JGI IMG/M metagenome (GOLD analysis project Ga0247822, IMG submission 192423) | Soil microbial communities from agricultural site in Penn Yan, New York, United States - 13C_Cellulose_Day30 | ecosystem: Environmental > Terrestrial > Soil > Agricultural land | place... | reverse complement strand
GTGCGGCGCCTCGGCGATGAGCGCTTCCAGCGTTGAAGCGACTTCATCCTCGGACGGGCTGGTGCCGTCCTTCATGGCGTTGGTGGAGTCGCAGATGAGCGCGATCGGGCCCGAACGGTCCTCGCCGATCTTCGCAAAGCGCGCGAGATCGGTCGGAGCCCCGCCCACCGGATGCGGATCGAGCTTCCAATCGCCGGTATGGATGACGCGGCCGGCCGGAGTCGTGATCAGCAGCGCGCAGCTCTCGGGAATGGAGTGCGTGACGTTGATGGCCTCGATGGTGAACGGCCCGACGGCAAAGGGCTTGCCGACCACCATGCGCTTCACGTCGACGCTCTCGACGATGCCCTCGGACTCGCGCTTGGCGCTCAGCATCAATGTCGTGAAATCGGTGGCATAGACCGGCCGATCGAAGGCCGGCCACAGGTCGAGCACCGCACCGTAGTGGTCTTCGTGGCTGTGCGTGAGGATCAGCGCCAGGATGTCGTCGGCGTTCTCCTCGAGGAAGGCCGGATCCGGCAGGATCAGCTCGACGCCCGGCTCCTGGGGGCCGGCGAAGGTGACGCCGCAATCGACGACGATCCACTTGCGGCTGCGCGCCGGGCCGAAGCCGTACGCAGCCATGTTCATGCCGATCTCGCCGACGCCCCCAAGCGGCACGAAGACCAGTTCGTCGAGTCCTGGTTTGGCCATGGTCAGCTCCTGACGCTCGCAGTGGTACCAAAATGAACGTCGCCGGCGGTGATGGCGATGCGGCTATTATCGTTGGCGCGGACGATCAAGCGTCCGGCTTCGTCGATGGTTTCGAAGATGCCGCGCACCACGTCGCCATCGCGGTTCACTGCCACTTCCGCGCCGATTCCCGCTGCGGCATGACGCCACTGTTCGAGGATCGAGCTGACGCCCCTGCCCCGATCCCAGGTTTCGACCGCGTCGACCCAGGCGTCGGACAGTGCCCCGAAAACTGTCTCGGCGCTGGTACCGAGGCCGAGATCGTGTAGGCAAGTGGCCGGATACGGCAGGCCTTCCGGGGCGGCGACGACGTTGACCCCGAAGCCGATGACGATGGCCATGCCGCCATCCGGTCGCTTCTGTGCCTCGAGCAGGATGCCTGCGAGCTTGGCGCCGTCCGCGAGGACGTCATTGGGCCACTTGAGCGCAATCCTGCCGTTGGCGGTATCCGCACCATCGATGCCGGTCTTGAGCTGCGCTTCGGGGACCACCGTGGCGAGTGCGCGGTTGAGCGCAACGCCGGCAACGAAGCCGAGCGTGGCCGAGATCGCCGGATCGGCCTCAGGCACGATCAGCAGGCTTGCCGCCATGTTGCCATGGGCAGTCGCCCAGGGGCGGCCGCGACGGCCCCGCCCCGCCGTCTGCTGCAATGCGCAGAACCAGACATCGCCGACATCCCCGGCCAGGGCAGCGTTGGCCGCCTCGTTCGAGGTGGAGCCAACGCTATCGAAGCCGTGGAGGCGGTAACCGCGTGATGTTGCCTTCGGCCCGAGCCAGAAGTTGGCCACTAGAACAGGCTTCCGGCCGCGGCATGGGCGGCGTCGGTCAGTGGCCGGGCCACCGTGAAGAAATAGGTGACGATCAGGAAGCCGACGCCGGCCATCACGGCAGTGAGTTCGCCGGGCACGGTGGCGAACTTCGCCACCGGCTCGTCGAAGTACATCACCTTGATGATGCGCAGGTAGTAGAACGCGCTCACCGCGGAGGCGAGGACGCCGATCACCGCCAGGACGAACAGGTTCTGCTCGACCGCGGCGAGGAACACCTGCCACTTGGCGAAGAACCCGGCCAGCGGCGGCAGGCCGATCAGCGAGAACATCAGGATCGCGATGATTGCGGCGACGAAGGGCTTGCGCTGGGCGAGCCCCGCCAGTGCCGTGATCGTCTCGACCGGACGGCCATCCTCGGTCCTCAGCGCGAGTACGCAGGCGAAGATGCCGACCGTCATGGCTACGTAGATCGCCATGTAGACGGCGACGCCTTCGACGCCCACTGCCGTGCCGGCCGAGAGCCCGACCAGGGCGAAGCCGACATGGCCGATCGACGAATAGGCAAGGAGGCGCTTGAGATTGTTCTGCCCGATGGCGGCGAACGATGCGAGCACCATCGACGCGATCGAGAGGAAGATGACGATCTGCTGCCAGTCCTTGGTGATCGGACCGAAGCTTACCGTCGTCATGCGGATGAAGAGCGCCATGGCGGCGACCTTCGGCGCGGCCGCGAAGAAGGCAGTGACCGGGGTCGGCGCGCCCTCGTAGACGTCCGGCGTCCACATATGGAACGGAACGGCCGAAATCTTGAAGGCAATACCGGCGAGGAGAAACACCATGCCGAAGATCAGCCCGATCGAGCGGGTCTCGAGCGTGATGGCGGCGACAATCTGGTCGAGTTGGGTCGTGCCGGTGAAGCCGTAGACCAGGGAGGCGCCGTAGAGCAACATGCCCGAGCTCAGCGCACCGAGCACGAAGTACTTGATGCCGGCCTCCGCCGCACGATGGTCCTCGCGCTTCATCGCGGCGACGACGTAGAGCGCAAGGCTCTGCAGTTCGAGGCCGATGTAGAGGCTCATGAGGTCATTGGCCGAGACCATGATCATCATGCCGAGCGTCGCGAGCAGCACGAGCACCGAGTACTCGAACTTGTCGATGCCATGCTCCTTGCTGTTCGACAGCGAGATCAGCACGGTTGCCGCAGCGGCGCCGAGGACGAGGGCCTTCATGTAGCGAGCGAAGCCATCGACGATGACGATGCCGTTGAACAGCACGCCCGAAGCCGGCTGCAGCACAAGGACCGCCAGGGTGGCGAGCAGCAGGACGATCGCGATGACCGCGATGACGCCGGGGCGCACATTCTTCCAGAACAGGGCCAGCAGCAGCACCACGACCGCTCCAACGGCCATCAGGAGCTCGGGATAGGCGGGGGCGAGCGAAGCGAAGCTCGTGACGTCGGACTGCATGCCCGTCTCCTAGTGGCCGGTCGCCGCGGCGACAGCCGCGGGGGCGGCGCCGATGGCGTTGGCGAAGTTTTCAGCGACGACGTTCGCCGATGCGGCTGTCGCATCGAGGATCGGCGCCGGATAGAACCCGAACAGGATCGTGAGGATGATCAGCGGGACCAGCACGAAGGCCTCGCGCTTGTCGAGATCGAGGATGCCCTTGAGGGACTCCTTGGTCAGCGCCCCGAAGATCACGCGGCGATAGAGCCACAGCGCATAGGCCGCCGACAGGATCACGCCGAAGGCGGCGAAGAAGGCCACCCAGGTGTTGACCTGGAACACCGAGAACATGGTGAGGAACTCGCCCACGAACCCGGACGTCCCCGGCAGGCCGACATTGGCCATGGTGAAGACCATGAAGGCCACGGCATAGCGCGGCATGCGCTCGACGAGACCGCCATAGGCCTCGATGTCACGCGTGTGCATCCGGTCGTAGATCACGCCTACGCAGAGGAAGAGCGCGGCCGAGACGATACCGTGCGAGATCATCTGGAAGATCGCGCCATGGATGCCGTAGATGTTGCCGGCGAAGATGCCCATCGTCACGAAACCCATGTGGGCCACCGACGAATAGGCGATCAGCTTCTTGATGTCAGTCTGCACCAGAGCAATCAGCGAGGTGATGATGATCGCCGCGATCGACAGCACGAACACGAAGTTTGCGAACTGGTGCGAGGCATCGGGGAACATCGAGATCGAGAAGCGGATGAAGCCGTAGCCGCCAAGCTTGAGCAGGATCGCAGCCAGGATCACCGAGCCGCCCGTCGGCGCCTCGACGTGCGCTTCCGGCAGCCAGCGGTGGAACGGCCACATCGGCATCTTCACCGCGAACGAGGCGAAGAAGGCGATCCACAGCCAGGTCTGCACTTCCGGCGGGAACTTGAAAGTCAGCAGCTGCTTGATGTCGAGCGTGCCGGCCTGCCAGAACATCGCCATGATGGCGATGAGCATCAGCACGGTGCCGGTGAAGCTGTAAAAGAAGAACTTGTAGGTCGCCTGGATGCGCCGCGAACCGCCCCAGATGCCGATGATCAGGAACATCGGGATCAGGGTGCCTTCGAAGAAGACGTAGAACATGGCGAGATCGAGCGTCGCGAAGGCGCCGATCATGAACGTCTCGAGGACGAGGAAGACGATCAGGTATTCCTTGACCCGCTTGGTGATCGAGCCCCAGCTCGTCAGCACCACGGCCGGCATCAGCACGGCCGTCAGCGGGATGAACAGCACCGAGATGCCGTCGACGCCCATGCGGTAGCCGATGGAGTCGCCGATCCAGTTGTAGTCCTCGACGAACTGGAAGCCGGTGTTGGCAGGGTCGAACAGCGCCCACAGCCAGAGGCTGAGTCCCGCAGTCGCCAGCGTGAAGCCGAGCGCGATCCAGCGTGAGAGGTTCTCCGATGCCTCGTCCCGGCCGCCGACGAACAGCAGCACGAGCGCGCCCAGCGTCGGCAGGAAGGTAATGACCGTCAGAAGGTGGTCGCTGAAGATCATCCCAGAAGTCCCCCGGCGGCGATGGCCCAGGTGAGCAGCGCCGCAATGCCGATCAGCATGGCGAATGCGTAGTGATAGAGGTAGCCGGACTGGAGCTTGACCACCCGGCCGGTGATTGCCTTGACCCGCGCGCCGAGGCCCTCGGTGAGGGTCTTGTCGACCAGCTGGTCGTCAAAACCCTTCCAGAGCGCGTTGCCGAGCCACAGGGCGGGCTTGACGAAGATGCGGTCGTAGAGCTCGTCGAAGTACCACTTGTTGAGCAGGAAGAGGTACAGGCCCGGATTGGCGTGAGCCAGGCGCCTGGGCGCCTCCGTATCCCGGATGTACATCTGGAACGCCGCAACGAAGCCAATCAGCATCGCACCGGTGGCAGACCACTTCACCTGCCACGGCACGTGGTGCGCCGCATCGAGCAGGTCCGCCGAGACGACGAGCGAGCCCTGGAAGAAGTGCTCGATATGCTCGGCGTGGCCAAAGAACACGTCGTTGAAGACGACGCCAGCCAGTACGGCGCCCGCCGCCAGGATGTAGAGCGGCACCAGCATCACGTTGGGGCTCTCGTGGGCGTTGTCGTAAGCACTGCCGTGGCCATGACCGTGGTCATCGTGGGCGGCATGCGCGTCGTGGCCGTGGTGAGCCTCGCGTGGCTTGCCGTGGAACGTCAGGTGGATCAGGCGCCACGAGTAGAAGCTCGTGAACATGGCCGAGATGACGAGTGCCCAGAAGGCGATGTAGCCGGTGGAGGCGCCCGCCGCGTAAGCGACTTCGATGATGCCGTCCTTGGAGAAGAATCCGGCGAAGCCAAGCGGCGTGCCCGGGATACCGACGCCGGTGAGCGCCAGCGTGCCGATGATCATCATCCAGTAGGTGACCGGAATCTTGTGCCGGAGCCCGCCCATGTTCCGCATGTCCTGCTCATGGTGCATCGCATGGATGACCGAGCCGGCGCCAAGGAACAGCAGCGCCTTGAAGAAGGCGTGGGTGAACAGGTGGAAGATACCCACCGAGTAGGCCCCTGCCCCAAGCGCCACGAACATGTAGCCGAGCTGCGAACAGGTCGAGTAGGCGATCACGCGCTTGATGTCGTTCTGCACGAGGCCGACCGTGGCGGCGAAGAACGCCGTCATCGCGCCAACCAGCATCACCACCATCATGGCGATGTCCGAAGCCTCGAACAGCGGCGACAGGCGCGCGACCATGAAGACGCCAGCGGTCACCATGGTGGCGGCGTGGATCAGTGCGGAAACCGGCGTCGGGCCTTCCATGGCGTCCGGCAACCAGGTGTGAAGCAGGAACTGGGCCGACTTGCCCATGGCGCCCATGAACAGCAGCAGGCAGACCACGGTCATCGCGTGGAAGTCCCAGCTGAGGAACCGCATCGTCGCATCGGCGTGCTCGGGCACGGCGTGGAAGGCGCTGTCGAAATCGAGCTGACCCAGCACTATGAAGGCCGCGAAGATGCCGAGCACGAAGCCGAAATCGCCGACGCGGTTGACCACGAAGGCCTTCATGGCGGCCGCATTGGCCGAGGGCTTCTTGTACCAGAAGCCGATCAGCAGGTACGAGGCCAGGCCCACGCCTTCCCAGCCGAAGAACATCTGCAGGAAGTTGTCAGCGGTCACCAGCATCAGCATGGCGAAGGTGAAGAGCGACAGGTAGCTGAAGAAGCGTGCCCGGTGCGGATCGTCCGACATGTAGCCGATCGAGTAGACGTGCACGAGGCTCGAAACCGTCGTCACCACGACCAGCATCACCGCAGTCAACGTGTCGACGCGCAGCACCCAGCGGAGGTCGAGCGCACCCGAGGTAATCCAGCGGAAGACTTCGACCTTGGTGGCGGCGCCATGGGCACCCTCGGCCGCAGCCGGCGCCAGCCAATACTGAGCGAAGACGACCCAGCTCAGGACCGCGGCAATGATCAGCAGACCGGTCGTGATGTACTCGCTGGTCCTGTGACCGATCACACGGCCGAGCAGGCCTGCAATCAGCGCCCCGACCAGCGGGAGAAATACAATCGCCTGGATCACTTGCGATCAGCCCTTCAGCTGGTTGACGTCTTCCACGGCGATCGTGCCGCGGTTGCGGTAGAAGATAACGAGAATGGCGAGGCCGATGGCGGCTTCCGCGGCGGCGACGGTGAGGATCAGGAGGGCAAAGATCTGCCCGGCGAGATCCCCCAGCTGCGCCGAGAACGCCACGAAGTTGATGTTTACGGCGAGCAGGATGAGCTCGACGGACATCAGGATGACGATGATGTTCTTGCGGTTGAGGAAGATACCGAACACGCCCAGCGTGAAGAGGATCGCGCCAACTGCGAGATAGTGGCCGATGCCGATGCCTGTTGCTGCCAGCATTTAGAGCCCCTGCCCCGATTTGACCTTGACCAGTTCGACGCCTTCCGAGCGCTTGCGCCCGGTCTGGCGGAACACGTCCTGCCGCTTGACGTTCGACTTGTGGCGCAGCGTCAGGACGATGGCGCCGATCATGGCGACCAGCAGGATCCCGGCGGCTCCCTGGAACAGGAAGACGTAGCGCGTGTAGAGCAGCTCGCCGATGGCCTTGGTGTTCTGCACACCCGCCTCGATCGGGACCCTGGCCGTCGCCTCGACACCCGTCGGGAGCACGAAGCTGCCGCCCACCAGCAGAAGCTCGAGCAGCAGGATCACGCCCACCACGACGCCTACCGGCGCATACTGGAGCATGCCCTGGCGGAGCGACGCGAAATCGACGTCGAGCATCATGGTGACGAACAGGAACAGCACCGCGACCGCGCCGACATAGACGACGATCAGGATCAGCGCGAGGAACTCGGCGCCGGCCAGCATGAACAGGCCAGCCGAGTTCACGAACGCGAGGATCAGGAACAGGACCGAGTGGACCGGGTTACGCGCCGCAATCACCATGAGCGCCGAAGCGACGGTGATGACCGAGAACACGTAGAAGAAGAAAAGCGGGAGGGTCATGTCGGCCCCTTAGCGGTAAGGCGCGTCAGCGGCGAGGTTGGCCGCGATCTCGCGCTCCCAACGATCACCGTTGGCGAGCAGCTTCTCTTTCGAGAAATAGAGCTCCTCGCGGGTTTCGGTCGCGAATTCGAAGTTCGGGCCCTCGACGATGGCGTCGACCGGGCACGCTTCCTGGCAGAAGCCGCAGTAGATGCACTTCACCATGTCGATGTCGTAGCGGACCGTACGGCGGGTGCCGTCGTTCTGGCGCGGGCCGGCCTCGATAGTGATGGCCTGGGCCGGACAGATCGCTTCGCACAGCTTGCAGGCGATGCAGCGCTCTTCCCCATTGGGATAGCGGCGCAGCGCGTGCTCACCACGGAAGCGCGGCGAGTACGGGATCTTCTCAAACGGATAGTTGATCGTCTTCTTGGGGGCGAAGAAGTAATTCATCGCCAGGAAGAAGGCGCCCACGAACTCCCGCAGGAACAGGCCGTTGAGGAACTGGGTGAAACGCATCAGACAGCACCTCCGTGCCAGCCCCAGCCGGTGAGCTGGAGAACGAACGCGACGATGACCACCATGGCGAGCGAGATCGGCAGGAAGACCTTCCAGCCGATGCGCATCAGCTGGTCGTAGCGGTAGCGCGGCACCATGGCCTTGGCCATCGCGAACATGAAGAACACCAGGCACAGCTTGAGCCCGAACCAGACGACGCCCGGGATCCAGTTGAACGGAGCGATGTCGAGCGGCGACGCCCAGCCCCCGAGGAACAGGATCGTGGTCATCGAGCACATCAGGATGATGGCGATGTACTCACCCAGCATGAACAGCAGGTACGGGGTCGAGGAATACTCGACCATGTAGCCGGCCACGAGCTCGGACTCGCCTTCCGGCAGGTCGAACGGCGGGCGGTTCGTTTCCGCGAGGGCCGAGATGTAGAACACCACGAACATCGGGAAGAGCGGCAGCCAGTACCAGTTGAGGATGCTGAGCCATGGGACGCCCAGCATGTGGGCAATGCCGCCCGACTGCTGCGCGGTGACGATGTCGGTGAGGTTCAGCGAGCCCGCGACCAGCAGCACCGTGATGATGACGAGGCCGATCGAGACTTCGTACGAGACCATCTGCGCGGCCGAACGCAGCGCGCCAAGGAAGGCGTACTTGCTGTTGGACGACCAGCCACCGATGATCACGCCGTACACGCCAAGCGACGAGATGGCGAAGATGTAGAGCACGCCGATATTGATGTCGGCGAGCGCCCAGCCCTTGTCGAACGGGATGACAGCGTAAGCCGAGAGCGCCAGGATCGAGGTGACGAGCGGCGCGAGCAGGAACAGGACCTTGTCCGAACTCGCCGGGATCACCGGCTCCTTGAACACGAACTTGAGCAGGTCCGCGAAGCTCTGCAGCAGGCCGAACGGGCCGACCACGTTGGGGCCGCGACGGACCTGCACCGCCGCCCAGATCTTGCGATCGGCGAGGAGGATATAGGCGGTGAAGATCAGCAGCGCGACGAGGAGCAGCAGCCCCTTGTAGATGAAGCCTACCTGCGTACCCCATCCGAAGATCGGGATACCGAGCAGGTAGTCCAGCGCTGAAACGACGAAATCCATCTGGGCCCCTTACTCTGCTGCCTGCCGGAGACCGGCCTGCAGCGCGGCGCATTCACCCATCGTCGCGGAAGCGCGGGCGATGGGATTGGTGAGGTAGAAGTCGCTGACCGGCGAGGCGAAGGTCGCGGTCTTGGTCTTGACCGTGGCCCCCGCCAGCTTCCTGACGTCGTCGACCGAGCGTCCGGCGATCTGGTCGATCCGGCCCAGGTGCGGGAACTCGGCGTAGATCGCGGCGCGGAGCTGGCTCAGCGAGTTGAACGGCAGCGGCTTGGCGAGGACGGACGACAGGGCACGGAAAATGGCCCAGTCTTCCTTTGCATCGCCCGGCGGGAATACGGCCCGCTCGGCCATCTGCACGCGGCCCTCGGTGTTGACGTAGGTGCCGGATTTCTCGGTGTAGGTGGCCGACGGCAGGATGACGTCGGCGCGGTGGGCACCGGCATCGCCGTGCGTGCCGACATAGACCACGAACGCCTTGCCCATGGCCGACATGTCGTACTCGTCGGCGCCCAAGAGGAACAGCACGTCGAGCTTGCCGTCTCCGGCGAGACCGATCTGGTCGGCCGAGCAGACGCCGCCATTGTGCGGCACGAAGCCGATGTCGAGGCCGCCGACGCGGCCGGCGGCGTTGTGGAGCAGCGCAAAGCCGTTCCAGCCTTCGGCGACATTCGCGCCCGTCGCCAGCTTGGCAGCGAGCGCGATGGTGTCGCGGCCGATCTGCTTGGACTTGGCGTCGCCGTGCGACACGGCACCCTCGCCCACGATGATCAGCGGCCTGGTGGCCTTGGCGAGCACTTCGGCAAAGGCGCCCTTGCCGGCCGCGAGGTCGGCGAGCGTGGCAAAGCCGTTGCCCAGGTACTCGTAATCGTACGTCAGGTCGGCCTGGTCGCCGATCACGGCGATCGGGGTCGACTTGGCGCGCCAGGCCTTGCGGATGCGGGCGTTGACGAGCGCCGCTTCCTTGCGCGGGTTGGCGCCCACGATGAGGATGGCGTCGGCTTCCTCGATCCCGGCAATGGTCGGGTTGAAGATGTAGGCCGAGCGCGGCATCGAGGGGTCGATGCCTGACATGGCGGGACGGCTGTCGGTCATACCCGAGCCAAGCGAGGTCATCAGCGCCTTGAGCGCATACATGTCCTCGACCGACGCGAGATCACCGGCGATGGCGCCGACCTTGTTGCCGCCACCCGAGGCCTTGATGGCCTTGGCGATGGCCGAGAAGGCCTCGTCCCACGAAGCCGGCTTCAGTTTGCCGCCGGAGCGGACATAGGGGCGATCGAGGCGCTGCGACTTGAGCCCGTCCCAGATGAAGCGGGTCTTGTCGGAGATCCACTCCTCGTTGATGGCCTCGTTGACGCGCGGCAGGATGCGCATCACTTCGCGACCACGGCTGTCGACGCGGATGTTGGAGCCGACGGCGTCCATAACGTCGATGGTCTCGGTCTTGACCAGTTCCCACGGGCGGGCGTGGAAAGCATAGGGCTTGGACGTAAGCGCGCCGACCGGGCAGAGGTCGATGACGTTGCCCTGCAGCTCGCTCGAGAGCGCGCGCTCGAGATAGGAGGTGATCTCAGCATCCTCGCCGCGACCGGTGAGGCCCATCTCGGTGATGCCGGCGACTTCGGTGGTGAAGCGGACGCAGCGCGTGCAGTGAATGCAGCGGTTCATCGACGTCTTCACGAGCGGCCCGAGGTACTTGTCCTCGACGGCGCGCTTGTTCTCGGCGAAGCGGTTCTTGTCCACGCCGTACGCCATGGCCTGGTCCTGCAGGTCGCACTCGCCGCCCTGATCGCAGATCGGGCAATCCAGCGGGTGGTTGATC
>Ga0247822_10003041_pt1 | contig 10881 bp, 10 predicted proteins | sample 13C_Cellulose_Da_FD_192423 | JGI IMG/M metagenome (GOLD analysis project Ga0247822, IMG submission 192423) | Soil microbial communities from agricultural site in Penn Yan, New York, United States - 13C_Cellulose_Day30 | ecosystem: Environmental > Terrestrial > Soil > Agricultural land | place... | reverse complement strand
AGCCAATATATAACGACCATTGTCGCGATCCTTGGCACAACGATCTCGCCATACCTGTTTTTTTGGGAAGCGAGCGAAGAGGTCGAAGAAGAAAAGAGCGAAGGCCGGATCAAACTATCCGATCGAAAAGGAGCGACCGACCAGGAGATCAGAAAAGAAAGGATCGACACGATCATCGGGATGCTTTTCTGTAATGTAGTGTTCTATTTCGTGATCCTTGCCGCGGGTGCCACGCTTCACGTTTCGGGCCAGACGAACATTCAATCAGCAACCGAAGCAGCTCAGGCCCTACGTCCGCTGGCCGGCGATATGGCGACAGTACTATTTGCAATTGGCCTGATCGGTGCCGGACTTCTAGCTGTTCCGGTTCTTACGGGCTCTGCGGCGTACGCGGTCGCTGAGACACTCGGATGGCCTTCCGGCCTCGACGAGACGCCGCGGCATGCGAAGAAGTTTTATGGCGTCATCGCCTTGTCGACGCTAGTTGGCGTCGCGATCGATTTTCTCGGGATAAACCCGATAACCGCTCTTTTTTGGACGGCTGTGATCAACGGAGTCTTAGCACCGCCGATGCTCGTCGTCGTGATGCTCGTCGCAAACAACAAGCGGGTAATGGGTTCTCGGACGAACGGGGGCACAACGAACATAATAGGCTGGCTCGCGGTGATCGTAATGTTCGCTGCGGCAATCGGCATGTTCGCGACTTGGGGAAGCTGAATTATCAGTTCGTAGACGGGATCAGCGCCGCGATCCTAAGCGGCCCTCCGGATCCGCCTTTGATCTTCATTGGGAAGGCGAAGATCTGGAACCCTTTTGCGGGCAGTTTGCTCATATCACCGACATTCTCGAATGCCGGCAGGTTGTGCGTCATTAGCTCGACGTGGGTCTCAAACTTGGTTGACTGGCCGTAGTCGATGCTGGCGGTGTCGATGCCGATGGCTTTGAACTTCCGATTCTCGACGAGCCATTTCGCCGCGTCCGGATGGAGGCCGGGGAAGTGCAGGTCCTTTACGACTTCGGGGCCTTTCTGATCGGTGCCGAGATAGGTTTTCTTGTCCGGCCATCGGGTCGCGAATCCCGTTTGCAGCAGGATGATACTCCATTCGGGTATCTTACCGTTCGTCGCTTCCCAGGCCTGGATGTCTTCGGTCGTGATCTGATAATCGACATTGCCTGTCGCTTTGGATGATACATCGATCCTTACCGCAGGCCCGACGAGTTGGCTGATGTCGATCTGATCGACGGTCTTCTTACCCTCGGCGAAATGGATCGGCGAATCGATGTGGGTCCCGCCGTGCTCGGCACCTGAGAAGTTGTAAGCCGAATAATAGTAGCCGCCTTCAGTTTTTCCTTCCGCGACGGTCGTGCGTTTGAACGGCTCGGCGGTGACCCAATAGATCGTGTCTTCACCAAAGTCGTGCGAAAGGTCGACCCATGTTCCCGCGAGCGGATCTTTTGTCGGCTGAGCACAACTCAAAGTAAACGCTGCGACCAAAACGAAGATCAATAGACTTTTCATACGGCCTCGTTATTTCATCACTTTTAGCTTCTTGAGATCGAAGCGTTGGCCTGCCTTCAGGAAACTCAACGAAAATGGCTGAGCGCCCTTTTTCGAGTTCACGAACATCACCTGCGTCGCTCCGACAACAGTCAGCTTCCGATTATCTTCGATCATCACAGACGTATCTTCGTCTATCCCGATGCCGAGCATCTTCGGGTTCGAGATTATCAGCCCGAACAAACGTCCATATCGTTGACGAACAAGGAAATGCTGGTCGAAGATGACGTTCGGCACGAATCCCAGACCCTTTCGAACACCGACCTTCGTTCCATCGAGGATCTTCAGATCGGCTTCGCCGGTCATCATTGGGTCGGACATTACCGCCGCACCGGCGCTCGTTCCGCCGAACGGAGTCCCGGAATTATACTTCGCTTTTATCAATTGCAGGAGTCCGTCATCGGCGAGGACGTCCATAATGCGGTTCTGATCACCGCCGGAAAAGAATACGCCGGACGCTCCGTTTAGCTGCTCGACGAACTTCGCGCGTGTCTCGGAGTCGAGCGGGCGGATCGGGGCGTGTTCGACAAGGCCCGCATTCGCGGTCTGAAACGCTTTCTCAAGAGAGGCGTAGCTCTCGTCGGGCACGCCGCTCGCCCATGTGATAACGAGGATCCGCGACCTAGCTCCGCCGCTCCATTCGACAAACTTCTTCATCGCATCCGGCGGACGCGTCCCGCCGCCGATTACGAGCAGCCGCTGTTGGCCGATAGCCGGAACGGCTAACAAAAGCAGGACGAGAAAAATCTTTTTCATAGCTCAGTAGAGTGAGGGTTCACCTTTTGGCCTCGTTTTCCAACGCTTGTGTATCCAAAGCCATTGATCGGGATACTGTCGGATGATCTTTTCGATCTCCGCAGTATAAGCCGCGGTCGTCGCGAGAATGTCAGCTTCGCGATCGCCAGTATTCGCGGGCTCGACGGCCTGGCCGTGGACTATTTTGTATTTGCGCGTCTCGTGATCAAAGACGCAAAAGATCGGGAACAACAGCGCTCCCGTCCGGATCGCAAGCGTGGCCGGGCCCGCCGTCGTACACGCCGAAACATCGAAGAACGGCACGAAAACGCCTTCCTTCGGATGCGCGTTCACATCGGCCAATACGCCAACGATCTTGCCTTCACGAAGCAGGCGGATCGCCGTCCGTGCCGAGTTCGTCTTGTTCAGGGGCGTATTGCCAAACTTGGTACGCATCGCGACCGTCAGAGCCTCGATCAGCGGATTGTCGATCGGCCGGGCGAGGTACGACATCGGCTCGTGCCAGACGGCAAACGTTTGTACCAACAGCTCCCAATTGCCGAGATGTCCGGTGGTGATCAGCACGCCGCGTTTCTCGCGTTTGATCTGGTCGTAGAGGCCTTGCGTGTATTCGTCGAAAGTGAAATCGACCATCGCGGCCATTTTCTCTTTGGAATACTTCGGAAACTGGCTAACCTCACCCAAAACTCTGCCCAAGCTCTCGAACGTGCCGGCAAGCAGTCTCATCCGATGCGCGTCCATCTCAGGATAGGCGATCTCCAAACTCCGCATTCCCGCTTTTCGCAACCCGCCGAGCAGCCGATATCCGAGCCGCGCAACGCCGATCGACAACGCAAGAGCCGCTCGCCGCGGAAGCACGCCGAGGAACCCGAGCAACAAGCTCGTAGCCGAATATTCGGCCCAGATCTGTAATTTGCTTTTCTTCGCCAAGGCTAGGTGAACTATACCAATACAGTACTGTCGGTGGTAAGGGGCGGCCCATTTCAACTCTTACACAACTCTTACAAATGAGGGCGGATTTCTTTGGTAACGTTGAAACTGACGATACGAACTCTCCACTTTTTCAAGGAACCGGGGAAATTCCACCAAATGACAAACACAGCGATCTCAGTCGATAAATACGCGAAGGTCAACTGGAACACGATCATCGCCGTAACGCTTTTTCACGTGTTCGCAATTGCGGCACTTTTCTTTTTTAGCTGGTCCAATCTGATCGCGGCCGCGATTCTCTGGTGGCTCGCCGGCAGTCTTGGGATCGGCATCGGATATCACCGCCTGCTTACGCACCGCGGACTAAAGGTGCCGAAATGGGTCGAATATGCATTGAGCCTGTTTGGGACTCTTGCGCTCCAATCCGGCCCGCTGAGCTGGGTAACGACGCACCGCATTCATCACGCCTTTACCGAAACTGAAAAAGATCCGCACAGCCCGCGAAGCGGCACCTACTGGGCCCACATCGGCTGGATCTTCCGCGGCACGTCGCAGAATCAATCTTGGGCGACGATGCAGCGTTATTGCCCTGATTTCGCCAACGACCCCGTCCACCAGTTTCTTAACAAGTACTACTACATCCCGGTCATCGCGGTAGCCGCCCTCCTTTTCGCGATCGGCGGTTTCAGCATGGTCCTGTGGGGTATCGCACTTCGCACGGTGCTGGGATGGCACTTCACCTGGCTGGTGAATTCTGCAACACACCTCTGGGGATCGCGTCGATTCGAGACCCGCGACGATTCGCGTAACAACGGCCTGATCGCCGCGGTCACCTGGGGCGAAGGCTGGCACAACAACCATCACGCTTATCCGCGGTCGGCGAAGCACGGCCTTGCGTGGTACGAGATCGATATCAACTGGATGCAGATCTGGGTGATGCAAAAGCTCGGCCTCGCGAAGGATGTTTACGTTTACAGCGAGAAGAAGACCGTCAAAGAGAAGACGGAGCTGACAAGCCTCGAACCGATCCACGAAACGATCTAGAGAATCTTAATGGCCGCGAAAAGGCTCATGAAAGCGCAAAAGGAGATTTCTTTTTGCGCTTTCCTTGCGCCTTCTTGCGGCTATAGTTTATTCGGCTTTGCCTTTTTACTTTTTACTTTTTACTTTCTACTTTTAGCTAATCAATGCGTCGGCGAAAGTCAGCCATATTCTTCCTGGTCTTCGGCATCTGCCTCAGTGCTCTTGCCGTCGCGCTGAACGTCGGCTGGATCCTGCTGAATCTGACCGAGGTCGTCCTTCTCGTATTCGGGATAATTTTCTTCGCTCTGATCATTACCGGGCTGGTGCTGAACACGATTTTCCTCCTTCGAGAGATCCGCAGAAATGAGCAGCAGGACGCATTTCTCAACGCGGTCACGCACGAGCTGAAGACTCCGATAGCGTCGATCAAGCTTTATCTCGAGACCTTGAAAACTCGTGAGGTCGCACCCGAAAAACAGCGCGAGTTCTATGACGTTATGATCGCCGACAGCAACCGCCTGCTGACCACGGTCGAGCAGGTGCTTGCGGCGAGCAAGTCCGGCGATACGCGAAAGCGGTATGAGGTCGAAGAGCTGGAGCTTGCTCGCGTGCTAGAGGAAAGCGTTGCGATCGCAAGAACGCGATACAACCTCGATGCCGCAGCGATACGCGTCGGTGAGATCGCGAGAGACATAAAGATCGCGGGCGACGCCGACGAACTTCAGACCGCGTTCGTAAATCTGCTGGATAACGCGGTGAAGTATTCGGGCGACGAGGTTAAGGTCACGGTCAAGGCCCGTACATCGCCGATCAGAAATCGCGTCGACATCTACGTCCGCGACAGCGGTATCGGGATCCCAACTGCGGAACTCAAACGCGTTTTCAAACGCTTCTATCGAGTCCAGCAGGCCGAGGGCAAGAAGGTGAAAGGTACCGGACTGGGCCTTTTCATAGTCAATTCGATCATCAGAAAACACGGCGGGTCGATCCGTGCTGACAGTAAGGGCGAGGGCCGTGGTACGACGTTCGTTGTGCAACTGCCGAAGGTATAGATGAAGATTCTCATCGTCGAAGACGAACGACACATCGCGGACGGCTTGAAGTTCAATCTTGAGGCCGAGGGGTTTGACGTGTCCGTCGCCGAGACTGGCGAAGAAGGCCTAGATATCGCCGGGGGACACGCGGCGGTCGTGCTTGATGTGATGCTGCCCGGCATAAGTGGATTCGACGTCGCCCGCCAAATGCGTGAGGCCGAGAACTACACGCCGATACTGATGCTCACCGCGCTCGGACGGCCCGAAGATGTCATACACGGCTTCGAAGCCGGAGCCGACGACTATCTGCCGAAGCCGTTCCAACTCGACGTGTTCCTGGCGCGGCTAAAAGCTCTGCTTCGTCGAAGTACATGGCAGCGTGAGAAACCCTCGGGCGATACAGTTGCGGTCAACGGCCGCACGATCGATTTTGCGAACCTCGAACTTCGCACGCCGACCGAAACTATCCACCTCACTTTGATGGAATGCAACCTGCTCAGGTACCTGATCGACAACGAGGGCCGAGCAGTTTCACGCAAGGAGATTCTCGAAAAAGTATGGGACCTGCAGGAAGACACCGATACGAGGGCGATCGACAACTTTATCGTTCGTCTGCGGCGGCATCTCGAAGACGAGCCGAACAATCCTCAGATACTGAAGACGGTCCGCGGTGTCGGCTATCGATTTGTTCGCGGATAATTACCGATACTCGTGCCGGGCGATGACCTTTATCTCCCGCCGCCAATCTTCGTGAAGCTCGAACCTCCACAGCTCGATCTCGGGTGACAGCATCTTTGCGAAGTATTCAAAACCGTGATGAAAGCTGAGTGCCGGTGCGACGATGTAAACGAGCGTCGGCTCGTCCTTGATCTCGAGTTCACCAAACAGCCTCGCCTTTGCCAACACGCCCTTCCGACGCTGCAGCTCGATCTTTCGCCAATAGTCCGCGGCCTGAAAAACCGCTTGGCGATCCGGCGACGTCTTTAGTTCGATCAGTACCAGCCGTCCGTCGCGTCTTAGCGCGAGCAGATCGATCTTGTCGGTGGACGAGCGGAACTGGTTGTAGATCGGCGAGAGTATCAGGTTTGCGTCCAGGCTTCTGATATCACGCTTCAGTATCGATTCGAGCCAAAGCTCGGGCGACGAGCGATAAAATTGATGCCGTGGATTTGGCGAGTCGTGTCTTCGGAAGCGGTCGAGTTCATCAACAACGCCGGCGAGATCTTCAATGTTGCCTGGCAGCAGCGGCCGCCGCTGTTTCCCGACGCCGAACCACGAGCGTTCGCGTCCCATCAGCGTGCGAATTCTCGCGAACGGAAGTCCGTGAAACCGCGCGGTTTCGCCTTGATTCGACCTGATCGTATCGATCGCATCGGGATCGATCTCGATGATCTGCGACAGTGTTTTGGAGACACGCGTCTCGGGCGGGATCGAGAGCTTTCGAGGCTTCTCCCGCCATACCGCGGACATCGTCCATTCATCCAAAGGCTTTAGCTTCTCGTCATCGATCTCGACGATCACGACCCGAGCCTTTGCGTTGCGGTTCAGTAAGGTATGGAGCCGTCGGAGGGATCGAGCCTGCTTGCGTACCGCCACGATCCAAATGCTCTGAACCGGCTTCTTTCGACGAGCGTTCATTCGATCAAGCCAAAGAAACGCGGACGCGAGTAGATTCTCCGCGGTCAAGCCGTTGGTCACATCGGCGAGGACCGCGGTTTGTTCTTTGTTCGGCGATTCGACGAGGATGTTGGCCATGCGTCCATTGGATTCGTTGAGTGCGACGCGGACGATACGAAGCGCAGGGTAATTCGTTTCTACAAGTTTCGCGACCTCGTTTGCCCTGAGCAGCCGCGCGAGTTCGACATCACGGGCAAGCTCGGCGGCCGGCGTTCGCGGGATCAGCCGAACGGTTTGACGCTCGGTGCCGAGGCTTCGCGAAAGATCGAGCAAGATCTCGCCGTCCTCACGCAAGTTCTTGTGTACGCGCCAGGTGCGAAATCCTTTTTCGTCGTGGAGTCCGATGAATGTCTTATCGGCCGACTGCTCGATCTCGATCTCATCGGTGCGCAGCGGAAAGGCTCGGCCTTCAGCATAGATCGCGAGCCACTCGAAATGCGTCGCCAGCTGGTCTGTGAGAGTTTCTACCGGCTCTACCATTTATGGTGTTTGTCGAAATGCTTAAGCATCGCGGCGGCCCAGTCGCGATAGCCTTGCTCGGATGGATGAATGCCGTCCGCCCAGAAGCCGTCGAAGTTCACATCGACCGGCTGCGGATAGTAGTAGAGACGCTCCATTCCGGCGGTGAATTCCAGAATGTTTGCGTTGTGCATCTTCGAAAGGCTCCACAGAATACCCTTGATCGGCTGCGGCAGGATCGGCGAATGAATGATCATTGGGCAGTTCGAGATGAAGATCACCGCGTCGGGGTTCGCCTCTCGTACGAGCCCGATCAGCTCCAGCATATCTCGCCGCCACTTTTTCGGACTGCTCAGTTTCATCACATCGTTGCCGCCAATGCCGAGCAAAATGTAATCGAACTTCTGTTTGGGAACCAGCGGCAGTAGTTCGTCGATCGTTCGTCGAGCCGTCACGCCGTTTCGCCCAACCACGGTCCAACTCACGGTCTTGCCGAGCCGTTCATTGAGTCCTTTCGCAAACTGTCCGCCGAGGGCGAGTTCGTGCGTTCGAGCGCCGAGTCCCGCTACGGTCGATTCCCCGAGCACGAGCAGCTTGACCGCGTCACCGCCGTTTCCCGTTACACCCGCCGGATCCTTTGCCTCGGGTAAAAGGCCGACCTTCCAGCGTGTAATGCGGCCCTGAATGTATAGAAAAGGTGAGATCGGCAAAACGGCGGCTCCGCCGAGGATGAATTTTGCCTGCCATTTGTTCAAGCTCATGTTCGGGTAATTTCGTTATGATAAACTTCCATTTCTTTCGATGTTCTTGTCAAATCAACAAGCCGCCGCAATTGCATTTTCGATCCTATTAGTCACCGCGGCTGGTTGTTCCTGGCTCCGTCCCTCTGATCCGGTCGCGATATCGCCGACCGCCGTCGAGCCGCCCGAAACGGGCATTCCATTCGAAACGAAGGAGTCCGAAACCTATCAAGCCGACTTTCTTACGATCGCCGGCCAAAGCGAAGTGAGATCGCATTTCGCTCGAAAAGCCGGACGATCCAGGATCGATACCTTCGCGGGCGAGAAGACAACACGTTCGATCATCCAAACCGACAAACTTGTATATCTCGATCACATCACGAAGCAATATTCCGAACCACCCGTAACCGGCCCGGATCAGCAACCGCCGTTCATCGCCGATCTCACTACGTCGCTGCTAAACGAGAAAGAGCCGGCAAGATTTCAAAAGATCGGAACTGAAGGTACGCTCGAAAGATATACGGTTACCATAGAAGGTTCGAGTGCTTCGTCGACAGTCGTATATGACACCTCGATCAAGATGGTTATCAGGCACGAATTCGACGGCGGGTTTGCATTCGAGATGCGGAACTTTACTCTTGATGTTGACGATGCGATCTTCGCCGTGCCCGCTGGCTATCGAAAGGTAGCGTGGAACGTGTTCGTGCAGCACTAACAATGGATTTTCCCGAAGAGCGGCGGCGATTTGCCGCGGACAAACTAAACAACCTGCCGTTCGCAAAGCTGATCGGTATGCGGCTGGTTGAGATGCGGCCGAATGAAGCCGTGATCGAGATCGAGATGCGCGACGATCTGAAACAGCCGAGCGGCGTGCTGCACGGCGGTGTGACTGCTACGCTGATCGACACCGCGATGGCTTTCGCCGTCCGCACATATCTGACCGATACCGAACCTACGGCGACGATCGATCTGACCGTTCATTACCTTCGCCCGCATGTCGAAGGAAAGGCGATCTGCACGGCTCGCGTAGTGCGGCCCGGCAAGCGGATCTTTACCGTCTCGGCGGAGGTTCACAACGAGCAAGGAAAGCTGATCGCAACTGGTTTATCGACCTATACACGGATCGAAAATTGAAAGAGATACTGAAACAATTCGCCCTCTATTTTGGCCCCTATCGATGGTCGATCGGCCTTGGCGTTTCGTGCATTCTTGTTTCGATGTCGTTCGGACTGCTCGTTCCGTATCTCGTCGGTATGGCGGTGGACGATCTTGCGACCGGGATCACGTGGCAGAAGATCGTTTACTATCCGCTCGTCATTCTCGCGGCTAATTTTTGCAGCGGCATTTTTCTTTTCCTGCAGCGTCGATTGCTGATCAACGCCTCGCGCCACATCGAATACGATATGCGCGAGCAGTTCTACGGATCGCTCGTTCATCAGCCGCTCGAATTTTTTCACAACAACCGCATCGGCGACCTGATGGCACGTGCCACGAACGACCTCGCCGCGGTCCGCCAGATCGTCGGCCCGATGATCCTGTACAGCTTCCAGGCGATCTTCGCGCTGCTGATCGTCTTGCCGATATTGCTCAACATCTCAGTGAAACTGACGCTGTTGATGCTGATCCCGCTGCCGCTTGTTTCGCTGACGGTGAAGTTCTTGGGTGAGCAGATCCATAAGCGGTTCGAGAAGATCCAGGAGTTTTTCTCCGACATCACGGCTCGTGCTCAGGAGAATCTTTCGGGCGTCCGAGTCGTGCGGGCGTATGCACAGGAAGATGCCGAGATCGAACAGTTTCAGGTGCTCAATCGCGAGTACGCCGCGAAGAATCTGCAGCTCGTAAAGTTTGCCGCGGCGATGCGGCCGATGCTGTTCTTTTTCATCGGGCTCGGGTTCGTCGTGATCGTCGCAGTCGGCGTCCCGATGGCGGTTCGCGGCGAGATCACGGCGGGAAACTTCACATCGTTCATTCTCTACCTGCAGCGGATGATCTGGTATCTGATCGCTCTCGGATACGTGGTCAATCTCTGGCAGCGAGGCACCGCGAGCTTGAAGCGATTCAACGCGATCCTCGAAACGGAGCCGACCATCACCGACGATGCGAACGCCGTTCAACAGCCGCCGATCAAGGGTGAGATAGAATTCAAAGGTCTGACGTTTGCCTACAACGGAAAGCCGGTGCTGCACGACATCGACCTCAAGGTCGAGCCCGGGCAAACGGTCGCATTCGTCGGGAAGACGGGCAGCGGAAAGTCCACGCTCGTCAGCCTCGTGCCGCGGCTGCTCGACGCTCCGAACGGCAATGTGCTGGTCGACGGCCAACCGGTTCGTGACTACAAGATCCAGCAACTTCGCGGAGCCATCGGCTTTGTCCCACAGGAGACTTTTCTCTTCAGCGACACACTCGCGGCGAACATCGCCTTTGGGGTCCAAGGTCCCCAGTCCAAAGTCCAAAGTCATGCTAACAACAAGGACCTTGGACATTGGACGTCGGACCTTGGACAGAGAGTGGAGCAGGCCGCCGAGGTCGCCGGCCTCGCCGATGACATCGACGACTTTCCGAACAAGTATGAACAGCTTGTCGGCGAACGCGGAATCACGCTGTCCGGAGGGCAGAAGCAGCGGACGGCGATCGCACGTGCGGTGATGCGCGATCCGCGAATTCTCATCCTGGACGATTCGCTGAGCGCGGTCGATACGTATAC
>Ga0247822_10003040_pt1 | contig 10881 bp, 8 predicted proteins | sample 13C_Cellulose_Da_FD_192423 | JGI IMG/M metagenome (GOLD analysis project Ga0247822, IMG submission 192423) | Soil microbial communities from agricultural site in Penn Yan, New York, United States - 13C_Cellulose_Day30 | ecosystem: Environmental > Terrestrial > Soil > Agricultural land | place... | reverse complement strand
CCTCACCCCTCACCCCTCTCCCGCAAGGGGAGAGGGGATCAGACGGCAGAGGATTATCGATGAGCGAACTGGTCAAGCTAACCCGCGACGGCGACGTCGGGGTGGTCACGATCGACAACCCGCCGGTCAACGCGCTCAGCCCGGAGGTGATCGAGGGGATCTCCGCCGCTGTGCGGTCGCTCCGCCAGGACGATGCGATCAAGGCCGTCGTCCTGGCCGGCGCCGGCCGGACCTTCAGCGGCGGCGCGGACATCAAGGAGTTCGGCAAACTCACCTCCGGGAAGAAGTCGCTCGACGTGGGCTTCCACCCGCTGCTCGACGCCCTGGAGGACTCTCCCAAACTGGTGGTCTGCGCCATCCACGGGACCGCGTTCGGCGGCGGGCTGGAGATGGCGATGGCGTGCCACTACCGGGTGGCCACGTCGGACGCCCAGGTCGGCCAGCCGGAGGTCAAGATCGGACTCATACCTGGTGCGGGCGGCACACAACGACTGCCCCGGCTGGCAGGCGTCGCGAAGGCCGCCGAGATGTGCGCCGGCGGCGAACCCGTCCGCGCCGCGGACGCCCTGGCCGCCGGCATCCTCGACAGGCTCATCGAGGGCGACCTGGTGCCGGGCGCCGTCGCCTTCGCGCGGGAAGTTGTCGCGAAGGGTGGGCCGCCGCGCAAGACCCGCGACCTGACGGCGAAACTGGGTAGCACCGCGGCCAACGCACCGGTCCTGGCCTTCGTCCGCGAGCAGGTTCGGAAGAAGGCCCGCGGCATGACGGCCCCGTTCAAGGCGGTCGATGCGGTCGAGGCGGCCGTCACGCTGCCGTTCGACGATGGCATCAGGCGGGAAGCCGAACTCTTCCGCGAATGTCTGTTCTCGGACCAGTCGAAGGCCCTGATCCACGTCTTCTTCGCCGAGCGTGAGGTCGCCAAGGTTCCCGGCATCACCAAGGACACGCCGCGCATCCCGATCAAGAAGGCGGCAGTCGTCGGGTCCGGCACGATGGGCGGCGGCATCGCCATGACCTACGCCAACGCCGGCATCCCGGTCCTGCTCAAGGAAGTGGACCAGGCGGCACTCGACCGCGGCCTGGCGACGATCCGGAAGAACTACGCTAACACCGTGCAGAAGGGCCGGCTGACGCAGGCGCAGATGGACGAGCGGCTCGCCCGCATCGAGCCGACCCTCGGCTACGACCGCTTCGCGGAGGCCGACATCATCGTCGAGGCGGTCTTCGAGGGCATGGCCCTGAAGAAGCAAGTCTTCGCCGAACTGGACAAGGTGGCCCGGCCGGACGCCATCCTGGCGTCGAACACCTCGACCCTGAACATCGACGAGATCGCGTCGGCCACGACCCGGCCGCGGCAGGTGATCGGCCACCACTTCTTCAGCCCGGCCAACGTGATGAAGTTGCTGGAGATTGTCCGCGGCAAGCAGACCAGCTCCGAGGTGATTGCGACTTCGATGGAGCTGGCAAAGCGGCTGGGTAAGGTCGGCGTGCTGGTCGGCAACTGCCGCGCGTTCGTCGGCAACCGCATGTTCGACCCATACATCCGCGAGGCGCAGTTCCTGGTCGAAGAAGGTGCGGCTATCGAGGAGGTGGACGCGGCCCTGACCGCCTTCGGCATGGCGATGGGTCCGCTGGCGGTCCTCGACCTGGCCGGCCTGGACGTGGGCTGGCGCGTCAGGAAGGAAGGCGGCTTCTTGCAGCCGGCAGGGCGGAAGGCGTTCCAGGCCGAGGACCGGCTCTGCGAGATGGGGCACTTCGGCCAGAAGACCGGGGTCGGCTGGTATCGTTACGAAGGGGGCCTGCGGGCGCCGCAGCCGAACCCGGAAGCGGCCCGGCTCGCCGAGGAAGCGGCCCATCAGTCGGGCATCGAGCGGCGAACAGTCGCGGCGGACGAGATCGTCGAGCGCACCGTGTACGCGCTGGTCAACGAGGGCGCCCGTATTCTGGAGGAGGGCATCGCCCTGCGGGCCGGGGACATCGACGTGATTTACGTCTACGGCTACGGCTTTCCGCCGCACCGCGGCGGCCCGATGTGGTACGCCGACGCGGTCGGGCTGAAGACGGTTTATGACCGCGTCCGCCGGTTCGAGGAGCAGCACGGGCCGTCGTGGGCTCCAGCGCCGTTGCTGACGCAACTCGCCGCGGACGGCAAGACGTTCGCGGACTTCGACCGGGAGCGGGCCTCCGCCCGGTGAACGATGGACCTGACGCCGCTGCCGGTCACGCACCGGGCCGTGATCCCGGAGGCGTACCTGGACGAGATGGGCCACATGAACGTGACGTGGTACACCCACCTGTTCAGCCAGGCGGCGTGGGGCATGTTCCGGATGGTCGGCCTGGACGAGGCGTACTTCGCGGCCAACCGGTCCGGCACGTTCGCGCTGGCCCAGCACTTCCGCTATCTGAGGGAGGTGCGGCTCGGCCAGCATGTCACCCTCCGCAGCCGCGTCCTGGGCCGGACCGAGAAGCGGTGGCACACGATCCACTTCATGACAATCGACGAGCCCGGCGTGCTGGCCGCCACCGCGGAGGCCGTCAGCACCCACGTGGACATGGCGGTGCGGCGGTCGTCGCCGATGCCGCCGGCCGTCGCGGCCGCGATCGACCGGTTGCTGACGGAGCACACACGACTGGGCTGGGACGCGCCAGTCTGCGGCGCAATCAAGCCTTGAGAGGGCGGACCGATGACGAGCTTCCGCAACCTGGCCGAGGCCCACCGCCGACAGGCGGAGCAACTCGGGCCGCAGGTCGCCGTGCGCTTCAAACGCGACGGCCGCTACCAGGATCTGTCCTGGTCGGACTACCGGGCCGACGCGCTGGCGTGCGCCGCGGCACTGGTCGAGGCGGGCATCAAGCCCGGCGACCGCGTCGGGCTGCTGGGGGAAAACCGGGTCGAGTGGATGCTCGCCGACCTGGGCATCCTCACGGCCGGGGCCGTCACCGTCTCGCCGCACTCGTCGCTGAGCGCCCGGCAGGTCCACTTTCAGTTGCGCGACGCCGGCGCTCGCTTCCTGTTCGTCTCCACGGCCGCCCAACTCGACAAGGTGCGCCAGGTCCGCGGCGAGTTGCCGACACTCGAAGGCGTTGTCGTGTTCGATGCGTCGGCGGCCGGCGATGACGCGGCATCGTGGGACGACTTCCTCCGCCGCGGCCGCCAGGCGATGCCCCGCCTCGCGGACGAGCTGGCCGGCCGCGAAGCGGCGCTGGGCCTCGACGACCTGGCGACGATCATGTACACGTCCGGCACCACCGGCGACCCGAAGGGGGTGATGCTGACGCACGGCAACATCCTCAGCAACGCCGCCGCGTGCCTGGTGGTCGAGCCGCTGCGGCCCGGCGACGTCAACCTGGCCTGGCTGCCGCTGAGCCACATCTACGGCCGGACGGTCGATTTCTACGAGCGGCTCGTCGGCGGCGGAACGATCTGCCTCGCCGAGTCGGCCGAGACGGTCGTGGCCAACCTGGCCGAGGTTCAGCCCACTCACCTGTCTTGTGTGCCGCGGTTCTACGAGAAGCTCCTGGCGGCCGTCGGCTCGCCGGACCCGGCAGTCACGGCCGCGAAGCTCCGCGCGATCTTCGGCCCGCGGATGCGGTTCCTCGGCTCCGGCGGCGCGCCGCTGCCCGCCGCCATCGAGAAGACGTTGCGCGACGCCGGGCTGCCGATCCTACCCGGCTACGGGCTGACGGAGAGTTCGCCCGTCATCACGTTCAACCTGTCGGGTCGCAACCGGCCTTACACGGTCGGGGTGGCGCTGCCCGGCGTCGAGGTGAAGATCGCGCCGGACGGCGAGGTGCTGTCGCGCGGGCCGCACATCATGCCCGGTTACTGGAACAATCCCGAGGCGACGGCCGTGGCGGTCCGCGACGGCTGGCTCTACACCGGCGACCTGGGCACGCTCGACGCGGACGGGTTCCTCAGCATCACCGGCCGCAAGAAGGAGCTGCTGGTCCTCTCCAACGGCAAAAAGGTCGTCCCGCCCCACATCGAGGGGCTGCTGGTGGCCGACGAGTGCATCGACCAGGCCGTCGTCTGCGGCGAGGGGAAACACTACCTGACCGCCCTGATCGTGCCGAACTGGGACAACCTCCGGCGTGCGATCGCCGATTGCGGATTGAGTACCGAGGGATGCGACTCGGAGGACGACCTGTGCCGGCACCCGGCCGTCCGGGAGGTGGTGCGCAAGCGGGTCGTGCAGCGGCTGGCCGATGTGGCCGGCTACGAGCAGGTGAAGAAGTTCGTCGTCCTGCCGCGGCCGTTCACCGTGGCGGCGGACGAGATGACGGTCAGCCTGAAGCTGCGCCGCAACGTCGTCCTCGCGAAGTACCAGGGCGAACTGGACGAGTTGTACCGCGAGTAACTGGGGCATGTCATGGCCGCGTCGATCTCCCTGACGGGCAAGGTTGCGATCGTCACCGGCGGCGGGCGCGGCATCGGCAAGGCCATCGCCCGGCGGCTGGCCGAGGCGGGTGCGGGCGTCGCCATCGCCAGCCGCAAGCTGGAGAACCTTCAGGCCACCGCCGATGAGTTCGCCTCCCTGCCGGGGAAGGTGGTCCCGGTCGCGTGCCACGTCGGCCGACTCGATCAACTGGAAGCCCTGGTCCGCGAGACGGAAACGCGACTGGGGCCGATCGACATCCTGGTCAACAACAGCGCCACGAACATCGGGCAGGGGCCAGCCTTGGACGTGACCGACGAGATGCTGGACAAAATGGTGGAGGTTAACGTCAAGAGCGCCCTGCGGCTGGTCCGGCTGACGGTCCCGCGGATGATCGAGCGCAAGAGCGGCGGGTCGGTCATCAACATCGCTTCGATCTCGGGGCTGCGGCCGCAACCCGACGGCCTCTTGTACAGCTTCACCAAGGCTGGGCTCATCATGATGACGCGGAGCTGGGCTCGCGAGTTCGGCACGCACGGCGTGCGCGTCAACGCCATCGCACCCGGCCTGATCCAGACCGACTTCAGCGCGTACTTCTGGCAGGATGAACATCACCGCGCTCGCGTCGAGTCCGAGCAGCCGATCCGGCGCATCGGCCGGCCGGACGAGATCGGCTACGCCGCACTGTACCTCGCCTCCGACGAGGCGTCCTTCGTGACGGGGCAGGTGTTCGTGCTGGACGGCGGCGCGACCGCCTGAGGAGTCAACTCGGGTCCGTCATGGCTTCTTGCCCGCAGGCGTCCCGACCCGGTCTACGAGTTCCCGCGCCTTGCCGATCACCCGTTCCTCGACCGTGTCCGCGAACGGGCCGGGGTGCGGGTAGGTCGAGTACCTCATCGCCCCGCCGCCCTCGTACCCGCCTTCCTTGAGGACCCGCTTGCTCGGCACATAGGCGAACACGTCGTTGGAGTACCCGGCCACCCACACGGCCGGGCCGGCCCCGCCGAGTTCCTTCTTCAGCCGGAGCGAGTAATCGACCACCGTCTCGCCCGGCAACGCGACCAGCAGCAGATCGTCGCCGAAGCGCACCGCCTGCACCGGGGCGGCATAGCTCGTCGGCAACTTGCCGTTGGCCTCCAGGTGCTTGAGCAGCCGTTCCGCCCGGTTCCGCTCGTAAGTGTCCTTCGAGGTTTCCTTCCGCCGGATCAGGTCGTCCTTCGACGGGACCGGGACGGCGTAGTCGATGACGGCGAGGTCGAGGGCAGCCCGGAGTGGGCCGCGGACCGGGCGGGCGCGCGTCTGGAACGCGGCGGCGACGGCGTTCGCGAGCGCCTCGCCGTGCTGGCGGGCCAGGTCCTGGGTGCCGCGGGGGTACGGGTTCTGGTCCCCGCCGCAGCCGGACAGGAACAGCGCCGCCGCGCCGGGGTTGGCCCGCTCGATGAACTCCTGGGCGTACCCGGCGTAGTCGCCGCACCACTGGTAGAAGGCGAGGGTGGTGTTGTGGCAGGCGTACCCGAACAGGACCGCACGCGGCTTGCCGTCCGCACCCTCGACGCGCAACACCGGCACGTCGTGATCGACCGGGCCGTCCGGGTTCGGGCTGTTCGCCCACCCCTCGGCCACCGGCAGCCGGCGGTTCATCGCGAACCCGCACCGGGCGCGGACGTAAGTCAGCCGTGCGGGCGCAAGGTTCTTCAGCGCCGCCCCGACCAGGTCGAGGAGTTGCCCCTCCAGCTTCCGGGCGTAAGCCGTCGCCTGCTTCGCCCGCTCCGGCGTCTCGCCCGGCCGCGGAACATCGCCGGTGCGTAACTCCGGGCCGCAGTGGGTGTGCGAGCAGTTGACGAGCAGCCCCTCGGCCGGCAGCCGGTGCTTCTCCCGCACAGCATCCGCCAGCCGGTCCCGCAAGGACCGGGGGACGCTGACCAGGTCGAGCGTCACGACCACGAGCCGGGTGCCGCCGGCGTCCTCGACGGCCAGGGCCTTGGCGTACAGTTCCTGGGCCGTGCCCTCGGAGGGCTTCGTTCGGGAGGCGTACCCGGCCATCCACATCGGCTCGGTCGGGGTGATGACGGCCGTCGCGACCCCGGCCTTCCAGTCCGCCGGCGGGTCGGCCGCGAACACAGCGGGCACCAGGGTCGCTACCAGTGCCAGTGAGGCGAACGAACGCATGGCGAGAACTCCCGGGCGTGGGCAGGACGTTGCACCGGTCTGGTCGGGTAGGTCCAGCGAGTCTTCGAGCGCCAGCCCACCGGCCGGGCAAGGATACCAAGGTTGCCACTTCTGGAGGTGGCAATCTGGCATCCTTGCCCTATCTTTTCAGTCGCCGCCTCAACCAGCAGGGGTCAGGTGGGCAGATTGCCACTTCGGGATGTGGCAATGTGGCAATCTGTTCCCCATCCGAGCGTCCGAGCCGACCCGCCATGCCATAGTGTTCATAAGTCCAGAGCACCGGATGTCAAGCCGGCACGGTGGGTCGGCGCCCGAAGACTCGCTCGACCCCACCCGGCACGTCTGGTTGCCGCACAGGGGGTCATTTGCCGCCGGGCGGGCCCTTGATGGCTTTGCCCTTCTTCTGCCAGTATTCCAGGAACTCGGCGACCAGCTTCCCGGACGGCTCGGCGCCGGCGCGGTGCTCGGCGATCGTGTGGCCGAAGTAGTGGCTGATCCACCCCTCGACGCGGTCCGCCGAACCGTCGATGAACCGGTCGAGTTCGTCGATCGAACAGCTCAGCGGGAAGATCTCCTCGACGACGATCGGCTTCCCCGAGTCGTAGACGGCCAGGGCGGCGAGGTCCCTCTCCAGCTTGCCGGCCCCCGGGTAGAAGTGGACGCTCACGAAGTCGAGGTGCCGCCCAACCTGCGGCGAGTAGAAGAGCGGCTTCGCCGTCGGCCAGACCTGCGCCCAGGGGATGACGCCGACGGTCACGAGCCCGTCCTTGTCGTGCTTGCGGATCGCCGTGACGAGCGTCTTGACCCACGCCTCCGCGATGTCCTTGCTGTCCCGCCCGGCGGGCTTGTTGCTGATGCGCTGGACGAAGTAGAAGCCGCCGAGTTCGCCGCCGAGCCAGGGCTGTTCGCCCGCCTTGGCCTCGCCGATGACCGGCTCGTTCATGAGGTCGTAGCAGAAGACGGCCGGGTGCCCGGCGCAGGTCTTCGCGATCGCCTCCCAGAACCGGGCCTGCACCTTCCAGCGGTCGGCCTCGGCGAGCTTGTCGTACCAGGCCGGGACCCGCTTGAGGCGGTAGCACCCCAGGCCGGTGAGGTCGAGGTACAGGCCGGTGTCGCGGGCCAGGTCGAGGAGCTTCTTCAGGCGGGCGAGCTGCGTCTCATCGACCCGGTCCTCCGCCGCCATGTACGTCCCGACCTGGAGGTGCCAGCGGACGACGTTGCCGCCGAGCTTGCGCATCTCACGGAAGTCGGCCTCGATCCGCGGCCACCCGTCGGCCCAGTCCTCCTCGGCGAGGTGCTCGAACTTGCCAAGGTAGTTGAACCCCCACGGGGCGAACCGCTTGCCGGAGTCGGCCAGCACAAACGTCTTCCCGTCGCCGGAGACGCGCACCCGTTCCATCTTGGTGGCTGGCGGCGTATCACCGCCAGCGGCCTGGCCTGTGGCGATCGCCGTCGCCAGCATCGCGGCTACGGCGAACACGCTACACCGGCCGGCCGTCGGCACATGCTGCGTCGTCATCGGATTGCCCTCGCGGTTCGGGCGTCATTCTACGATCCGCCGTCCGGTGTCATCCGCAGGCCGTCCCCGCGCCGACCCGGAAGGTGTGGCCGTCGGGGTGCCGCAGGTGGAACTCGCGGATGCCCCACGGCTCGTCCGTCGGCGGGTGCGTCACGGTCATGCCGTGTTGCAGCGCGAGGGCATGGGCGGCGTCCACGTCGGCCGGGCGGCCGAGGAACCAGCTTATCCACACGCCGCCGGTGTCGTCGGTCGCGTGCCGGGGCAGCGGTCCGCCCCGCGACCCCTGCGCCCCCAGGCACAGGAAGATCTCGACCTGACCGCTGCCGACCGCCCCGAACGTCGGCGGGCTGCCCCAGTCCCAGAGTTTCCGCCACCCGAGCTTCTCGAACCAGTCGAAACTGGCGGCCATGTCGGACACGTTCAGGATCGGGGTCAGGCACTTGACGTCCATCGTCCCCTCGGGTGATAGGAAAGAGTGGGGATCGTATGCCCGGTGGACGTACCGCAACAAGGTGAGTTGACCGGCGACGCAAGCGTTCGAGGAGTCTTGATGCCACGCCACCGGATCGAGGCCGAGGCGGTGATCGACGCGCCCGCGGACCGGGCGTACGCGATCATCGCGGACTACCGCGACGGGCACCCGCGCATCCTGCCCCGGCCGCCGTTCGTCTCCCTGGAGGTGGAACAGGGCGGCGTCGGCGAAGGGACGGTGATCCGGTTCGCGATGCGCGTCCTCGGCCGCACCCGCACGATGCGGGCCGCGATCACCGAGCTGGAGCCCGGCCGGACGCTCGTCGAGACCGACCTGGACGGGAACGTCGTCACGACGTTCATGGTCGATCCCGTCGAGGACGGCCGGAAGGCGCGCGTCGTGATCGCGACCGAGATGAACGTCCCGGGCGGACCGCTCGGGTGGCTGCAACGGGCGCTGGTCACCCGAATCCTGCGCCCGGTGTACGTCCGGGAGATCGCCCAGTTGGCAGTTGTAGCGAGAGCGAATGGCCGTACGACCTAGCGTGCTCCTCCTGGCCCAGGGGGAGTATACGGCACACCTGCCTCGTGTCGGGATGGTGGAAGACGTCCGTGCTGGCTACGGCCGTCGCCCGGCGCAATCGTTCGGATTCCGTGTCCTGGTCGGTGGGCACCTCCCGACTCCCTGGGTGAACACAGATCTGGGGGCGAACCTGGTCGGGAGTTCCGCTGTCGCCCCGAGACTGATGTGATGAGGAGATTGCGATGCGGAAGTTCTACTTGGCCCGGTTCGCGACGCTGGTCATCGCAGCCGCACGAAGTCAGCCCAGTGGAACACCAGTTCGCCCCCCCCGGTGTGGACGGGCCGGAACTCGATCAAGCCCTTTAACATTCGCCTGGTCACCTCGAACTCCAGAACCAGTTCGCTGTCTGCACCGGGCGGGACAACCTCCTGAGCCAGCGTCGTACTGGTCTTGCCGACCGGGTCGGTGAACAGGGCTTCGACCCACCCGTTCGAGGCCGCCGTCCCGGACGAGGTGACCCGGAAGGTGACGCGGAAGCGGCCGCTCGCCCGCGGGCTGAGGTACGGTCCGTACCCGACGGCCCCGGGCGCGTCCCCGTCGGACACGGTCCTGGCGTCCCCATGGGCAGTCCCCCGGCCCGCGGGGACGACGTACGAGTGGCCTGGGTAGCGGACCGTCGTCCACGGGTCCATCTCGTGGCGCAGGTTCAAGACTGAGCAGTCGAGATCCGCGTACCGGGCGAGCCGACGGTCCCGGGGCCGATCGTAGACGAGCAGGACGTACTGCCCGACGGGGGTGCGGTCGGCCGGCTCGCCGACTGCGGGGAGCAGGTTGTTGACGGCGAGTTCCCCGCCACGTTCCGGCAAGTCCATGGCCAGCACGAACTGATACCGGACCTCGCTGCGGCCGAGCGGTGGCTTCCAGTACCACTCCGCGTTGGACAGCCAGTGCTGGGCCGTCACACCGAACGGCATGTCCGGCTTCGGGACGACCGGCACGACCCGGATGCCGGACCGGGATAGCAGGTTGATCGGCTTGGCCGCCCAGTACGAGGTCAGCCCGTGGCGCAGGCCGCGTCGGCCGCATTCCTCGTCGAGCCTCCGGACGTATTCGGGGTAGAAATCGAGCGGGTCGCGGTCGCTCGACCTCGGCTCCGCCAAGCTGCTCCCGACACCGGCCACACCGAGGGCTACCGAGCCGACCACTGCGGCGGCCCGCCCGAGGACAGGGGAGCTTCCGCCTACAACAGCCGCCAGCCAGATCGGCCAGCCGAAAAACGCCAGCCCCATCGGTCCAACAAAGTAGCGGGAGAAGTGGTCCCAGCTTCCGCTCAGGACATCGGCCGACACCCGGCTGAACACGAACGCAGTCGCGACCGCGGCCAGAGCGGAGACCGAGACGAGTCGGTAGAAGGTCAGACCGGCGCGGACATGGGCCGGTGTAGCATCTGCCCATCGACCGGTCAGCCGGCGGGTGACGCCGGCCAGACCGGCGAGAGCGCAACCTACGTACCACACGGCTGCCGACAACACCAGCACGTTCCCGCCCCGGACTTCTGCCCCTACCAGTTCGACCAGCCGACCCGCGCGGGCCAGGGCACCGCCCGCTTGCGGCCCCGCCCAGTACTTCTGCAGGGGGTCGCTGGCCTCGCCCGCCAGGAGCCGGAGGGTGACGAACCCGACCGCGCACCCGGCCCCCACGGCGGCGACGGCCGCGAGGCCGCCGGCCCAGGTCACAGGTAGGTGGGAGTCCGGGGCGGGGCGCCCGAGTGCGCGCGCGGCCAGGAGCGCGGCCGCCACCGGACCGGCTGTTCGGCCTGTAT